>Ga0316191_10003111_pt1 | contig 12180 bp, 8 predicted proteins | sample Eddworburr2cm_MG_FD_204928 | JGI IMG/M metagenome (GOLD analysis project Ga0316191, IMG submission 204928) | Coastal sediment microbial communities from Maine, United States - Eddy worm burrow 2 cm | ecosystem: Environmental > Aquatic > Marine > Coastal > Sediment | place: USA: Maine | collected...
GACCCGAGACAACATCCGCCTGGCGGCCAGCGTGCTGCTGCTGCGCGAGTCACCGGCGGGACCCCAGGTCTTCATGATGAAACGCCCGGGCAAAGGCGACTTCCCTGATCTACATGTATTCCCCGGTGGCAAGGTAGATGAAGATGATTTCCTGCCTGAACTGCTGGATGGCCTCACCGACGCTGATGCCAATCGTCTGCTCGGACTGTCAGCGGGCGCCATCCGCTACTGGGCCACGGCAATTCGGGAATGTTTTGAAGAGTGCGGCGTGTTGCTGGCGCGAAGGGATGGTGAACTGCTCCAGTTACATGATGCGCAGGAGATTGAACGCTTCGACAGTTACCGCCACCAACTGATCGAAGGACAGCTGACCATGGCGCAGGTCTGCTCGCGGGAAGGGCTGACGCTCGCCGCGGATCATCTGAGCTACTTCAGTCACTGGCTGACACCCGACGTGGTGCCGAGACGATTCGATACCCGGTTTTTTCTTGCTCGGCTGCCTGATCGTCAGGAGACCGTGGCCCATCACTGGGAGACTGCAGGCAGTGAGTGGTTGTCTGCAGAACAGGCGCTGGAGTCCTCTCGTGATGGTTCCTGGCGCATGATCGCACCAACGCTGACGTCCCTGCGCAGTATCGTGGGCTATCAATCGGTGGCTGAGATTGAAGTCGCCGTGCGAGCCGAATCGCATCTGCCCGTTCTGACTGATGAGCTGCGCCGGGAAGGAATGCAGCCGATTCGGTGAATGGATCAGGCGAAGATCAGGCCCATGTCAGCAAAGAACCAGGTGAACGTTTGAAGCCACACCCGCAGTCCGACTTTGCCGTTCGCGCCCGTTCGCTGAGTAAAGGCTACCGTGATGGAGATCAGCTGCGCCCTGTGCTCAATGATCTGACCTTCACCCTGCAACCTGGTGAAGTACTGGCTCTTACCGGACCCAGCGGCTCGGGAAAATCGACCGTGCTGAACCTGCTTGCCGGGACGCTGATCGCGGACAGCGGTGATCTGGAGATTGCCACGGACGCTGGCGTGATTGCCTTGGGACGGCTCGATGAACGGGCGCGGACCCGCTACCGCCGCACCCATGTGGGCTACGTGTTCCAGTTCTTCAACCTGGTGCCGACTCTGACAGTGCGGGAAAACGTGCTGCTGCCGCTGGAGTTGAACATGCGCCCGGATCTCATCGCGACTGCGCTCGAACGTCTGGGCGCACTGGGTATGCAGGCACGACAGGACGACTTTCCCGAACACCTTTCTGGCGGGGAACGACAGCGCACGGCGATTGCTCGCGCGCTGGCTCATCAGCCGGTGCTGGTTCTGGCTGACGAACCGACCGGCAACCTGGATTCAGAAAATGCGGCGCTGGTGGCCGAGATGTTGATCGGTCATGTGCGGGCCGCTGACAGCGCGCTGGTGCTGGCAACACATGACGAACGGGTTGCCGAGCGTGCGGATCAGATTCTCCGGCTCGGCGATTGAAACTTCTGCACTTAAGCCAGGCGCGATTCCTGCGCCAGGCACCCTGGAGCACGATCACGGTGCTGATCGGGATTGTTCTCGGGGTGGCATCGGTGGTGGCCGTGCATCTGATCAGCGTGCGGATCAACGACTCGTTGAGCGCGGCCACACCCGCCTACCTCAGTGAACTGACTTTCCTTGCTGATCGCCCTGGTCTGACCACGGCAGACTACTTCACACTGCGTAAAGCCTGGCGATCAGGCGATCACCCGGAGATTGAGGGTATGGTTCCGGTGCTGGAAGGTCAGCTTCGGCTCGGGGATGTCTCTGTCAGCGTGGTTGGCATTGACGCATTTTCCGGCCTGCGTACCGCGCTGCCGTTGGCGGGTCTGGCACCGCGCGGGGTCATTGCCAGCAGCGAGTTGATGGCGCAGCTGGGCCATCCTGAGAGTGGCGCTGCTTCAGGTCTGGCGTTGCCATTGCCGGGCGAATTCGCTCGTTTTGAAGTCAACGCGATTGTTGCGGTTGGCAATCAACGGATACTGCTCACGGATCTGGGCACTGCGCAGGAGTTGCTGCAACTGCCGACCGACGCTCTCAGCCGGGTCGGCCTGAAAGTGACCCACCCCTGGCTGACGGTTGAACGTCTGCTGAATCGTCTGCTGCCGGGTTTCGGCGCCGGATTTGATAACTTTGCCTGGTCGCTGTCCGGTTGGCGGATCCGATCGATTGATTCAGAGCTGCCCAGTCGTGCGTTTGGCCAATCGGTGCTGTTCAACCTCGGTGCGCTGGGGTCGCTGGCCCTGGTGGTTTCCTGGTTGCTGGTATACCAGGTCGGGCTGATCTGGTTGCGTCGCCGCCGCCGTACTATGGAGATGCTGCATTTTCAGGGGGTGACGCTGGATGAGTTGCGGCGCGGTTTCCTTGCCTCACTGGTGCCGCTTTCGGTGCTGGCAACTGTGCTGGGCATTGGTGGCGGAGTGGCGCTTGCAGCGCTGCTGAGCCGTATCAGCACCACCGGCATGGACCTGCCACTTGAGCCGGTGGCGCTGGATGCCTGGTTGCTCGGTAAAGCCACCCTGAGCGGCCTGGGGGTCAGCGTGGTGGGTGCATGGCTTGCGTTCCAGCAGGAGTGGGCGCGGCCGCTGTTGCCGCAGCGCTGGTGGGTGCCGGTACTGCCGCTGCTGCTGTTGGCAGGTGCTCTGGGGGTCTGGTGGGTGAGCGCTCTGTGGGGTGCGTTTCTGGCCATTGTTACGCTTTGTCTGGCGAGCGTACTGCTGGTGCAGCCGACGCTGCGCCGCCTGTCCGGCACAGCGCGGAGATTGCCCGGATTCTCTCTGCTGGCGCGAATTGGCGCCAGAGAACTGGTCTGGTATCCGCGCGACCTGGCAGTAGCTGTTGCCGCGCTGATGCTGGCAGTTGCTACCAGCATGGCGATTGCGTTGATGGTCGACAGTTTCCGCCAGGATTTTTCGCGCATGCTTGATCTGCGCCTGGCGGATGATGTCTATGTGCGCTCTGCCGGGCGGGATCTCCGATCGCTGGCAGAGACTGTTATGGATTCGGTAGAAGGGCCTGCGGCTTCGGCTGACAAACCTGTGGCCACGGCTACGGGCACAGTTGTCGTACCTTCAGGCCAGCTGCTGGTGCGGGTTGACGATCTGCCGGTTGAGGTTGGCTACGCGGTTTTTGATCGGGCGCAGACGGCCCGCTATGGGCTTGTTGACGCGCTGCAACCGGGTCAGGCTATCGCCAGTGAACGCTTGCTGCGCAATCTGGGGCGCTCAGTCGGTGATCGTCTCGATGTGGCAGGAAGCGGGATTACCATTGTTGCCAGCTTTCCGGGTTTCGGAGATGTGATGCCACGGCTGCTGGTTGATGTGGCGACGGCGCAGCAGATGCCCGGCGTGCTTATATTCGATCGTCTGGCCATCAGAGCGGCGCAGCCCGAGCCTATTGTCGACTTGCTGGCGGCTCGCTTTCCCGATCTGGAAGTTCAGCAGGCATTGCCGTTGCGAATCCGCGCTCTGGAGATTTTTGACCAGACCTTTGCGATCACCCGCGCTTTGACGCTGCTGGCTCTGCTGGTGGCCTGTATCGGACTCTACAACGCTCTGCTCGGGCTGCGCCTGAATCAGCAGTCCACCCTGCTGCTGCTGGCCAGTATGGGGGTGAGTGATGCGGAAGTTCGACGCATTCAGCTGGCCCGCGGGCTGGGTATTGGTGCTGCTGTGCTGGTCTTTGCGCTGCCGCTGGGGCTGATCATGGGCTGGTTGCTTTGCCATGTGGTCAATCCGCGGGCGTTCGGCTGGGAGCTGGATCTGGTGATCGCGCCTTCAGCGCTGGCAGTGCCGGTTGTGCTCGGATTGCTGGTTATTGTCGTGACCAGCCTGCTGCCCGCGCCGGGTGAGAAGCTGGTGGAGAAAGCGTGAATTCGGGACTATTGAACCTGCTGGCGATTCTCACGGTGCTGGCGCTGCACGGCTGTGATTCGCAAGCGCCGCAATCGGTATCCGGCCTGGCCCCGCTGCGCATTGGCTCGGTGCTTGGAGAAACGGCTCTGGAAGGCTATCAGCGCGCAGAGCAAGTTCGCGCTTTCAGCTTTCCGGAGGATCATGGTGTACATCCTGGGTTTCGCAGCGAGTGGTGGTATCTGACGCTGACGCTCAGCGACGGCGCCGGGCGCGATTATGGCGTGCAGTTCACCATTTTCCGCCAGGCGCTCGCGCCTGCGCCGACCACTGACAATCCCTGGCAGAGTGAGCAGGTGTATCTCGGTCACCTTGCCGTGACCGATGTGGCTGCTGGTCAGCATCGGGAATTTGAACGCTTTGCCCGTGCTCATCCGCAGCTGGCGGGCGCTCGCGCTGAACCTTTTGCGGTCTGGCTGGAGGGCTGGCGGCTGGCTGCTGACGATACCGGAGCCTGGCGGCTGACCGCACAGGCGGCTGAAATTTCTCTGGATCTGCGTTTGAGTGAGCTGGAACCGATGCTGTTTCAGGGTGATCAGGGTCTCAGCCGCAAGGGTCCGGGTCAGGCCTCCTACTACTTTTCGATTCCTGGATTTGTGGTTGACGGTTCACTGACGTTAGACGGTGTTGAGCACACGGTCAGTGGCGGCGGCTGGTTCGACCGGGAGTGGAGCACCAGCGTGCTCAGCGGCGATCAGCAGGGTTGGGACTGGTTTGCACTGCGGCTGGATTCGGGCGCTGGTTTCATGGCCTTCCAGCTGCGGCGCAAAGATGGCGCACGGGATCTTTATGACTACGCGGTCAAGGTATCGGCTGATGGCGGGAGTCAACAGTTTCCGCCCGATCAATTTCAGCTCGAACCACAGAGGTTCTGGCGGGATTCGACTGGCACCCGCTGGCCGGTGGAATGGTCGATAACCGTAGCGGGTGAGCAGTGGCGGGTTGTTGCCGCGCTCGACGACCAGCGGATGGATACCTCGCTGGTTTACTGGGAAGGTCTGGTCTATGTGTATGATCAGCGCCAACGGCGGATCGGGCGCGGATACATGGAACTGACGGGATATTCGGATGAGTGAAGACCTGGAATGGGCGCGAGTTTCCAGTGAGCGGGGACCAGATCTGATGCTGTTTCAGGTCAGGTACGACACCATGCAGCACCCGCAGTCGAAGGACCAGCTGCGGCGTCTGGTCATCGAATCGGTCGATTGGGTCAATATGGTTGCGCTCACGTCTGACGGTGCGCTGGTAATGGTGCGTCAGCATCGCTTCGGGGTCGGCTATGCAACACTTGAAACCCCGGGTGGCATGGTTGATGCCGGTGAGACGTCGCTGCAGGCAGCGCAGCGGGAACTGCTCGAAGAGACCGGTTACGGTGGTGGTCGCTGGCGTTATCTGGGGGCCGTGGAGCCTAATCCGGCGTTCCACGATCATCTTTGTCATCACTGGCTTGCTGAAGGTGTAGTGCCTGTGCAGGCACCAACGCCAGGTCAGGGTGAACATATTGCCGTTGAACTGATGAGCGAATCACAGATGACTGCGGCAGTGGCGTCGGGCGAGCTGAAGCACGCGTTGGCGCTGTCAGCCCTGTCCAGGGTTTATGAGCTCTGGCCGCGACCCTTCCTGCCCGCAGAATCAGACTGATTCAACGCTAGGATCAGCGCAGGAAATTCGTCACAATGGCTCCCCAACACCGGCTGGTGCAGACTCCGTGGGAAATCAGCTGGCGCTGACTATTTGGACCGTTCAGGGTTAAGGTAAGGGTATACCTAGGGTATATCTGGGGTATAAGAGAAACTTATGAGCGAAAGCAGCAGGATGGACTATCCGGGCGGAGCAGGCTCCACGGAGCGACAAGACAAAGCTGCTGGTCCTGGCGAGTCTTTTTCCAGGATGCTGAATAGTGAACCCGGTTCAGGGTCAAGATCCGTGCAGACTGCGGACCCTGCCAGTTCCATTCTTATCGTCGACGACAAGCCCGAACTGCTGGACAGCCTCTATCAGCTGATTGTGCTGAACGGCTATCAGGCGGACAAAGCGCTTGGCGGCGAACAGGCGCTGGAAGCCCTCGGCCGCAATCGTTACGACGTGGTTCTGCTGGATCTGATCATGCCTGGGGTCAGCGGGCATGATGTTCTGGATTTTGCAGCGCGCGAGCAGCTCGAGTGCAAGATTATTGTCGTGAGTGGAGACTCCAGCTTCAGCGGCGTTAAACACGCCCTGCACTGTGGCGCGTTTGATTTTGTTAAAAAACCCTATGAAGCCGGTGAACTGATCTCAACGATGGAAACTGCGCTGCGCCAGTGCAAGCTGGAAACGCAGAATCTGGTGATGGAGGAGCGGCTGAAAGAATCGGAAGAATTGCACCGATTCATCGTTAACAACTCTCCGGATCTGGTTTACATGCTGGACCGCAACGGCTGTTTTACCTTCTTAAACGATCGTATTGAGACGCTGCTCGGGTACCGGAAAAATGAACTCATCGGTCGCCACTATTCCGAACTGGTCGATGATGATCACCTCGAAGTCGCGCGCAATATCTTCAATGAGCGTCGTACCGGACCCCGGGCATCGAACAATGTGGAGATGCGTTTCAAAAGCCGTCTGCCCCGTCGCGGTCCGCGTCTGTTCCATTCCCAGGCGGTCTGGATGGAGCTGACTGCAGAAGGTGTCTATTCCGATACCAGCGAGCGGACACGGGAAAATTTTGTCGGCACCTACGGGACAGCTCGCGATATCAGCGAACGCAAAGAAGCCCTGGAGGTGATCAACTTCCAGGCCTACCATGACCTGCTTACCCATCTTCCAAACCGCGCTCTGTTGAAAGACCGTTTGTCGCTGGCAATTGCCCACGCCCGACGTAACAAACGACGACTGGCGGTGATGTTCCTGGATCTGGATCGATTCAAGCTGGTTAATGACACCCTCGGGCATTCCATGGGTGATCGGCTGCTCAAAGCGGTCGCTAACCGTCTGCAGAGTTGTCTGCGCCGCGGTGACACCCTGGCTCGCTTCGGCGGTGATGAATTCACGCTGCTGTTGCCTGAGGTGCGGACCAAAGACGACGTTGTGGTAATTGCCAGCAAAATTCTCGACCGTCTGAACTCGCCGTTTGTCATAGACGGCCACGAGCTGTTTGTGGGTGCCAGCATCGGCATATCGATCTATCCAGAAGCTGGAGACAGTGAAGAAGCACTGATCCAGAACGCTGACATAGCGATGTATCAGGTCAAGGGGCGCGGAAAAAACGGCTATCAGTTCTTCTCTGAAGAAATGAATTCTCAGTTCTCCACGCGTCTGTCCATGGAGCGGGAGCTACGTAATGGCCTGGCGCAAGGCGAACTGCGGGTGTTCTATCAGCCACAGGTTTCGTTGCAAGACGGCCGCATCACCGGGGTGGAGGCGCTGGTGCGCTGGCAGCATCCGACCAAGGGTCTGGTACTCCCCGCCGACTTCCTGCCGGTGGCAGAAGAAACTGGTCTGATTACCCAGATTGATGAGTTTGTGCAGACCCGTGCTTTTGCCGATCTGGCGGCGTGGCGCCGCAAAGGCCTTGGTGATATCGGTGTGTCGGTGAATCTGTCAGCCGTGCAGCTTGAGCAGGAAAGTTTTGTTGATCGCTTTGTTGCCGTACTGCAGAACTCCGGTCTGTCTGCGGATCTGGTCAAGCTCGAACTCACTGAGAACACCCTGATGCAGGACATGGACCTGATCATCCCCAAGCTCAAAGCTCTGCGGCGAATGGGTGTACGAATAGCCATCGATGATTTTGGGACCGGTTACTCGTCACTTTCGTATCTGCAGCAGTTTCCGATTCAGACGCTGAAAATCGACCGCAGCTTTGTCGGCGATATCCGTGCGGACGAATCTGATGCCAGTATTATCAACGCTATTGTTGCGATGGCCCGGGGTTTGAAGTTGGATCTGATTGCCGAAGGTGTTGAAAATCGCACTCAGCTGCGCTATCTGCACACCAAAGGCTGCAGCGAAGGCCAGGGCTTTATATTCAGTCCGGCGGTGACTGCTGCAGATCTACAGCAGTTGCTTCGCAGCAACCCGTTTGAGCGCTTGGTCAGAGAAGAGCAGGAAGACCCGACCGTCATTGTCTGACCGAGAGCACTCGCGATCCGACTGATCGGGTGGGCGGCACGGCTGCAATTCCGATAAAACTCTAATCTTAACTTGTACCCAACTCAGAGCAGTCAGTTGAAAGGCTTTACAACCAGAATTGTCCACAGCGATCGACAGGAACCGATCGAGCACGGCTCGTTGCAAAAGCCTGTGCACGCAACAGTAGCTTACGGTTACTCGGATGCCCGGGATCTGGCGGCTGCGTTTCAGGGCACTAAACCCGGTTATACCTACGGACGACAGGTAAATCCGACGGTAGATGCGCTACAGGCGAAGGTCACCAGGATGGAAGGTGGCCTGCAGAGTGTGTGTTTTGCGACTGGCATGGCGGCTATCGGAACCACAATCTTTGCACTTTTAAAAGCGGGCGATCACCTGATCTCTTCGTCTTATCTGTTTGGGAACACCAACAGTCTGTTCAACAGTTTCATCAGCCACGGCATTGATGTCAGTTTCGTTGATGCTACGCAGCCGGAGGCTGTCTCCGAGGCAATCCGCCCGGAAACCAGAATGGTGTTTGTTGAAACAATCGCCAATCCCCGCACCCAGGTGACCGCGCTGGCGGAAATTGGTGAACTGTGTGAACAGCGCGGACTGGTCTACTTCGTTGATAACACGATGACTTCACCCTATCTGTTTCAGCCCCGAAAAGTAGGTGCAAGCCTGGTGATCTCGAGTTTGACCAAATACATCGGCGGTCACGGCAACGCCCTGGGCGGGGTGGTCACCGAAATGGGTCAGTTCGACTGGGCAGGTTTTCCAAACATTTACGATACCTATCAGAAAGGGCCATCCGCAAACTGGGGTATCACTCAGATCAAGAAGAAAGGACTTCGGGATTTTGGTGCTTCGCTTGGGCCGGAAGCAGCTCATCATCTTGCCGTTGGTTCAGAGACGCTGGCGCTGCGCATGGAGAGGCAGTGCGCGAATGCCGCGGCCATGTGCCGTTATCTGGATGCTCATGAAAAGGTCAAGGCCGTTTATTATCCTGGCCTGAGTTCACACCCGCAGCATGATCGTGCCCGTGAGCTGTTCCGCCATCCTGGCGCGCTGTTCAGTTTTGAGCTCGCAGAGGAAGTGAATATCTGGGCGTTTCTCAATCAGCTCGAGGTGGTGGTGAGTTCCAGCAACCTGGGCGACAACCGGACACTGGCGATACCTGTTGCTCACACGATTTACTTCGAGATGGGGCCAGAACGTCGTGCCAGCATGGGTATTGATGATTCGCTGATTCGGATTTCAGTTGGAATCGAAGACGAAGAAGATCTGCTTACCGATCTCGAGCAGGCTTTTCAAACTGCTGGCTAACGGGCTCGCGATCGAAGAGAAGCTGACATTGATAGTTGATAAAAAGATCTATAGATAGAAACAGGGCGCAAAGGGGAATAGATATGGAGCGATTGCAGGATAAGGTGGTAATCATTACCGGTGGTGCCGGGGGAATAGGCAAAGCTGCGGGTAAGCTGTTTGTTGCAGAGGGTGCCAATGTGCTCCTGGCGGATCTGGACGAAAGTGCGCTGCAGGCGGCGGCTGCAGATATCGGCAGCAATCGGGTCAGTTATTTTGCTGGTGATGTAACCAGTGCAGAAGACAATGCGGCAATGGTTGCCTGTGCTGAGGAGCGATATGGCGGCGTTGATGTATTGCTTGCTAATGCCGGAATAGAAGGTGACGTTGCGCCGTTGATCGAGTACGACGAAGCGCGTTTTGATCAGGTCATGGCCGTTAACGTCAAGGGTGTGTTCCTGGGCCTGAAGTCGGCGATTCCTGCGATGCTCAAGCGCGGTGGCGGTAGTATCGTGATTACATCATCTGTAGCAGGGGTTGGTGCTGCGCCAGGTATCAGCCCGTATTCTGCCAGCAAACATGCGGTAGTTGGCCTGATGCGATCTGCGGCTAAAGAGTATGCGGCCGCCAATATTCGAGTGAACACGGTCAATCCCTCACCGGTTGAAACCCGCATGATGCGCTCGATTGAATCGGGTATGGGTGGTGAAGATGCGGGTGAGGTGAAAGAACGCCTGGCTGCGAATATTCCACTGCAGCGCTATGCAGAGCCTGAGGAAATTGCCAAGGTGATGCTGCACCTGGCCAGCGACGACAGCAGCTGGGTAACCGGCTCGATCAACATGGTAGATGGAGGCATGACCGCCTGACGGGTGGAAGCTTGAATATGAGTGAAGCATTGCTGGAAACAAATCTGTCGCTGCCGAATCGGCGCAGCGGCAAAGTGCGCGATCTGTATGATGTTACGCTGGCTAATGGTGACGAGGCGCTGTTGATCATCGCCACGGATCGAATCAGTGCCTTTGATGTGGTGATGGCCAACGGCCTGCCTGGTAAAGGCATTGTCCTCACCCAGATTTCGCGGTTCTGGTTCGACCATTTTGCGGGTGACTTCGAACATCATCTGTTGTCGACGGACGTTGCTGATGTTCCCGGGTTAACCGCTGCGGAACGCCAGGCGCTTGATCGTCGCATCATGCTCTGTCGTAAAACTGAAGTGGTACCAATTGAGTGTATTGCCCGGGGTTACATTACCGGCAGCGGTTGGAAAGATTATCAGCGCACCGGCCAGGTCTGCGGCATCACCCTGCCTGAAGGGCTTCAGAACAGTGACCGGCTGGAAACGCCGCTGTTCACGCCTTCGACTAAAGCTGAGACTGGTCATGACGAAAACATCAGTTTCGAACAGGGTGCACAGGTCGTAGGCGAAGAGCTGATGCAGTGGCTGGCTAAGGCGACCCTGGATCTGTATGGCCGGGCGCGCGACTACGCGTTGGAACGAGGCATCATTCTAGCTGACACCAAGTTCGAGTTTGGCCAGATTGCAGGGTCCGATCATCCGCTGCTGATCGATGAAATATTTACGCCTGACAGCTCCCGGTTCTGGCCGGCGGATGAATGGCTACCCGGTCGAGAACAGCCGAGCTTTGATAAGCAGATTGTTCGCAACTACCTGGAAACGGTGGTCAATGCCGGTGAATGGGATAAAACCCCGCCAGGGCCGTCGCTACCGCAAGAGGTGATTGAGCGCAGCATCGCCCGCTATCTAGAAGCCTATCAACGCCTGACCGAGAGTACGCTCACGCTCTGAGTGTGACAGCTGACCGCGCCGTTTTTTTGATCGGAGCAGGATAATGGGGCCGCTGTCGTAAAAAAGCGCTGCCGAAAAAAGGCGCTGTCTCGAACAACGCTGACGCAGCGTGCGACAGGCGCAAGCAGTCCGGCTGGCGCCTGCGATCGATCTGATTATTCGAGATTCGCGGATGAACGGCTCTGTACTGATATTCCTGCTGCTCGCGCCTTTCGGGTTCTGGGCTGCCTACCACTACTACCACGATCGCCATCGACCAGAGCCCACTGCTAATCTGGTGGTCTGTATCGGGCTGGGCGCTGCTGCACGGTATCTATGACTTCATTATGCTGGGCTTTTCGAACACGGCGCTGGGCTTCTCCGCGTTCGTGATTGTTGCAGTGTGGCTGTGGCGGTTGTCAGTCATTCGCAGGCTGAACTCGCGGACTCAGTTAACCCCGACAGCGCCCTGAGCCCCCGCAGCGCTGCGTTCAGGGCGCTACGTCTGCAAGACCGGTGAACCCATAAGGGTCATAGGGTCCGATGACCAACTGCTCCAGAATGCCAATGCCCTGGTGTTGCTGGTCACCGAACTGCGCTTTGGCATCACAGATGGCCTGGATGTGGAAGTAGCCTGGGTCTTCCGGGTCGATCGCATCGAGGTCGTACACCTCATAAGCGCTGGCCAGCTCCCCGTGGAGCAGCCCGTGGCCCCACTCCGGGTGTCCGTAGCCGATTCCCCGCATATAGAAAGTCTGAGTGGGAGTGAGCTGCAGATCCAGTTTTCTGCCGTCGTTGCTCTGACCGGTGATTGACGCGGAGGCAGCCAAACGTGTGCCACTGCAATAGTCGAGGGCGCTGCTGGCGTGCTCCAGCTCGATCGCCCCAGCTGCGTCCACCCAGCGCCCCATGGAATTCCAGCTGTCACCTCGAGCGTCAGCGTTGAGGTGATAGAAACTGGTGGCTTTGGCGAAGTTCACTGGCGCCCAGAGCCAGAAGAACTGGGGGGTTCCTGCCGCAGGATTGGGCTGCGGATCGCGCATGCCG
>Ga0316191_10003113_pt1 | contig 12178 bp, 12 predicted proteins | sample Eddworburr2cm_MG_FD_204928 | JGI IMG/M metagenome (GOLD analysis project Ga0316191, IMG submission 204928) | Coastal sediment microbial communities from Maine, United States - Eddy worm burrow 2 cm | ecosystem: Environmental > Aquatic > Marine > Coastal > Sediment | place: USA: Maine...
CGGGGTAGCGCAGCTTTCTGCCCTGTTCGACGTCCAGTTGCACACCACTATCCAGCAGGTGATTCAGGATGGTGCGGCTGCCGACCTTTGCGACACGGAACCAGATGAATTTTTTTTCATGGCACAGGGTCAGGTTGTAACGCCCGGCAGAAGGCATCATCGGGATCTTGTGAACCACCTTGTAGAGCTTTTGCCCCAGCTTGCTGGTTTTATCCAGTCGGTCCGGTTTACCGGGTTTGGTTCTCATGGCTGCTGTATTCCTGTTATTAGCTGCTGTGCGGGCAGTGGCTGGTCAGAATGTTCCGCTTGGCGCGTAGTGCCGAATATATTTTCTCAGTCGGGCGCTGTGACTGCCGGAAATGCCGGCTGCCAGTTCATATTGCTCAATAAAACGCTGGTACCCATAGCTGCCGAGTTGTTCACGGTCATCTTTATCATGCAGTAAATGCCGGAAGTTGCGGCCGCGTTTGCGCAAGCCCAGCGGACCTTGCTGGATGCTCATGTCGGCAATATCAATCAGGCCATAGTCGCCATTCTCAAGCACCAGTATATTCCCCAGGTGGATGGAACGAAACAAAATGCCTTTTGCATGCAGCGTCACCATGTAACTTGCCAGCTTGTCCAGGTAATCATCCCGGTTGCCAGTCTCGTTGAGCCGGTTGCGCAGCGTGGTCCCGGGCAGCAGCGCATAGGTGATCAGGTGGCGCCGGTTTGCCCGGTCATGGCGCAATTGCTCGCACTGTACCGTGATGATGCCTTTTTCCCGCAGTTGCCGGGCATTGTTACAGAAGCGCTGGGCATAGGGATAGATGCGGGCGGAGGTGAAGCGGCGGCGTGGATAGAACAGCTTGATGATGTGGTTATCCGGGGTCAATAACACCTTTTCACCGCGGTAGTCGCGTTCCAGTAGCCGGGCACCGTCACGTAACTGCCTGAATTCAGCAGTGCTGATGGGGGTGCACCTGGGTAATAGCCACATGGTATTGATTCCGGATGATATGGCCGCACAGGGTAATGAATTTGTCCGGCAGACACAAAATACAGCCCTGCTGAGCCAGGATGCCGCGTCGGCAGGTAGTGCCGTAGCGCTGTGTAACCGTGCTAGTATTTAGCGAATTTATCCACCCTGCAAAGATGCAGCGGAAGACAATGCGGGATTACGTAGCCAACGACTGGGAATCACTTGCCGCTGCCAACGGCCTGGGCAGCTTTGATTCTGTCTGGTCGCTGGATATTGGCTGGTTTGAGGAACCCAACGTGCGCCGGGGTGGCTGGAGCGGTGTTTCCAGGCTCGAGCTTGAGTTGCCGGATGGCGGCCGCGAAGCGGTTTTTATCAAGCGCCAGCAGAACCATACCACGCGTTCCTGGCGGCATCCGTTCAGCGGTATCCAGACGTTTCGGCGCGAATTCTGCAATATCATGTTGCTGCGCTCCTTTGATGTGCCGACCCTGGATATGCTGTACTTTGCCGAGCGCAGATCGGGCAGAGACCGGCGTGCCATCCTGATCTCACGAGAGCTGACGGGGTATGCCTCGCTGGATCACTGTATTCAGTACTGGAATCAGAGCGGCTATCCGGACCGGCCGGTATGGCACGAGACGCTGCAGCGTGTCGCGGCTGTCGCCAGGCGCATGCATCAGCACCGCATGCAGCAGAACTGCTTTGTGCCCAAGCATGTGTTTGTCGGCGAGCTTTGCGGACGCATGGATATTCGCCTGCTTGATTTCGAAAAGGCCAAGCATCGCTGGACCACCGAGAGCGCACTGCTGCGTGATCTTGATACCTTTAACCGGCATGCGCCGGGTGTTTCCACTACAGACCGGCTGCGGTTTCTGCTGGCCTATCACGATCAGCCCCGGGTCAATGCACGCGTCCGCAAGAGCTGGAACAAGCTGCTAGCCCTGTTACGCAAGAAGGAGCGTAAGCAGCTGCAGTCGCGGTAAACTGAACAGTGTGTGCTCGCTGCTTGCGGCAGCCTGAAACCCTATGCGTGGCAGAAATATACTGGTAATCAAGCTCGGCGCGCTCGGTGACGTGGCGTTGTCGCTGCCGCACATCATGAAGCTGGCAGAGGCACATGCCAATGATCACGTTACCCTGTTGACGGCGCCGGCCTATGCCGACCTGGCTGCCGGGTTGCCACTGCAGGTGGTCAGCTTTGGCCGCAAGGGCTTTGCCGAGATGTTGCGCTTAATGCGCTGGTTGCCGGGGCAGCAGTTCGACGTGGTCTACGACCTGCAGGGATCCCTGCGCAGTCAGGTGATGACGCTGCTGACACAGGCTGAAAAACGCGTTGGTCACCGTGCCGGTATTGCCTATACACATACGCCGGCTACACCGGCTGGCGGCGTGCATGCCTTTGAACGCTTTAATGCGGTGTTGCTCGCCGGCGGGGTCGAGGTAGCCTCGCCCCGGCCGGGCTTGCCGGTCAGTCCCGCCGCCACGGAACGCGTCGCTGACTGGTTGCAGCAGCAGGGACTGGCAGGCAAAAAGCTGGTGCCGCTGCATGCGGGCAGCAGCCGGGACTGGCCATCCAAACGCTGGCCCGAGAGGTATTTCCGGTCGCTGGCGGGCGCTCTGCAAGACCGCGGGCTGCAGGTGGTCTGGATTGGAAGCCAGCATGAGCGCCCATTAAATGCGCGTCTCGCGGCGCACGCGGGAGTTGATGCGACGGACGTGTTTGGACTGGACGGGCTACTGGCGCTGGCAACACAGGCGGTGTTTGCCGTGACCAATGATTCCGGTCCCATGCATGTATTGGCCGCTGCCGGTTTGCCGGTGTATGCCTTCTTTGGGCCGACGGACTGGCGGCGCAGTCATGCCACCGGGCAGGCTGAGCGCGTGCTGTTCAAGCAGGTATCTTGCAGTCACTGCCATCTGCCGGTTTGTCCACCGCATCAACAGCATGCCTGTCTGCGGGGTATTACACCTGAAGCAGTTCTGGCCCGGCTTGCAGCCGATGGCCAGCTGCAAACGTAATTTTACCCCCTCTCCCCAACCCTCTCGGCAACTGCTGCATGCATCGCCTAAAGCGCCTACTGTTGGTGCTCTACCACCGACATCCATGTCGGCGTCCCGGAGGGAGAGGGGGCTAACGGGGCAGCAATGCTCGGTTTATGTGCGGAGAATTGCCAAAACCTCTTTGGTAACAGTATCAACCGCGATGTCCTCGATACTACCCGTGCTGCTCTGAATCCAGCGGGCTTGCGGGTGCCACGGGTGATAACGTGCCGGGTCACCGGGACCGAAGACGGTGAGCGTCGGTATGTTCACGGCGGCAGCAATGTGGCCAATGCCGGAATCATTACCGATTAACAACCGCGCTTGTGAAAGTACGGCAGCAGCTTGTAGCAGATCGGTTTTGCCCGCGAGGTTGATGACCGGCAGTGGCAGTGATGTGCCGATCGTTGCACAACTGTCGGTCTCGCCAGCGTCACCCAGCAGTACCACTGCGTCAAATTCGTCCTGCAGCTGTTCAATCAGTGAGTGGAAGTTCTGTGCGGGCCAGCGTTTGGGTTGCCAGCGTGCGCCGGGTGCCAGTACCAGCCAGCGGTGTCCGGGCAAGCCGAACAGCTGTTCCTGCGCGAACGCCTGTTCTGCCGCCGAGAGCCACAGTCTGGCTGCCGGAATGCCGGGGTTGTCGAGGTGATCGGCAATGACGCCGAAATGTCGCTCGACAGCATGGTAGCCCGGGGTCCGGGCCTTGCGGCGAGTCAGGCGTTTTCTGGCATGCAGTAACAGCGTCAGGCCATCGGTACGCAGGTCAACGACCAGGTGGTAGTGCGTGTTACGCAGTTGTCGCACCAGTGTTGCGGTGCCGCGCCAGCCGGCCTGCTTGTCCTTGTTGAGCACGACGCCGCGGTACGGGCAATGCGAGAATAACTGGCTGGCGCGCGCATCGCTGACGATATCGATAACGGCCTGCGGGTAACGTTGATGCAACGCTTCCAGTACCGGTGTGGTCATGACGGCATCACCGATATTGCTGAGCGTGATCAGCAGGATTTTGTGTGTCTCCTGTTCAGGCATGGAAGATGATTTTACTGTAGGAGCGGACCTTGTCCGCGATCAATGTTGAATAAATGCAATCGCGCACGAGATGCGCTCCTGCAAGGTTATTCGTAAACACCGGGTTCACCTTCCGGCCGTGTCTTGAAGCGGCGATGTGCCCACAGGTATTGTCCGGGTTGCTCGCGCACGCGTGCTTCAATGATGCGGCTGATGCGTGCTGTGTCTGCCGCAACGGACTCGCCCGGGAAGTCTTCCAGTGCCGGATACAGCGTCAGCTGGTAGCCCTGCTTGCCCGGTAGTCGTGTCTGGAAAAAAGGCACCACCGCCGCCTTGCTGATGCGGGCGAGGCGCGAGGTGCCGGTAATGGTTGCCGTGCTGATGCCGAAAAACGGCACGAACACGCTTTGTTCACGGCCGTTATCCTGGTCCGGTGCGTACCAGACCGGGATGTTTTGTTTAAGGCTGTTCAGCATGCCGCGCAAATCACCGCGTGCTATGGCTTTCTCGAAATGACGGGTTCGGGCCTTCCTGAGTACGGACTCAAATGCGGCATTTTTATGTGGCCGGTACATGACGTGAAATGGCGCTACACCCGACAGCAGACGGCCACCGATTTCAAGTGTGGTGAAGTGAGCGCTGAGCAGGATAACGCCGTGGCCCTGTTGCAGCGCCTGCTGCAGGTGTTCCAGTCCCTCGATGTGTGCAAGTTTTTTCAGTTGCCGGTTGCTACCCCACCAGCTGCTTGCCATCTCCAGCACGCCAATGCCCAGTGATTCGAGCGATTCGGCAAGAATTCTTTCCCGTGTCGGCAGGTCAAGTTCCGGGAAACACAGTGACAGATTGGTCGCGGCGATGTGCCGGCGGCCGGGCGCCAGTCGGCCGAAGAGATTGCCTAATTGTCGACCGATGCGCAGCTGCCAGCCATAGGGCAGCCGCGACAGGCACCACAACAGGCCAAGCCCGCTCCAGGTTGGCCAGTAGCGAATTGAGTAGCGATGGTGGCTCATGAACAGGGGCTGATTGTACCCGCGCAGTGGCTGTCGACAAACCACGGGATTTTCACCGCGGGGGCCTGTGTTATCATCATCGGCGACTGATTTTTACTGTTTTTACCTGAGCTTATGAAGATACAGATTCCTGCTTTTGACAAGGCGCGCGTACTGGTCGTTGGTGATGTGATGCTGGATCGTTACTGGCATGGTGCTACCTCCAGGATCTCGCCAGAGGCGCCGGTACCGGTGGTTCATGTCGGGCAATCCGAGGAGCGTGCCGGTGGCGCAGCGAACGTGGCACTCAATATTGCGGCGCTGGGTGCGCAAACGCGCCTGCTGGGCGTAACCGGTGATGATGAACCGGCGAATTCACTGCAGGCACTGCTGTCAGGTGCCGGTATTCACTGCCGTTTCCAGAAGATTGCCGATACCCCCACGGTTACCAAGCTGCGCGTGATCAGTCGCCATCAACAATTGATTCGGCTGGATTTTGAAGACGGCTTTGCGGCGATTGATGCAGTGGCGCTGCAGCACAGTTACCGGCAGGAGCTCGAACACTGCGATGTCGTGGTGCTGTCAGATTATGGCAAGGGCACGCTGGCCGATATCGAGCCGTTGATTGCGCTGGCGCGCGCTGCCGGCAAGCCGGTATTGATAGACCCCAAGGCGCTGGACTTCAGTCGTTATCGCGGCGCTACCGTGATAACGCCGAATATAGCCGAGTTCGAGCTGGTGGCGGGGCGTTGTGAGGATGAACAGGCGTTGATCGAAAAGGGCAATGCACTGCTGCAACAGCATGATCTTGAAGCGCTGCTGGTGACCCGTGGCGAGCACGGTATGACCTTGTTGCGTCAGGATTTCCCCGAGTTTCATTTGCCGACCCAGGCACGCGAGGTGTTTGATGTGACCGGTGCCGGAGACACGGTGATTTCGGTACTGGCCGCGGCACTGGCAGCCGGTGAGGATTTACCCGCTGCCACGGCACTGGCAAACCTTGCGGCCGGCATCGTCGTTGGCAAGCTGGGTACCGCGAGCGTTTCGGTGCCGGAACTGCGGCGTACTGCACAACACGGTCAGGATGCCGGTTTCGGCGAAATGAATGCCGCGCAGCTGCAGATTGCCGTCGCGGATGCCCGCTCTCATGGTGAGCGTATCGTGATGACCAATGGCTGCTTTGATATTTTGCATGCCGGTCACGTCGCCTACCTGGCCGAGGCGCGGCGTCTCGGTGACCGCCTGATTGTCGCAGTCAACAGCGATGACTCCGTCAAGCGCCTGAAGGGGGCAGGTCGTCCCATTAACCCGCTGGATCGTCGCATGACGGTACTGGCTGCGCTGGAAAGTGTTGACTGGGTAGTGCCGTTTTCCGAGGACACCCCCGAGCAGTTGATTTGCGACATCGGCCCGGACCTGCTGGTAAAGGGCGGTGACTACCGGCCTGAAGATATTGCCGGCCACGATTGCGTCAAGCAACGGGGTGGTGATGTGGTGGTGCTCGGTTTTGAAGATGGCTGCTCCACTAGCAGCATGATTGATGCCATTCGCAAGCAGGACTAGCCGGCAACATGCCGTTTCTGTCTGCAGCATCTGAGCCGCTGAGATACACGACAGCGTCATGCTGACCGGACTGGATGGTGCCCGCTGTCCGCAGGTGCTGCACGGCACCCGGGTCTGGTATGACGATGCGTGGCAGCCGGATCTCGCGGAACTGGGGCTGGCAGATATGGCCAACTGGCGCGTACCCGTTGACGTACCCTCTGTGTCATCCTCAAAGCATGTGATTGCCTGTTACCGCATTACCCTTGCCAGTGGCCGTGTCATTTACTACAAGCGCTATGATTATCGCAGCCGCTGGAAAGCGGCGCTGCGGTTCTGGTTGCGACCCAGCAAGGCGGCGGTCGAGAAGTGGGGCTATCGGCGTTACCAGGCCTGTGGCGTGGCGGTACCCCTGACGGTCGCCTATGGCGAATCGCGTTTTCTGGGTTTGCTGAAAGCGGCATTTATCGTTACCGAGGAGGTGCCGGACGCCGTTTCACTGGATGATTTTGTCGCGGCCGGCCTGCCGGGTGTTGAGGCCGTTTCGCGTATCAGCAAGATGAATGCCTTTGCCGGGCGCCTGATCGAGAGCATCAGCAAGGCGCATACGGCCTGCGTATTCCACTATGACCTTAAATGGCGCAACATCCTGGTGCAGCGCCGGGGCGGGGAATACTACCCGGTGTTTATCGACTGTCCGCGGGCGTTTGTATCCTGTCTGCGTCGGAGTTACGGGGTGAGTGCAGACATTTCAGCGCTGGCGCGGCTGGCAGTTTCCTACCTGACGCTGGGTCAGCGTTACCGTTTTCTGGCCGCCTGCCTCGGCAAACAGGCCGATGCCGCCGCCAGGAAGGCCTGGTACCGGCGGGTACAACGGCGTTTGGGCAAGCGGCTGCCAAAAATGATCAGTCTTCAGGAATCACCGCTGCAGGGTGTAAGATTTGACGGTAAATACTGACGCGCGGCGTTATCGGTGGTGCGCACAGGCTTAACAGTTATTAAATCGGGAATATAAACATGATTATTGTCACAGGTGGTGCCGGGTTTATCGGCAGTAATATCGTCAAGGCTCTGAATGAGCGTGGTCGTGAAGATGTCATCGTGGTGGATGACCTGAAGGATGGAACCAAGTTTCTTAATCTGGTTGATTGCGAAATACTGGACTATCTCGACAAGGACGATTTTATCGGTAAGGTGCGTAATGGTAGCGGCCTTGGTGGGTCTGTTGACGCCATTTTTCATGAGGGTGCCTGTTCGGCCACGACCGAGTGGGATGGCCGTTACATGATGGATAATAATTATGAATACTCCAAGTCGCTGTTGCACTACTGCATGGATAACTGTGCCGCGTATTTATATGCTTCCTCGGCGTCCGTGTATGGCGGTGGTAGTGTCTTCAGCGAGACCCGCGAACATGAATCACCGCTGAATGTTTACGGCTATTCAAAATTCCAGTTTGACCAGTATGTACGTCAGCTTATGCCGAAGGTGACTTGCCAGATTGCCGGTTTCCGTTATTTCAATGTGTACGGTCCGCGCGAACAGCACAAGGGTAGTATGTCCAGTGTTGCCTATCACCTCAGTCAGCAACTGAATGCCGGCGAGAACCCGCGCCTGTTTGAAGGCTGCGACGGCTACGGTGATGGTGAGCAACGCCGTGATTTTATTTATATTGATGATGTCGTGGATGTGAACCTGTGGTTTCTGGATAACCCGGACAAGTCCGGCATCGTTAACCTGGGGACCGGGCGTTGCCAGAGTTTCAAGGATGTCGCGATGGCGGTTATTGCCTGGCATGGCCGCGGCGAGCTTGAGTTTATTCCCTTCCCGGATCACCTGCGCGGCCGCTACCAGAGCTATACAGAGGCGGATATAACCGCATTACGTGATCTCGGCTACGATCGGCCTTTCAAGTCGGTGGAGGAGGGGGTTCCCCTGTACATGGACTGGCTGAAGGCGCAAGCACAGCCCGCCTGAGTGTCTTGCCAGCCACGCCCTTGAGAAAACTATACACACTGTTGCTATATTTACTGGCGCCGCTGGTTGTTTTGCGGCTCGCCTGGCGCAGCATCCGTGCGCCGGATTACCGGCGTCGCTGGCCGGAACGTTTCGGCAGCATTGAGCCGGCGCTGGGTAAGCAGGTAATCTGGATACATGCTGTTTCCGTCGGCGAAGTGCAGGCGGCTGAACCGGTTGTGCAGGCCCTGCTGGAGCAGCGACCGGACTATTCGATATTGATTACCACGGTAACACCTACCGGGTCGGCACGCGTCACTGCCCTGTTTGGTGATGACGTTGCGCATGTTTATGCCCCCTATGATCTGCCGATGGCCGTCTCCAGCTTTTTCGATCGGGTCAGGCCGCAGTTGGCTATCGTCCTGGAAACCGAGCTCTGGCCGAACCTGTTTCATGCCTGTCAGCAACGCGCCATACCCCTGTTATTGATTAATGCACGACTCTCGGAACGGTCCGAGGCGGGTTACCGGCGGGTACGTGGCCTGGCGGCGCAGACGCTGTCCAGCGTAAACGAGATTGCGGCGCAAAGTGAACTTGATGCAGGTCGCTTCATCAATATTGGTGCTGATGAAAGCACTGTTACGGTTACGGGTAACCTGAAGTTTGAGCAGCGCGTCCCGCCAAGTTTGCTGGAGCGGGCTGAAGTACTGCGGCGCGACTGGGGCGTTGGCCGTACCGTATGGGTTGCCGGCAGTACCCATGAAGGCGAGGATGCGTTATTGCTGGATGTTTTCCGGCAATTGCGGGAACGCTTCAGTGATTGCCTGCTGGTGCTGGTGCCGCGTCACCCGGAACGTTTTGAAAGCGTTGCAGAACTTAGCCGGCAGCGAAATTACAATACCCTGCTGCGCAGCGAGGGTATCCCCTGTACACCGGCCACGGAAGTGTTCATCGGTGATTCCATGGGCGAGTTGCCGTTATTCTATGCGGCCTCTGATGTGGCCTTTGTGGGTGGCAGCCTGGTGCCTCATGGCGGTCATAATATGCTGGAGCCGGCCGCGCTGGGTGTGCCGGTGGTGACCGGTCCGCATGTATTCAACTTCGTCGAAATTTGCGAGCTTTTGCAGCAGGCGGGTGCCTGTGTGAAGGTGGAGGATGTCGACGGCTTGTCAGATACACTCGGCCTGTGGCTGGAAGATGCCAATGAGCGTCACCGCGTCGGGCAACGTGGCAGGGATACCGTTGAGAAAAATCGCGGCGCCTTGCAGTCCGTGATGGCCATGATAGACCGCTATTTGTAGGAGCGGGTCTCGTCCGAGCTCTGCTGCTGCAGGCGGGGTGCCTAGATTCTCACACCACGGCGCGCCGCCATGGACTCACCGATGTCAGTCAGTTCCAGCTCACTCAGGCTGTTGGCTGCCAGTGGCAGAAACTCCATATTTTCACGATTGACGTGTTGGCGGCTGAGTGCGCAAAACTCGCTGCTGGCTTGCAGAAAGCCGTCACTGAAGTTGTCATCAGGGAGTTTTTTCAGTTCCGGGCTGATAATTTCCCAGAGCTGGTCGAGCTTTACGTGTTCCTGTTTCAGATCGCGAATCAGTTCGGCAATCCTGATCGATTGCCGGTTCAGCCGCGGGAACAGGTCTTCTTCCTCATCACGATGATGTAACAGCGCGCTGGTCGAGAAATACCGGACAATGTTGCGGGCCGCCTTGCGGGCCTCGTCATCAATTCCCTGTGCATTGATATGAATGATCAGGTTTTCCAGCCGCTCGCAGTGGTCAGTAATATTTTTATGACAGGCGCGCAGCAATGCCAGTGGCTCATCAAAGCCGGGGAGATCATGGTGCAGGTCTTGTTCATTCATGTTGCAGTGCTCGCTTTTGTGCCGATTGCCTCGATGGCGGTTATCATGGTCCGGAAAATCAGTATTTTTCCAGCATATCGTCAACGGCATCCTGGTAGCCGAACAGCCGGATGTCCTCGGCGTAGCGCTCAATCAGTTTTTCCAGGCTGGCGCGCGGACAGATGTCGGTAATGGTTGCGGAACTGCCGGTCTTGTTCCAGTGAATTGGTTTGGGCAGGCCATATTTATCGCTGACAATATCCCAGTCGGCATTGAAATTTTCCAGTTTTCCGATGAAGTCCGGCAGCAGTCCCTGTTGGTCGCACAGGAACCATGATTGCGGGCGCAGGTGCCGGTCAAGAATGTCATCGGGTATGTTAACAATGGCATCAACGAATTTGGCAAAGTCCATGTCGTAATAAAATTCGCTGTTGCAGAGGATGTCTTTCTTGTCGGCGCGCTTCGGATTTTTGACCTTGTTGCGGTAGCAGGAGTACACCCTCGAGAGGGGGTTGCGTACAAAGGCAAATATGAAATAGTTTCCCTTCAGGCGCTGGCGTATTTCAGCGTGTGCGATATGCGAGGAATAGTCAGCCTCTATTTTTTTCCGCAAGGCCCTGTCGTTGGTCGGGTCCGGCAGCTGGTGGGTTTTTGCAAGATGTCGCATCAGGCACAGGTTGATGGAGGATGAAGCAACCTTGCGTATCCGGATGTATGCCAGTTTTTCCTGTTCCAGCAACCAGACGCGGGCTTTCTTTTTTTGCGGTGTTATTTTTTTAAGGATGTTCTTGTAGCTAAACATGGCGGCTAGCGGCTGGTTTCTGCATGGTCGGGGCGGTAACAGGAGCAGGCTATTATATCAGTAATCAAATGTATAGAATCGGTAAAATGCGTTCCCCACTGCCTGTTGTTGCCCTGATAACGATGCTGCTTGCCGGGTGTACAACTGATCCGCCGCAAAACATTACCGACAGCTGCGATATTTTTGAGGACAAGGGCGGCTGGTACCGGGATGCAAAGCGTGCGCAAGAGCGCTGGGGTACGCCGATTCATGTGCAGCTGGCCATTATCTACCAGGAGTCGAAGTTTGTCGGGGATGCAAAACCGCCGCGTGACCATGTGCTGTGGGTGATTCCCTGGGGGCGTATTTCCTCTGCCTACGGCTATGCGCAGGCCAAGGATTCAACCTGGGACTGGTACGTGGACAAGACCGGGAGCCGGGGTGCTGACCGTGATGACTTTGAAGACGCCGTGGATTTTGTTGCCTGGTATGTTCACATGAGCAACCGGATGCTGGGGCTTTCAAAGTGGGACGCCTACAGCCAGTACCTGGCCTATCACGAGGGGCAGGGTGGTTATCGTAACAAGAGTTACAACAACAAACCCTGGCTCATCAAGGTGGCGAAGAAGGTCAGCGCGCGAGCTGCCAGCTATCATACCCAGCTGGCCCGTTGCGAGGGTACCCTGGCTGATGGCTGGAGCCTGTGGCCGTTCTGAATGTTAATCAGATTGTGTGCCAGGCCTATTATTGAATGGCCACGGAATCCACGGAAGAACACGGAAAAATTTCTATTTCCGTGTTCTTCCGGGGCAAAAATATCTATTCTTGTCTGTTAGAACAGGGTGTAAATGAACGGTGCGACGGCTGAGCCCTGCGACAGCACAATAAGCCCGCCAAGCAGTACCAGCACCAGGATGATGGGTGCCAGCCAGAATTTTTTGCGTACCTTGAGGAAGCCCCACAGGTCTTTCAGTAAATCCCACATTAGTACGGTCTCTCCATGCGATCGCGAGGCGGTTGCTCGCTGGCTATACGGTAACTGCTGGCGGATGCGT
>Ga0316191_10003114_pt1 | contig 12177 bp, 13 predicted proteins | sample Eddworburr2cm_MG_FD_204928 | JGI IMG/M metagenome (GOLD analysis project Ga0316191, IMG submission 204928) | Coastal sediment microbial communities from Maine, United States - Eddy worm burrow 2 cm | ecosystem: Environmental > Aquatic > Marine > Coastal > Sediment | place: USA: Maine...
CTCGGAGACTGCGGGTGAAGCCGACCAGACCGTGCTTTGTCAGGCAGTATGGCTCTGCGTATGGGACGGGGCCCAAGCCAGCCAACGAGGAGATGTTGACGATGTGACCTCGACCCCGTTGGAGCATCTTGGGGAGCAGCAGCCGAGACAAGACAACGGGAGCCCTGAGGTTGATCTCGATCGCCTCGTCGATGAGCTCAACCGGCAGTTGATCGAAAATCATCCAATCCTCCAGGCCGGCATTGTTGACCAAGACGTCGACGCCGCCCCCCTCCCCTTCTGCTCGCTCAACGAGCTCGCTGAGGGAGTCCCGATCGCTCAAATCGGTGGGTATGCATAGTACCCTGCGCCCCGTCTGACGAATGTCATCAGCCACTTGCTCGAGCTTGTCCGCGGAACGCGCGGCGAGGATCAAGTTCATGCCCTCCGCAGCCAAGGCACGGGCAATGTAGACTCCGATGCCCATCGACGCCCCCGTCACGAGCGCCGTACGGTTCCGCAGCTTTCTCATCGTTCTGGCTTCAGGCCTCCAGCGTGTCCTTGATGTTGTGAATGTTTACTTCGCTCTCTCTTTCGTTCCTATTGAGCACTAACTTCTCGGCCAGCTTGCCGAGTACGGGGACGGGAATGGTGTAGTCGATCTGCACGTCCAGCTTCGTCCCGCCTTCTTGCGCTGCAAAGGTCCACACAAAGGAGGCCGTAACCCCTCCTTTGCTCTCGTAGGCGAAGCGCTCGTTCGGGACGTGCTCCGTTATCGTGGTTTCTCCGCGCAGTGGAATCCCGGCCATTCTGTATTTCCAGTGAAAATGCTGGCCGACGCCTGAGCCGGTCACATCGGTCACCTCCGACAAACTGACCATCCACTCCGGCGAGTTCGCCGGGTCGGCGACGTACGCAAATACCTTGTCGACGGGTGCATTGATTTCGGTGCTGTTGTTGATTCTCGGCATGGTTTCACCCTCCTTGGAGGACGAAGATGCGCCCTTTCTCTCGGCTCGTATAGAGTCGAGGGGTGCTAAGGGGCAGCCCCCTCGACATCAGCAGCGGAAGTTTTCCATCTCAGAAGCTGATCCGGGGGAAACAATTACGTATGGACCCGCGAGCCGATCGAACGAATCTTGAGAATGTAAGTGTGGGCCAAGGTGGGTGCCGCTGGCACTGGTTTGGCGAGAGGGGTGTGACCTCATGGACCGCATAGGCTCAGCGATCATCGACTTCACGGAGGCGGCGTACGACCTCGAGGTCGGCGACGAGGACTGGCTTCCCACCATCCTGAGGCGCGGTCTGCCGGTGCTTGAGCAGGGGCTCGGGGTCGCAGGCATGCGATATGGCCGTCCACCGGACGAAGGGCCGTTCCAGCTTCTGGACATCCTCGTCGCCTCAGGCCCCGAAGACTTCGCGGAGCGACACGCCGCGGCCTTGGCAACGACGCCCCCCGACGTGCTTCGAGAGCAAGTACGCCCCGGCGGCGCAAGCACGGCGTCGATGGACAGCCAAGGCGATTCCGAGCAACTCGCTCACTACACGTCACATGTGGACTACTGCAAGGACCTTCTCTACATCACCGCGGTCGATCGCAAAGGCGCTGGAGTGGCCATCGTCGCGCCGCTCGCAGAGGTGACCACGCTGACCGAACACGAAGCCCAACGGTGGCAGATGCTCGCCGCGCACGTGGACGCCGGGCACCGCCTGCGGCACGGGCTCGCAGACAGCGACATCGGTGGCGAACCGCACACCGACCTCCCGTACGACGCGGAGGCCATCTTCGATGCGAACAGCTTCCGCATGACCGACGCGGTCGGGCAGGCGCAGGAGCGCACCGCTACGAGGAAGCTTCGCGACGCAGCGGTCGCAGTGGATCGTGCGCGCGGCAAGATGCGGAATACCGATCCCGAAAAGGCGCTTGAAATTTGGAAAGCGCTCGTTCGTGGCCGATGGTCGATGGTCGATTGGTTCGACTCGGACGGAAGACGCTTCGTGTTGGCGCTCCCGAACGCGCCTCAAGTCGACGACCCACGCGGGCTCACCGAGCGCGAAAGCCAAGTCGTGGCGTACGCGGTGCTGGGCCAGACCAACAAGATGATCGGCTATCGGCTGGGCCTCTCGAAGTCCCGAGTCTCCATGCTGCTGCGCAGCGCGATGCGCAAGCTGGGTGTCCGAACGCGCTCGCAGCTCGTCATCAAGCTGCGCGACTTCCAGGCGGTCCAGTAGCCCGCCCAGAGCGAAGAGCGAAGAGCGCGTCTAACTAGAGCACGAGGTTGACGTCATAAGCGTTGCAGTAGCTCTCAAAGCGCTCGCGGATCTGGCCGAGCGTCATGCCGAAATCCTCGATCTCGTAGCTATGGGACCCGTGCTTGCCGCGCGGATTGTTCTCCAAGAACGAGTGCATTCGACCTTCGATGTCGGCCGACCACGGAATATCGAAGCGTTGGTAGGCGCGGCCGAGGACCGCGACGGGATCGGCGACGATCTCTTCGAACTGCGCGTCCATGAACTGACCGGCTTTGTCGCTGTGCTTCTCGCGCACGGCCGTGGCCTGGTCGAGTGCATCCGCCCACCACGCCGTCGTCTGCTGCCCGAGGGCGTGCGGATCGACTGAATCGCTCGCTAATCCGTGAATCACGTAGTAGAGACTTGCGAGCGAGGGGACAATTTTCGCTGGATCACGGTGGGTGAAAATGATTCGCGCGTCGGGGTACTCGGTGAGCAGCGCATCGAGCGAGCGCAAGTGCACAGGGCTCTTGAGCACCCAGCGGTCCGACATGTGCTTGCTTTGCAGGTGCTCGAGGAAATGCCGGTGATAGGTGTACGCCGGGGCGTGGCTCTGCGCGTCTACCCATGCCTGGTAGCTCGGCACGTTGAAGCTCACACTAAACTGTGGGCCAAGCATGCTTTGCGCGAGAAAAGGCATGCACTCCTGAGGGAGGTCCGCGCCCACCTCATGGATGGAAGCGAACGACGGCGCCATGGCGTCCATGTGCTCGAAGACTTTCGTGGCCTTGGCGATACGTGGGTCCGTGGTGAACGTGGCGCTTTCCGGCGGCGGGTCGGGAAACTGGACCTCCCAGGTCAGGGGCACCCGGTTCGCGGGGTCCTGGGCCAGCAGGTTGAACAGAATCGTCGTTCCCGTCCGTGGGTACCCCACGATGAAGACTGGGCGCTCGATCGGAACGCCAGCCACCTCGGGGTGAGCGGCTCGGTACCGATACACACCGAAGCGATTCTGGAGAAACCCGAGTAGCGACTGGCGGAACATGACGCGGCCGAGCCAGGTCAAGTCCGCTTCGCGCTCGATCGAGTCGAAGAGCACCGGAAGCGCGTCGCGGAAGCTCTCGTCGCCGAACTGATCCGACTTGGCGGCGCGCTCGGCCGTGCGAAGGATGCGGTCCGGGTCCAGGGACGGCCAGCGCGGAGCCACGATGGGGCCCACGCGGTTGAGCGCGCGCATGGTGCGGGTTCGGTGCGGAGGCGGTGCAGGCATGGCGTCGGCGCGCGGCCAGGGCGTTGCCCGACCGGCTTGCGTCGAGTAGCACGCGCCCCCATAGCCCGCAAAATGTGGAGCACGCATGAATGAGAACGACAAACCAGAGCGAGTGGCCATCGTCACGGGCGCGTCATCCGGAATCGGCGAGGCCACTGCACGCTGCCTCGCCAAAGCCGGCTTCTCGGTGGTGTTGGCCGCTCGCCGCGCAGATTTGCTCGATGGCATCGTCGCCGACATCACCGCGCAGGGCGGCAAAGCGCTGAGTGTGCCCACGGACCTGAGCGATGCAGAAGAGACTTCGGCCTTGGTCAGGACGACCCTCGACACGTTCGGTAGGGTCGACGTGCTGGTCAACAACGCTGGGTACAGCCCACCCTACGCGCTCGAGCAGATGGACCGTAGGGGGCTGCGCCATGTGTTCGACGTGAACCTGCTGTCGGGCATGCAGCTGATCGCTGAGCTGACGCCGTCGATGCGCGAACAGGGCGGCGGCCGTATCATCAACATCAGCTCGCTCACCCGGTACGTCGGCGGGCCCCTCATCGCAGCGTACGCGGCAACCAAGGGCGGGATGGAGGCCATGACCGCCTGCTTACGCCTCGAGCTCTCTCCCTGGAACATCCAGCTGACCCTGATCGTGCCCGGCTTCGTCGATACACCGACGTTCGACACAGCCCGGGCGGCCGGGCAGCACATGCGAGACGACCCGAGCAACCCCTACCGGGAGTGGAACGCGAATCTCGATGACTTCGCGGCCGAGCAGTACAAGAGCGCGGTTCCTCCGGAGGATGTGGGCAAGGCGGTAGTCAAGGCCGCCACGGTCGACTCCCCGAAAACGCGATATTTCGTCCCCAAGTCCGCGCGGACGGCCACCCGGATGTTCGGGATGATGCCGGACCGTGTCGCGGACAGGATCCTGCTCAGGATGTACAAATGGGGGCTACGGGCCGAAAGCCAGGACCAATGAACGAAGCACCGAAACGAGCTCTGGTCACCGGAGCAGCCAAGGGTATCGGCGCCGCCATCGTGCGCCGCTGCGTCGAGACGGGACACCGGGTCGTCGCGGTCGACATCGACCGGGAAGGCCTGTCAAAGCTCCGCGCAGAGCTTCCTGGCATCGAGACCGCGGTTCTCGATGTGCGCGACCTCGCAGCCTGGGAGCGGGTCGTTGATGGCGCCGAAACGCAAGGAGGCCCGATCGACGTGCTGATCAACAACGCCGGCGTGTGCTTGCCAGGCCCGTGCGACCAGGTCTCCGCCGAAGATGATCGTCTGACCGTCGAGGTGAACCTCATTGGCGTCATGAATGGTGTGCGGACCTTGCTTCCTCGGTTTCTAGCGCGCAATCGCGGTCACGTGATCAACGTAGCAAGCATGGGAGCCTTCTCGCCCTCGCCGGGCCTCGCAACGTACTGCGCAACCAAGCATGCGGTGCGCGCCTATACGCACAGCTGCTCGTTCGACCACCGTCATACGCCTATCCATTGGACCCTCGCATGTCCGAGCGCAGTCGAAACGCCGATGCTCCAGGACATGCGTCAACGGCGCGCGGGAGTCGTCGTGTTCACGGAGAAGCCGATGCCGCCAGAAACGATCGCGGGCGCCATCGTCGACGCGATTCGAGAACCGCGCCGGGAGATCTTGGTTCCCAACACAGCCGGAAAGAGACTACTCCGCTTCATCGGACTGTTCCCCGGCCTCCTTTCCCGCGGCATGGACGACGCGGAACGACGCGGCATGGATGCGCTCGACGACTGAGCGAATTGCCTGCGTCGAACCACGAAAAACCTAGCGGCGGGGCCCGAGAGCCTGGATGACCGCTCGCAGGACATCTCGCCGAGCCACGACACCCACGACGCGGTTGTCCTCCATGACGGGAAAGCGCCTGTGTTTGGTCTCCACGAAGCGCGTCGCCACGTCGAGCAAGCTATCTTCTGCATTCACGGCCTGCACGTCGCAGGTCATGTAGTCCCCGACACATCCCCCGCTCTCGCCATGATAGCCCGCAACGAGCGCCGCCTTCAGGAAGTCGCGTTCGGTGAGAACACCGACCAGATTGCCGTGCTCATCGATGACGGGCGCTCCTGAGATGCGCTTATCGAGCAAGATGCGAACCGCATCGAGCAACTCCGTGTCGCGCGTGAAGACTACGGGCTTGTCGACCATGAAGTCTCGAACTCGCACTTCCTTGACTGAAGTCATGCCGAACGCTTCCTTGGGCAATCAGCGGGGCCGCTCGCGGACCGGCCGCATGCACCGCAACCTTTCCCGTCGGGATTGTTGAGCCCACCGCAGCTCCCGCGAATGCCGGCGCGCCCCGCAAGCAGGCCGACGCTCAAGCCACCCAGGGCCAGGGCAAAAACCACGAAGCTCAGGACGTAGACAGTCATCGTGATCAACCCCCGAAATCGTCAAACATGACGTTCTCCTCGGAGACGCCGAGGTCCGTAAGCATCTTCTGAACCGCCGAAACCATCAAGGGTGGACCGCACATGTAGTACTCGCAGTCTTCCGGCGCGTCGTGCTGCGCGAGATACTCGTCGTAGGCCACCTGGTGAATGAAGCCCACTGGGCCGTGCCAATCGTCGTTCTCTTTCGGCTCGGAAAGGGCTACGACGTAGTTGAAATTCGGGTGCTCGGCGGCGAGACGCGTGAACTCCTCGTGATAGATGAGATCGCGTTTGCTCCGCACGCCAAACCAGAACGAGATCTTACGGTTGGTGTGGAGCCGCTTGAGTTGGTCGAAAATGTGCGAGCGAAGCGGCGCCATTCCAGCGCCACCCCCTATGAACACCATCTCGTTGTTGGTGTCCTTCGCGTAGAACTCTCCGTAAGGACCTGCAATTGTGACGTGATCGCCTGGCTTCAAGCTGAATAGATACGATGAGACGACACCCGGCGGCACGTTTTCGCCGGAGCCTGGCGGGGGGAGCGCGATGCTGACGTTGAGGAGGATGACGCCCTTCTCCTCCGGGTAGTTTGCCATCGAATAGGCCCGCGTCGTGGGCGTCTTGGTCCCCGCTCGGAATCTCAAGAAGTTGTGGCGTTCCCATTCATCGCGGAACTCCGACTCGATGTCGAAGTCGGAGAACTTCGCCTCGTAGCGTGGGCAATCGACCTGAATGTAGCCACCAGCCCGGAAGGGGACCTCCTCACCGGGTGGAAGCTCGAGGGCGACCTCTTTGATGAACGTGCTGAGATTGTGATTCGAGCGCACCGTGCACTCCCACTTTCGGACACCGAAGAGCTCATCCGGGATGCGCACGCGGACATCCTCGCGAACCGTGACTTGGCAAGAGAGGCGCACGTGTTGTGCGGCCTCGTGTCTTCCGATCAACGACTCTTCGGTCGGGAGCAATGGACCTCCACCGTGGGGCACCGTCACGCGGCACTGACCACAGGTCCCCTTGCCGCCGCATCCGGAGGGCAGGTAGAGGCCGACGTTCGACAGCGCCGTCAACAGCTTCGCTCCGGCCGGCACCTGGAAGTCGCGGTCGTCGTTGACGATCATCTGTACCGTTCCGGTCTCGACGAGTCGCGAGCGGGCAAGGAGGATCACCGCAGACAACGAAACTACGATGCCCGTGAAGACGGAGACTGCGAGGACAATTTGGAATGCCATCCGCTTGCCCTCCTAAAGCTGAACCCCGGCAAAGGCCATGAAGCCCAAGGACATCAGGCCGACGATGATGAACGTAATACCGAGACCTTGAAGGCCAGCCGGTACGTCGCTGTACTTCAGCTTCTCACGAATACCGGCGAGACCGACCAGCGCCAATGCCCACCCGAAACCGCTTCCGATGCCGTACACGATGCTCTCCGGCATCGTGTAGTCGCGCTGAACCGAAAACAGGGTGCCTCCGAGGATGGCGCAATTGACCGTGATCAAGGGCAGATAGATGCCGAGCGCGTGGAAGAGAGGCGGGAAGTAGCGATCGAGAACCATTTCGAGGATCTGCACCATGGCCGCGATGACGCCGATGTAGGTGACCAAACCCAGGAAGCTGAGGTCGATGTCGGGGAGCCCAGCCCAGGCGAGCGCGCCTTCTTCGAGAACGTAGTGGTAGAGGAAGGTGTTGGTCGGAACGGTGATCAGCTGAACGACGATCACTGCGGTTCCGAGACCAACTGCGGTCTGGATCCGCTTGGAGACCGCGAGGAAGGTGCACATCCCCAAGAAGAACGAGAGAGCGAGGTTCTCGACGAAGACGGCCTTGATGAAGAGCTCGACGTAGTTGCCCATCACAAGGCCCCCGTTCGGTGAACTTCGTGAATGCGGAACTCAGGTTTCTCGACCTGCTCCGCCTTCCAGGTTCGCACGGCCCAGATGATGAGGCCGATGACGAAGAAGGCGCTTGGCGGCAACAGCATCATGCCGTTCGGATTGTACCAACCGCCGTCCGCGACCTGGGGAAAGACGGTGTACCCCAGCAGGGTCCCGGCGCCGAGGAGCTCACGGGTGCTAGCCACGAGGATTAGGATCACGCTGTAGCCGAGGCCATTGCCAATGCCATCGAGGAAGCTCAACCCAACGGGATTCTTCGAGGCGAAGCTCTCGGTCCGGCCGAGCACGATGCAGTTGGTGATGATCAAACCGACGAACACCGAAAGCTCGCGGCTCGTCTCAAACGCAAACGCCTTCAGCGACTCGTCGACGACGATCACCAGCGAGGCAATGATCGTCATTTGCACGATGATTCGGATGCTATTGGGAAGCCAGTGCCGGATCAGGCTGACGGCGGTGTTGGCGAGCGTCGCGACCACGGTGAGCGCGAGGCACATGTAGAGGGAGGGCAGAAGCGACGTGGTGACGGCCAGGGCCGAGCAGATCCCGAGCACATGCAACGTGACCGGATTGTCGTCGACGACCGGTGCGAGAAGAGCGCGCTTGGCAGCAGAGCTCATGTGCCTTCTCCTCCTTGGATGTTTCGTAGATAGGGCCCGTAGCCATGCTCTCCCAGCCAATACCGCATCATATTCGTGACCCCATTGCCGGTCAGCGTCGCCCCAGAGACCCCATCGACGTGATAGTCGGCGAGCGGGTCGTCGGTGGAGACACGGCCCTTGACGACCTGGAGCTTCAGGTCACCCGATTCGTCGAACGCTCGCTTGCCTCGCCACAGCTCACGCCAGGCCGGCTTCGCAATGAAATCTCCAAGGCCCGGGGTCTCGCCATGCGAGTAGAAGGTGATGTCGGCGACGGTGTTCCCGTCAGCCTCGAGGGCGAGGAATCCAAACATGGTCGACCAGAGCCCGTAGCCGGATACCGGCAAGATGATCTTGACGACCTCGCCGTCTCGGCGGAGCAGATAGACGAGGGCATGCTTGGCGCGGCTTCCGACTCGGGCGATGTCGATTGCTGCGGGCACCTCGACGCTCTGCGCAGGGTCCTTGGCGGCTTCCACCGGGTCGAAGGCTTCGGGGTCGATGTCGTCGACGTATGCCCCGGTCTCCAGATCCACTACGCGGGGCTCGATGCCGTCAAACAGCTCGTCGACGTCGCGGTCGGAATCCAAGAGCCCCGCCACCTCGAGGATGTTGCGCCGCATGTCGAGGATGGCGTTGGCGACCTGGCGTGGCTTCAGCACGACAGCCGCCGATGCCACCAGCGACGAGCACACGAGGCTGACGACGAACGCGACGAGCAGAGTCCCGATGACCGTATCGGTTTTGCGGCCCGGCTTTTGCGTAGGCTCAGGCACTTCGGCGTAACCTCCTCGAGATGTTGGCTCGCATGACGAAGTGGTCGATGGTCGGAGCAAAGATGTTGGCAAAGAGGATGGCAAGCATGATCCCCTCCGGAAACGCGATGTTGACCACACGGATCACGACTGTGATCACGCCGACGAGAACCCCGAAAATCCACCGGCCGGGATTCGTGACGCATGCGGTGACCGGATCGGTGGCCATGAAGATCATCCCAAACGCGAAGCCGCCAAGCACCAGGTGCCAGTACCACGGCATCGCAAACATCGGGTTGGTGTCGGAGCCAAGCGCATTGAAGAGCATCGCGGTCGCCACCATGCCCAGCATCACGCCGGCGATGATCCTCCACGACGCCACGCCGGCGTATACGATGAGCACGCCGCCGATGAGGCACGCGAGCGTGGAGGTTTCGCCGATCGAGCCCTGAATCGGGCCCAGGAAGGCGTCCATCCAAGTCACGCCATGCTCGAGGATTCCGGGCACGCCGCTCTCGGCGCCGATGGCGAGCGGCGTCGCTCCGGTGATGACGTCGATGGGGGGCGTCCACACGGACTCGCCTGACATCTCGACAGGGTACGCGAAGTACAAGAACGCACGGCCGGCCAACGCTGGGTTCATGAAGTTCTTGCCCGTGCCGCCGAACACCTCCTTCGCCATCACGACTCCGAACGAGATGCCGAGAGCAACCTGCCACAGGGGGGTCGTCGCTGGGAGCGTCAGCGCATAGAGGATCGAGGTGACGAAGAAGCCTTCGTTGATCTCGTGGTTACGAATCCCCGCAAACAAGATCTCCCAGAAACCGCCTGCCAACAACGTCACCGCGTAGATCGGCAGGAAGTAGAGCAGACCATAGAACGTCGAGGCGCCGAGATTGCTCGGGTCGTGTCCGAGTCCGAGGCCGACCATCAGCGTCCCCCGCCAGTCGGTCGGCGCAGATAGGCCTAGCTGCTCGATCATGAAGTTCGCGTGGTGGCCCGTGTTCCACATCGCCACCAGAGCGCACGGCAGCACACCGAGCACGACCAGCCCCATCACGCGCTTGAGGTCGACCGAGTCGCGCACATGCGGGGCGTGACGTGACACGTCCGGGGGCGAGTAGAAGAGGGTGTCGAGCATCTCGTAGAGCGCCTGATAGCTCTCGAAGCGCCCTCCCGTTGCGAAGTTGGGCTCGATCTTGTCGAGAAATTTTCGGAGTGGACGCATCAGCCGTCCTTCTCGATCAGATCTAGGGTGTCTCTGAGAAACGAGCCGTACTCGTACTTGCTGCAACACACGAACGAGCAGAGCGCGAGGTCTTCCTCATCGAGCTCGAGGCAGCCGAGCGCCCGTGCCGTCTCGGTATCTCGAACGATGAGCGCCTTCAGCAGGGGCGCTGGCAAGATGTCGAGCGGCATGACTTTTTCGAAGTTGCCGATGGGGACCATCGCGCGAGGGCTGCCGTGCTGCGACGTGGTGAGCGGAAACCGGTAGCTACGGGGACGCAAGACCGAAGCGAATGCACGGATCGCGGAGTAGTTGTTGATGCCTGGAGCGAGCCAGTTGAGGAAGTGGCGGCTCCGGTCCTCACGAAGGACGCTGATCTGAAGGTCGTATGGACCGAGGTACCGCGCGCGTCCTGCGGCCCGGCGCCCGCCTAGAATCGACCCTGAAATCACTCGGCAGTCGATCGGCTCCACCTCATCCTTCAACAGGTCTTGGGTGCTCGCGCCGCAACGCGTGCGCACCAATCGCGGCCGGAGCATCAACGGCCCCCCGAGCGCAACGATGCGCTCCGTGGAGAGCCGCCCGGTCGTGAATAGAGAGCCGATCGCGATCACGTCTTGGTAGCTCAGGTGCCAGACCGACTTGAGGTCGCTGACCGGATCGAGGAAGTGGATGTGGGTCCCGGGGAGGCCAGCGGGATGCGGACCGTCAAAGATGACCGAAGTCACCGACTCCACTGGGGGCAGCTCGATCTCGGGCCCAGGCGCTTGGCAAACATAGACCGGGCCGTCGGTCAGGCGGCTGAGGATGGCCACGCCGTCTGAGAACTCCTGGGCGCGCTCAGCGATGACGACGCGAGGATCTCCACCGAGGGGGTTGCTGTCGATCGCCGTGACGAAGATCGAATGTGGCAACACGTCGGCACCCGGGACTCTGCTGAACGGGCGCGTGCGAAACGAGGTCCAGAGGCCGGAAGCGAGCAATGTCGCTCGCACTTCGTGTCGATCGAGCGAAGTCAGCGCCGCGCGATCGTATGAGGCAAACGTCTCCTCGTCGTCGCCCTCGAGCCGGATGACCACGGATTGCAATGACCGCCGCTCGCCACGATGAATCGCGACGACCTCGCCGCACCCCGGCGAGGTAAACAGCACATCTGGGTTGCTCTTGTCCGTGAGTAGCGGTTGCCCGAGGCGCACGCGGTCACCGACTTCAACCATCAGTTGCGGCCGCAACCCCCGGTAGTCTTTCGCGACCAACGCCACCCAACCGACAGCATTGGCCTCGTCGATGCGTTGCTCCGGCGCACCGGCAATGGGGATATTGAGCCCTTTTCGAATCCTGATCCGCATCCGGGGTGGCGGCAGTCTAGCCCAAAACCGGGGACTAGTGGGTAGGTGGTCGGACGGGATGGCGCGAAGCTTGCGCCCCACGCGATCGAAGACGCAAGAGATGCGCCTACGTTGGAGGTGTTCAAGTGACCTAAACGTGGTACCAATTCGTCATGCGCTGGGTTGTCTGCATTTGCATCATGGCCGCATTGGGGAGCTGCAAAGAAGAGCTGGCCTTCATTCCCGGAACGGGAACCCTCCCCGACTGCGACGACGCGCCGATCACCACCGAACTGAACGGCACGCTCTGGTTCAATCAAGGGCCCGTCACCATTCTCACCGAAGGGTGTCGAGACTATGTCCAGGATGACGAACTCTCATCCTGCGCGGAGAACTGGGCCTTCGAGCAAGACGGGAACGACGTCTCCATCGTCGTCGACGAGTACCGACTCAACG
>Ga0316191_10003115_pt1 | contig 12174 bp, 8 predicted proteins | sample Eddworburr2cm_MG_FD_204928 | JGI IMG/M metagenome (GOLD analysis project Ga0316191, IMG submission 204928) | Coastal sediment microbial communities from Maine, United States - Eddy worm burrow 2 cm | ecosystem: Environmental > Aquatic > Marine > Coastal > Sediment | place: USA: Maine | collected...
TTTGAACTACCTGGAAGAAAGGAATATTCACTATGTGAAGAGCTCACGTTTAATCAAATAGGAGATGCTTCTACTTCTTTTTCCCGCTTAGCTTCAGATAGACAAATATGGGTATCCCGGCCGCTAAGAGGATGGATCCCCACAGGATAGTTTCTTGCCCCAGCCCGGTGACTGCCCATGCTGAATAGCTTAAGGCCGGGATTGAGATTAGGGTGGCAACAAGCAGCCTTCGCTTGTTAAACTCTTTCTTTTTTCTCAGGTAGAGCATGATTTCAGAAAGGGAAGAGAAAAGGTAGGGCAAGAGACAGCTGAGAGTGGAAAGCTTAATAATAAAGGAGAACATTTGTACCAGTCCCCTGGTATAATTGAAGCTTACCAGGACTGTAGCGAGCACACTGGCTATCAGCAGACCTATTATGGGAATGCCCTGTTTGGACACCCTTTTAAAGCCGGGTGGAAATAACTTTTCCTTTGCCGCAGCCATGGGCAATTGCCCCTGAAGCAAAATCCAACCATTCAAGGCTCCGAAACATGCAATGGCGGCCCCTGCAGCTACCAATCCGGATGCCCATCCCCCCCAGGCCGTAAGGGCAGCATCGGCAAAAGGTGCGGCGGAATGTTGCAGATCGGCAGGAGCAATAATTCCCATGACTCCTATGGTGCTTGCAATATAAAGCAGGGCAGCAATTGAGATGCCTGCAATGGTGGCCCTGGGGATGGTCTTCTCCGGCGAAATAACCTTATCCGAAGGTATGGTGGCCGACTCCAAACCTAAAAAGGCCCACAGGGCTAATGCCGCTGTGGCAGTGACTGCATCAAAGCTTGACTCTCCGCTCAAATTTAAAGGAACGAAATGTGCCTTATCAAAATATAGAAAACCAAAGGTCCCCAGCAACAGGAGGGGAACAATCTTTATAATGGTGGTCACCAGCTGAACCATCCCCACCTTTCTGATGCTCTTGGTATTGATAAAGGTAAACAGCCAGATGGCTCCAATCGCCACCAGGGCGGATAACAAGGGATTCTCTTTCAGGGCAGGAAAAAATACCGAGAGGTAGCCTACACCTGCCACAGCAATGGCCGCGTTACCAGTCCAGATGGATATCCAATATCCCCAGACCACCAGAAAACCGGCCAGGTCTCCAAATCCTTCCCGTGCATAGGTATAAGGGCCTCCAGCTCTGGTGATGAGTTTGCTCAGTCTTGAAAACACCAGCGCCAGGAACATGGTCCCAACGACGGTAAACAACCAGCCAAAAACAGAAATTCCTCCATAAAGAGCCAGAGCTGCAGGCAGAAGAAAAATACCCGATCCTGTCATGTTCCCCACCACCAGCGAAGTACTCAACCAGAATCCTATTTTTCCCTTCTCCCCGCTTTTAATCTTCAATGTACTCTTCTCCTTTCTTTATAAGATCCATGGTATCCTCAGAATCTTTCTGCGCTCTGTTATATATTTCTCTCGTGTACTCGATAAGCTCCTCTTCAGCCGAGGGCATGCCTTTTTCTTTCCAGACTTGCAAGTTCATGGTCGTCCATAGCTCATCTGTGTTACTCAGCCCTTGTAAAGAGTCCAGGGTTTGTTCAGAAGTAAAGTAATTTCCACCATGACCCACTTCTTCAATCTCATGCAGATTTACAGTTTTTCCATTCAGGTCAAATCCCTCAGCAAATTTCCTGATTTCTCCAATGATCTGGTTTGAAAGTACGGCCGTGGCAGGTGAAAATGCCAGGGAATCAAAGTTACTTCCCACAAAAGGAGCGCAGCCAATTTTACCAATGCAGGAGCTCAAATGATTGAGCCACAAATTTCCTGAGGCAAGCAAATCGGCTCCTCTGCCATTGACGCTTCCCGAGGTTCCACAATGCGGTATTTCATAAAAATTCATCATCTCAGCGCAGGCCAGATTAAGCAGATAAGAAACAGGCGTATAGTTGCTCCCCATGGTGCTCATATTAAAGGCCGCTGGCAGGCTACCCAGAATAATTTCGCTACCCTCCCTCACCAGCTGACTGAATACCAATCCGGCCAGCAACTCCGCATTCAGCAAGGCCAGGGATCCCCCTGGAGTCGCAGGTGAGGATCCTCCATACATGCTGTAATTGGAATACATCAGGGGCAGCCCGTGATGGATGGAAGCTAGCATCTTTTCAGTGGTAGATTTATTCAATACCAGGGGCGTGATGGGATTTACATAAGGGATGCAGAAGGGTTTTTCTGAAATATCTCCATGAAGAAAAGACAGCAACTCAAATACCTTATTGATTTGATGTTCCCCTGAAATCAACAGAACCAGGGGTTTTGAAGTATTGGCATACATATCCAGTACTGAGTATAGATCCGAGGTATCTGCAGCAACATCGGAAGGAATGCCCAGGGTGGACACCATGGAATAGTTATCCAGCAGATCGCCCAATCTGGTGGAATGGCGCATGTGTTTCCTGGTAAACAATTCCACCTGCCTGCTTTCTATGTCCTGAAACCATGTGTTGGTGGCCCCGATCCCAAAATGCGTTTCACTGCCTTGATTCTTTCCCAAATGAAAGGCAGTATCCCCTGCATTGTTGAATACCTCAATGCTGGAAGGAGCACAGTTAATGGCATGATTGATTAACTCTTCTTTTATGAAAACCACCCTGTCCCTGACTTTTACTGCATCCGATTTCCTGAATACCGCAAGGGCTTCTTCAGATTCCACCTCAACACCAGTATCTTCCAGAATACGGATCGAATAACGATGAACCTCGTTTATTTGCTCCGGACTCAGCAGCTGTAATCTGGGACGGACATTCATAAAGTATACATTTTGATCCTCTTAAAAACCCTAAATCGGTCAACTGAAAAGTAATCATTTTTGTTTTCTTATTAGAAGCCCTGCCAGAACAACAGAGTTGCTGTTGTTGTTAATTAACTATGATTAATTGATATCTTTCAAACATGTCCACTACTATCCTTCATATAAAAAACATGGTTTGCAGCCGCTGCATTAAGGTGGTAAAGGAGGAATTGGCAGGACTGGGTTATACCATCCGGAATATTGAGCTGGGTGAAGTAGCTTTGAAAGAAACGCTGGCTGCAGACGATCTGGAGACAATAGCCCGGCTATTATCAGATAATGGATTTGAACTTATAGATGACCGGAAAAGCCAGATAATTAACCGTATCAAAACCCTGATTATTGAGTTTATTCATTACGACAGGGAAAAACCGGTACAAATGAATCTTTCCGAATACCTGGCTACTGAATTAGCTCATGATTATTCCTATCTGAGCAACTTGTATTCTTCAGTGGAGGGGATTACCATTGAAAAATACCTGATCAACCAAAAGATTGAAAAAGTAAAAGAATTGCTGGTGTACGATGAGCTATCTCTCAATGAAATTTCCTATCAACTTGGATATAGCAGTGTTCAGCATCTTTCAAACCAATTCAAAAAGATTACAGGTCTGACACCTTCCCATTTCAAGAAAATCAAAAACAAGAAGAGGAATCCTCTCGACAAGGTATAGCATACAAAATCCTTATAAATCTTCTCAATAATTATGTAAGAGTTCTCGCGATAATGCTTCCGAACTTTGAATTATAATAATTCACGCTATATGGAAGCAATCACATTAAGCACAGATCTACATTGTAACAGTTGTGTAAGTAAGCTTAGTCCCCTTTTAAAAGATGATCCTTCGATCCAACATTATGATATCGACATGGATCACCCGGAGAAACTTGTTACTATCCAGGGAAAAAGCCTAAACACTGAAGAGCTGATTTCAAAATTTGAACATGAAGGGTATCATGCCCAATTGTATAATGAAATCAAGCCATTGTCAATCTCAAAGATGAAACAGGCAGAAACCGCCTTTTGGAGAAACCCTGTAAACTGGAAAAGGGCATCTTTCAATACTTTAAACTGTCTGATAGGCTGCTCCATAGGAGACTTTGGCATGATCATCCTCCTTCAGGCCTATTACCCGGAAACTCCCATGTATCTTCAAATGATCCTGGCAATTATTGCCGGATTAACGACCTCCATAGCTTTGGAATCGACCCTTCTCAGAGTAAGAGAAAAGTTTAACTGGTCACTGGCCCTGAAAACAGCATTTTCCATGTCTTTCATTTCTATGATTGGTATGGAGATTGCAATGAATGCCAGTGATTTCATGATTACAGGAGGTAAGGCAGCATTTAACACGGCTGGTTATTGGTTTGCTTTGATTCCGGCTATGCTTGCAGGATTCCTGTTTCCTTTGCCCTACAACTATTATAAACTACAAAAGCATGGCAAATCCTGTCATTAAGCCCCAAAATTATATAACTATTATCCATCAGTGTGTAAACTATTTCTTAGGTTTTATTGTTTTCTTTGTACTTGCATAGGATTCGTTCACATGTTTAGAAAAGTTTTACATATCGTTCTAGCTAGTTTTATCCTGGTTTCTACCACAGGATTTACCATCTCTTTGCATTATTGCCACAATGAGATATATGACCTGGCAGTATTCGCTCCAGCACATAGTTGTTGCGAAGCAGGCAGCGGGGCAACATGTCATGCCCCTGGAGATATGGATACCTCGAATCACTGTGAAGACGAATCCATAGTGGTAGAATCCACAGACGATTATGTTTCATCGTCCTTTGCAGTGGATTTGGAGAATACACACAGCATCGATCTGCTACTTACAGCATGTGTGCTTTTTCATGTTCAGGGTCCGGACAATGAAGTCCTGATTACGCCGCCCTGGCACAAGGAACCACCACCCAATCAAGAGGTGGTTCTCTCTGAAATCCAGTCCTACCTGATTTAGCTTCTCCCAAGGGGTATTAGGTTCATTGCAAAGCTGTGCGATGAACCATGGTCTTGTTGTACCCCTCCCCCATCCGAAGCTTAATAATCAGTTACACCAAATCTATTCATACCATGTTACACAAGATTATCAGGTTCTTTCTGGAGAACAAACTGGTGACTTTACTAATGCTGGTGATTTTCATTGGATGGGGTATTGCTTCTGCACCCTTCGATTGGGAAACCGGGATCTTCCCGCGCGATCCTGTGCCCGTAGATGCCATCCCCGACATTGGAGAGAACCAGCAAATTGTTTATACCGAATGGCCTGGCAGATCGCCCCAGGATATTGAAGATCAGATTTCTTATCCCCTGACTACCTCCCTGCTTGGCATTCCCGGAATAAAAACCATCCGTAGCAACTCCATTTTCGGAGTATCCAGTATCTACCTCATCTTTGAAGAGGATGTGGAATTCTACTGGAGCCGCACCCGCATTCTCGAAAAATTAAATTCCCTGCCTGCAGGAACCCTGCCCGACGATGTGAGTCCTACGCTGGGACCCGATGCCACGGCCCTTGGACAAATTTACTGGTACACCCTGGAAGGCCGCGACAAGGATGGGAACCCTGCAGGAGGCTGGGATCCGCAAGAATTACGTACCATTCAGGATTTTTACGTGCGCTACTCCCTGACGGCAGCAGAAGGAGTGTCTGAGGTTGCTTCTATCGGTGGATTTGTAAAAGAATACCAGGTGGATATTGATCCCAACGCCATGAAGGCCTATGGAGTGAATATATCACAGATCATGGCTGCTATCAAAAACAGCAACCTGGATATTGGTGCACGTACCATTGAGTTTAACCGGGTCGAGTACCTGGTTCGCGCCCTTGGGTATATCACCAAGCTGGAGGACCTGGAGAAAAGCGTGGTGGCTGTCAACGACAATGTGCCCATCCGTTTGAAAGACGTAGCCAGGGTAAATTATGGACCCGCCACCCGCAGAGGGGGTTTGGATAAGGGAGGTGCTGAAGCTGTAGGTGGTGTGGTGGTAGCCCGGTATGGAGCCAATCCCTTACAAACTATTGACAATCTGAAGGCAAAGATTGTAGAGATCGCGCCTGGTTTGCCTTCTAAGATATTGGAAGATGGGACCGAATCAAGAGTCACAATCGTTCCCTTCTACGACCGGACAGGCTTGATTTATGAAACCCTGGGTACTCTGGAGGAAGCCATATCGCTGGAGCTCCTGATCTCCATCCTGGTGGTGATCGTACTGATGCTAAATCTGAGGGCATCCTTCCTCATTTCCAGCCTCTTGCCCCTGGGGGTCCTGATTGCCTTTATCACCATGCGGCAATTTGGGGTGGATGCAAATATTGTGGCACTTTCAGGGATCGCCATATCCATTGGGGTCATGGTGGATGTGGGGGTGGTTTTCACCGAAAACATCGTCCGGCACCTGGAAATGCCGGATAATATAGCCTCCCGGGGAAAGAATTTGCTGAATGTTATTTACGAAGCAACCGTAGAGGTGGCAGGGGCAGTCATCACCGCTCTGACCACCACCATTGTGAGTTTCCTGCCCGTGTTTGCCATGGAGGCCGCCGAGGGAAAACTGTTTAAGCCTCTGGCTTTTACCAAGACCTTTACCATGCTTGCAGCCCTGCTCATTGGCCTGGTGATCATACCTACACTGGCCCATTTGGTTTTTTCTCTTCGTTTTGACAAGCAGAAGTACAAGAAAATCCTAAATCTGGCTTTGGCCCTGATTGGTATTGTACTCTCCATTGCTACAGGTTATTATGTGGCTCTGGCGCTTACCTTTTACGGACTAAACGGATACTTCAGCGACAGATGGCCTTCAACAAAAAAAACGTGGCCAAACATTCTTAACATTGCCATTACCGGAGTGATTATCGTGTTCTTCCTTACCAAGGCATGGATGCCCATGGGTGCAAAGAACTCACTGTTTGTCAATTTCTTGTTCGTCATTGTGATTGTGGGAGTGGTTCTGGGAGCCCTTTCCTCGGTAGTGGCATTCTATCCGAGGATTCTTAAGTGGGCGCTAAACAATAAGTGGAAATTCCTGGCCACCCCGGCTCTTATCATTCTGTTTGGGATTATCACCTGGCAGGGATTTGCTAACATTTTCGGATTTATGCCCGAGTTTGTAAAGAATACCTCCGCTTACCAGAATTTGGAGACATCCATTCCGGGCATGGGAAAAGAATTTATGCCTTCCCTGGATGAAGGATCCTTCCTTCTGATGCCAACTACCATGCCGCATTCAGGCATCCAGGAGAATCTGGAAGTGATCAGGATTTTGGATCTTAGGGTGAATGACATCCCGGAGGTTGAGAATGTGGTCGGGAAATGGGGACGCGTTAGCTCAGCCCTTGATCCGGCTCCAACGTCCATGTACGAGAACCTGATTTCATACAGATCGGAGTATATCCTGAATGAAAAGGGACATCGCATTCGTTTTAAAGTAAATAAAGAAGGTGCCTTTGAACTGAAGGATGGAAGTACATACAATCCTGAAGAGGAAGAATTCCGGGTGATTGAAATAGCAAGCCTCATCGAGGACAATAAAGGGGACTACTTTCGTCAATGGAGGGACGAGATTACTTCACCCAATGACATCTGGGAAGAGATCATCCGTCAGGCATCCGTTCCCGGCCTGACTTCAGCACCCAAACTGCAACCCATTGCCACCCGGCTGGTCATGTTGCAAACCGGCATGCGTGCTCCCATGGGAATTAAGGTTTTTGGACCCGATCTGGAGACCATTGAAAAGGTAGGACTTGAAATCGAACAGCTCCTGAAGCAGGTAGAGGGTGTTTCACCCATATCAGTCTTTGCAGACCGTGTGGTGGGTAAACCCTATCTGGAAATGGAGATTGACAGAGATGCCATTGCACGCTATGGTTTGACCGTTCAAAACCTTCAAAACACCCTGAGTGGTGCTGTTGGCGGAATGAAACTTACCACCACCATCGAAGGCAGAGAGAGATATCCGGTGCGCATGCGATATGCGCGTGAGTTCAGGGACAATCCCGAGGATTTGAAAAAAATCCTTATCCCAACCCCTACGGGTGCTCAGATACCACTGGGTGAGCTGGTCACCATAAATTATTTACGGGGTCCACAATTGATTAAAAGTGAAAATACCTTCCTGGTGGGCTATGTGATATTTGATAAGAAAGAAGGGTTTGCTGAAGTGGATGTGGTCGAAAATGCCCAGGACTATTTTAACGGTTTGTTGGATTCGGGAGAATTCCAGCTGCCTGCCGGAGTGAGTTATGTGTTTACGGGTAACTATGAAAATCAGACTCGTGCCGCCAGGCGCCTTCTGATTGTAGTCCCCATTTCACTGATCCTGATCTTCCTGATCCTGTATTTTCAGTTCAAGTCGGTGGTCTCCACTTCGCTGATTTTTTCGGGTATTGTAGTGGCTCTTTCAGGCGGATTTATCATGCTTTGGTTATATGGACAGCCCTGGTTTCTGAATGGAAGCATGGCAGGGATTGGTCTGAGGGACCTTTTCCAGGTACATACCATCAATCTGAGCGTTGCCGTCTGGGTAGGATTCATTGCCCTGTTTGGTGTTGCTACTGACGATGGAGTGCTTATCAGCACCTATATCAAACAGTTAATGGAAAAGAATAATCCAAAATCCGTAAGCGAGCTTCGCGGCATTATCCTGGAAGCAGGGTCAAAGAGGGTACGACCTGCCATGATGACCACGGCCACCACTCTCATTGCGCTCTTACCGGTGCTTACTTCCACAGGAAAAGGATCCGATATTATGGTTCCCATGGCCATTCCCTTGTTTGGCGGCATGGCCATCGAAGTGCTGACCATGTTTATGGTACCCGTGCTATACAGTATGTGGCAGGAGGGGAAAATTAAACGTGAATTGAAAAAACTCAATGCATAGAATCATGAAGAGATACAGATATAGTTTTGGAATACTCCTATTGCTGGTTTCTTCCATGCTTTCTGCCCAGCAGGTCCTGGAAGGCTATTTGCTCGAGGCCGCAGAAAACAATCCTGGTCTGAAGGCAAAGTTCAATGACTACTTGGCTGCCCTTGAAGTGGCACCACAGGTCAAAGCTTTGCCCGATCCCACCCTGGCCTTTGGCTATTTCATAAGTCCGGTGGAGACCCGGGTGGGTCCGCAGCAATTCAAGATTTCAGCCTCACAGATGTTTCCCTGGTTTGGAACCCGTGAAGCCAGAGAGAATGTGGCCATACAATCGGCTAAAGCCAAATATGAGATCTTCCTGGAGGCCAAATCCAAGTTGTTTAACGAGGTAAGGGCTACCTATTTCAATGTATACTTAAACCGGAGGGACATCGAAATCACCAGGGAGAATCTGATCATCCTGAATACTTTTCGGAAGCTGGCTAATATTAAAGTAGAATCCGGAAAGGTAAGCGCTGTGGATGAGTACCGGATTGAGATGGAAATGGGTGACCTTGAAAATCAACTGGCCCTGTTAGTAGATAAGCAATATGTTCTGGAGCTTATGTTCAACAAGCTTTTGAACAAAGAAAGAGAACAGCATGTAATTACGCCCGAGGTCCTGTGGATCACTGACCTGGCACTTAGTAAAGAACAGGTGCTGGATTCCATAGAGGCCAACAATCATCAGCTTCTGGTACTGTCCATGCAGCAGGAGACCCTGTCTTACAGAAAGGAACTGGCCTCAAAACAGGGCAAACCAAACTTCTCCATCGGACTGGACTATACATTTATTGGTCAGGGAGAGAATATGCTGGCGGGTACAGATGCATTTATGTTTCCCATGCTTGGCATCACCATTCCCCTGTACCGGAACAAATACAGGGCCATGGTCAACGAAGTAATGTACTTGCAGGAGGCCAGGGGATATGAGAAAGCTGAAAAGCTGAATCTCCTGGAAACCATCTTTGAGAACGCATGGAAAGATTATCGGGATGCTGATCGCAGGCTTCTTTTATTCAACTCTCAACTGGAACTTGCCGAACAATCGATGAGATTGCTCGAGACAGAATATGCCACAGGAAATAAAAATTTTGAGGAAATTCTCAGGATGGAACGCAAGGTACTCACCTATGGTCTTGAACTTGAAAGGTCCAGATCCGACAAGCAGGCGGCCATATCTTTTATCAACTATTTAATGGGAAAATAATCATGAAAAATCTACTCAGAAATATAAGAGAGAATTACAAACTGGTCCTTGGTGTACTTATCGGGGGACTGTTTCTTGGGTGGTTATTTTTCCATCCCTCAAAGGCTGAAAGAGTTGGTGGAAATCCGGTAGAAAGTCACGAAGTTCATGATCATTCAGCCGAGAACCCAAGCCTCTGGACATGCTCCATGCACCCACAGATCAAACAGGATAAGCCGGGACAGTGCCCGATCTGCGCCATGGATCTGATTCCCTTAAAAACCATGCAGACTGATGGAGTGGATGTGGATCCCGGTGAAATTGCCATGAGCGAATCGGCAGCCAAACTAGCGGACATTCAAACCCTGAGAGTGTCGAAAGGGATACCCCAAAAGACGGTTTATCTCCAGGGAAAGGTGCATGCCGATGAAAGAAACATCGCGGAGCTCACGGCACGGTTCGGGGGGCGGATTGAGAAGCTCTTTGTGAATTTTACTGGTCAGAACGTGCAACAAGGAGAAAAGTTAGCTACCCTGTATTCCCCCGATCTGATTACAGCACAGCGGGAACTGCTCGAAGCTGTTTCATTTAAAGAAAGCCGTCCCTCCTTTTATACTTCTGTCAGAGCAAAACTCAAGTTGTGGGATCTCTCAGACGATCAAATTGATGCCATAGAGGAAAAAGGCGAACCCTTGCTCTATTTTGATGTATTATCCCCCATCTCCGGAACCGTTATGATGCGGCATGTGGCACTTGGAGACTATGTGAAGGAAGGATCCGCCATGTTCCAGGTTACCGATTTAAACAAAGTCTGGGTGATGTTTGATGCCTACGAAAGCGACTTGCCCTGGATTGCAATTGGAGATCCCATTGGATTAAACATCCCCTCGATTCCAGGAAAAGAATTTGAAGGGAAGGTGGCCCACATAGACCCCTTTATAAATGCAAAGACCCGGATTGCCAAGGTGAGGATCGAATTACCCAATCCAGGATTAAAGCTTAAACCAGAGATGTTTGCCAATGGGGTCCTTCATTCTAAAATTGCAGAATCTTCCGAAAAGCTGTTGATTCCAAAATCCTCCATCCTTTGGACAGGGAAAAGGGCGGTGGTTTATGTGAAAATCCCTGAACGAGAATCCCCATCCTTCCTCTATCGGGAAATCATCCTGGGTCCTGAGGCCGGAAACTTCTATGTGGTCGCGGATGGTCTCACGGAGGGGGAAGAAATTGCCGTAAACGGGGTGTTTAAGATAGATGCGGCGGCTCAACTGGAAGGGAAATCCAGCATGATGAATCCGGGTGGAGGCAAAGTATCCCTTGGACACGATCATGGATCGATGAGTCCGGGAGAGACAGGTGCTGAAGTGGATCATTCAGAGCATCAAACTCCGGAAACTGTCAAATCCGATCTAAAAATACGCGATGCATTCAAGGAGCAGCTCCAGAAGGTATATGAATCCTATCTCCTGATGACAGACGCGTTTGTTGCCACTGATGCTGAACAGGTGAGCATACTAGCCTTGGAGGTAAAATCAGGACTTCAGAAAGTAGATATGGCTTTGCTTCAGGGTGAAGCTCACATGGAGTGGATGAAGCAACTAGAAATATTAACCAGGACCATTGAAAAGATAGCGGGCAGCAAGGACATTGCCAATCAAAGACTGGTTTTTGCAGAGTTCAATAATACATTTTACCAGAGCCTTAAGACTTTTGGCCTGCACCAAGGGACTACTTACTATCAGTACTGTCCCATGGCTAACGGGGATGTGGGGGCTTATTGGTTCAGTAAGGAAAAAGATATTAAAAATCCCTATTTCGGCGATGAGATGCTGAAGTGCGGCGAAACAAAGGAAACACTGGAATATTAAAAGAGAAACAGTACATAAAACAGGAAAAATGAAAAAGATGAGAAAGAGCATGATTGCAGCTGCTTTAGCACTGACAGTTGCATTGACGGGATTTACATCCTGTGAGAAAACAGGTGATAATACTGGCAGTGGGATCGAGGGGGTGTATATCGGTACATTTTCGATTTCAAGTTCCCTAAAATCTGCATCCCCGGAAAGCCTGGGGGCTCATCATGGAACAGCCGTGGTGACTAAGACGGATGAGCATCAATTAGAGCTTCACTGCTTTGGGGAAGAGATCGACTCTACCCTGATGCTGGACTACTATGAGCATAACGACAGCATTATGGTTTGCCTTACTGGTGAGGAATTCACTCATATGTACGG
>Ga0316191_10003116_pt1 | contig 12172 bp, 8 predicted proteins | sample Eddworburr2cm_MG_FD_204928 | JGI IMG/M metagenome (GOLD analysis project Ga0316191, IMG submission 204928) | Coastal sediment microbial communities from Maine, United States - Eddy worm burrow 2 cm | ecosystem: Environmental > Aquatic > Marine > Coastal > Sediment | place: USA: Maine | collected...
CAGTGATTGTACTGAAGCAGTTTGCCCTCGACGGTGCAGCCCCGTACAACGAGAGCGTCTACACCTGGATGGTGTCGGACGGCGTGCGTTTCGAGATCGGTTTCCTGATTGATAATCTCACTGCACTCATGATGTGCGTGGTGACCTTCGTGTCGTTGATGGTGCATATCTACACCATCGGTTACATGCACGATGATCCGGGCTACCAGCGTTTCTTCAGTTACATTGCGCTGTTTACCTTTTCCATGCTGATGCTGGTGATGTCCAACAACTTCCTGCAGCTGTTCTTTGGCTGGGAGGCGGTGGGACTGGTGTCTTACCTGCTAATCGGTTTCTGGTACAAAAAACCGACGGCTATTTATGCCAACCTGAAGGCCTTCCTGGTGAACCGCGTCGGTGACTTCGGCTTCCTGCTGGGTATCGCAGCTATTTATGCGACCTTTAACAGCCTCGACTATGCCAGCGTATTTGCCGCCGCACCGGCCGCCGCCGATGCCACTTACCAGATATTTCCGGGTGTCGACTGGTCACTGATGTCAGTGATTTGTATCTGCCTGTTTATCGGCGCCATGGGCAAGTCGGCGCAGGTGCCGCTGCACGTGTGGCTGCCGGATTCCATGGAAGGCCCGACGCCGATCTCGGCACTGATCCATGCGGCGACCATGGTGACCGCAGGTATCTTCATGGTGGCGCGCATGTCGCCGATGTTTGAACTTTCGGAGACCGCGCTGTCTTTTGTTATCGTGATTGGCGCCATCACGGCCTTTTTCATGGGGCTGCTGGGTGTGGTACAGAATGACATCAAGCGTGTGGTGGCTTACTCAACCTTGTCACAGCTGGGTTACATGACGGTGGCGCTCGGTGCATCGGCCTATGCTGCCGGTATCTTCCACCTGATGACACATGCCTTCTTCAAGGCGTTGCTTTTTCTCGGTGCAGGTTCCGCCATCATTGCCATGCACCATGAACAGGATATCCGCAAAATGGGCGGGTTGCGCAAGTACATGCCAATCACCTGGATTACCATGCTGATCGGTTCCCTGGCGCTGATCGGCACGCCCTTTTTCTCGGGCTTCTTTTCCAAGGACACCATTATCGAAGCGGTGCGCCATGCGAATATACCGGGTGCCGGTATTGCCTACTGGGCGGTGCTGCTGAGTGTGTTCGTTACGGCGCTGTATTCTTTCCGCATGTACTTCCTGGTCTTTCATGGCAAGCCGCGTATGGATGACCATACCCGCGAGCACCTGCACGAATCACCCTGGGTGGTAACCGGTCCGCTGATTGCACTGGCTTTCTTTTCCGTGGTGGCGGGTTATGTCATTGATCCGGTCGTCTTTGGCGATTTCTTCAAGGGCGTGATTTACGTCAGCCCGGAACACACGGGACTGGCACATGTGGCCGAGCACTATCACGGGCCACTGAGTTTTGTATTGCATGCCTTTGGTGGTCCGGCGATCTATCTTGCCATTGCCGGTGTGTTCACGGCCTGGTATGTCTATATGAAGAATCCTGATCTTGCCGACAACGTCAGGCAGCGCTTCAACATCCTCTACCAGGTTCTGGTCAACAAGTACTACGCCGATGATTTTAACGAGGTGGTGTTTGCCGGCGGTGCGCGCGGAGCAGGGCAACTGCTCTGGAAGATCGGTGACGTGCTGCTTATCGACGGCCTGATTGTTAATGGCAGTGCGCGCGTGGTTGGCTGGACGGCAAGTGTTGTCAGAAAAATGCAAACCGGACATTTATATACCTATGCCTTCAGCATGATTATCGGACTGTTGCTGATGATCTCCTGGTTCGTGTTCATGTCACCGGGAGCGGCGCAATGATCGATTATTCAATACTCAGCTGGTTGATCTGGCTGCCGATTGCCGGTGGTGCCGCGTTGCTGGTGATGGATGCCATGGGCAACAAGGCCTGCCGGCAGGTGGCCTTGCTGGTTTCAATTGCGACCTTCCTGTTAAGTACTCAGCTGTTTACCCACTTTGACAGCACCACGGCGGTGATGCAGTTCCAGGAAAACATTCCCTGGATCGAAGCCTTCAGTGCCAATTATCACCTCGGCATCGATGGTATCTCCATGCCGCTGATCATCCTGACCACCTTCACCACGGTGCTGGTGGTGCTGGCGGGCTGGCAGGTCATCCAGAACAAGACGGCGCAGTACCTGGCGTCTTTCCTGATTATGGAAGGGCTGATGGTTGGCGTGTTTGCCGCACTCGATGCCGTGCTGTTTTACGTTTTCTGGGAAGCAATGCTGGTACCGATGTTCCTGATTATCGGTATCTGGGGCGGCCCGAACCGGGTCTACGCCACCATCAAATTCTTCCTGTACACCTTTTTCGGTTCGGTGTTCATGCTGGTCGCACTGATCTACATGTACCTGAAGTCGGGCAGCTTCAGCATCCTTGATTTCCACATGCTGTCGATGACCATGACCGAGCAGGTGCTTATATTTATTGCCTTCCTGATGGCGTTTGCGGTGAAGGTGCCGATGTGGCCGGTGCATACCTGGTTGCCGGATGCGCACGTCGAGGCGCCGACCGGCGGTTCCGTGATACTGGCAGCCATCATGCTGAAGATCGGTGGCTATGGTTTCCTGCGTTTCAGTCTGCCGATTACCCCGGATGCTAGTCATGAGCTGATGTGGCTGATTGTGTTCATGTCGCTGGTGGCGGTGGTCTATATCGGTTTTGTCGCGCTGGTGCAGCAGGACATGAAGAAGCTGATTGCCTATTCCTCCATTGCGCACATGGGCTTCGTGACGCTGGGCATCTTCCTGGTGTTTGCACTGCTTGATAACAACGGTTCTGTTGAAGGCGCAGCACTGGGTATGGAAGGTGGCATTATCCAGATGGTGTCGCACGGTTTTATCTCCGGCGCCCTGTTCCTGTGCGTGGGCGTGCTCTATGACCGCATGCACAGTCGCCAGATCGGTGACTACGGCGGTGTCGTGAACACCATGCCGGTGTTTGGTGCCTTCATGGTGTTTTTCGCCATGGCCAATTCCGGTCTGCCGGGCACCTCCGGTTTTGTCGGTGAGTTTATGGTGATCCTGGCCAGTTTCAAGGCCAACTTCTGGTTTGCCTTTCTCGCCGCGACCACGCTGATTCTGGGTGCTGCCTACAGTCTGTGGATGGTCAAGCGTGTGGTGTTCGGTGACATCGCCAATGACAATGTCAGGGCGCTTGAAGATGTCAATGCACGCGAGTTTGTGATCCTGGCAACGCTGGCAATTGCCGTGCTGCTGTTCGGTCTCTGGCCGGAACCCCTGATTGAAGTCATGCATGCCAGCGTCAATAACCTGCTGGCGCATGTGTCCGTTTCCAAGCTGCCGGTACCGGAGACCGGTGTTGCGCTGCTCAATGCAGTGCAGCCCTGAGGCAATTACGATGACTATTCCATTGTCTGAATTCATGCTGCTGGCGCCAGAGATATTTGTACTGTCGATGGCCTGCATCATCCTGGTGGTAGAGGCTTTCGTGGGAACGAAACTGCGCCACATCAGCTATGTGCTGTCACAGCTGACATTGCTGGTCGCTGCATTACTGACCTGGAACATGCTGGATACTGAACGGGTAGTAGTGCTCGGCGGTACCTTTATCCATGACCCGATGGCGGCGTTGTTAAAGACCAGTATTTTTCTGATTACTGTCGGTGCCTTTGTCTATGCGCGCAGCTTTCACACCAGCAGTGGCGCGCTGCGCGGTGAGTATTATGTGCTTGGCCTGTTTGCGGTGCTGGGTACCATGGTGATGGTCTCTGCACACAGCCTGTTGACCATTTACCTCGGGCTGGAGCTGTTGTCATTGTCACTGTATGCCATGGTTGCCTTTGACCGTGATTCGCCGGTGGCCTCGGAAGCCGCCATGAAGTATTTTGTGCTGGGCGCGCTGGCGTCCGGCATGTTGTTATACGGCATGTCGATGATGTATGGCGCCACCGGCAGCCTCGACCTGGGCGAGATCGCACAGGCACTGTCCGAACCTGGCCAGAACAGCATGATCCTGATCTTTGGGCTGTGCTTTATCGTCGTCGGGCTGGCGTTCAAGTTCGGTGCGGTACCGTTCCACATGTGGGTGCCGGATGTGTATGACGGCGCGCCCACGGCAGTCACACTGTTTATCGGTAGTGCACCCAAGATTGCGGCCTTTGCCATGGCCATGCGCCTGCTGGTTGACTCTATGGGCAGTCTGTCGGTTGACTGGCAAGGCATGCTCATCATTATGTCGGTGCTGTCACTGGCGCTGGGTAATGTCATTGCCATCGCACAAACCAGCATCAAGCGTATGCTCGCGTACTCAACCATTTCCCATGTCGGCTTCCTGCTGCTCGGATTGCTGGCGGGAACGACGGAAGGTTATTCCGCCTCCATGTTTTATGCGATCACCTATGCGCTGATGGCTATCGGCGGCTTCGGCATGATCATTCTGATCAGTCGCGCCGGTTACGAGGCAAACCAGCTGGATGACTTCAAGGGCCTGAACGACCGCAGCCCGTGGTTCGCCTTCATGATGCTGATCCTGATGTTTTCCATGGCGGGGGTTCCGCCGACTGTTGGTTTCTTCGCCAAGCTGTCGGTACTGCAGGCCATTATTCATGTTGACATGGTGTGGCTGGCACTGGTTGCCGTGTTCTTCTCCATCATCGGCGCGTTCTATTACATTCGCCTGGTCAAGTTGATGTATTTCGACAAACCGGAAACGCAAGAACCACTGGCAGTCAGCGCCGATATGCGCATGGCAATCAGCTTTAATGGCCTGCTGGTGCTGGGGCTCGGCCTGTTTCCGGGTGGCCTGCTGGCCTTGTGCGCCAGCGTTCTTGCCTGACGGGCAGGCCTTGACTACACAAACCGCGGTCTGGCTGCTGCTGGGACTGGCCGTTGTTGCGGCTAACCTGCCCTGGCTGAGTGATCGCCTGTTCTTTTTCCGGATACCGGCCTCTGGCGAAAAGAGTATCTGGTTTCGGCTACTGGAATGGCTGTTGTTGTATTTCCTCGCTGGTGGAATTGCGCTCGGCGTCGAAAATAAGTCTGCCGGCAATATTTTTCCGCAAGACTGGGAATTTTATGCCGTGACCTTCTGCCTGTTTGTGATCTTCGCGCTGCCCGGCTTCATCTACCACGTAGAGTTAAAGCACCAGTTTGCCCGTGCACGGCGCCGTGCCAGCTGATTCTGCTTTGCTTTATCGCTGATACGGGCTTCGCAACAGACTTATTTCTCAATCGCCGCGATTCAGGCTTGAATTAGTTGACTGCACTCGCTACACTCCTCGGCCGTTGATGCGGGGTGGAGCAGTCTGGCAGCTCGTCGGGCTCATAACCCGAAGGTCGTAGGTTCAAATCCTACCCCCGCTACCATTTTTTCTTTCGTCACCTGCTCTGACGAAAATCCCCGGCCGGTTTCACCGTGCCGGTTCGCCAAAAGCTCGCTTGAAACTGTTTTCCAGGCCCCGTTCAAATCACATTGCATCCTTCTGACCTGTAAAGTCTTCTATACAGTGTCTGTGTCACTTGTTTGCGGCGCCAGCGCCTGAATTGATAGCGAATTTGCTGTTCTGATACGGGGCAGGGTCGGCTGAAGGTGTCAGCTATATTTACATTGGCGTCGGCCGTTTATTTCTTGAATATACGCATCTAACTGTAATATATAAGTAAATATTTTATTCGGAATGTTTCTTGCAGGCATTTAATAACCAGGTTTGATGATGGAGTTTGTTTTTATGACGTTCAGGCGATTTTTGGCGGGACTGGCATGGATGTTACTGCTGATTGCAGTACCTGCGAGTGCGCTGGTGCCACCGCCGGCTGACCTGCGCGAAGAGGCGATTCGCTACAAGAACGGCGAGGGTGTTTCGCAGGACTACGGGCGTGCCTATGAGTTGTACTGCCTGGCGGCATTACAGGGTGATGGCGAGGCGGCCTATCACCTGGGTTCAATGCATTTGAATGGCTGGGGACGGACGCCTGATGATGCAATCGCAGCGGGCTGGTTCAGTCATGCGCAAAAACGCGGGGATATCAGTGCCGGCCTGATGCTACAGGAACACCTTGACGGAATTTCACATGCCGGTGATCCGGCCTGTCCACTGGTGGAGTCGAAGCCGGATCGTGAAACGATCAAGACCTGGGTAAACCTGATCGCGCCTTACTATGACTTGAAGCCGGAGCTGGTGCTATCGCTGATCCAGGTCGAGTCCAATTTTGATGCGCGTGCAAAATCGCCGAAAAATGCGCGTGGACTGATGCAGTTGATGCCGGCCACTGCGAAACGCTTTGGTGTCACTGATATCCTCAATCCGCTGCAGAATCTTCATGGCGGCATGGCCTATCTGCGTTGGTTGGACGACCACTTTCGCGGCAATATCAAGCTGGTGCTTGCCGGCTACAATGCCGGTGAGCATGCGGTGAAGAAACATCGTGGCATTCCTCCTTACAAGGAAACCCGCCAGTATGTAAGGCGCATCGTGGGTATCTACGCGGATTACATTCGTGCCCGCAGGGGTATCAGCAAGTCATCAACAAGATATGCCAGCAAAAAGAGCCAGGGCAAGAAACAGGCTGCATGGCAGCAAGCCAGGGCAAGTAACGAACGCGCCCTTTCCCGCGGCTATATCCCACCCTCCAGCATAAAATAACCGTTATCGACCGCCTTCACCTGTCTGTTCCACCGGACAGCCCCGGTTTAGTAATGTGATTATTTGACAAAATCCGGCCGGAATATTCCACAGATAATCAGTAGTCCTGCCCCTATGGTAATAATCATGGAGCAAGACTTTAACGGAGGATCTGTCATGCTGAAGCGAATACTGACATCGCTGTTTATGTTTTCCGCAATGTCAGCGCCGGCTGTATTGCTGCTGGTGCTGCAACTTTCAAGCACGCTGGTAAGGGCAGATATTGAGAAAAACGGCTACCAGCAACAGTTGATTGGACCGATAAATCCGCAACTGCAGCAGCAAGCCCGCTAGCATGCTCATGATGACGGATACCTCGGGTGTGGTGCCGGTAGAAAATGACGGTTGCTGAATTAAACAGGGCCTGCTCGTTAAACGCGTCGCTGCCGGGATGGTTTTGCCTAGTAGGCGTCCGGCAGCTTTTCGTTGATGATCAGCCGCTTGCCATCAATGGTGATGTAGTTGCCGGTTGCCAGGTCTTTCAGGATGCGCGCCACCATTTCACGCGAAGCACCAATATGATTGGCAATATCCTGTTGTGTCGGACGCTTGTTGATGACCATTATTCCATCTTCTTCCTGTGCCATGCCCAGCAGAATTTTGGCAACCCGGCCATAGACATCCATCAGTGCAAGGGACCTTACATTGTCGCTCAGTAAACGCACACGTCGCGTCAATTCGCGGATGAGATTTAGTGAGAGGTCGGTGTTTTTCGCCAGTACCTTATGGAAATCTTCCTTGGCGATGACACCGATGGTTGATTTTTCGGTGGTGATCACAGAGGCTGAGCGCGGGGCGTCGTCAAGCAGTGCCAGCTCGCCAAAATGGTCACCCGCACCCTGCGCATTGATGATAATTTCCTTGCCTTCTTCGTTGCTCAGGAAGACCTTTACAGCGCCTTTGATGATGATGAAGAATGAGCTGGCTTCATCACCTTCATTGATGATGATGGTATTTTTCTGGAAGGACCGCGTCACCATGTGGTGTTCGAGGAGTTCCAGGTCATCCTGTCTTAGCCCGGAAAAAATGGCGACATCTTCCAGCATGGTAAATATCCCTGGTAATTATGATTCAACATTATCCAGCTACTCTGCAGCTTGCAGGGTAGTCGAGCGGGAAGTGTGTCATTATCCTATGATTGTCTGCAAGGTATGTCCAAAACTGCTATTTTAAGATCCAGGTGATTATTAATGTGTTTGTGTGTGCGAATCAGGAGAAGGTCATGACGGGTTATCTATATGTGGTAAAGGCGGGGCTGTTTATGATGCTGGCCGTGTTGCTGGCAGCTACCTCGGTGAGTGTGCCAGCAGCCGGTGCAGACATGCAGGCCGGCAAGTCGGCCTTCGTCTATCAGCCTCCCCAGCGAGGCGCGCCCCAGGCGAGGGTAGGTGGGGGAACCCGGGGTACTGGCGGGGATATGCCGGAATTGCAGGTACTGGCGCCTGATCACGTTGGTCTGACGACGAAAGCACAACCAAGGCTTTACTGGTATGCGCATTCTCCGGTGGCTGCACACATAGAATTTGCCATCATTGATGATGCGGCGATTGACCCGTTGCTGGAGATAGAGACGGGTGCGGTCAAGGTTTCCGGGGTCCAGCACCTGGACCTGGCCGATCACAATATCACGCTGCAACCGGGGGTGCCTTATCAGTGGTCAGTGGCGCTGATCATGGATGAAGACAGCCGTTCAACGGATGTCATCGCCAGCGGTGTGGTTGAGCGCATCGAGCCGGACAAGGCAGCCAGCAGCCGTATTGCAGGCAGCCATGGCAAGGACCTGGTTGCCGTCTATGCCAATGAGGGTCTTTGGTATGACGCGCTGGACGCTATATCTACGATGATTGAAGCGGCTCCGGCGGATTCCGGGCTGGTCGATATCCGCGCATCCTTGCTGGATCAGGTGGGCCTGCAGGCAGTGGCGGAAAAATAATATCCGCATAGCCATGCGGCCGCCGTTTCACTGGTTCAGTTCGCGCATTGACGTAGTTTTACATCTGTGTAAAATACCGGCCACTCCGGTAAATGTGGGTGTCTGGAGTGCCCATATTGCCTGGCTGAGCCCCGAGTGCGGGGTTTTTTGTTCCCGGACAGGAAGTCCGATGCGGTATCGTCAGGGTGAAATTCTATAACTAATTGAGTTTCAGGAATAAATTTCGGAGTGAATGGAGTGGGCCTTTGGCCCATTTTTTGTTTCCGGAGTACAGAATGAAGCAGGATCCGTTACAACTGGGCGATATGCTGGAACCGGGTATTACCTCCATGGGGTACGAACTCGTGGGTGTTGAGTTCCAGACCGGTGGCAAGAGCGGCGGCCTGTTACGTGTTTATATTGATAGTGAAGCAGGTATTTCGGCGGAAGATTGCCAGAAAGTGAGTTACCAGGTGAGCGGGGTGCTGGATGTTGAAGACCCGATTCCCGGCCACTACACGCTGGAGATATCGTCACCAGGGCTTGACCGGATGCTGTTTCGCAAGCAGGACTTTGAACGTTTTGCCGGACAGCTGATTAAACTTCGGACCGCTTACCCGATAGAGGGGCAGCGCAAGTTCAAGGGCCGCCTGCTGGGTTTGCAAGGCGAAAACGTAGTATTCGAGCAGGATGATATGGAAATCTGTATGCCATTTGACCAGATAGAGCAGGCACGGCTGGTGCCGGAATACTGAAGAGCAGTCGGAGGATTCAGGAATGGACAGTAAAGAGATACTGATGGTCGTGGACGCGGTATCCAATGAAAAGGGCATCGATAAGGGAGTGATTTTCGAGGCCATTGAAGTCGCACTGGCGACCGCTACTCGCAAGAATGTCAGCGGTGATATCGACGCGCGCGTTGCGATTGATCGCGATTCCGGTGAGTACGAAACCTTTCGCCGCTGGCAGGTGGTTGATGAATCCCTGGCTGAAAACGCAGATGAATCTGATGAGGACGTGCTGGTATTTGATGCGCCGGAACGTCAGTTCACACTGGCGGCAGCGCAGGAGATGGATCCTGAACTGAAGCATGGCGATTATATTGAGGAACCGATGGAGTCAGTCGGTTTTGGGCGCATCGGCGCGCAAACTGCCAAGCAGGTTATTGTGCAGAAAGTACGTGAAGCAGAGCGTGCCATGGTCGTTGAAGCCTATCAGGACCGTGTCGGCGAACTGGTAACCGGTATTGTGAAGCGCGTTGAGCGTGGCAATGTCTATCTTGACCTGGGCGGCAATGCCGAGGCGATTATCCTGCGTGAGGAGATGATTCCGCGGGAGGCAGTGCGCCCCGGCGACCGCTTGCGTGGTTATCTGCGCGAAGTCAGTGCCGAACAGCGCGGGCCGCAATTGTTTGTCAGCCGCGTTGCTTCTGAATTTCTGCTGGAACTGTTCAAGCTGGAAGTCCCGGAAGTTGGTCAGGACCTTATTGATATTCTTGCGGCTGCCCGTGACCCGGGCTTGCGTGCCAAGATTGCAGTGAAGAGTAATGATCCCCGTATCGATCCGGTCGGTGCCTGTGTAGGTATGCGCGGATCGCGTGTGCAGACGGTTTCAACCGAGCTGTCCGGTGAGCGTGTCGATATCATTCTCTGGGATGACAACCCGGCGCAGTTTGTAATCAATGCCATGTCGCCCGCAGAAGTCGCTTCCATCGTGGTGGAGGAGGATACCCATACCATGGATGTCGCTGTCGCCGAGGATCAGCTGTCACAGGCTATCGGTCGAGGCGGACAGAACGTGCGCCTGGCGAGTCAGCTGACCGGCTGGACGTTGAATGTCATGGATGAATCACAGGCGGAAGAAAAGAGCGAGTCCGAGGCCAACGAGTTAAAGAGACTGTTTACCGAACAGCTCGATGTGGATGAAGAAATTTCCGTGATTCTGGTGCAGGAAGGTTTTTCCTCCATCGAGGAAATCGTCTATGTGCCGAACAGCGAACTAATCGCCATCGAGGAATTTGACGAGGACATCGTTGAAGAACTGCGTGGTCGTGCACGCGATGTACTGTTAACGCAAGCCATCATGAAAGAGGAAAGCATCGGCGATGCAGAGCCGGCGGCTGACCTGCTGGAGATGGATGGTATGGACAAGGACCTGGCCTATGAGCTGGCTGGTCGTGGTGTGATTACCATGGAAGACCTGGCAGAGCAGGCGGTTGACGAGTTGCTGGATATTGAAGGTCTGGACAAGGAACGGGCGGGTGCCCTGATCATGACGGCCCGGGCCCCCTGGTTTGCTGAAGAAGCAGCAGCCGACTGATTGCTGGTAGAGGAGTGAGACAGCTAATGTCAGATGTAACGGTAAAACAGTTTGCTGAAGTGGTGGGCGTGCCCACCGACAGACTGCTGGTGCAGTTGGGTGAGGCGGGACTCACGGTCAGCGATGAAAATGCAACCATCTCCGATACCGAGAAAACCCAGTTGCTGGATTTTCTGCGGCAAAGTCATGGCAAGCGTGGATCGCTGTCTGCGGGCAGCAATAACAAGATTACACTGAAGAGAAAAACCCAGACTGAACTGCGCGCCAAGGTACCGGCAGGGCGTGGACCGGCTGGCCGTGGCGCCGAGCGTGTGCGTCCTGAATCGAAGACAGTTACCGTTGAGGTTCGCAAGAAGCGCACCTATGTGAAACGCGCTGACCTGGTGGCTGAAGAGCAACAGCGGCTTGAAGAAGAAGCGGCGGAGCAGGCGCGTATCAAGGCTGAAGCCGATGCAATTGATGAGGCTGCCAACAGGAAACGTGAAGAAGCCAGGCAAAAAGTTGCCGAAGAGAAAGCCGCCGAAGAACAGCGCCTGCAGGCCGAGCGCGAAGCAAGAGAAAAAGCCGCTGAGGAGAAACGCCAGCAGGCGCAGGCTACCGAAGAGGCGCGTGCCAGTGCGGCCAAGCAGGAAGATACCCGCAGCAAAAAAGCGGACACAGATCGCAAGACACGCAAGGATGCCGCCAGCAAGGACACCAAGTACGGTCGCAAGCAGTTACATGTAACCGCCGGCAAGGGTGGTCGTCGCAAGAAGAAGGCGAGGCCCTCGCGTCGTATCACCATTGAGTCAACGGGCGAACATGGTTTTGAACGGCCGACCGCCGCGGTTGTGCAGGAAGTTGCCATTCCAGAGAGCATTCTGGTTTCCGAACTGGCACGCAAGATGTCTGTCAAGGCAGCCGAAATCATCAAGGTGCTGATGCAGATGGGTGTGATGGCTGCAATCAACCAGTCGCTTGACCAGGATACCGCAACACTGGTGGTCGAGGAGATGGGGCACGTTGCCGTGCCGGCACAGGGAAATGCCCTTGAGGAAGAACTCAAGCAGCAGGTTCAGGAAGTGTCGGGTGAGCAACTGCCGCGTCCACCGGTTGTAACTATCATGGGACACGTCGATCACGGCAAGACCTCGCTACTGGATTATATCCGGCGCACCAAGGTTGCCGATGCAGAAGCAGGTGGTATTACCCAGCATATTGGCGCCTACCACGTGAAAACATCAAAAGGCATGATCAGTTTTCTGGATACCCCGGGACATGCTG
>Ga0316191_10003117_pt1 | contig 12171 bp, 8 predicted proteins | sample Eddworburr2cm_MG_FD_204928 | JGI IMG/M metagenome (GOLD analysis project Ga0316191, IMG submission 204928) | Coastal sediment microbial communities from Maine, United States - Eddy worm burrow 2 cm | ecosystem: Environmental > Aquatic > Marine > Coastal > Sediment | place: USA: Maine | collected...
TGGTTTCACTGATGCCCATCAAACCATTTACCGCAGAAAAAGCCAGCCGTATCTGGAAGAAAAACCTCGCCGAAACAAAGAACATACTGGATGGGTTGGCCGACAGGGCCATTCTGGTTGATATCGAGCAGAACGGTGAAGCAGTTTACGCGCTGCCGCCACCGATGGCCGGTTTCTTTGAGTTCTCGCTGATGCGTGTCCGCGATGATATAGATCAAAAGGTACTTAGCGAGCTTTTTTATGAGTATATGAACGTAGAGGAGGACTTTATCAGGGACCTGTTTACGCGTGGTGAAACGCAGTTGGGGCGAACCTTCGTACACGAACCCGCTCTGTCCGATGAAAATGCTCTGCATGTGCTGGATTATGAACGGGCCAGCGAAGTGATCGAAACAGCAAGCCATATTGGTGTGGGACGCTGTTACTGCCGGCACAAAATGGAGCATATGGGCAAGGCCTGTTCTGCGCCACAGAATATTTGCATGACCTTCAACACCACGGCGTCCTCGCTCACAAGACACGGTGCCGCGCGTGCAATCGACAAGAAGGAATGTCACGACCTATTGCAAGAGGCCTATGACAACAACCTGGTGCAGTTCGGCGAGAATGTACGCGAGAGCGTCAATTTTGTTTGTAATTGTTGTGGCTGCTGTTGTGAGGCAATGATCACCGCACGCCGTTTTGCAATCCTCAATCCTGTGCACACGACGAACTATATTCCGGTCATTGACGAACAAACCTGCAATGGCTGCGGCAAATGCGTAAACGTCTGTCCGGTCGACGCGATGACGCTGGTTTCAGCCCACGATCCGCATAAGCCCAGGATGAAAATAGCCCGGTTGAACGGTGAACTTTGTCTCGGTTGCGGCGTATGTATACGCAGCTGCAACAAACACAACAGCTTATCTTTGGAGTCGCGTCCGAAGCGAGTTCTCACGCCATTGAACGGAACACACCGGGCAGTGCTCATGGCCATTGAACGCGGCAAATTACAGAATCTGATTTTCGACAACCAGGTCCTATGGAGCCACCGCGCCATGGCTGGAGTATTGGGTGTAATCCTGAAGCTACCGCCGATCAAGAAGGTTTTGGCGAGTGAACAGCTCAAATCCCGCTACCTGGAGACTCTAATTAGATATACAAAGCATTAGGCAGCGCCCACGTTAACCACACTCGCTCAACCTGCGATCCTCCTGGTGAACTCACCGCGACAACCGCGGCTCAGCGGCACTTCGTCTCCACTGTGAAGAAAACGCGTTGCCTCGAGTCTACTGACCCGATGTGCTTCATCCATGCCCACGTTGACTCGGAGGACGCTGTCGCCTGATCCAGTCCGCACAATAAAACGGTTCCCGTGCATTGGCGCTGTTGTGGATCTCGCGCGGCGATACAGTTGACACCGGAAAAGCAGTCTTCGAAACAGCAGTTCCGAGCCCGCTTTCCATTCCAGGGACGACGCCGACGCAATCGAACCTCGTATCCTCCGTACACCATTCGCTCGGAGTCATGCCGCCCCGTAATTGCGATCAACGAGTCGTCACGGAACCTGATGTAGACTGCGGTTGCAAGCCTGGACAAAACGGATCAATGGACATCCTCCTCATCGTTACCCTGCTGGTTGCAGCTTTCTATGTGGGCTGGAATATCGGTGCCAATGATGCGGCCAATTGCATCGGCACCACAGTTGGAGCGCAGATCGTTTCCTATCGCACGGCCGCGTTGCTGATGTCCGTATTCGTAATCCTCGGCGGCACCCTGGAGGGACATCACGTCATGAAGACCGTCGGCAAGGGCATCATAATCACCGAAGTCGCAGTTTATGAAAAGCACAACGCCACGCCGGCGCCCGACGAGTTTCGGGATTTCTTCCCGGACGGCCGGCTGCCCGACCTTGCGATACTCGTGGCACTGCTCTCTGCCGGCTTCTTTGTCACGCTCGCCACGTTCACGAGCACCCCGGTGTCGACATCGCAGGCCATAGTCGGCGGAGTCGCCGGCGTGGGCATCGGCATCGTCGGCGCCCAGGCAAGCTATTTCAAGCTCGGCGTATTGCTAAAGATCCTCGGCGCCTGGATCATCAGCCCGGTGCTGACAATGATCCTCGCACTTGCGATCTACCTGCTGCTCGGGCGCGCTCTGCGCAATACCCGCACGATCTTCTGGTCCAACGTCATGGGCATCGCCGTGCTGATCTCGGCTGCATACGTGTCGTTTTCGCTTGGCGCGAACGACGTCGGCAACGCCATCGGGCCCCTGCTCAATCGCTTCCCCGACAAGGGACCGCAGCTGGCCGCACTCGGCGGAATCGCCATGGCTGCCGGCGCCCTGACGTTTGGCCATCGCGTAACCGATACTGTCGGCAAGAGCATTACGCCGCTCGATTACTCTGGCGCGCTCGCGGCACAGCTGTCCGCAGCGTTCGGCGTGCATCTGTTCTCCATCCTTGGAATTCCGGTATCAACGTCGCAGGCGATCGTCGGCGGCGTAATCGGCGTCGGGTTGTCCAAGGGCGTCCAGGCGGTGAGCACGCAGAGGATCGCGCGGATATTCTTCGGTTGGATCCTGACACCAACTTGCGCCGCCATATTTGCCGCTGTCATGTACCGCTTACTTGATTACCTTTTGCGGTGAATGCAATCTGGACCCAAAGAAGGGAAGAAGACTGATGCACATATTCAAGAAAGAAAAAGCCGTCATTGAGCTGATATTCAGGCACATCGACAAGTCAGCAGAATGCGTGCAGGCAACCCTCGACAGCGTCAGGGCGTACGTTGCAGACCATAACTCGGATTCGACGGCGGCAGTTCGCCTGGTCAACAGCCTCGAGTCCGAAGCCGATACCCTGCTCCGGGAAATCCGCGAAATGCTGTATTCGGGCGCTTATCTGCCGCAAATCCGCGGGGATATCTACCGCCTGATGTCTGCCATCGACCGAGTGAGCAACAAGGCCGAGGACTGCTTCGACTATTTTCACTACCAGGTTCCGAAGATTCCGCACGAGTATGCGACCGATATCAACGCAATCCTCGACCTGACGTCAGAGTGTTTCTCGGCGCTCCAAAAAGGACTCAAGGCTTACTTCGGCCCGAAAGACAAGTTGGAAAAGGTTCGAAAGCACGGCATGCGCGTCAGCGAAATCGAATCACGCATCGATACATTAGAGCGTGAATTGACGACCCGGATCTTCAAGACAACGATGGATATGGGGGAAAAACTGCATATCCATGGATGTGTGCACAAGATCGCCGCAATTTCGGACGCCACCGAAGACGCCGCCGACCAGCTCCAGTGGGTCAACATCAAGTCGATTATCTAGGCGCAACAAGAACAACGAAGAGAGTCCACCGCGAGTGAGATGGCCTCGAGTTTTTATACGGCCTCGACGAGCCCGTTTTTATTGACTGGCGGAGAGGGTGGGATTACTCGCGCTGCGCTCACGCCCCTCAAGGGGGCCGCTCGCTTACTTGCGTTCGCTGCGGACGATGCTCTTCCCGGCTGAAGCCCATTGCCCCGGGTCACGTGAAATTTACCGGAATCTGGTAATCCACAATCGTCAAGGGCAGTCGGGACCGGCAACTTTCCTGGATTTTTCAGAAAGTTTCTGCGACGCACTCAGTACGCGCAGATCCAGCACAGCGACAACTCCTAATATCTAAGCCGGTTATGTCAACATATGCTGATGTCGGCGAGCTTGAGAAGTGGCTGCGGAGGGGGTCATGACAGACTACTCGAGACTGCGAGAGCGAATGGTCCAACGCCAGATTGCGGGGCGCGGTGTGCGGTCGGAGAAAGTTCTGGGTGCAATGCGCAAGGTTCCGCGTGAGCGATTTCTGCCGAACGGGCAAGGAGCATGGGCATACGATGACACGCCGCTGCCGATTGGCGACGGTCAAACGATCTCGCAACCCTATATTGTTGCCTATATGACGGAAGCCCTGGCCCTCGTCGGCGGTGAGAAGGTACTGGAGATTGGCACAGGCTCGGGGTATGCCGCAGCTGTTCTTGCGGAGATCGCTGCGGACGTATACACCATCGAGCGCATCGATGGGCTCGCGATCATGGCGCGCGCGAATCTCGCCGAACTGGGTTATGAAAACGTGCATGTACGGCAGGGCGACGGAACACTCGGCTGGCCCGAGCATGCCCCGTTCGACGGCATTATCGTTACAGCCGGGGGGCCCGATGTTCCTGACACGCTGAAGAATCAGCTCAAGATTGGTGGGCGCCTCGTCATGCCGATCGGCAAGACCGCCGGGTATCAGGAGTTGGTCAGGATAACAAGGACCACGGAAACCGAGTTCGAGATGGAATATCTGATGCCCGTTCGTTTCGTGCCGCTCATTGGCGAAGAGGGTTGGGACTCCCAGGTCTAGTTGACGATACGAAGATGAGTGCCGCAATGGCATACAAAACCAATGCGGTCAGGATTACGACTACGAAGCCGAATTCAATTGCCAGCAGGGTGGCCAGAACCGCGCTTATGACCGAGGCAAAGCCGTTGATCCCCCAGGCCCACGGAATGAAATTTGGCGCAGTTGCCGCAACACACCTTAGTCCCAGCGGAAACGGCATGCCCATACTGATAGCGAGAGGCGCAATTAACACGACTGAAATCGCTATCTTCACCGGGTCGGAGAAGCCGATGCAGCGCTGAAAAATCAAGGGCAGCAGAATCACGTACACGATTGCAAACAACGCGATGCCGCCTACCGCAATGGCTACTGGTGAGCGATCGTTTCCTTCGAGTTTCCCTGCAAGTCTCTCTGACCAGGCGCTACCGAGCCCCGCGAATACGAGAAAGCCGCTCAGAACAACGGCAACCGAATACAGCGGATGGCTCAGGAATAGAATGAATTTCTGGATGAACGCCATTTCGATGAACAGAAATGCCAGGCCGAGCAGCAGAAAGTAAGCGCCCATGCGCGGGCCTGTTCCGGCCGGCCAGACACGCTTGACGCGGGAAAGTGGCAACAGTACCAGCACGAGCCCGGCGATCGCCGCCTGCAATAAAGTCGCGATCAGAATCAGGTAGCCCCATTCGATCAGCCCTGCGCCACCGACCCGACGCAGCGCGATCACTTCTGGGAGTGTCGCCCATTTGAAAAAGTGAAAGTAGTAAGGTCGGTTGTCCGTTGCGGGCTGAATGTAGAACTTATAGCGCTCGGCGAATTCTCCGGCACGCGGCCCGAGTAGCGCCTTGGTGCCATCGTAAAGATACGGCTCACGCAGCAGATTGAAGCGATTCGCATCGCTCGCCTGAATACCCGGAAACCAGGCTGTGTCGAAGGAGCGCGACCGTGCAAACTGCCGAACCGACTGGATCTCGTCAGCCATCAGGGCGCCATTCTTAATGAGCACGGTGATCGTGTTCCAGCTACGAATAACGACGAGCTGCTGTCCGGGCTTACTCACCCCCATCGTACGCAGCGCATCAATCGCGGTCGCTACGAGTTTCAGAGAGTCGCGCGGCGGCAATTTGAGCCACCGCGTGATAGCGAGCAGGCCTCCGTCCGTCGTGTGCTCAAGGTATTCGCGAATGGCCTCCTTCGTATAGATATAGCTTTCACTTTGCGCGTAAACACCGGCGCCGGATGCAGCGAAGGAATCGAGCAGGCCTATGTGGATCAGGTCATATCGGGTACCGCTCTGAGCGACGAAACCCCGCGCCTCGCGGGTGTGCACAGTGATACGCGGATCTTCATAAACAAAGCCTGCGAACTCAGCATGGGTCTCTTCGACCAGTTTGGTCATTTGCGGATTGAGCTCTACCGCATCGATGCTGTTGGCGCCGTGATACAGCGCGAGCAGCACATCGCTACCACCACCGGCACCGAGAACCAGGACATCAGGTTTGTTGAGCAGAGCGTAAGGCAAGGCTGCCGTGACATCGCCCAGGTAGCCAACCGAATTGAGATCACCATCGAAGCGCGTGATGGCACTCATGTCATCGGCGTCTGTAAAAACGGCAAGCTGCTCCGGCGGGATATGCAGCGTGTTGAAACTCAAGCCCGGCGCATGTCGGATAGGCACCGTCGGGCTTTCCACGACCGTGATTTGCCCCAGCGGACTGGACGATACATCCAGAATCCGGCTGCCGATGACCTGCAAGGCCTGACTCAGGCCTTTGTATTCCGAGACACGCAGGCCAAGCTGGTTTTGCAAAATGCCGCTGGCTAGCAAAGCAACCCATAAAAACTGAACGGTGATTAGCGGCGCGCGAGCCGACGACTGTGTGCTCATGATGACCGACGCGATGAGCGGCAGCGTCATCAGCACAAGGAGCGCATCCTGGGGAATGAACGCGAACAGTGCACCGATAAGAAGAATGGCGCCAAGGCCCGCGCCGAAGAGGTCAAAGAAGTAAATTCGACTGATGCCTCTCCGCCTGCAAGTAAATGCCAGACCAATACAGGACGCGGCAAAGAAGAACGGCACGAAGAATACGAGGTAGATCAGACTCAGGTTAAGGAACTGCCTGGAGTCCCAAACGACTTCCAGCGCGTTGAAGGGCACACGCTGGCCGAGCGCAAAGCTCGAGACCATCGTAATGCTGAAAAGTAGCGCACTCGTCGCGAAGGCCGCCTCGAATCCAGATTCCAGTCGAGACTTGAACAGCGCGATGAACGTGCCGCTGGCGCCATAGCCGAGCAATGCGATGCTGATGATCATGTACGCGAAGTGATGCCACTGCACAATTGACAGCATGCGCATTAGCAACAACTCGTAGCCAATTGCCCCTGCGGAGACGAGCAGCGTTGCAAGCAACAGGCGGCGCACGCGGACGCGCCTAGTGCCGACCGGTCAACGGTACAAAGCGGACAGCGCCAAATTGCCGGGTAATGACCTCCCCACTCTCGGTCTTTTCGATCAGCAACAGTGTTTGCGTCATGAAGCGGCTGCCGACCGGGATGACCATTCGGCCACCCGGCTTCAGCTGTTCAATCAGCGGCGGCGGCACGTGGCCAGCGGCCGCCGTGACCACGATGGAATCGAACGGTCCGTGTTCCGCCCAGCCGTAATAGCCGTCACCGAGCTTCGTTGTGATGTTCTTGTAGCCCAGCCTCACAAGATCTTGCCTGGCCCGCGTGGCAAGCGCCTCAATAATCTCGATACTGTAGACGTGGCCGACAAGTTCGGCGAGGATCGCCGCCTGATAGCCCGACCCCGTGCCCACTTCGAGAACGACGTCATCAACATCGGGCTCGATGAGTTCCGTCATTAGCGCGACGATGTAAGGTTGCGAAATCGTCTGGCCATACCCGATCGGCAACGGCCGGTTCTCGTAAGCGAATCGTCTCTCTGATTGCGGAACGAGTTCGTGGCGTTTCACGGCGTTCATCGCTGCCATCACGGCATCACTAATCCTCGCTTCGTCCGGACCGTCCAGGATTTGAGCGTAGCGCCGCAATTCTTCAACCATCGCGGCTCGCGCGACCGTGTGGGTGGCCTCGTCCGCTGAAGTGGCCATCGAGACGAGTAACAACAAGTAAGTCAGTACCTTCATTCAGACAAGCACCCATGCGCCATAGCCGACAACAAGGCTCCGATTACCGGTCGTGTCGGTGGAATTTCTGAGGCCGAGGATCGTCACTTTCATGCCACGGCGTTTTGCGGCGACGAGGAGGCCGCGAAGTGGCGTCGCGCCGCAAGTCACCTCGTGATTTATCTGGCTGGCGTCCAGATTCTCTATGGCCTGACAGGTAACCGAATCCATCGCCCGAGCGTCATCGTATTTCAGGTAATGGCTCGGGTCCGAACTGATAACGATCAACGTTTCCGGCCCACCCCACAGCAGGTCGAGCGCCTGGGACACGAGTTCGGGCTTAGCGTCGCCGTCGGCAATCGGAACGATGGAAAAATCTCCCTGCCGTGCCTCGAGCCCGGGTTTATACCGATCCTGCGCCCCCTCGGACAGCGCCGCGACGGCCGCGCCCAACCTTCCGGCACTCCCGGAGTGAAATTGACCGGCAACGGCGGATGTCCGGATCAAGGTCATCGCTGTGCTCCTGACCCACGCCCAGATTATTGTAGACCCCTGACCTTCACAGCATATACGTAGGTTTACGAGTCTGCGAATTGATAGCGCGTGGCGCTGCCGCCATCTGCCGTTTCAGGCACCTTGGAAAAAACGCGCGACATTTCCGACGTTTCTGCAAACCGCGTGACGGCCAGAGGGGCCTGTGTTTCGTGCGCGGCCGAGCCAATGACGAGATTGTCCTGACGACCTATGACCGCTAGCTTACTTGCGTTCGCTGCGCGTTCTTCGCCGCCTGCGGCGGCTCCGTCCAACCCTGTGGCTTCGTCCGCCCCGACAGTCGAACACACCCGCGCGCCCGGGAGGCTTCACCGCGTTGGCAGTGCGGCGGTGGGGGGGTAGAGGCAGCGTGAGGCCAGCAGGCGTAGAATAATGGTGGATAAGTCCGGACCGCACCGCCGGCCCGGCACCCTCTGCAGGAGGGCTGAGCAATGAAGAAATTCCCCAACTTCCGGCGCCTAGCGCTTCGGATCCCCGCGACCCTGAGCCTCGCCCTTTTCACGTCACTAGCCACAACCCATGAACCGCGCGAACTACTCGGCGACCCGGGCTTCCGGCCGGAGACCCCGCATGCGGCCGCATTCGTCGAATCGCTGGGCACGGCGACTATAGCCGTCCACCCGACGCTCATCCGCCGCGCCGTCAGGACCGCGCACTCGTTCGAATCCCAGGCGCAGATCATCGACAGGCTTTCGGCCGACGGAATCACCGCCGTGAGCGGCAGCCGGCGGGTCGACCTCGGCCCCCTCACCGGCTCGTCCCAGTGGAGCGTGTTCGAGGCCGATCTGGCACGCATCGCCGAGGCGGTAAAGGGACGTCCGCCCAAGGCGCACTACCACCTCGTGCTCGAGTTTCTATTGCCGGTGAACGATCAGGAGATCTTCGGCATCGAGTGCTACGTGGTGGACCAGGAGGGCAACAACGCGATGTCGTTCCTGCTGAACGCCCACCACCGAGCGTTCGTGGAAGCGCGGCTGAACGCAGCGGACACGTCGCAGGCCGCGAGGTTGGCGATGAACACGCGCGCTACCGCACTCGCCATGGACGCGCTCCAGGCGAACATCCGGGCAGAGCAGCGAAAGGCGAGTCGCAGGGCGGCCCTCGCCGCTGGGGAGTACGAGGAGACCATCTTCGATGATTTTGAGACGCAGGTCCCCGCAACGCGGGACAGCGACGGCATCCCGGTCGGGTTCATCACGTTCACGGACGGCGTCAGTACGGTCAACATCTCGGTTGCCGACGACTACCCGCCGCGGCCGGGCGCCCCGGAAGGCAACCGGGTCCTGCAGCTGGACATGGACGTGCGGAACTGGGCCGCGTTCGCGCACTTCTTCTACTACCAGGGACCGGACGCGGCGCACTGGTCACCCTTTGACTGGCGAGGTTTCGACGGCATCGCCTTCTGGCTTCATGGCCGCGATCGTGGCACGGTGTTCTTCGTCGACCTCATCGACAACCGTAAACCCGGTGCCAACACGGACGACGCCGAGCGCTACGTCTACACGTTCCCCGACGACTTCTCCGGCTGGCGGCACATCGCCATCCCGTTTGACGCATTCGTGCGCAAGGACATCGGTAACGATGCCCCGAACGATGGCCTCGGACTTACCGTGCACGGCTGGGCCATCGGGACGACGGCGACCGACGGCCCGGTCACCTACTACGTCGACGACTTCGCGCTGCAGTCTGTCAGGCTGGAAACTGAGTCCGGGACCGACACGGATGCCACCGCCGATTACCCCATCAACGAGCTACCGATGTATGGACGGCGCGAGAAGACGGCCGAACAGAAAAGGGCCGACGCGAAGTACATCCGCGTCATGACGAAAGGCGGCCGCTCCCGCGAGGAGGCGGCCGAGGTCGCCGCCAAGAACGCCTGGAACGTCTTCTATTCCGGCGACAAGGCGGCGGCGATCCGCCGTTTCAACCAGGCCTGGCTGCTGGATCCTGACAACCAGCTCGCCCTGTGGGGTTTCGCCGTCACCTCCATCGACCGCGGCGAATGGGATGCGGCGTTACGCTACTACCGAATGGCCATCGAAAGCGGCCCGGCGAATCCGTCCCTGGACCGCGACTACAAGCTGGCGTTACGGCAGGTGGAGAAAATGGGTGAGCCGCAGGTCCGCTGACGCGAACCGGGCTTCGCGCCGCCGCCTGTCGGCCGCTGATCCGGCCTCCGCTCGAACCCGGTATGGTTCGCCCTCACACCCTTCACCGGCAGACAAAAAGAGGGCCCGCATCGGGCCCTTCTTCTATCTACTGGCGGAGAGGGTGGGATTGATTCGCACCTTCGGCGCTCTCCCTGCGGGCGCGCTTCGCGCGTCTGTCGCCCGGCTCCGCCGTGCTCGACTCGAACCCCGGCGGCTTCGTCCGCACACCCCCTCGAGACAAAAAAAGGACCCGCAAGGGGTCCTTTCTTTGTCTGGCGGAGAGGGTGGGATTCGAACCCACGATACGGGGTTACCGTATACTTGAATTCCAATCAAGCGCCTTCGACCACTCGGCCACCTCTCCGTGGAATTCCTGGACATGCTTTGCAGGGGCGCGAAGATTAACTTAGCAGCAAGCGGGATTCAATCCGCTCCCGCTGCTTTACAGCAATCCGCGAACCCGCTCCTCTTCGATGTACCATTTGTCGCCGAGCCGGATCAGACCGACCTCACGACTGATCGCGTAGTTCATCGACGGCGTCTCGAATCGTTGCACGAAGCTTACCATTACCCTTCCCTCAGACTGCCGCGACAGCGACAAATTGTCTATCGCAATTCGCGCCGGTTCCGGGTCGGAAATCTGTTTCGCCCGCTTGTCACGCCACTCTTCCAGAGACTCCGTTGGAGGATCGAACGAATCAGCATAGAGACTGAAGAATGTTGCAAGATCCTTGTCGGTCCACGCATCTGCCCATTCATAAATCAGCGCCTCCGCGGAATCGGGCGCCACCGATCGGCGTGAAAAATACGAAGGCGGCCGCTCGAGACAGTCGTTTCTGGCCGGAGCGGCGGTGGCCGCGCGGCCTTCGGGAACCCGGATAGAGCGGCTCGAATCCGGTGCCGACATCCCCGGCGGCACCGCAATATCCGCTGGAGCCCCGCCGGCACCTCCCGGCTGATTTCGGCCGCCGCATTCAAGACCGCTGGCACAGGCGGTGAGCGCCGAAAAGAGTGGAACTATTACCAACAGCCTGGATTGAATCGGGGTCACGGCGTGTCCACCGCCATTCAGGACACCAGCCCGAGATCCTTCAACACCGGTTCCAGCCTGGCCTGACCCGAATCGCTGAGTACGGTTAGCGGCAGGCGAATTCCCGTACCGATCATGCCCATCCGGTAGAGCGCCCACTTTACGGGTATCGGATTGGACTCCACGAAAAGTCCCTGGTGCAGCGGCGCCAGCGCGGCATCGATCTCGCGCGCCTCGGCGGTCTTGCCGGATAGCGCCAGTTCGCACATCCGCCGCATCCGCCCGGGAGTCACATTTGCGGACACCGAAATCACGCCGCGCGCACCCAGCTCTATGAACTCGATAACGGTCGGGTCGTCTCCGCTCAGTACGACGAATTCCGGCGGGCAGGACTCGACAAGCTCACGGCAGCGCGCAGCCGATGACGAAGCCTCTTTGATTCCGACGATGTTGTCGATGCCCGACAACCGTGCCACCGTCTCCGGCAACATATCGCAACCGGTGCGCCCGGGGACGTTGTACAACACGATCGGCAGATCGATCGCGGCCGCAATGGCAGAGTAATGACGGTACAGCCCTTCCTGCGTTGGCTTGTTGTAATAAGGCGTTACAACGAGACATCCATCGACACCGCCGATATTCTGCACCGCTCGCGACAAATCGACGGTCTGGGCGGTCGAATTTGAACCGGTGCCGGCAATCACACCAATACGGCCGGCCGCCAGGCGCACGGATTGTTCCACCAGTTCGACGTGCTCTTCCCTGGTCAGGGTCGCCGACTCCCCGGTAGTGCCGGCAATCACCAGGCCATCGGTGCCCTTGTCGACATGGAAATCGACAAGCCTGGCCAGCGCCGCATAGTCGATGGCGCCGGTCTCCGTCATCGGCGTTACGAGCGCAACGATACTGCCGCTGAGTTTCACGTTTGCAGGGAATCCGTAGTGAGGGAAGCAATC
>Ga0316191_10003118_pt1 | contig 12171 bp, 11 predicted proteins | sample Eddworburr2cm_MG_FD_204928 | JGI IMG/M metagenome (GOLD analysis project Ga0316191, IMG submission 204928) | Coastal sediment microbial communities from Maine, United States - Eddy worm burrow 2 cm | ecosystem: Environmental > Aquatic > Marine > Coastal > Sediment | place: USA: Maine...
TCGCCGCCTGCCTGCGAGATGAGGGCCTCGACGTGGAAGATCCCACCGTCGACGCCGACGGGAACCTGCGTCCGCCCCGGCCGCGCGACATCGAAGAAGTCGATCGCGAGATGATGCGCACTGCCATGGAGGCGTGCAGCGAGTACCTCGAGAACGTCGCCTTCGGTCTCGACGGCGAGGATCAGACGGAACGCCAGGATCAACTCCTCGAATACGCTGCCTGCATGCGAGACAATGGATTCGACATGGCGGACCCGGACTTCTCGACAATGGGAAACCCGGGCCAGGGCGGCGGGGGTCCTTTCGGCGCTCTCGATCGGGACGACCCGGCATTCCAGAAGGCCCAGGATGCGTGCGCTGATATCTTTGGGGCCGACGGCCGCATCCCCGGAGCCGGACCCGGCGGGGGCGGACGCGGATGACCGATACAAGGAGTGACGCGATGAGCGAATCGGCCAACGAGGACCCGACGCCAGCCGTTGATGCGAGCGATACTTCCAGCGGTGCCGACCCGATCGCCCCGGCGACGAAGCCACGGTGGCGCCGGGCATCCACATGGATCGTGATCCTCGCGATCATCGCAGCCGGGGCCGTCATCGCATGGGTCCTCTCCAGCAACTCCTCATCGGAGACGACGGACACCGTCGCGGCCCTGAACCTCACCGAAGTGGAGCGCACCACCCTCGAAGAGAAGACAACGCTCGACGGCACACTCGGCTTCGTCGCCGGCGACCCGATCGTCTACGCCGGTTCGACGACCGGCATCGTTTCGGTCACCGCCGGCACCAACGGAACGATCACGTCGCTGCCGGCCGAAGGCTCAACGGTGGAAGAGGGCGGCATCCTTTACACCATCGATGAGCAACCGGTCATCGTGTTCTACGGCGACATTCCCGCCTACCGCTCGCTGACTACTCGATCAACGGATGGTGCAGATGTCCTTCAACTCGAGGAGGCTCTGACGCGCCTCGGCTACGACGAAGACGGTGATTTCGACCTGGACGGTGACTTCACCGATGCCACCCGTGATGCGATCGAGGCGCTCCAGGAAGACCTCGGTATCGACGATACCGGAGGACTCGCACTGGGCTCGTACGTCTTCTTCGACGGGCCGATCTACGTCGCCGAGACGACGGTCGGCGTCGGAGAGGCGATCAATCCCGGCACACCGGTGATTGCCACCTCGACGATGCCGTCCGGAACCGTGACGGCAATCGCCGGCGAAGGGGACGTCCTTGCGCACGGAGACACGCTGCTCGTGGTCGAAGGCAATCCGATCTCGCTGTTCGTCACCGACGTTCCGTTCTACCGCACACTCGCCGTCGGTTCTGCAGGCGAGGATGTGAGCATCCTCAAGGCGAGCCTTACGTCGTTCGGCTTCGACGCCGGCGAGACGCTTACCGCCGACGACACGTTCGACGAAGCAACCGGGGAGGCGGTCGTCGCGTGGCAGTCGGCGATCGGGGCCCCGGTCGACGGAGTGGTCAACATCGGCGAGATCATCGTCACCGGTGATCCGATCCGCATCGCGACCGCGCATGTCGGCGTGGGAAGCAACGTTACCCCCGGCTCAACGCTGTTCACACCATCGACGTCAACATCGGTCGTCTCGGTGCAGCTGCCTGCCGAGAACCAAGATCTCGTCGTGCTCGGCGATCCCGTCAACGTGGTGATGCCGGACGATTCGGACGAACCCGGAACCGTCAGTTCGATCGGGTCGATCGCCATCCGCAGCCCCGAATCCGGCACCTACTTCGAACTCGAGGTCACCCTGGACCGAGACGGCGCGGGAGCGGGCCTCGACGAAGCGCCGGTCGAAGTCGAGATTGTCGACGATCGCGCCGTCGACGTGCTCGCGGTCCCCGTGTCTGCACTGCTGGCACTCAGCGAAGGTGGCTACGCCGTCGAGGTCGATGCCGGCGGTGGCACGACCATGCTCGTCGGCGTCGAAGCCGGCATGTACGCGGACGGCTTCGTCGAAGTGACGTCAAGTCAGCTCGAAGCCGGGATGCGAGTCGTCACACCGTGAGCGTCACTGCCGCCGGCACGCCGTCAGCCACCGTGAGCCCGGAGACCGACCAGACGGTCCTCGCGCTCTCAGGGGTGACAAAGACCTACCCGGGGACACCCCCGGTCCACGCCCTGCGCGACATCGATCTCGATATCCGCTCGGGCGAGTTGGTCGCCGTGGTGGGCCCGTCGGGATCCGGCAAGTCGACACTGCTGCACGTGATCGGGACACTCGATCGCGCATCTTCGGGGACCGTATCGGTGGCGGGCCATGATGTCGACGAGCTCAACGATCGGCAACTGTCGTCGCTTCGCTCACGACACATCGGCTTCGTCTTCCAGCAGTTCTTCCTCCTCGCGGGCGAGACCGCGCTGGACAACGTGGCCGACGGCCTGCTCTACACCGGCATGCCCCTCAGCAACCGCAGAGTCCTGGCGGAGCAGGCGCTCAAGCAGGTCGGGCTCGCGAACCGAATGAACCACGAGGCAACCAAGCTCTCGGGCGGCGAACGACAGCGAGTCGCGATCGCCCGAGCATTGATCGGATCGCCCGACATCATCCTCGCCGACGAGCCGACGGGGAACTTGGACAGCCAGACCGGCGAGGACCTCGTCCGACTGATCGAGAACCTGAACGCCGACGGCACGACGATCGTCGTCATCACCCACGACCGCGAAATAGCGGCTCGACTCCCACGGCGGGTGTCGCTGCTCGACGGACGTGTCGTCGAGGACACCCGGGCGACGGGTTCGGAGCCGGGCTCGTGAGCACCACCCTCGAACCATCGCGCCTCGCACCGGCCGACATGATGCGGGCGTCACTGATCGGCCTCCGCACCCGGCGCCTCCGGTCGGTGCTCTCCGCACTCGGCATCGTCATCGGCATTGCCGCGATGGTCGGTGTGCTGGGACTCTCCGAGTCCTCCAAGTCTGATCTCCTCGCCCAACTCGACCGACTCGGCACAAATATGCTGAGGATCGAGGCCGGATCGGGGATCGGTATCGGTAGCGGCGAACTTCCCGAGGAGTCCACGGCCATGGTGGGACGGATCGGACCGGTCGAGCAGGTTGCGTCGATCAGCGTCACCGAGGCAAACGTGTACCGCACGGACCTCGTGCCGTCCGGCCAGACCGGCGGCATCAGCGTCGCGGCAGTCGACGAGTACCTGCTGGAGACACTCCAGGGGCAGATGGCATCGGGCGTGTTCCTCGACCAGGCAGCAAGCGATCTCCCGGTCACAGTTCTCGGATCGGTGGCGGCCGAACGCATGGGTGTCTCCGACGGAGCGAACGGCACCGTCGTCTGGCTCGGCGACGAATGGTTCTCCGTAGTGGGGATCATGGAGACGCTCGACCTCTCACCCGATCTCGACCGTTCCGCTCTCGTGAGCTACAACGCCGCCGACACCTATCTCGACCACGACGGCGTGCCAAGCACGCTCTACGTGCGCACCGACCCGGCGAACATCGACGACGTCCGTGCAGTGCTGCCGGCCACGGTGAACCCGGAGAACCCGGATGAGGTCGAGGTCACGCGGCCATCCGATGCGCTCGAAGCGAAGGAGGCGGCCGATCAGGCATTCACGAACCTGCTCCTCGGTCTCGGTGCGGTCGCTCTGCTCGTTGGCGGTGTCGGGATTGCGAACGTCATGGTGATCTCGGTGCTCGAACGACGCGGGGAGATCGGCCTGCGGCGTGCACTCGGCGCGACGAAGCGCCACATCTCGATTCAGTTCCTCGGCGAGTCCCTACTGCTGGCAACGATCGGCGGCATCGGCGGCGTCCTGCTCGGCGGCGCCGTGACCGCGGCGTACGCATGGTCGCGCGGCTGGGGCGTCCTGATACCGGAGATCGCAATCATCGGCGGCATGGGCGCCGCAATCGCGATCGGCGTCGTCGCCGGTCTCTACCCGGCCATGCGAGCCGCGCGGGTCAGTCCAACCGAAGCGCTGCGGACTCTGTAGCGTTCCACTCCGTGACGTGGAGCATTGAGGGCCGAACCGCGCTGATCACCGGGGCCAACTCCGGGGTCGGTCTCGCGACGGCCACCGAACTCGCCCGCAGGGAGGCCGACGTGGTCATCACGGCGCGGGATACGACTCGAGGCCGTTCGGCGGCTGACGCGATCGAGGCAGAGACCGGCCGCACGGTCACACCCATGGTGCTCGACCTGGCCTCACTGGCCGCCGTCCGAGCATTCACCGACGACCTCACGGCACGCGTCGGCCGTGTCGACCTGCTCGTCAACAACGCCGGGTGCTACGTCACTCCGCGACGTGAGACCGTCGACGGTTTCGAGTGGACGATGGCCGTCAACCACCTCGGACCGTTCCTGCTGACCTGCAGGCTGATGGCGAATCCGGCAACGCGACCGAAGCGAATCGTCAACGTGGCATCCGACATGCACCGCTCGGCCCGCCGCGACCTCGCGTTCATGTCGCTCGAACCGGAGGGTCACTACTGGGGCACGAGGGCCTACGCCCGTTCCAAGCTTGCCAACATCCTGTTCACCAGGGAGTTCGCGAAACGGTTCCGCGACTCTGGCTCAGTCGCCTACTCCGTACATCCGGGCAACGTGGCGACTCGGATCACGCAGGATGGGGACAGCCGACTCGCTGCGCTCATCTGGAAGGCCGGGTCCTCTCGTATGCGTACGCCGGAGCAAGGGTCCGCGACGGTCGTGTATGCCGCGACGGCACCAGACATCACGGAACACTCGGGCGGGTACTTCGCCGACGAGCAACTCGCCTTCCCAAGCGACGCTGCGCGAGACGACGACGCTGCCGCCCGGCTGTGGGCGGTGAGCGCCGACGCCACAGGCTGCAACCTCACCCATCTCGACGACGCTCGTCGGTCCGATAGGCTGCCGGACCCATGACCGATCAGAACGAGACGCCGCAGGAGCACGCGGCCATCCCCACGACGCTGAAACCGCCGCTCTGGCAACGGCTGGCCCGCGGTGCCGTCACCGTCCTCGTCCTCGTTCTCGTATTCGGCTTCGTGCTCCCGCAACTCGCCGACTACCGCACGGTCCTCGAGTACATCCAGGGAATCGAGCCACTCGAGTGGCTGCTGTTGGCCGTGTTCGCCGGCTGGTTCCTCGTGGCCTACGTGTTCGTCTTCATGGCAACGGTGCCGAGCCTCAGGTTCCGGGAGGGCTTCGTGGTGCAGACCACGGCCACAGCCATCAACAACTCGCTGCCGGCAGGCGGCGCCATCGCCCTTCCGATCACGTATTCGCAGTTCCTGTCGTGGGGGTTCACCCCGGGTGCGGTCACCGCTGGCCTCCTCACCGCCGGTGTCTGGGACCAGCTGGCGCGACAGGCACTGCCGGTGCTGGCGGTTGCTGTCATCGCATTGATGGGGGAAGCGGTCTGGTGGATGTGGGTGGTCTCGATCGTCGGTGTCGTCTCGGTCGCGATCTGGGTGGTGGTGATCGGCATCGTGCTCCGATCGGAGTCGGCCGCGATCGGCTTCGGGAACTGGCTGAACAGGGTCGTCAATTGGGTGACGAAGAAGCTTCACCGCGAGCCCGTCGATATGGTCGCTGCAACGATCCGGTTCAGGGACAACGTCCTTCACGTCGCCGAGAACCGGTGGCAGGCCATCACTGCGGCAACGATCGCCAACCATGCCTCGATGGCGGCGCTCTTCGTCGTATCGCTCCGGGCCGTCGGAGTTTCAGGTGACGACGTCTCGCTGCCGTGGGCCATTCTCGCGTTCGCACTCGGTCGGCTGCTGGTGATGATCCCGGTGAGCCCCGGCGGCCTCGGCCTGGTCGACCTCGGCTTCATCGGGTTGCTCACGCTCGGCTGGGGCTCGGGAGCGGACGCCGATCTCCTGTCGGCCGGAGTACTGCTGTATCGGGGCCTGTCGTATCTCCCGCCGATCATCGTCGGTATCGGGTCGTGGGTGTTCTGGAGGGTCAATCGCTCGTGGCGACAGGATTGGCAGATCGCCCGTCGCGGCGAGACCACACCTGCCTAGCCACGCTGCGAACCCAGGGTTCTCCGCATCGCATATGACGCCGACAGCCCGCGGAATGGATTACATGGCCGACGTCCCTCATTCTGTGGGCCGTCGGCGCCACATAGAAGGTGGAGAACCCTGGGTTCGCAGCGTTAGACGAGGGCGGAGAGAACGACCGACGTCGCCTGCTGCAACGCGATCCAGACCAGCCATCCGCCGATCGCCGTGCCGATCGCCCGCCGGGTCGTGAAGTCGAGACCCTCCCGAATTGCGACCACCGAGGCGACGAGCACCCACACCGCGGCGACCGGACCGAGGAACGGAACCAGGCCGATCACGCGAGGAGCCTGGGCGAAACCAAGTACCCGGAGCATCTCGCCCATGTCGGTCGTGCCCTTGAAGAGCCTCGTTCCAATGAATGAGGTCGTTGCTGCCCACACGATCCACCCGACGACGGCCGACAGAATCCCGAGACCGACGACGGCGACGACGCCGCCTTCGGTGGGAATCGGGAATCCTCCGATGCCGATCCATTGGCGGATCGAATCCCACGTCGCTTCACCGGCCGTGTTCTCGTAGCCGATCCACGAGCCGACAGCGGCGAGTGCGTTCGCGATCATGACGACGCCAAGCGCCTGCCAAATCATGCTCGGCGATCGCTCCGCTGTGTTGAACAGGTCGATGTCAAGCGCCGAGGCACGGATCATATTGCGGATCACGCGGGCTCCTCCCGTGGACCATCCAACGATAGAAGGTTCGTCCGCACTCCAACCGCTGGTGCACGTGCAGCGCTCGATACCATCGACCCCCGTGGACACGCCGATCATCACCCGCCGATCACTCCTCGCCGGCGCCACCGGGGTATCGGGACCGACCGTGGTCATCGACACCCTTCGCGCCTTCACAACGGCGGCGCATCTGCTGGACCGGGGCGTCGCCCACATTGTGCTCACCGGGACCCTCGACGAAGCACGCAACCGAGCGCGAGCGACACCCCGGACGCTCCTATGCGGTGAGGACGGCGGACGCCGCCCAGACGACTTCGATCTCGACAACTCACCGATCGAGTCAGGTGTCTACCCCGATCTAGCCGGCCGCATCGTCGTGATGCGAACCTCCGGGGTACCCGCACCATCGTTCGGTCACTCCGATCGGGAGCCGACCCCGTCTACGCCGCGAGCCTCGTCGTTGCCGGGGCCACGGTCGATGCACTTCGCCACTTCCGCCACGTCACCATCGTCGCATCGGGCCTCGGTGGCACCTCGATCGCCGATGAGGACGAGGAGACCGGCGATCTCATCTCGGATCGAATCCTCGAACGAGCCGACGATCCGCACCGGATCGACCGCATCCGCAGCGGTATTGGCGCACGGCGCTTCGAGTCGACGCCGTGGATCGATGCGGCAGATCTCCACCACTGTCTCGAAATCGATCGGTTCGATTTCGCGCTCCGCGCCGTGATCAGCGACGGCGGCTCCACGCTCCAATCCGAGCCGGGGCCTGATTCGCTCGCTCTGCGGAAGAATGACCCCCAAATGGGTTCAAGATTCGCCGGACCCGCTCCGATATAGCGGGATGCGTTGGAAGAAGCGACGTGACGAGGGTGCCAGCCGGTCAGACCTCGCGCGCAACACGGAGGCTACCAACAATCGGTTGCGGGATGTTCTTTCGCGTGAGTACGACTTCGGGGATCAGGATCCAGCCGAAGTCGAGGCACGCCTGCGGAACATGGTCTACGGAACAAACCGGAAGTAGACGTCGGGAATCGATCGGGCACGCCGGAGCGTTCAGGCTTCGGCGTTGGTGCGCGGGCGGAAGTCGGCGGCAATCTGCGACGTCGCCAGCGCCATACCGCATCCGGCGAGAGCCGGCCCAACCCGGCTGTCGAGGACGGTGTCGATACCGAGCGCCGAGTCGATGGACAGTTCGCCAGGACCACCATTGGCGATCGCCAACCCGACGCTGGCGAGCACCATCACGTGCTCCCACCCTTCCTTCGGCGGGCAGTGACCCTGAACCCCGCCGACCGACGAACCGTCCAACAGGCGAACGCCACTGCCGCGAGCAACCTGCTCGTGGCAAGCGACGCCCCGAAGCCGACAAGCAGCAGCACATCGACGCCGATCTTGCTGGCCGTGGAGACAGATCGCTGGAGTTCGAGCATCTGGAACCCGATGCTCTGGATCCGCCTCAAGTCATTGCCCGGGCCCGAGCATGCTCAATCCCGTGGACGAGCATCGCCGAACCGGCAGCGACGCCGCGTGTGGCCATGTCCCGACCGTTCGACTCGTACACTCCGAGCCCTTCTCGCTGACTGCCCCGGTACCCGGTTGGATAGTCGCCGCCGATGGCTTCCTTCTCCGGTACCAGAAGCATGACTAGACCCTTTCTTGTTCCCGAGTTGGCCCTGTACGGCGGACAGACTCAGCAGTACAGTCACGTCGGGCAGTTGAATCGGGAAAGGAAGGTCCATGGATTTCGAGGCGATCGACGTTGAGACGTATGAGTTCGACGTCGTCCGCAAGGGCTACGATCGGCTGCAGGTCGAAGACTTCCTCAACAAGGTCAGCAAATCGATGGCACGACTCGACGAGCGTCGCAAGCTCGCAGAGGTGCGAACCGACCAGGCAGAGCGCGAGCTACGAGAAGTCCGCACTCGGGCTGACACAACGATCCAGGAAACCGTTGCCGAACGCGCCCGCATCATTGCATCCGCCGGGAAAGAGGCTGAAGTCGCCGACTCGAACCAGCCGTCCGCCTACGCGGCCGATCGAGCGAAGTTCGAGGCCCACCAGATCATCAGCCAAGCCACGGATCACGCAACCTCGATCCATGCTGAAGCCGAGGCCGTGCTCGCCGGAGCGCTCTCAACTTCCGCACGAATCAACGACGAGAGAGACGACCTCCTCGGATCGGTCTCAGCCGAGCGTGACAACCTGATCGCTGAGGCTGCCGCGGAGGCCGACGCAATCCGAGCTTCCGCCCGTGAAGAGGCGCGGAAGATCGAGGCCGATGCGACGGAGCGTGCCGAGAAGGTACGTCGTCGAGCGGAGAGCGACGCCGCTGATCTCCTCGACAATGCGCGATCGCGATCTCTTGAGATCACAACGCTCGCGGAGACTCGGCTCGCAGGAGTACAGCCAAGCGCCACCGGATCGACCGCTGAGCCAGCCGCAACGGAGCGAACCGCAGGCGACCTGCTCTTGGAACCGGTCGAAGCCGACGGCACCGACGCGGATGTCGGTGAAGGTGAACGCATCTCTGTCGATCTACGCGACGATCCGGCTGCACAAGAATTGCAGCCGACAGAAGCCGAACCTCGCGCCTCCCGCTACCAGTCGCGGTCTGCCAATCTACCCAGCCTCGGGAGGGAGGCTGGATCGGTGATCGGATCACTCGAGCATCTCAGGAAGTCGGATGACTAGACCTCTCAGCGTTCCCTACCGAATCAACCGGTCGACCTGACGGATTGCCACCATGATCGCTGCGCTGTCGGAGGCGCCATCCCGCCGCAGCGCCTTCATCAGCCGGTTGAGTCGGCCGATCTCGAGGTCCCCCCGAGCCACGAACGCCGAGAACGCGGCGTCTCCATCTTGGTCATCCCAGTCCGTGAGCATCCGCTCAACGATCGACCGCCTCAGTGACAAGAGCTCTTGCTCCATGCCGATGATCGCCCACCGTTGCCACTGGGTGTCTGCCGGTAGCTCCTCGAGGTGCCGCTCGAGCCAGTCGACATGGAACGCCGCGCCCGCGCGGAAGAACAGGCGACCGACTTCCTCAACCGAACGGCCGGTCGCCTGGGCGACATCGATGATGTCGACCCCATGGACAAGCTCGAACTGCGTTGCGTGGCCAATCGCGATGTGCTCGGGTACGCCGGACCGGACCATCCGAGCGACCGATCGTTTGAGACGGTTCTGCCATCGCTTCGGCCCCATCGTTCGAATCCCGGTCGCTAGTTCCTCGAAGCCGCTCCGATAGCGATCGATCCGGTCCTGGATGGGATCGTCGCTGGGGTGGGCAATGAACCAGCGGGTCAGGTCCTCAACGAGGTCGTCGACACCGGAGAGCAGTTGATTCACCACGTCGGCGTCAAGCGATCCTGCGAGGGCTTCGACCTCTCTCCAGCGGGCAGACGCACCGGCGACTCCTCGAGCGATGCGATACGAGGCGACGATCTCTGGAGGCGACGCTCCGGTCTCTACCTCGAGTCGAGACACGAACGTGACGCCCTGAGAGTTGAGGATCTCATTCGCAATGATCGTGGCCGCCAACTGTCGCCGCAGCGGATGGTCGGGGATCAGCGAAGCGAACCGATCCACGATTGGCCGCGGAAAGTAGCTGACGAGTAATCGGGAGAAGAACGGCGACTCGGGCAGGTCGGATGCGACGAGTTCGTCGGTGAGGTGTTGCTTCGCGTATGCCAGGAGCACGGCCAGTTCCGGCCGCGCCATTCTCCGACCGGCGCGGGCGCGCTCCACCATCGTCTCGGTCGTCGGGAGCATCTCGATCGCACGGTCGAGTCCGGCGCCCGCCTCCAATCGAACCATGAGGTCCTCGTAGGCCTCGATGCGTTCGCCCGAGACTGCGGTCTCCTGCGAGAGGATCTGGGCCTGCAGGAAGTTGTCGTACACGATGGCCTCGACGACGTCGTCTGAGACCGCCTCGATGAGATTGTCCCGCTCGTCGCGAGTCAAGGCACCCGAGCGCTCGGCCATCCGCAGCAGGATCTTGATGTTCACCTCTCGGTCGGAACAGTGGACCCCACCACTGTTGTCGACGAAGTCGGTGAACATTCGGCCACCGGCGCGGTCAAACTCGATCCGGCCCGCCTGCGTGAACCCGAGATTGCCGCCCTCACCGACCACCCGGCATCGGAGTTCCCGGCCGTCGACGCGGACCCCATCGTTGGCCCGATCCTGCGCGTCGTCGTTCGACTCGGTGGCGGCCTTCACATAGGTGCCGATTCCGCCGTTCCAGAACAGATCGACCGGCGCTCTGAGAATGGCGGAGATCAACTGCTGCGGCGTCATCTCGTCTGCATTCGTGTCGAGCACCTGCTTCATTTCGTCGGTGAGGTCGATCCGCTTGAGCGACCGGGAATAGACCCCTCCGCCTGCCGAAATCTGGCTCCGGTCGTAGTCATCCCACGACGAACGCCCGAGACGGGCAATGCGCTCCCGTTCGGCGAACGATCGCTCCGCATCGGGGTCGGGATCGATGAAGATGTGGCGATGATCGAACGCGGCGACCAGTTTGATGCTTCGCGACAGGAGCATACCGTTGCCGAAGACGTCCCCCGACATGTCTCCAACACCGACGACGGTGATCGGATCCGTCTGGACGTCGACATCGAGTTCCGCGAAGTGCCGCCGCACCGACTCCCATGCACCTCTCGCCGTGATACCGAGCGCCTTGTGGTCATACCCGGACGAACCTCCCGAGGCGAATGCGTCGTCCATCCAGAAGTCTGCGTTCATGGCGATCTCGTTCGCCGTGTCGGAGAACGTGGCGGTTCCTCGATCCGCAGCAACAACGAAGTAGGGATCGTCCCCGTCGAGCGTGCGGACACCGATCGGGTGGACCACCTGTCCGGCTTCGAGGTTGTCGGTGACGTCGAGGAGTGCTCGAATGAAGATCTGATACCCCGACTTCACTTCCTCCGGCGTCGGTCCGATCCCTGGATCAGCGATCCGACGGAGGACGAACCCGCCCTTGGCTCCCGTCGGGACGATCACCACGTTCTTCGTCATCTGGGCTTTCATGAGACCGAGCACTTCGGTGCGGTAGTCCTCCCGCCGGATCGACCAGCGGATGCCGCCACGCGCGACCGGCCCGCCTCGGAGGTGGATGCCGGCGACCTCGGGAGCGAATACGAAGATCTCGTACAGGGGCCGCGGCTCCGGGACGGCTGGGACCTGATCCGAGACAAGCTTGAACGCCAGTGTCCCGTTCTCCAGAAAGGCACTCGTCCGGACCGTCGCGTCAATCAGGCCGAGGAAGCCACGGAGGATCCGGTCCTCGTCGAGCGACCCCACCGCTTCTAGGCGCTCGAGGATCGACGCTCGCGACGCTGCTTCCTCGTCGGTATCCGAATCCGGGCCGAATCGGGCCTCGAACAGTCGGACGAGGTCACGTGCGATATCGGGGTGTGCCGCGAACGCGTTCGCAACATACGGCTTCGAGAACGCA
>Ga0316191_10003119_pt1 | contig 12171 bp, 10 predicted proteins | sample Eddworburr2cm_MG_FD_204928 | JGI IMG/M metagenome (GOLD analysis project Ga0316191, IMG submission 204928) | Coastal sediment microbial communities from Maine, United States - Eddy worm burrow 2 cm | ecosystem: Environmental > Aquatic > Marine > Coastal > Sediment | place: USA: Maine...
AGCAGCGGCGAGATCGCCAGGACAATCCTGGACATCGATGCTCGTTGAGTGACCTCATTGCCCGGCACACGTATCGTGCCTGGCATTGATAAAAAGGAAGCGCCCGCATTACTGCGGGCGCTTTCTTATTGGACGCAGCCACACGAGAGGCAACTGTATGATTACATCGCCTCCTCACCCATTCCATAGGCAGGCGCTTCCGCCCGCTCGGCCGGGCAATAGAATGGCTCTCGATTAACCCCACCATGATAGCGATAGATCTCGCCGTTCGCCTTCAACACAATGAGCACACCGGGAACGATGGCCATCGTGTAGGACATGCCCGGCTGGGGACACCCGGCGGCACCTGACCTCCACTGCACGTTGCGAACCGTTTCGACCTCGATATCCGATGCCTCGATTTTCAGACGGGCAGCAAGATCCTGTCTTGCCAACGAGAGCTGATGATCGATGCCGATGTTCTGTGCCGCGTCCGAAGCTACGGTGCCGGCAGGTTCTCCTGCGGCCACCCCCGGCCTTGCCGGGTCCGGCGGTTGCTCTTTGCACGCGACCAAGGACACGCCAATCGCGACTACGAGCGTCAGACGAGCAAGCGATTTAAGGTTTCGATTCATGATGCACCGCACTTCCCAGATCGGACAATTCTGAGCGATCATCACATTGATACCGCCCGGGCCGTTTCGGATCGTAGGGTATCCGCGATCTGCGTGTCCAATCGGTCTCGGCGGTCACGATGAATCAACCGGCGTTTGCCGGCATGCGAGGCAGCAGTATATAAAGACGAACTTGTTAACCTGATTCGGACATCGCAGCTATGCTATTGCGTCAGATGAAACTTCACCAAGGCTATGCTGGCCTCGTTATCGCCCTGATTGCAGCACCGGCACCAGCCGCTGACCTGGTCGACGTGACCAACATCGTTCGTACGCGGCATTGCGGCGATGCGTCGCTGCCCGACAAGCCGCTGGTCGCGAATTCTCACCTGGACGCTGCTGCTGCAGCCGTTGCCGACGGCGCCGAGGCCGCGCACGCGATCGCGATGGCGGGCTACCGCGCAAAATCGTCCGTATCGATCCGGGTCAGCACTCCCGGGGGACGGGACGATACGGTGGCCAGGGAACTCTCAGAACACTTCTGCCATCTTCTCGCCGACCCTGAATTCGCCGATATCGGCGTGCACCGGCGCGGCAAGGAAGTCTGGCTGCTGCTCGCGGACGGCGCGCCGCTACCCGCCCCGAACGACATCGCTCTCCTTGATAGCGTGCTCGAGCGCCTGAACGAGATCCGTGCCGAAGGCGGCCCTTGCGGCGGCAACGAATTGCCTCCCAGTCCGGCGCTGACACGGTCGCCGGCGCTCGACGACGCCGCCCGCGTGCACGCCGCGGACATGGCGCAGAACAGCTTCCTCGCCCACACGGGGTCCGACGGCAGCAACCCGGGCGAGCGTGTCGCACGCGCGGGCTACGACTGGCATGTCGTGGCTGAAAACGTCGCATCCGGCCAGACGTCCGCAAACGACATCGCGGCTACCTGGCTCGAAAGCGCCGGGCATTGCGAGAACCTGCGGAGCGCGAAATACTCGGAAACCGGTCTGGCCTATGCACTCAATCCCGGTGACGGCCGCGACATCTACTGGGTTCAGGTTTACGCGCAGTGATCCCGCAGCGTTACCGTAAACCCCTGATCGGCGCAGCCGTCGCAATCGTCCTCTATGCGATCCTCGGGTTCTTCGTCGCTCCCTGGCTGCTGGAAAAGACAGCCACGAGCGCCGTTCGCGACAACCTGGGTGTCGAACTGACCCTGCAGGACGTATCCGTCAATCCGTTCGTGCTGAGCCTGCAGATCGACGGCCTCGAACTGGACGAACCGGACGGCGAGCCTTTCGTCACCGTCGAGCGGGTGTTTATAAACTTCCAGCTGAGTTCATTGTTTCGCTGGGCACTGACGTTTCGCGAGTTCTACATCGAGTCACCGAGGATTCGTCTCGCTCGGGACGTTGCAGGTAATTTCAACTTCGATTTCCTCGCACAACCATCGGCGCAAGCGCCGGAACCGGCATCGGAATCGGGCCCGCCCCGCCTGCTGATCCAGGACTTTGCTATCACCGACAGCATCGTGGACTGGAAAGATGAAGTGCCGCCGGAACCGGTGGATACCCGCTTCGGCCCCATCAATATCGCAATCTCCGAACTCAATACCCTGCCGGAGCGCGCCGGCCTGCAGGACGTGGTGATCACCACCGAGAGCCAGGGCACGTTCAGCTGGAACGGCAGCCTGGAGCTGAACCCGCTGCGCTCGGAAGGCAGCGCGTCGATCAAGGGCTCGCATTTCCCCCTGGCATCGGCGTATCTGAAACATGAAATCGGCTTCGACGTCGATGAGGGCAGCGTCGACGTCACGCTGGACTACCGCGTCGACACGCGTCCGGACGGATCTCTGGAAGCGAGCGTAAGCAATCTCGAAATGTCGATCAGTGATCTACTGGTGATAACGTTCAACGAGGCGCTGGGGCGCAGCGGTCCCGACCGGGAGGTACTAACGTTGCCGGCCGTGCGCCTGTGGGGCGGTGAGTTCCGGTGGCCGGAAAGAACCGTCACGGCGGCGGGGTTCTCCATCGACGACGGTGTCATCGCCCTGTTGCGGGACGCGGATGGGGCTTTGAACGTACTGCCCGCCGAGGATGATGAAGCCGCAGAGAAAGAAGACGAGTCCGAAGCCGAAGCGGAGGCAGGCACGGCCAGTGACGAACCCTGGCGGGTGTCCTTGTCGCAGTTCAGCGTGAACCGCCTGGCGCTGAACATGGAAGACCAGGGCCTGGACCCCGCGGCAAACGTCGGCTGGAAATCACTCGATATCGACGTGCGCAACATCAGCAACGAACCGTCGGCGGTGTTTCCGACGAACGTCAGGCTCGAGGCGCTCGACGGCGGCTCGATCTCGGTTGAGGGCGGCTTGACCGTGCTCCCGGACCCGTCGTTCGACTTCGACCTGATGGTCGATACGCTCGAATTCGGCATGGTCGATCCCTACGTGAAACAACTCGCGGACGTGCATCTCGAGTCCGGGGCGCTCAACGCGAAAGCCGAGCTGCACGGTTCCGCTGACGAGCCGCTCAGGGTCTCCGGCGACTTCGAGGTCGTCGACTTCCTGCTGACGGAATCGGACCAGGACGCCCGGCTCGGCAGCTGGAAGAGTTTTCGGGCGGAGAACCTGCTGTACTCCATGGCAGGAAACAAGCTCGAGATATCCGAGCTGCGATTTGCACAGCCGTATGCGGATATCCTGATCGCCGAAGACGGCAGCATCAATCTCGGCCGGGTGCGAAAAGGTGACGGCGACAACGACGAAACGGTCGAAGAACCGCCCGTTGCGGACACCGCGCCGGAGGAGCCCGGAACCGACGTCACGATCGGTCGTGTCGTGGTCGGCGATGCCGCGGCCGACTTTGCCGACCTGTCATTGCCGCTGCCTTTCAGTGCCCAGATCGCCGCGCTAAATGGAGACATTTCCACGATCGCCACGACGAGCTCGGAGCCGTCCACGGTTAAGATGGAAGGCAATGTGGACGAATTCGGGCGCGTGCAGGTAAGCGGCACGGTGACGCCGCTCGACCCCGCGGCAAACACGGATATCCGCGTGGCGTTCGAGAACGTCGACATGCCGAAATTTTCGGCCTACTCGATTCCGTTCGCTGGCCAGGAAATTGCGAGCGGCCGGCTCGACCTCGACCTGGGCTACTCGATCAAGGAGGGCGCGCTCGTCGGCGAGAACAACGTCGTGCTGCGCGATTTCGAACTGGGAGAGAAGGTGGAGCACCCCGGCGCCATGAGCCTGCCGCTGGGCCTCGCGGTCGCTCTTCTGAAAGATGCGGATGGCCGCATCGACCTCGACGTTCCGGTGCGCGGCAACCTCGACGACCCGGAATTCAAGTACGGCACCGTGGTCCGCAAAGCGCTGGTCAACCTGCTCACGAAGATCGTCACGTCGCCGTTCGCCCTGCTCGGCAAGCTGGTGGGTGCCGAGGCCGGCGAACTCGAGTACATCGTGTTCGAACCGGGCCGCGCGGACCTGTCACCGCCGGAGCTCGAGAAAGCCGGCAAGATTGCGGAGGCGCTCGAACTCAGGCCGCAAATCGTGCTGCAGATCGGCGGCGTTTACGCGCCCGGCGCCGACGCAGCGGCAATGAAGGCCGAGCGAGTGGACGCCGCGATCGAGGAGCGCATCGCCGCAGCAAAAGATGACAGGGCAATGTACGCGGAGCAGCGCTTTGACGCCGTCGAGCAGCTGCTCACGGAGGCACTTGCTGATTCTGACCCAGGGGCGAAACTGGACGAGGTGCGCGAGGCTCACACATCCCTGAACGATGACGGCAAGGAACAGTTCGATGCCCTCGCCTACACAGAGGCGCTGCGCGGACAGTTGATCGAATTGCAGTCGCTTGGTGAAGACGAGCTGGTGTCATTCGGCGCTACTCGCGTCGAGAACGTGCGGCAAGCCATCGTGGCGGTGAACGCGGAACTCGATGCGAGAATTGTTATCGATGCTCCCGCGGCCGTAGGCGTCGATGATGAAATTGTCCGCATGAAACTGCGACTTTCTTCCCGGTGACCGCATGCATGTAGATCCCGTGATACCGCCGATGGTCGGCGTAATTCGGGGACAGTTACCGTTCGACTGAAGCAATGACCATACGCGAGGCCCACAAGAGCGACGCCGCGGAACTGGCGCAACTGATTAATCTAGCCGGCGAGGGCCTGCCTCTCTACGTCTGGCGGCAAATGGCCGCACCCGGCGAGGACCCCTGGGAAATCGGGCGGCAACGCGCCGCCCGTGACACCGGCGGCTTTTCATACCGCAACAGCGTGGTCGCCGAGGTCGATGCCAAGGTCGTCGGAGCGCTGGTCGGCTATCCGGTCGCAAACGAACCCGAGCCGGTCGACCCGGACATTACGCCGCGGATGTTCGTGCCTTTGCGGGAGCTGGAGAATCTCGCTCCGGGTACCTGGTACGTTAATTCCGTCGCCGTGTTCCCGGATGCGCGCGGACTGGGCGTGGGGTCGAGACTCATGCACTGTGCCGAACAAAAGGCGGCGGAACTCGGACTACGCGGACTCAGCCTGATCGTGTCCGACACCAACGTCGGGGCACGGAGACTGTACAAGCATCTCGCCTATGAGGAAGTCGCCGCGCGGCCGATGGTCAAGGAGCAGTGGCAGAACCCGGGCAAGAACTGGGTGCTGATGATCCGCGAGCTACCCGGTTGACTGCATTACCAACGAGATACACTTGCAGGATGAACGAACCCGAACGCCCGGTGACGACACGCGCGCAACGAATCCGTTCGCTGCTGACCAACGCCGTCGTGATCGGCGCGGTGTTCCTCGGCGTTATGGCCTATCAGTCTCGCAACATGCTTTCCGCGAGTGGCCAGGTCGCGCCGGAGCTCCGCGGCATTACCCTGGCGGGCGAGCCCTATGATCTCGCAAGGGCGCAATCGCGACCGGCACTGGTCTATTTCTTTGCGCCCTGGTGCAAGGTATGCGCCGCGAGCGCCGGCAATCTCGAGCGACTGCGCCGCTGGAGAGACGAGTCGGAGCTCGAGATGGTGGCCGTTGCGCTCGACTGGCGTGCCGTCGAGGAGGTCCGCGCCTACGTCGAGCGCCACGAACTCGATCTGCCGATCGTTCTGGGCGACGCGAGCGTTGCCAGGAATTGGCAGATTTATGCCTTCCCCTCATACTACGTGCTGGACAGCGAACACCGGATCGCGCGACGCGACGTGGGGTACAGCAGCCAGCTCGGCTTGCTGTGGCGTGCCTGGACCGTCGACTGACCATTCATCGACCTTGGTTTCCATGACATCGAACGCCGTTCAATACAGCCTCGAAGGCAACGTGGCCACGATTCGCATCGACGACGGCAAGCGTAACGCGCTGGCGCCGGAGGTGTTGCAGGGCATTTACGATGCGCTCGACCGCGCCCAGGCCGACCGGGCGACCGTGATCCTGACCGGCCGCGAAGCCGTTTTTTCCGCCGGCTTCGACCTGAACGTCATGAAGCGCGGCGGTATCAGGGCAATCCGCATGTTGGGTTCGGGTTACGCACTGACCGCCCGGGTGATGGCTTATCCGCACCCGGTCATCGCCGCGTGCAACGGCCATGCGTTCGCGATGGGTGTGTTCCTGATGCTGTCGGCAGACTACGTCATCGGCAGCCGCGGCGATTTCCGCATCTCGGCGAACGAAGTGGCGATCGGCCTCACCATGCCGCGCGTCGCCGCGGCGGTGTTGCAGCACCGACTCGAGCCGGCAGCGTATCAGCGCGCGGTGACCCTGTCGGAGGAATTCGGCCCGGAGACCGCCCTGGACGCCGGGTTTTTCGATGAGCTCGTGGAACCTGCCGACTTGATGGCGCGAGCCGCGGCCCTGGCAGGCAAATTCGGCACGCTCGACGCCCGCGCGCATGCCGCCTCGAAGCGAAGGATACGCGCATCACACATCCGCAGGATCCGTTTCAGTCTCCCGCTGGACCTGCTGGACGCCGTCTTGCTCGGCCTGCGCGGCGCGCGTCCGCGCTGATCCTCTTATCCGCTCGTCACGCGAGCACGTTCTTGCTGGCGAGACCGATCGGCTGCCGATCGACACCAAGGAAAGCAAGCGGCACGGCCGTGTCGAAGTCACGCCGCTCACCGGTCAGTGCCTGCGCCAGCATCGAACCGATTGCGGGCGCGAGCTTGAAACCGTGGCCGCTGAAACCGTTCGCCAACCAGAAGCCGTCGATTGCCGTCGGTCCGACGATGGGGTGCACGTCCTGCAGGTTGGTCGTGTAAAGACCGCAATAACCGCGCACCCGGCCGCTGTATGGCAGTCCGGGCAGACGATGATGCAGGACGTGCAGGTTCAGGACCTCGAAATCTTCGTCGGTCTCGGTGTGGAAGTCGTCCGGGTTCGCGACCGCCTCGCGCTCGTCCTCCTCGCGCACGGAGCCGACGACGAGTTGCTGGCCGTTGTTCTGGGTACGGAAATAGATGCCGCCGGCAAGGTCGGCGGTCACCGGGATATGACCTTGTAGCGTGTCCGGCCGGTCGCGGTACAGCACCTGGATGCGTGTCGGCACGAGTGTCCAGGGCAGCTCCAACCCGACCATGCGCAACAGTCGGTTGCACCACGGTCCCGCCGCGTTTATCACGAGCGGTGTCGCTAGCACATCGCCGTCATTCAGCGACACCCCCTGAACACGACCGCCGGTGATGTCGATGCCGGCTACCTCGGTCCTGAAACGAACCTCGACGCCCGCATTTCTGCACGCCTCCACGAGATCACTTGCGGCAGCCATGGGGTCGACGTATCCCCCCTCGATCTCGAAGAGATTGCGGCTGCCGCCTTCGCAAACGTGGTCCTCGCCGGTCTCGAGGTCGGGCGCCAGCGTGCAGCTGCTGAGAGCCGGGAAACGGTCTGCGATATCGGCATCATCGAGGACCTCCGAAGCAACGCCGAAATTCTGCATCCGCCGCTGCTCGGTGTCGGCCCATGAGCGATCGCCCCCAGGCATCCACAAGACACCGTCCTGGTGAAACTCCGCGACCGGGTTTCGGAGACCGGTGTAGGCGGACCAGTGCCGGTAAGCATTGATGCCATCCCGTGCGAGCAACAGCGTTTCGTCGATTGAATAACGCACCCGGCAAATCGCGGACGACGCGCCTGTCGAGCCCTCGCCGACGGCCGCGCCTTTCTCGAGGACGGCGATGCGAAGGCTCGACCGGCGCGCCAGCTGCCAGGCGACCGAGAGCCCGATGACTCCGGCCCCCACAATTACAACGTCGTATGTCTTCATCGCACGGCGGCCATCAGCGGACTCTCGCCAGCCCGTACATCTTTTTCAGCGTCTTTGACTGGAACAGCAATGCAGAGCACAGGGTCACCGCCGCAACGATCCCGAGGATGACCAGCATGCGACCGTAAGGCTGGCCCTGCAAGGCACGCATGTGCCCGAGCTCGTACATCGTACGCAGCCATTCGAGCGTGCCGAGTACCAGGACGACCTGCATCACCCGGGCCACCCACGGCCGGCGCAGGAACAGCAATGCAATCAGCAGCAGAGCGGCCAGAACACCAATGGAACTCCCGTAGCGCAGGAAATGCGCGCCGAGCACGGCAAGACTCAGGACCACGGGCAATAACAACAGGACCTTCTTCATTCCACGATGCCAAAACCCGGATAGTACATTTCCGACAGCCGGGAAATTTCCGTTTCGATCTGCCGGCGTTCCTCGTCGGTGAGGTCAATCCCGCGTAGAAGCGAACGTGCCTGTTCCTGGTCTGTTCGCGCGACATTCCATACCTGCATGATGTACGCCTGCCTGCGCTTTTGCGGATCGTCGATCTTCTCGATCAGGTCTGTCCTCAGCATCCCGCCCTGGTCGACCCGGTTCGCCGACAACCCGAGTATGGCGTCGTCGCGCGCGGGACCGGCGGGCTGATTGAGCACCCAGTTCATGGCAGCCTGCGGATCGGTTCGATGCCAGGCGCTCGCCACCTGTTGCGATGCCATGGCCCGCATACCCTCATCCTCGATCGATGCCAGCCAGGCCGCCGCCTCCTGCGGATTGTTGTAGGCGTGGCGAGACACAACTGCTGCGTAAGACTGGTCTCTCGCGGAACCGGCCGGCATGCCGTCGATCATCTGGCGCGCGGCGTAGATGTCCTGGTCAACCAGCTCATTGACGACAGCCGCCTGCATCTGGGCATAACCGGGCTGCCCTCGTTGTTGCTCGATGAAACGCCGTGCCGCCTCGGCACCGCGTTGCTGCACCAGTTGCTGGGCGATCGCGGTGCGCCACTGCGCGGCAATCGGGCCGTCCACGCGCGGCAATGTCCGAATTGCCGCGTCCAGGTCATTCATCGCGAGATTGAAACCCGCCTGGGCGATGAGCGAGTCGGCGTTCTTCAATTCCGTGCCCAGCAGGTGATCCAGCGCGGCCGCCGGGTCGTTTGACATCCACGCAGTGAATAGCGCGTGTGTTGCGGCCTCTCGATCGCGCGGGTCGGCGATATTGTCGACGTAGGCGCGCGCGGCCAACGGGTCGGCGTGCGCGGCATTCATGACCACGCTGCCAAGCGCCTGCCGCCTCACCTGCGGATTGTCGACCTGCTCGATCGCCAGTAACGCCCGCGCCGGGTCGACGGCGGCTATTTGCGACAACACGTTAACAACGAGGTTGGCGTTCGGGGTGTCTTGCTCGAGTGCCCACCGGATAGCCCGGTCCGGGTCCCTGGCTGCAAGTTCGCCGGCGATGACCCCGCCGAGCATCATCCGGTCATTGGGCGACCTGAGGCCGTCGTAATACTCGAGTGCACGATCGATGTCCCTTGCCGCCAGCGCACGAAGTGCAACCATGTATTCGCCGCCTCGAGCACCCCTGAGGGCGCCCGGCGGCATGCTGGCAAGGAAACGCTCGGGCTGTTCCTGCGCGTACGCTGCCTTGATCACGTCCTCGAACATCCTGCGGTGCTGCGGGTTCTGGAAAAGGCCGGCGTAAGCCAGCATGTCCGCCGAATCCCGCCTCGCCAGGTAGCCGGCCAGCCAACGCACTGCCTCCGGCTGCTGCATCGGTGGCAGCGACTGGATCCAGCCCACCGCCTCCGCAGGCGAGCGGTCGGCGATGTTATACAGGTAGCGCGCTCTCGCATTGCTGTCGGCACGCACGCCGAGCTCCTGCTCGATACGGTCCGTCTCGGTGTTGCCGAGGTAGCCGTACGCAGCCAGCATGGTCTGCGCAGCCAGGTTCTTGTCGGCGGGGCTGGAGAGACCGCGCGCGTGTTCCAGCGCGGCATCGAGGTCCAGCTTGCTCCAGGTGCGCCAGATCGTGCCTTCGAGGGACCGGTTCTTCGAGAAGCCCGGCATCCGTGCCAGCGTCAGCGCCGACAGCGGATCGAGTTCCGCGAGCCGCAGGAACAGGATGGACAGGGCCGCGTTGCGGTCGGTCGGGTCCGCTATACGGTTGGCCTCGTGGATCAGTGCCTGGGCTTCGGCCGAATCGGCCCTGCCTGCGAGTACGTACAGCGCCTCGGTTTGCGCGAAGTCACCCGGCAGCGCAAGGGTATCCTCGATCGTGCGGATGCGTGCGTAACGGTCTTGCCGGTGCGCTTCGGCATCCGCGGCCGGCATCCTCGGTACCTCCACGATGTCGCGCACCACCAGCGGTTCGTCGATCGACGACGGCGCGGTGCGGCCTGCGGCCAGCCACCATGCGCCGGCGGCACCCAGGGACAACCCGACAAGCAAAGCGATCAGTATCCGCGCCACATCCTGCCTCCCGTGTCTGAAGAGACGTCATCATGTTCGCACATTGTGGCATCGCGATGGTCTGCGGCGGATGAATTCGGGCACAGTCAGCGAGCCATGGAATCCTCACGCCGCTACGACGCGGTTTCGCCCTTCCCGCTTGGCTCTGTAAAGCCGCGTATCGGCCTCGTCCAGGATGGTCCGGGAATGTGCATCATCCCTGATCTCCGCGAGCCCGAAGCTGATGGTGACGGCGAACTCCGGCGCGATATCAGACCAGTCGGCGCTCTGCACCGCCTGGCGCAAATCGCTGCACACCTGCACCGCGCGCTCCACCCCGGTGTCGGGGAAATACAGCATGAACTCCTCGCCGCCGTACCGCGAAACAAAATCGGTCTTGCGGCAGCCATCCCTGAGTATCCTTGCTACGCGCTCGAGTACCTGGTCGCCAACGGCATGTGAGTAGCCGTCGTTGATGCGCTTGAAATGGTCGACGTCGGCAAGTGCGAGCGCACCCGTACGCCTCCTGCGCTTTGCCAGGTCGACCTGCTGCTGCAGGTAGCTGTCTGCATGGCGTCGATTGGGCAGCCCGGTCAGCTTGTCGTGCGTGGCCTGCCGCTCGAACTCCTCCGCCTGCACCTTGAGTTCCTCGGTCCGTTCGTCGACAAGCTTTTCCAGGTGCACGCGCATCAGGGCGTACTTCATGATGACGAGCATGCCCGCGACCAGCACCGCGAGCAGCAGCACGAAGAACGGCAGCGATTCGTTGCTGAACGCGATTGCGAGCACCACACCCGCCGCCGCCGCGACAAACTCGGTAACCATCGTGAAGCCGTTGAAGATCAACCGCGGATCGGTGTTACGCAGGTACAGCATGAGCATCATTCCGGCATCGTTGATGACCTGCATGCTGACGACGAGCACGAAGACGAGCATGCCGGAGCCGAAGTCGAAGGCCGTCAGCGGAACCGCGCCGCCGATGTATTCATACAGCAGTCCGCCCCCGAGGATCACGAACATCATCAGTCCCGCGTTGTGCAGCGAGGCTGTGACGACCAGACGCAGAGGCACCCCGAGGCGCAACCTCTGCCAGGGATAGATCAGCGACGCCAGCCCGTTGACCCATGCCGCATCGACCGGGCCGAGGACCAGGATGCTCATGACCTGGGCGATGCGGTCGAACGACACGTGGCCAAAAACCGGGTGTGGAAATCCCGCCGCAATGGTGAACAGGCCGAACACCAGGAAGAACGCGGCGGTTCCGATGCCGTATCCCCTGGCGAGCAGACCGGTATCCGCCGCCGCGACAGACACCGCGACAACGGCCGAAATCAGCAGCAGCAAGGAATACACGAGTTCGGGCCGCCACCGGCGGCCGTCTTGCGTGCGGGCTGTCGAGCTGGAATCGGTCATAACCAGTAAGAATTATGCCTTATATGGGCCAGCCCGACCGTGACGCGCGTAACCCAATTCCTCCCGTCCGCGGCACTATTTGCCGGGATTCTTGTCTTATCCGGGGCCTGTAGCAGAAAAACTCGGGGGGCTTTGACTCATGGTGTCTTTCAGGATCAATTCCGAAGAAGTTTCTTTTGACGGCGACCCGGGCACGCCGCTGCTCTGGGTGATACGGGATCACCTGCGACTGCGGGGCACCAAGTTCGGCTGCGGTATCGGCCAGTGCGGGGCCTGCACCGTTCACGTGGATGGTGCGGCGCAACGATCCTGCGTTGTACCGGTTTCGACGATTGAGGGCCGCAACGTCACGACGATTGAGGGCCTGGCCCCATCGGATAATGCATTGCACCCGGTGCAGCAGGCGTGGCTCGAGCACGACGTGCCGCAGTGCGGGTATTGCCAGGCCGGCCAGATCATGGCGGCCGTGGATTT
>Ga0316191_10003122_pt1 | contig 12168 bp, 14 predicted proteins | sample Eddworburr2cm_MG_FD_204928 | JGI IMG/M metagenome (GOLD analysis project Ga0316191, IMG submission 204928) | Coastal sediment microbial communities from Maine, United States - Eddy worm burrow 2 cm | ecosystem: Environmental > Aquatic > Marine > Coastal > Sediment | place: USA: Maine...
AATGACGCCACCAGCCATCCACAGCCCGTTGCCAGACCCATTGCCAAACATATTAAATCTCTTTTTCCCAGGTGTGCGCTTGAAATGCGACGCAGACATTGAGCCTACATAGCAACTGCCCTATCACGGGTCAAAGCATCCCACCTCACAAATGCATTAAGACAAACAGGAAAGTCCGTTCGATGCGCAAAAAATCCATCTGTGTTTACTGCGGTTCACGCGCAGGCGGTGATCCCGCGTTCATGGAACAGGCAGAACGGTTCGGGCATATTCTTGCAGAAGAGAACTGGCGCCTGGTTTACGGCGCCGGTGACGTGGGGTTGATGGGGGCTGTTGCGCGCAGTGCCCAAGCCAAGGGCGCCGAAACCTTCGGCGTGATCCCGCAGCACCTTGTGGCGTGGGAAGTCGGCAAAACCGACCTTACGTCCTATGTTGTTACGGAAACCATGCACGAGCGTAAAAAGGTCATGTTCATGAATTGCGATGCCGTCGTCGTAATGCCCGGTGGTGCTGGCTCTTTGGACGAGCTGTTTGAAGCGCTCACATGGCGGCAATTGGGACTGCACAGCAAACCCGTCCTGTTGATGAACACAAACGGCTATTGGGATCCGCTGATCCATCTGCTGAACCACGTCACGCAAGCGGGCTTCGCAGATGAGAGTTTGCACAGCTTTTACACGGAAGTCTCAGACGCTGATGCGTGTCGCGATGCGCTGAAAAAAGCCCTGTCTTAGCAGGCACGAAAGCCAGAAAGCCGTGCGTCAGAAGCACATTTGAGATGGGCCGCCCCGATGTGCACGGGTGCTGCGCACATCCGCTTCACTTAAAAGCTGTATCTGACGCCAAAAATCGGTCCTGACTGTTCGAACGAGTAATCCCGGCCGTCTTCGTCATTGTTTACGTCGATGTGGCGATACCCGATGCTGGCCACCCAATTGTCGTTGAACGTATAGTTCGCCGTGAGCAGCACTTGCCAAGTTTCGCGATCGTCCATGCCACCGTAGTCGAACATCGCTCCGCCCCACCACTTGTCATTGATCGCGAATGTTGTGCGCGCGCCGATTACTGGATCAGTCCAACTGTCAGATACCTGACGCTGTTCGCTGGGTGACGTGCCTGCGCTGAGCCGCAGTGTCGATTTCGTATCATACCACCGTGCACCACCAAGGATGTCTGTTTTAACAGTGCCCGTATCATACAGACGGTATGTGAGATACGCGGTGAGAATCTGCGTTTTCACTGAAACATCAACATCGCCGAATGCCGTGCCCGGTGTCGAATCGTCAAAGCCGATATCGGTCAACATATAGTCGACAATAAATCCCCATTGCCCGTTGTTTGCCTCAAACGCGCCCATGAAAGCCATATCGAGATTATCCAGTGCATCGGAAAAGCTTAGTGTCGCACTCTGGTCGCCGACGCCGGTTGTTGTCTCGGCGGTGAATAGGTAAATTGAACCGGAGTAGTTCCATTCTTGCGCTTGAGCCTGCGCACCGACAAGCAACGATACGGCAACCGTAAGTGGCTGAATAATGTACTTCATATGCATTTCCTTTCTGACTTAATTTAATATGACATATTTTCGCGTGGACCGCATCGGCCGCGACAAAAAAATGCGTCGACACGTCAGAAAGGTTTTCAACATACACTAGGCGCATGTGTCATTCGCGCCTTGAATGCGTACTGAAGCTGCCTGTCGACCCGACACAGAAAAGGCCCCGCAGTTTCGCGGGGCCTTTGATCCTAAAATCCGTGGCGTCGGCCTTTACATGCGCGAGGCGACATTTTCCCAGTTCACAAGGTTATCAAGGAAGTTGCTAAGGTATACCGGACGCTTGTTGCGGAAATCGATATAGTAGGAATGCTCCCATACATCGCAGCCCAGCAAAGCCGTCTGACCAAAGCACAGCGGGTTCACGCCGTTTTCTGTCTTTGTAACGGCCAGTGATCCGTCGGCGTTTTTGACCAACCAGCACCAACCAGAACCGAACTGTCCGGCTCCTGCCGCCGAAAACTGTGATTTGAATTCGTCGATTGAACCGAAGCTTTCAGTCAACGCTTTCTCAAGCTCACCTGGCATGCCGGCGTCGCCCGGGCCCATCATCTCCCAGAACTGGTTGTGGTTCCACAGCTGGCTGATGTTGTTGAAGATACCGTTTTGGGCAACCGCTGACGCGTCATACGTGCCGGTAATGATGTCTTCCATCGATTTGCCGTCCCATTCGGTACCGGCAATCAGCTTGTTTCCGTTGTCCACATAGGCTTTGTGGTGCAGGTCGTGGTGATACTCAAGCGTCTCTGCAGACATGCCTTTGCTCGCCAATGCGTCGTGAGCGTATGGAAGATCAGGAAGTTCAAAAGCCATTGGGGCCCCCTCTTGGATATTTATGTGTACTGCACTGCAAGAAAGCGCAGTCATTGCGTAGTTCAAGTATCAGGTGCGGCAAAAAGAGCCAAGAAGCGGTTTTCACCGCAAATTCTTTTTGCCAACTACTGCGTTTTATCCATGTTGCAGCGCGCAGGTCCCCTTTCCAGAGAACCGATTGGGATACCCGTCAGGGCTGGCATAGACCGCAATTTCATTTGTTGCTTTGCTTAATGTCGCTGAATACTCAAAAGCTGGCGTCGTTTGGTTATTGGCATTCACTACGTTTTTTAATGTCCAGCGTATCACCAGTTTCCTGTCTGTATTCCGGCCAACCCGTACCTGCATCGGTTTTCGGTTAAAACGCAGTATAATCCCGTCCGATACAACAACCTGACCGCTTTGCGTGACAACGATAGCGATTTTCTCAGAAATCCAGCCAACACCCTGACGCTTTTGCGTGATGTCACAATCGTAGAGCACGCCCTTCGCCTGCACTGGCATCGCCATTGAAAAAACGCCAAGCACGACCAACCCAAAAACTCTTAACACACAGCACTCCTATCAACACCAGCAACCCTAAAGCGCAACCGCTCCGGTCACAACCTGATCCCTAGCACTACGGCTAAAAGGTTAGGCGCGTGTGTATACACCAACTTCAGCGCCGGGTTGTGCAGCCACACAAAGCAAGTCGAACACATAACGCGCTTGGCTTCGGAAACAAATCACCTGCAGCGTATCTTCATCTGACAGCCAAACAGCAGCAGGCACCTGCGCCATGCGCGTCCGGCGGAACATACCCTGTACGAAAACCTCGGGCGAGAAATCAACAGGGCACAGTTTGCCCAAGGCATCGCGCGCATGGGCCCCTTTGATCCTGAAGGATGCACGCGCGTCAGAGACGTTCACAGACAATGCATTCACGCCGGCCAAAGCTTTGGCCAATTTCGTCAGGGTTTGTTCAACGGTTGCATAGTCACACAGCACCAAGATTTCGTCAGGGCTCATCCAGGCAAAGCCAGTGTTGCCGCTTACGCGCGCGGTCCCCGCTGTTGGCAGATCACCTTTGACTATGGGCTGCAGCGCTTTTTGAACCGCCTTGTCCTTCAGATCGGCACGTATGGTAATCATACCCTGCAGGGGCACCTCATCCACACGGGCAATACCATCCACATACGAAGCGCCGTTCAAAGCAGTAACAGGTTCAGACATTCTGCTTCTCCCCCTCTTTGTCGTAAAACACCTGATCTACGATGCGCGCCTTGAACGTAGCGCCTTCGGTGCCGGGAAACTCGATGATTTCACCCATTCTGTCTGGTCCGTCCAAAACCAGACCCATCGCGATGCCGCAATCCAGCGTGGGTGAGTAATAGGTAGACGTCACGCGGCCGATTACATTGCGCTGACCGTTGGCGTTCTTACCTTCACCGATTGCATAAGCACCATCCGGAATGACCGAGCCCGAGAGCGTTTCGAGACCTACCAGTTTCCAGCGTTTAGGATCCGCCATATGTGTACGTTCCTGCGCACGCTTACCCAAAAAGTCTTCTTTCTTTTTGGATATCGCCCAATTCAGCCCAAGGTCTTGGGGGATCACAGTGCCGTCGGTTTCGTCACCGATCATGATGAAACCCTTCTCTGCGCGCATAATATGCAGACACTCCGTGCCATAGGGCATGACCCCGAACTCTTCGCCAGCGTCCATCAGCGCTGCCCAAAAAGCGAGACCCTGGCCCGCAGGCACAGCAATCTCGTAGCTCAATTCACCCGAGAAAGAGATCCGATAGACCCGACAGTCAAAGCCTCCAATCGTCCCGTCAGCCCACTCCATGAACCCTAGCGCCTCTTTCGAGACATCCATGCCGCCCAGCTTTTCCAGCACCTTGCGCGCGTTTGGACCCACAACTGCGACTTGCGCATATTGTTCGGTCACGTTGGCCACGTAGACCTTCCAGTCCCACCACTCTGTTTGCAGCCACTCTTCCATATGCTGGTGGATACGATCTGCGCCGCCGGTGGTCGTGTGACACAGGAATGTGTCATCATCGATACGTGCGACGACCCCGTCATCAATCAGGAACCCGTTTTCCGAACACATAAGTCCGTACCGGCATTTGCCCGGCTTCAGGGTCGACATCATGTTTGTGTACATCATGTCCATGAATTTTCCGGCGTCGGGCCCTTTGACGATAATCTTACCCAGCGTTGACGCATCCAGCAGACCAAGGTTCTTGCGCGTGTTGGTTACCTCACGGCTCACGGCGTCTTTCACCCGCTCACCCTCACGCACAAAAGCATACGGTCGCCGCCAATGGCCTACCGGTTCCCAGTCGGCGCCATGAGCCTCATGCCATTCATGCATCGGTGTGCGTCTGAGAGGCTGGAAAACATCGCCACGTGCTTCACCGCCGATAGCACCCATAGAGATCGGCGTGTAGGGCGGCCGGAAAGTCGTCGTACCGGTTTGCGGAATGGGCCGGTCAAGTGCATCAGAAAGGATTGCCAAACCGTTTATATTGCTTAGCTTTCCCTGATCCGTTGCCATTCCCAGCGTCGTGTACCGCTTTGCGTGCTCAACGGATTCGAAACCTTCTTGAGCGGCAAGCTGTATGTCAGACACTTTCACGTCATTCTGGTAGTCCAGCCAAGCCTTGCTGCGCAGGCTAATGTCTGCCTGCGCCGGCATCAGCCAGACCGGCGCCAGCGGCGCCTCCGGTTCGCGCAGCGCCTGTGGACTTTTCGACTTGCGTATCTTGCGACCGACGGCTGCCGCCGCAGACCGTGCCGCGTGATCCGCATCCTCAAGAATATCGGCCAGCGCAAACGCACCGTTTGCAGCACCGGCGGGTGTCACAAACGCCTGTCCGGCCGCACCTGTTGGCGCTTTATCCACATCGGGCCGGAAACAGGCGTGATCGGCGTCCCAGACCAGCTTGCCACCGCAATGTGACCACAAATGTACAACCGGCGACCACCCGCCCGACATGGCGACGGCATCACAGGGGATTTCCTGCACTTTTTCACCGGACCCATCCTGTTTGCACACAACTACGGCCTCAACGCGTTTGCCACCTTTAACACTCGACACGCCGTGACCGGACAAAACAGTTATCCCCAACTCCTCCGCACGTTGCAGCACGCCTGACGGCGCATCTGATGAGCGCGCGTCAAGTATCGCAGGCACGTCCAAACCCGCTTCTTTCAGGGCAAAAGCTGTGCGATATGCATCGTCGTTGTTTGTAACAACAACAGTGCGTCGGCCCACGGACACACCAAAATTAACCAGATAGTCACGCTGTGCAGCAGCCAGCATAACTCCGGGAATATCGTTACCTGCAAAGGACAAAGGACGTTCGATCGCGCCCGTGGCCGTGACAACATGGCCTGCTCGAATGCGCCACAAACGGTGACGCGGGCCCGGCGTGTTGGGCGTATGGTCGCGCAATTGCTCGTAGCCCAAGACATAGCCGTGATCGTATATGCCCGCCCCCATCATACGCGTGCGCATCACTACATTGGGCATCGTTTCCAATTCGGAAACGGATTGTTCCACGAACTTCTCCACAGGCTGCCCGTCGACCAAACCACCGTCGACAACCGCACGCCCACCCCAATTTGGTGTCTGTTCGACCACCATCACCTTGGCGCCGCTTTTTGCAGCGGTGCGTGCAGCCTGAAGCCCGGCAACCCCACCACCGACGACAAGCACGTCGCAGAAATGGTGGAAGTGCTCATAGGTATCGTCATCTTTGACTTTAGGCGCCTGACCCAAGCCCGCAGACTGACGAATAAAGGGTTCGTAAACGTATTTCCAGAAAGGGCGTGGATGAATGAACATCTTATAGTAGAAACCCGCCGGCAGGAATCGCGCCAGTTTGCTATTAATCGCGCCGATATCGAATTCGAGACTGGGCCAGTGGTTTTGGCTTTGCGCTTGCAGGCCGTCGAAAAGCTCTGTTGTTGTAATGCGCTGGTTTGGCTCAAACCGGCCACCCTGCCCCATATTCACCAAGCCGTTGGGCTCTTCCGCGCCGGAAGCGACCACACCGCGCGGACGGTGGTACTTGAACGACCGTCCGACCAGCATCTGGTCATTGGCCAGAAGCGCCGAAGCCAGCGTATCGCCCTCGAACCCTTCAAGCGTTTTTCCGTTAAAGGTGAATTTCAGACGTTTTTCTCGGTTGAGAACCCGCCCACCCGTGCCAAGCCGTGTGCTCATGACAAATCCCTCCACGTCCAACCCGGTCGTTTCTTGCTAATTTTAGCGCACAGGTCTTTCGGCGGCTCCAGCGTCTGTGCGGGGTAAGTCCCAAACACCTCAAGCGTTGTTGTGCAGCGTGCGGCATGAAACCACTTGCCGCAGCCGTAAACGTGGCGCCAGCGTTCAAAATGTACGCCACGCGGGTTTTCCCGCATGAAGAGGTACTCTTCGAAATCCTCCTCGCTACTCCCGGGGCCAAAGCGCTTCAGATGCGCTTCGCCGCCACCGTGGAATTCGGTTTCTTCTGCGGTAACGCCGCATATGGGACACGTCAGGATCAGCATGGGCAGGCTCCGGTCTGTGCGTCGTCGCTTTTCGTGTCGAAACGCTGTATGATATTAAAAGACTCAGTAAAGGACATGCGATGAGTAAGGAAATGATGGCCGTAGTAGCTTTTGGGGTGATTGGCGTTGTCGCCATCATTATGCTGGTCATGGAACGGCGCGGAATTGCTGCCCGCAAAGCGGCGCGCGGCGGGCGCGAGATTGATATCAGCAACCTGATAGCCTTTGGTTCTGCTGCTGGCGAAGGCAATAAGACGATCAGGGACTGATCCGTGGAAAGCAATCCTCTTCTTCAGCTTTTGCCGCTGGTCCTGCTGATCGTGGTTGCGGTCTACTTTGTGACACGCGGATCGCGCACCAAGCCGGATGCCGACAGCAACAAGCCGGACATCGGTGGTGGATCCGGTGGCTCGCAGTTCCCCGACTGACATCAGTGTGCCACCCCTGCAGCGACCGATTCGTCAATAAACCGGCCTTCGCGGAACCGATCCAACCCAAAATCATCCGTGAGCGGCCCATAGCCTTTGTGCATCAATTCGGCCATTGCCCAGCCTGACCCCGGCGTGGCCTTGAAACCACCCGTACCCCAACCACAGTTGATAAAGACATTTTCGACCGGCGTTTTCGACAAGATGGGCGAGCGGTCACCCGTCACATCCACGATCCCACCCCACTGGCGCAACATCTTCAGACGGCTCACCATCGGGAAGGTTTCGATCAATGCGCGCACGGTCTCTTCGATATGATGGAAGCTGCCGCGCTGCGTGTAGTTGTTGTAGCCGTCCGTACCACCACCGATGACCATTTCGCCCTTATCGGACTGGCTCATGTAACCGTGCACGGTGTTGGCCATCACAACGACGTCCATACAGGGCTTGATTGGCTCTGATACCAAAGCCTGCAACGCCACGCTTTCAATCGGCAGCCGGAACCCCGCAAGGCCCGCTACATGGCCTGAATTACCCGCCACGACGATACCGAGCTTGTCGCAGTCAATCGAACCTTTGGTTGTGTCGACGCCGACGACGCGGCCCCCCTCACGACGGATCGCAGTGACTTCGCACTGCTGGATCACGTCCATCCCCATGTCCGAACACGCACGTGCATAGCCCCATGCCACCGCGTCATGGCGTGCGGTTCCGCCGCGCGCCTGCCATAGCCCTCCAAGCACCGGATAACGCGGGCCTTTGAGATTGATGATCGGCACCAGTTCCTTGACACGCGTCGGCGGAATGAATTCGGTTTTGACACCCTGCAACGCGTTAGCATGGGCTGTGCGCTGATAGCCGCGCACTTCGTGATGCGTTTGTGCCAGCATGATGACGCCGCGCGGGCTGAACATCACGTTATAGTTCAGATCCTGGCTCATCGTCTCGTAGAGCGAACGGGATTTCTCATAGAGTGCTGCCGACGGATCCTGCAGATAGTTAGAGCGTATGATCGTTGTATTGCGGCCTGTGTTGCCACCGCCCAGCCAGCCCTTTTCAAGGATAGCAACCCGTTTCACACCAAAGCGTTTGCCCAGATAGTAAGCCGTAGCCAGACCGTGGCCGCCCGCGCCGATGATAATGACATCGTATTTCGATTTCGGCTCTGGTGTGCGCCACGCACGTTCCCACCCCGAATGATAGCGGGCAGCTTCACGCGCAACGGCAAAGACGGAATATCGTTTCATCGCATAGGCCCCTGAATTCATGACACGCTCCGGATTCGCATCCGAGCCTTGTGGTGCCATCGTTCTGCGCGACTTGTCAAAAAAGAGGATACCCGGCGCGTCACTTTAGTGCAGATTTGCGACACGCGACATCATCGCGCAACCTATCAGGCACAAGGCGGGCTTTTTGACCCTTTTGTACCACTGGATTGCACACTACATGTATGCCCAACATGCACGGGGATCATATGACGTTCTGGTTTATTTCTGCAGGCCTTTCTATCGCGGTTGCTGTCTTGTTCGTTCTCGCCTTGCGCGCGCCCGGACGCGGGTCAACCGAACCTGCAGCTGCATATGATTTGAAGGTTTATCGCGATCAGTTGCGCGAGGTGGAAAAAGATCTGGCGCGCGGCGTCGTGGAAGAGGCCGACGCAGACCGTGTCCGGGCCGAGATTTCACGCCGCATCCTGTCCGCAGATGCCGCGCTCAAGGAAGACGTCATCGAAGAAGATGCCAAGAAAGGCGCGCCGCTCACCGTGGGTATTTTGCTCGCCGTTACTCTGGTCGCGGGCAGTCTTTGGATGTACTCGAACCTCGGTGCGCCGGGATATGGCGATCTCGCGCTTGAAGACCGGATCGCCATGGCCGAACAGGCCCGTCAAAACCGGCCCAACCAGCAGCAGGCCGAAGACAGTTTACCGCCTTACGTCGCACCTGCCGACATCAGCCCTGACTATGCAGCATTGGTCGAACGGTTGCGCGAGACGGTAAAAAACCGTCCGGAAGATATGCAGGGCCATATCCTACTGGCGCAAAACGAAGCAAACTTGGGCAACTATTCGGCAGCGGCACGTGCGCAAGGCAAGGTACTTGAGCTGCGCGGCGCCGATGCTGTGGCGCAGGATTATATTAACTACGCCGACATGCTTGTCGTCGCAGCGGGTGGATACGTCTCTCCCGAGGCTGAAGCGGTCTTGTCACAGGCGCTGTCGCTGGACCCTACGAACGGCACAGCCCGATACTATATGGGTTTGATGCTGGCGCAGACGGGTCGACCCGATACGGGATTTCGCGTTTGGGATCAGCTGTTGCGTGAAGGCCCCGAAGACGCCGCATGGATTCAACCGATTTTAGCACAAATCGAAGACCTGTCGCGACGCGCAGGCGTCAATTACCAGCTTCCCGAAATCGGTGCGGGACGCGAACCCCTGCGCGGCCCCTCGTCTGAGGACATTGATGCGGCCGGCGAACTAAGCCCGAGCGAACGAATGGATATGATCCAAAGCATGGTTGATGGCCTGTCTGAACGTTTGGCCACAGAGGGCGGACCTGCCGGAGAGTGGGCGCAGCTTATTACTGCCCTCGGTGTCTTGGGCCGCACAGGTCAAGCCCGTGCCGTCTATGAAAACGCCGTCGAAGTCTTTGCAGACGATACACGCGCTCTGGATTTGTTGCTGCGTGCAGGGCAGCGTGCGCAAGTGGCCGAATGATTTACGACGACACATCAGCGTTTTTGCAGGCGATCGCCCCCGGGCGTGGCCTTGCAGGCCTTGATCTCGGCACTCAGACAATAGGCGTCGCGGTCAGCGACACATTTCTCTCGGTGGCCACCCCTTTAGAGACTGTGAAGCGTAAGAAGTTTTCTCTGGATGCCGCCAGACTGCTTGAAATCGTTCTGGACCGCGGCATCGGCGGCTTGGTACTAGGCCTGCCCCGCAACATGGATGGCAGCGAAGGCCCGCGCTGCCAGTCCACCCGCGCCTTTGCCAGAAATTTGGAAAAATTCGACGGGCTGAACATTCCTCTGACGTTTTGGGACGAGCGGCTTTCCACAGTTGCGGCTGAACGCGCCCTGCTTGAGGCGGATACATCCCGAAAACGTCGCGCCGAGGTTATCGATCACGTCGCAGCAGGCTATATACTTCAAGGTGCGCTGGACCGAATCCGCGTCATTAAGGCAGGGCAGGAACAGACATGAGCGATGACATCTGGAAAAGGGCGGAAGTGGAAAGCCCCTGTATCAAAGTATGCGTCATCCATCCCGAGGCCCGTTTGTGCACGGGTTGCCTACGGTCCATCAACGAAATCACGATCTGGTCCAAGCTTTCACCCGAGGCGCGCCGCGCAGTGATCAAAGACCTGCCCACCCGTCAAGGGCAGCTCACGAAACGTCGCGGCGGCCGCGCCGCCCGCTTGGCGCGCTGATCCAAACACACTGCCAATATTGCCAGCTGCGCGTTGGTTATGCTGATTACTATACCCAAGCTGACCCGACGCATGGTTAAAGTACAAACGGCACAGCGCTTGATGATTGATTTTGTTGGGTGCACATTGCAATGATGAACACCATAATGTGGATCTTGTTCGGCCTATTTCTCGGGGTGTCCTCGACGCTTTGGATCATGAAGGAACGCGCGCACTGGCTGGCGTCTTTAGAATTCCAACTGAACCCACCGCCCGTACCAGACACCATTCTGACGGCTATCCGGCAAGCCGAACGCAAGTCTTATGCGGAACGTTCGATCCTGCGCCGCATCACAGAGGAAGCACAGGATGTGTTTGTGTTTGCATCCCCTGAAACGGCCTACAAGATGAATTTCTCAGTAGGACGCTACCGGATAAAAGCCCGCACCATCGAAGCCATCCTGCCTTGGGCAATTGAACAGCGTTTTGTTGTTCTCGAAGAGACAAGCCCCAAGAGCTTTGCGCATGCGATCGCATATTTCTCGGAACAGCCGGGACTGAACGACTGGCAAGCGGCGACCTACCTCGAATGGCTCAGGCAAGACCATCCGAAAATGGCTGATATGTCCTGGCCGGACATCGCCGCAGATCCGGAACGTGTGGCAAAGCTGTACTCAGGGTACATGGGCGCGGGCGGTGCTTGGGATTTATGGCGAGAAAACATGACCCCGGGGGCCGTCGCAAGAAAGCGACTGGGCTTGAAATAAACCCAAGCTCGAGCGCAACAAGGTTTCGACGCGTAATACACCCCACGCCTCACGCACTCAAAACAAGTTATCAGCCAAGCAGTCACCTACAATTGCTATTGCTGCAATGTGCTCCAGTCGACGCCTTCCAACCCTGACGTGTCGACACCTTTAAGCGCGTCTCTCGCGTCTATGCCGTCTGCGCCATGGCTGCTGGCCATCCCGCCAGCAATAGCTGCACCAATAGCGCTGGCAGTACGTTCATTTTGTATCTCAGAGTCGCGACACGACAGATACCCGTAGTCCCAGCCGGTCTTGTAATCGCCACCGGCGGCATAAGATGCGTCGTTACGCGCGGGTTGCTGAAAGCTGTCGCCACCGGCACGTTTGCCGCTTGGGCAGCCGTCATGATAGCCGGCTACATAGTTTGCGGAATAGCCATGTTGCAAAAGAGTGTCCTCACGGGACTGTTGCGTCGCACACCCAACGGTGACCAAGCTGATGAGAGCAACGATACCTGCTCTGATCATTCTGTTGCCTTTACTTAAGCATCTGAAAGTCTGGATTTATATCATACTAGGCAGCGGACTCATAAAACTCGATCCACAGCCTGACCGATGCCAGTTTGATCATCGATAGGAAATTGCGTGACGTCTTCTCGTATCGGGTTGCGA
>Ga0316191_10003124_pt1 | contig 12162 bp, 8 predicted proteins | sample Eddworburr2cm_MG_FD_204928 | JGI IMG/M metagenome (GOLD analysis project Ga0316191, IMG submission 204928) | Coastal sediment microbial communities from Maine, United States - Eddy worm burrow 2 cm | ecosystem: Environmental > Aquatic > Marine > Coastal > Sediment | place: USA: Maine | collected...
CCGAGTCTTCAAACCCGCGCGGCTCGACAGGCTCGGTCGAGTCGACGACGTGGTAGGCCATGTCGAGGTAGGCCGCCGCCATGTATTCCACCGTGGCGAAACCCTGGTTGAACTTGGCGGAAGCGTTAATCTTCTCGACGACTTCCTGCGGAATGGGTTCGCCCGTCTTGTAGTGCCTGGCGAACATACCCAGAACTTCCGGCGTGCGCATCCAGTTTTCCATGACCTGTGACGGGAACTCCACGAAGTCGCGCGGTGTGCTGGTACCGGACAAGGACTCGTAACGCACATTCGAAAACATTCCGTGCAACGCATGGCCAAATTCGTGGAAGAACGTTTCGGCGTTGGTCAGGCTCAATAGCGACGGCGAGCCCTCGGTCGGTGCCGGGAAGTTGAAGTTGTTCGTAACGATTGGCGATACGAAGCCATCAACGTTGGACTGCGAGCGCAGGGCATTCATCCAGGCGCCGCCACGTTTGCTCTCACGAGAAAAGTAATCGAGGTACAGGATGGCGAGATGACTGCCGTCCGCTTCTTTGACCTCGAAGACCTGCTGGTCCGGGTGCCATGTTGGCAGGTCGTCACGCTGCTCGAACTGCAAGCCCCACAGCGCGGTCGCGAGTGAAAACACGCCGTCGCGAACTGCGTTGACTTCGAAGTACGGACGCAGTGCGTCATCATCGAGGTCGTACTTGGCCTTGCGGACTTTCTCGGTGTAATAACGCCAGTCCCAAGCGCGCAGGCGATCGTCGATGCCATCAGCCGTCATCATTGCCTGCATATCGGCGCGTTCCTCCTTCGAACGTGCCAGTGCGGGTTTCCAGACCTGGTCGAGCAGGTTGTAGACGTTGTCCGGATTCTCGGCCATGTTGTCCGACAGCACGAAACTTGCGTGGTTGTCGTAACCCATCAGGGCAGACCGCTCGGCGCGCAAGGAGACCATGCGCGAGATTATTGCCTTGTTGTCCTGCTCATTGTCGTTGTCGCCACGCATTGCGTAGCCGTCGAACAGGGTCTTGCGCATTTCGCGATTGGGTGAATACTGCAAAAACGGGTTGATGCTGGGACGCTGTAATGTGAATACCCAGCATTCGTCGCACTCATGACCGCGACGTTTGGCTTCCTCGGCGGCCAGCGCGACCAGGCTCTCCGGGATATCACCCAGGTCTGCCCTGTCCGTAACCAGCAATTCGAAGTTGTTGGTCTCGTCGAGCAAATTCTCCGAGAACTGTTGTGACAACTCGGCAAGTTCCGAATTGATTTCACGCAGCCGCTCTTGTGCCGCATCTTCGAGGTTGGCACCCGAACGCACGAATTGCTTGTGCGTTTCGTTGAGCAGGTGTTCCTGTTCAGCACTCAGATCCAGGCCATCGCGTTGCTCGTAGACGGCCAATACACGTTCGAACAGTCCTTTGTTCAACGCAATATTGTCGCGATGAGCAGAAAGTTCCGGTGCGATCGTTTTCGCAGTTTCCTTGGTGACGTCATCCGAATTGGCGCCGTCAACGGCGAAGAAAATGCGTGCAACGCGGCTCAGCTTGCTGCCACTGAGCTCGAGTGCCTCGACCGTGTTGTCGAAAGTCGGGGCATCAGGATTGGCAATGATCGCGTCTATCTCCGCGTTGTGGGCCTCCATGCTGGCGCGAAATGCCGGCAGGTAGTGCTCCGATTCAATGCGATCAAAAGGCGGTACGCCAAATGGCGTGTCCCAATCCTCGAGTATGGGATTCGCAACAGCCACGGCTTCAGGCGTTACTTCTTCGACGTCGGGTGCCGGGGCTTCGCTGCAGGCGGCGACTGCAAGGCAAAGCGCCGCAGTCAATGCAATTTTGAGTTTCATCTTGGTTCCCCAATGCGTTCAGGTTCGTGTATCACTTTGGCTGTTCATTCGACTCAACTGGTTGCAGAAGTTCCTCACTCCAGAGTCAGAATCAGGTCCCAGTGCTGCTTGCTCACCGGCATGATGGAAAGGCGGTTGCCGCGACGTGTCAGGATCATGTCATCCAGGCCCGGATGCGCCTTGATCTCGGCCAGGGTGATGGGCTTTGCGAGTGTGCGCACGTATTCGACGTCGACAAGGATCCAGCGCGGCTCATCCTTGCTGCTTTTCGGGTCAAAGTACTTCGACTTTGGGTCGAATTGCGTTGGATCAGGATAAGGCTCGCTGGCTACTCGCGAAATGCCTGCGATGGCAGGCTCCTTACAATTGGAGTGGTAGAAGAAGATCTCGTCGCCAATACGCATGTCGTCCCGCATCATGTTGCGAGCCTGGTAATTACGAATGCTGTCCCACATTTCCCGGCCGTCTCGCTCGAGATCGTCGATGCTGTAGACGTCGGGTTCGGACTTCATGAGCCAGTAGGCCATTTGCGCCTCGGAGTGTTGTCATCGGGCTGCGGATTCTATCATGCGAGCCTATTCTGGACGGTCGCCGGCTGCTCCGAAATAGCGCCTTCTACGTAATCGATTTTCCCGGGTGCTGTGGTACGATTGCGCCACATGCCAGCGGCTCCAGGGACACAACAGAATGGCCAACGTGCTCGCTAACATATTCGGCTCATCGCCGGTTCGACCGCTTGAAAAGCACATCGGAATTGCCTTCAGCTGTGCCAAGCAGCTGCATGCTTTTTTTGCAGCGGCAATTAAAGGCGACTGGGAAAAAGCGGCCGTTGTTCGCAGGCAAATCGAGAAGCTCGAGCACGATGCGGATGACCTGAAAAAGAAAATCCGCCTGGGCCTGCCGAAGAGCCTGTTCATGCCGGTTCCGAGAGAAGACCTACTCGAACTGCTGCTCGTTCAGGACAAGATCGCCAATCGCACCAAGGATGTATCCGGCATCGTGCTCGGCCGAAAATTGCCAATTCCGGCCGACATCGCCGATCAGTTTCTTGAGTTTGTCGACCGCAATGTGGACGCCGCAAAGCAGGCCAGGAAAAGTGTGCGCGAACTCGACGAACTGTTCACCGCGGGTTTTCGCGGTGCGGAAGTGGAGCTCGTCACCGCACTCATCGACAAACTCGACCAGATCGAAACGGATACCGATGACAAGCAGGCGGCACTGCGTGCATCCGTATATGCAATCGAAGAAACGTTGAACCCGGTTGATGCCGTATTCCTGTATCAGGTCATTGAGCTAACCGGCCAGATTGCTGATATGGCGGAACGCGTCGGTCGTCGCCTAGAGCTGCTGCTCTCTCACTAAGAACAATAACCGACTAGCCAAACGGCTTTTCAGAGGGCTTATCCATGGAAGCACAGGTTATCTATATCGCTCTGGCTGCGCTGTTTGGCATCTTTATGGCCTGGGGCATTGGTGCCAATGACGTTGCCAACGCCATGGCAACTTCGGTTGGTTCCAAAGCGCTGACCATTAAACAAGCGATAGTCGTTGCGGCCATCTTCGAATTTCTCGGTGCGGTACTGGCGGGCGGCGCGGTCACCGACACGGTTCGCAAGGGCATCGTCGATTCGGACCTTCTCATTGGCTCTCCTGAATTACTCGTGTACGGCATGCTCGCAGCGTTACTTGCAGCTGGTACCTGGCTATTCATTGCATCGAAGAACGGCTGGCCGGTCTCAACCACGCATTCGATCGTCGGTGCCATCGTCGGATTTGCGGCCGTTGGCATTGGTGTTGATGCCGTGCAGTGGGGCAAGGTTGGCACCATCGTGATGAGCTGGGTGGTCTCGCCGCTCACTGCCGGTTTCCTGGCTTACCTGATTTACCAGAGTGTGCAACGACTGATTCTGCGCCAGGAAGATCCACTGGCCAAGGCCAAGCGCTACGTGCCGGTGTACATTTTCCTGGCCGCGTTCACGATAACGCTCGTTACAATTCTCAAGGGACTCAAGCACGTCGGTCTGACTATCAGCCTCAGGGACAGCTACATCCTGGCAATCGCTATTGCGACGGGAATTGCCGTCATTGGTGCTGTGATTATTCAGCGCATTGAGCCAGACAAGAAAGCCGAGAAGAACGCTCATTTCTACACAGTGGAACGTGTCTTCGGGATCCTGATGATCGTGACCGCATGCGGCATGGCGTTCGCGCATGGCTCGAACGATGTCGCGAATGCGATTGGTCCCCTGGCTGCAGTCGTCAGTGTTGCGCAGACCGGCGCCATTGCCGCCAAGTCGACGCTGCCAATCTGGGTGCTGGCGCTGGGTGGCGGTGGCATCGTCATCGGTCTTGCGACGTATGGTCGTCACGTCATCGCAACCGTGGGCAAGAAGATCACACAGCTAACGCCCAGTCGCGGCTTCGCGGCAGAACTCGCGGCAGCAACAACGATCGTCATTGCATCCGGGACCGGCATGCCAATCTCCACAACGCATACACTCGTTGGCGCGGTGCTGGGTGTGGGTATCGCACGCGGCATCGACGCCATCGACCTCCGGGTTGTTGCGCGCATTTTCGTGTCGTGGATCGTTACTATTCCGGCGGGTGCGTTTCTTGCTATCGTGTTCTTCTTTATCTTCAAGACCGTATTGCCCTAGCAGGAGCTCTTGCACATGCGTCGCCTGATATTGCTGCTATTCGTTCTGCAGTCCGTCTTCGTCGCTGCGCCGCTCGGTGCGCAGGGAATTATCGGCTACAACGATGTTCATCATCCGCAATACGGCAGGGCAGGCATGGTGGCTGCCCAGCACCTCATTGCCGCTGAAATCGGATCCCAGGTTCTTGCTGATGGCGGAAGTGCAGTTGATGCCGCCGTTGCAACAGGTTTCGTTCTGGCGGTGACCTTGCCGCGGGCGGGCAACATTGGCGGTGGTGGTTTCATGCTCGTCTATGATGCCGAGTCGGGCGAGACAACGGCGATCGATTACCGCGAGATGGCGCCACTTGGCGCGACTCGGGACATGTTCCTCGATGAAAACGGCAATGCGGATCCGATGCTCTCCCGCAGCAGCCACATGGCGTCGGCCGTGCCGGGCACAGTTTCCGGATTCTGGTATGCACACCAGGAATTTGGCCGTCTGCCCTGGTCGCGGCTTGTTGAACCGGCGATCGCGCTGGCGCGCGACGGCATTATCGTCAGTAAGGACCTCGCGGCACAGCTTGCCGCCCGAAAAGAGCGTAATTGTCGTAACGAGGCAACCTGCAGGTACTTCTACAAAGCCGGTGGCGAGCCCTACGAGTTCGGCGAGCGACTGGTGCAATCGGACCTGGCCGACACGCTACAACTGATTGCCGACGAAGGTCCTGACGCGTTTTACAAAGGTGCGATCGCCGACAAGATCGTAGCCGAGATGGAAGCTGGGGGAGGCCTGATCGACAAGGCGTCGCTGGCCGCGTTCAAGCCGGCAAGTCGCGAGGCGATCAGCGGTGAATATCGCGGCTATGAGATCGTCACGATGCCGCCGCCAAGTTCAGGCGGTGTGCACGTGTTACAGATGCTCAATGTTTTGTCGCATTTCTCAATTGCCGAGATGGGACGCGGCAGTGCTGACAAGATTCACCTGCTTGCCGAGGTCATGAGGCTCGCCTATGCAGATCGCAGTGAACACCTGGGTGATCCGGATTTCTACGACGTGCCGCAGGACTGGTTGCTAAGTGACGAGTACGCCGCCGAACTGGCGGAATCGATCGACATGAAGTGGGCGCGCCCATCGATAGATGTGTCTGCGGGCGTGCCGCCACTGCCTGAAAGCGAAGACACAACGCATTTCTCCGTGATGGACAGCGACGGCAATGTTGTGTCGAACACGTACACGCTGAATACCTCTTATGGCTCCGCAATATCCGTTGCCGGAGCCGGCTTCCTGCTCAATAACGAGATGGAAGATTTTGTCTCCAAGCCCGGCACACCAAACGTTTACGGTTTGCTGGGCGGTGCAGCCAACGCCGTTGAAGCGCTCAAGCGACCGCTGAGTTCTATGACACCGGTCATCGTGTTCGCGGATGGCGAGCCCTGGTTCGCCACAGGCAGTCCGGGCGGCAGCAGGATTATCACAGCCGTTCTTCAGATGATCATCAATGTCATCGACCACGGCATGAACATTGCTGACGCCTCGCACCAGCCGCGGATGCACCACCAGTGGTTTCCCGACCAACTTGAGGTCGAAATAGGGTTTGGTGTGGATACGATCCGGTTACTTGAAGAGCGCGGCCACAAGGTCGTCGTCAAGGGTTCGACCTACACGAGTCTGCAGACTACTGCTTATCGTGACGGCCTGTTCCGTGGCGCGTCTGACCCACGACGGCCCAACGCCGGCGCTGCTGCGCCTCGTACGGACTAAATCGCGCGCAGGTACCAGTCGAAGTCGAGCGGGTTGATCACATTGTGATACTCACGGCACTCTTCGCGTCGGTTCCGGGCGTAGTACTTGCAGTATCGACTGCCAAGATACCCGGGCAGGATCTTGCTGCGCGAGAATTTGTCGATCGCATAGTCCCAGCGATCCGGGATACCAGTTTTTAGCGTGATCGACTCGCCTTCTTCGACCATTCGGCCAGGATCACATTTATTTTTCAGCCCGTAGTGCACGCCGGCTGCGATGGCGGCTGTTACAAGGTATGGATTGGCATCTGCACCGGCGACACGGTGCTCGAAACGCAGATTTTTCTTGTCGGCCTGTGGGATGCGGACCGAAACGGCGCGATGATTGACGCCCCAGTTTGGTTCTACCGGCGCAAAGTTCTCCGGTAACAGGCGCCGATAGGAGTTTGCCACTGGTGCGAATATGGCAGTGGCTTCGGGCATCGTTCTTAACACCCCCCCAACCGCGTGACGTAAGCGTGCTGAAAATGGCGGCACGGCCAGCGAGTCCCGACCGTGCGAGAAGTAATTCTTGCCGTGGCGGTCTACCAGGCTCATATGAATGTGCAGACCGCTACCTGACTCTTCGGCGAATGGCTTCGCCATGAAACAGGCAACGTAGCCATGCCTGCGGGCAACCGCTTTTATGACTCTTTTCAATAGTACGGCGTGGTCGCAGGCGAGGGCGGGATCGTCTATGTGTAGCAGGTTGATCTCGAATTGACCGGGCGCGAACTCGGCAGTTGCAGTATCTGCCGGTATCCCCTGTGCTTCACAGTACTCGTACACTTCATCGAGAAACGGTTCGATCTCCTGTAAGTCGTCCGGATGGTAGACCTGTGGCCCGGGTTGTGGCCGGCCAATACCAGGTACTCGCGCGGCGAGCGGGGTGGGACTGTCGGCCTTCGCATCAAGCAGGTAGAACTCAAGTTCTGTCGCCATGATGACCTTCAGACCCATCTTCTTCAGCGGCGCGATAGATCGCTCGAGCACTGCACGTGGATCGGCAAAATACGGCTCGCCGCTGTCGTCATACATTCGAAACAGTGCCTGCGCGGTCGGCTTGTTTGCCCACGGCACCGGTGCGATGCTGCCAGGGACAAGTCGACAGGGCGTATCCGGATCGCCGTCACCGTCCCCGATCATGCCCGGCAATACAGAACCGAGTGCACTCATCAGCAGTGTGCCGCCGCAGAACCCGAACGCTTCGTCACAGGTTTTCTCGAAGCTCGAGCGGCGAATGCGTTTGCCGCGCAAAATGCCCAGAATGTCAGGTACGAGCAACTCCATCGTTTGCGTATCTGGCTGATTGCGGAGTAGTTTTCTTAGCTCCGTCCGGAGCGGGTTGTTTTTCTTTTTCGTCATAGCTGGGCTATTGTACAGCGTGTTACCATGCCGCCAAGCGGTGCGCGGGATAAACAACATTAATAAACGCAGCTTGCAGATATTCACACGACTCATCCTCCTTGGTGTCATGGCCTTGCCAGTTGGCGCGCAGGCTGTCGACATCGACGCGCCAAAGATCGCGCTCGAATCAGTCCCTTTTGAAATCGTCGTTAGCGACCTTGTCGCCGGTGCCGACGTAACGCTCGAATTTGGCGAAGAAACGCGCCGCGGTGTGGCCAACGATGATGGCGTAGCGACCATTGGTGACCTGGTGGCCGCTGAGCGCGGTGCCGTTGATATCACTGCGAGCTCCGGCGGTGAGTCGAGCACGGCAATTCTGCGTGTGCTGCCTGGGTGGATCTCCTTGATGCCGGCATTTCTCGCGATCGCTGTTGCCTTGCTGTTGCGTAATGTCGTGCCCGCGTTATTGCTTGGATTGTGGCTTGGCGCAACGGCGTTGCAGGGCTTCTCGCCGCTCGGCGCATTGCAGGGGCTGATGGACGTTCTTGCGGTTTTCATCGTCAACGCACTTGCCAACCCGGACCATGCCGCGATCATCGTGTTCACAATGATGATCGGCGGTATGGTCGGCATTATCACGCGCAACGGCGGTATGGCCAGTATCGTGCGTGTCGTCGTTAGCAAAGCGAAAACGGCAAGCGGTGGCCAGGTGTCTGTCTGGTTCATGGGCCTGATGATCTTCTTCGATGATTACGCGAATACGCTCGTCGTTGGCAATACGGCGCGATCAGTTACTGATCACTTGAAGATTTCAAGAGAAAAGCTGGCCTATATCGTCGACTCGACTGCCGCGCCTGTTGTCAGCATCGCGCTGGTGACGACCTGGATCGGCTACCAGGTAAGCCTTATCGATCAGGCCATGCAGGAAATCGATGGCCTGGCAGGAACGACCGCATACTCAATGGTCCTGCATTCCATTCCTTACAGTTTCTACCCGATCCTCGCGATCGGTTTTGTCCTGGCCGTCGCATGGAGTGGGCGCGACATGGGCCCGATGTATACGGCGGAAGTGCGAGCACGCTCTGGTGACGTGGCGCCGAAATCCGCGGATCCGATGCCTGCGCTTGATGGCGATACGCTCGAGCCGAAACCCGATGTGCCGATGCGGCCGGTGAATGCGTTCCTGCCAATCCTTGTTCTGATCTTTGGTTTGGGAATCAGCATGTTCATCACGGGAGAAGGTGAGACGATCACGGATATCGTCGGTTCGGCTGACCCCTACAAGGCGATGATGTGGGCGTCGTTTGGCGGTGCACTGGTGGCGGCGGGATTGTCGATCGGCCAGAAGATACTGAGCGCCCATGAGACAGTTGATGCGTGGTACGGAGGCGCACGCGCAACCTTGTTTGGCATGATTGTCCTGATACTGGCGTGGTCGATGTCGGCCGTTACTGGCGACCTCAATGCCAAGGGCTACCTGATTTCGATTCTGGGCGATGCGCTACCCGTGGCGCTGGTGCCGGCCGTGGTTTTTGTGCTTGCTGCGATTACCGCGTTTTCTACCGGCACAAGCTGGGGAACCATGGGAATCCTGCTCCCTTTGGTATTACCGCTCGCATGGGCCGTCATGACCGTCAATGGCGTGGCCGACCCTTCAGGAATGCACATCATGTACTCCTCGATTTCCTGCGTACTCGCCGGAGCGGTCTGGGGGGATCATTGTTCACCGATTTCGGACACAACCGTGCTGTCTTCCATTGCGAGCGGCTGTGATCATATCGAGCACGTGCGCACCCAGCTGCCCTATGCCCTGCTGGTCGGTGTCGTCGCGATCGGCATTGGCACCGTCCCGGCCGGTTACGGCGTCCCGCCCTGGATATCCCTGATCGTCGGCGGTGCGCTGCTGTTCGCCGTGCTGCGATTCTTTGGCCGCAACGCAGACGAGTCTGTAAACTAGCGATACATTCGCAACACGGTCATTTTATGAGTACCAGACCCATCATTGGCGTCCCGGCGTGCCGGCGAGTTTTCGATGGTCACCCGTTTCATATCGTAGGAGAAAAGTATCTGCAGGCCTTGATCGACGGCGCCGACGCGCTGCCTCTGGTCATACCTGTGCTGGCAGAACACCTTGATATTGAAGATATTCTTGGCCAGGTCGACGGTATTTTTCTTACCGGAAGTCCGTCCAACGTCGAGCCTCATCTCTATGCGGGCGAGCCGAGTGAGCCCGGTACGCTGCACGATCCGGAGCGCGATGCTGCGACCTTGCCACTGACACGTCGTGCACTCGAGGCCGGCGTGCCGCTCATGGCTGTTTGCCGCGGCTACCAGGAAGTCACGGTCGCGCTCGGCGGGACCTTGCACCAGAAAGTCCATGACGTGCCGGGATACCACGTGCACAAGGAAAACAAGGACGACCCGCTTGATATCCAATATGAGCCGTCGCATCCGGTCGACCTGATCGAAGGTGGTGTGCTGCACCAATTGGCTGGCGAAACCCGGGTCATGGTTAATTCCCTGCATTCTCAGGGTGTTGCCAAACTGCCGGACGGTGTAACGGTTGAGGCTATTGCCGACGACGGATTGATCGAAGCATACACAGTAGACGGTGTTCCGGGCTTTGCGCTGGGTGTGCAGTGGCACCCGGAGTGGCAAGTAACAAGAAATGAATTTTCGATGGCAATTTTCAAGGCGTTTGGTGATGCGTGCAGGGCGTACGCTGGCCAGCGACAGGTGTAACGTGGGTGAGCAAGATATTTTTCAGGCCTGGTTGACAGATCGCAAGATCGAGGACGTTGAGGCATTTGTTCCGGACATGGCTGGGTCCGCTCGTGGCAAGGTTGTGCCGGCTGACAAGTTTGGCGGTGGGCAGATGAAAATGCCTGAGGCTATCTTCGCCCAGACGATCTCGGGTGACTACGTCGCCAACGAACACAACGTCGAAGATCGCGACATGTTGCTGGTCCCGGACTCGACAACATTGCGCCCGGTACCCTGGGCCGTTGATCCGGCGGCATCTGTGTTTCTCGATTGCTATCACAGCGATGGTTCACCGGTGGAGGCATCGCCGCGTGGGGTTCTGCGCAGTGTCCTTGGTAAGTATGAAGCGCAAGGCTGGGTGCCGGTCGTGGCGCCTGAGGTCGAGTTCTACCTGTTGAATGCGCATTCGGACCCGAATGCAGAGGCCGAACCACCGGAGGGCCGGCTCGGTCGGACTGAGGGGGCTCGTCAGCCGTACAGCATCGATACGATGAACGACTTCGAACCGTTCATTAACGATCTCTACAAATACTGCGAGGAGCAGGGCATTCGCATCGATACCCTGTCCCAGGAAATGGGCCCCGCCCAATTCGAAATCAATTTCCTGCACGGCAATCCGATAGAGCTTGCGGACCAGGTGTTCCTGTTCAAACGCACGGTTCGCGAGGCCGCGATCGAACACGAGATGCACGCGACGTTCCTTGCCAAACCCATGGCCGAAGAAGCGGGCAGTGCGCTGCATATTCACCAGAGCATTGTCGACAAGAGCGGCCAGAATATTTTCTCGACCAAAAAGGGCGAGCCGAGCGAATTGTTTTACGCATATTTGGGCGGCTTGCAGCGCTACATGCCGGACGCGATGCTGCTCTTTGCGCCCTACGTGAATTCCTACCGCCGTTTTCTCAACCCCTGGTCGTCACCGGTGAACCTTGCTTGGGCAATCGATAACCGCACTGTCGGTCTGCGCGTGCCGGATTCCGATCCAGACAATCGCCGCATAGAGAATCGACTGGCCGGGTCCGACGTGAATCCTTATCTCGCGATTGCCGGGACACTGGCTTGTGGCTACCTGGGCATGATGGAAGGGTCGAAACCTTCCGAACCCACCGAGGGCAGCGCCTACGGCGAAGACTTTTCACTGCACCGGCATATTTATGTCGCGACCGATGCGCTGCGCGAGAGCAACGCGATGCGCAGCATGCTCGGGGAGACCTTCGTCGACCTGTATTGCAATCTCAAGGATGATGAGTACAAGGAATTTCAGGAAATCATCACGCCGTGGGAGCGTGAGATCCTGATGTTCAACGTCTGAGGAGGCGTTACATGGCAGCAATCGAAAAACCGACGGGACCGGATCTGCAGGCTCTCGACAGAGAGCATCACCTGCACCCGTTCACCGATCACAAAGAACTGCACGAGAAAAAATCGCGAATCATCACGAGCGCCGACGGTGTGTATATCTTTGACTCGGATGGCAACAAGATACTTGATGGCATGTCGGGACTGTGGTGCGTCAATGCCGGTTACGGTCGCGACGAAATTGTTGATGCGGCTGCGGCGCAGATGCGGGAGTTGCCGTACTACAATAATTTCTTCCAGTGCGCACATCCTCCGTCAATTGAGCTTGCGTCCATGCTGCAGAAGGTCAGCCAGCCTCAATTCAATCGCGTGTTTTTTGCGGGTTCGGGTTCGGAGTCGAACGACACTGTCGTACGTGCGGTAAGACGTTACTGGGATCTCATGGATCAGCCTGAACGTCACACGATCATTAGCCGCAAGAATGCCTATCACG
>Ga0316191_10003127_pt1 | contig 12161 bp, 14 predicted proteins | sample Eddworburr2cm_MG_FD_204928 | JGI IMG/M metagenome (GOLD analysis project Ga0316191, IMG submission 204928) | Coastal sediment microbial communities from Maine, United States - Eddy worm burrow 2 cm | ecosystem: Environmental > Aquatic > Marine > Coastal > Sediment | place: USA: Maine...
CAGGAGCAGCTTCGCGATCAGGTCCGGCGGCTGGCGAGGGCCCTGAACGTCATCGGCCTGATGAATACGCAGTTCGCCATCCAGAATCGTCGTATCTACCTTCTGGAGGTCAATCCGCGGGCGTCCCGGACCGTGCCGTTCGTTTCGAAAGCCACAGGGCGGCCGCTGGCAAAGATCGCCGCGCTTTGCATGGCGGGCAGCTCGCTGCGAGAGCAGGGGATCTCCGGACAGCCCGATCCCGACTACTTCTCGGTCAAAGCCTCGGTGTTCCCGTTCGCGAAATTCCTGGGCGCAGACCCGATCCTCGGCCCGGAAATGAAGTCGACGGGAGAAGTGATGGGTACCGGTCGATTCTTCGGCGAGGCCTACGCCAAGGCTCAGCTGGCGGCGGGGATCGTGCTGCCGACCAGCGGCACTGCATTTCTCAGCGTCCGGGAACGCGACAAACCCGGCGCCGTGACACTGGCCCGGATTCTGGTGGACCGCGGATTCGAACTCGTGGCCACCGAGGGCACCGCGTTGGCGCTGGAGGAGGCCGGGGTGCCCTGCCGGAGAGTCAACAAGGTCCGCGAAGGGCGTCCACACGTTGTCGATATGATCAAGAATGACGAGATCAGTCTGATTGTTAACACCACTGAAGGGCGTCAGGCGATCCGCGAATCGCACTCCATCCGCCGCGAAGCGGTGCACCGCAAGGTGACCTATTACACGACCATCGCGGCGGCCAAAGCCACCTGCGTCGCACTGGAATACCTGGATGCCGCCGAGGTCAACCGGCTGCAGGATCTCCACCTGGAGCTCGGCCCGTGAGCAAGGTCCCTCTGACATCGCGAGGCGCCGACCTGTTGCGGGTTGAATTGAAGCGGCTCAAGACGGTCGACCGGCCGAGAGTCATCCGGGCGATCGCCGAGGCACGTGCCCATGGAGATCTTCGCGAGAACGCGGAGTATCACGCTGCCAAGGAGCAGCAAGGATTCATCGAAGGCCGGATCCGCGAGATCGAGGGCAAACTGTCTCATGCTCAGGTGATCGATGTGACCCGCCTGAATGCCGATGGGCGCGTAGTCTTTGGTTCCACCGTGTTGCTGCTCGATGAGGATGACGAGACGCAAATCACCTACCAGATAGTGGGTGACGACGAAGCGGAGATACGGGAAGGACGGATCTCCTACACGTCACCGATCGCCCGCGCGCTGATCGGCAAACGGGAAGGGGATGCCGTGAGCGTCAGGACTCCGGCCGGTGACCGCAATTACGAGATTCTCGAGGTGATGTATAAATGATCCGCGGCCGGGCGCTGCGGGTCGGCGAACAACTGCTACAAACTCTGTGGATTGGTGCACTGTGGACGGTCGGCTACCTTGTGGCCCCCGTTCTGTTCGCCGAGTTGGACAGCAGCGCCGAAGCCGGCCGGCTGGCCGGAAGTCTCTTCACCCTGGTCGCCTGGCTCAGCCTGATCTGCGGTGGTTTGCTGTTGCTGGCGCTGAATTTAAGTGAAGCTGATCGTGTGCGCGGCCTACTCATAGTCGTCATGCTGATACTGATCTGCGCCAATGAGTGGGGCATCCGGCCCGTTATGGAAGCTGCCCGGCTTGCGGATGGCACGCCCGGCCCCCGGTTCGGAATGCTGCACGGTATATCTGCCACGATGTACCTCGTGGCGAGCCTGACGGGCTTGTTTCTGGTGGCCGCTGACCGTTGGCGGGTTAGCGCGGCGGGAGAGTGATCGACGGATTTTCCGGATCCGGCCGGTAGACAAGCGCCACATGGCCGATGCGTTGAATCAGGAGCCCCCCGGTAGCCTCGGATAACGCGGTCAGCGCCTGGTTGCGGGCCTGGCGGTCGCCGACTCTGATCTTGATCTTTACGAGTTCGTGATGATCAAGTGCCGAGTCGAGTTCGGCGATGACAGCCGCTGTGACACCGGATGTGCCCGTCGTCACGATCGGTTTGAGATCGTGACCGAGTTTGCGCAGGTGTTTTTTCTGGCGGACGCTGAGGTGCATGGGATCGGTGTCGTGCCTGACCGGACGGGATGGTAGCACGGCGGCCGCACCTCAGGCCGCAGCAGTGAGGAACCATGACGCGCAGGACAAAAAGTAGCAAGCGCTGGATCAGGGAGCACGAGGCAGACGATTTCGTGAAGCGGGCACGCGAGGCCGGCTGGAGGTCGCGAGCGGTCTTTAAGCTCGAGGAGATTCAGCAGCGGGACCGGCTCATCCAATCCGGGATGTCGATCGTCGATCTCGGGTCAGCCCCGGGCGCCTGGAGCCAGTATGCCCGACACTTGCTGAAGGATTCCGGGGACGTGTACGCCCTGGACATCCTGCCGATGGAGCCGATCGCCGGGGTTAACTTCATCCATGGGGACTTTTGCGACGAAGACACACTGGGAGAGTTGGTAAAACTGCTCTCCGGGCGCCGGGTAGACCTTGTGTTGTCGGATATGGCCCCCAATATCAGCGGGGTGACTGCCGTCGATCAGCCACGCTCGATGTATCTGGCGGAGTTGGCGTTGGAGTTTGCCCGACAGCACCTGGCACAGGGTGGGTCGTTTGCGACGAAAGTGTTCCAGGGAGAGGGCTTTCAGGAGTTCGTGGTCGATACGAGACGCTCCTTTGAGAGCGTCAAGGTCCGAAAACCAAAGGCCTCGCGACCGCGCAGCCGTGAGGTCTACTTGGTAGCCAGGAATTTCCGCCTGTAGTAGTGTCTAAGCTAATGAGATCCCGGCCTCACCGGGATTAATCGAGGGAAAATTTTGAACGATCTCGCCAAGAACGTCATTCTATGGGTCGTTATCGCAGTCGTACTGTTGAGTGTCTTCAACAGCTTCGACACCAGCCCGCGCGCCGTGCAGGCAGTCCCGTATTCCACATTCCTGCAGGCGGTCGAGGACGGACGGGTGTCCCGCGTGACCTTCGATGGAGACAAGATCGCCGGCGAGTATCGCGCCGGGGATCGATTCACGACATTCAGTCCGGAGACAGACAACAAGGCCCTGATCGGTGATCTGCAGGCCAATGGCGTGGAGTTCGAGGCCAGACCGCCCGAACGACAGTCATTTCTGATGCAGTTGTTCATCTCCTCGTTCCCGATCCTTCTGCTTATCGGCGTGTGGATCTATTTCATGCGCCAGATGCAGGGTGGAGCCGGTGGCAGGGGCGCCATGTCCTTCGGCAAGAGTCGCGCGCGCATGCTCGGCGAGGATCAGGTCAGCGTGACGTTCGCCGATGTTGCCGGGGTGGAGGAAGCCAAGGAAGAGGTCGTCGAGATCGTCGATTTCCTCAAGGATCCTGCCAGGTTCCAGCGACTCGGTGGGAAGATCCCGTGCGGGGTCCTGATGGTCGGATCACCCGGAACGGGTAAGACGCTTCTGGCCCGGGCCATCGCCGGCGAGGCGAAAGTGCCGTTCTTCACCATCTCCGGATCCGATTTCGTTGAAATGTTCGTCGGCGTCGGCGCCTCCCGCGTCCGGGACATGTTTGAACAGGCCAAAAAACACGCCCCTTGCATCATCTTTATCGATGAAATCGATGCGGTGGGTCGGCATCGCGGCGCCGGCCTTGGCGGCGGTCACGACGAGCGTGAGCAGACGCTGAACCAGCTGCTGGTCGAGATGGATGGCTTCGAGGGCAACGAGGGCGTGATCGTTATCGCGGCCACCAACCGACCGGATGTGCTCGATCCGGCACTGCTGAGGCCAGGTCGGTTCGACCGCCAGGTCGTTGTGCCGCTGCCGGACGTACGCGGGCGCGAGCAGATCCTCCGAGTGCACATGCGCAAGGTCCCCCTGGGGGACGACGTTCGGCCGTCGATCATCGCTCGCGGCTCACCGGGCTTCTCGGGCGCAGACCTGGCCAACCTGGTCAATGAGGCGGCCCTTTTTGCAGCCCGCTCAGGGCGTCGAACCGTCACCATGGAGGAGTTCGAGAAAGCCAAAGACAAGATCATGATGGGTGCGGAGCGACGCTCGATGGTCATGAGCGACGATGAACGGCGCCTGACGGCCTATCACGAGGCCGGGCATGCCATCGTCGGGCTGAGCGTTCCGGATCATGATCCGGTCTACAAGGTCAGCATCATTCCGCGGGGTCGTGCGCTGGGCATCACGATGTTCCTGCCTGAGGAAGATCGTTACAGCCATAGCAAGCGGCGCCTCAAGAGCCAGATCGCCAGTCTGTTTGGCGGACGCATTGCTGAAGAGCTGGTGTTCGGTTCTGACGCTGTAACAACCGGTGCATCCAACGATATTGAGCGTGCGACCGACATAGCACGCAACATGGTGACCCGATGGGGGCTGTCCGACCGGCTTGGACCGCTGGTCTATAGCGAGGATGACGGAGAGATATTCCTGGGACGCTCGGTCACTCAGACCAAGCACATGTCCGACGTGACGGCCCACGCGATCGACGAGGAGATTCGTTCGATTATCGATACGGAGTATCAGCGCGCATCGACGATCATCACCGAGAAGATGGACAGGCTGAAGGCCATGGCCGATGCCCTGATCCGTTACGAGACCATCGACGAGCACCAGATTAAGGACATCATGGAGGGGCGTGATCCCAGACCCCCGACAGATTGGGACGAAGATGGCACTGCCACGGCCGAGGCGAATGTCAGACCGCCCGAGGCCGCAAACGACAGCGACTCCGCCATCGGTGGTCCCGCGGGCCAGCACTGACGGCCGACACTTCTTGAATCGCAAAGCCGGTGGCGTCTCTGGCGTTACCGGCTTTGCGGTATCATGCTCGGCGGTTTCCGCGACCGCCATGCCCCATGAAGCTTGCCTTCCCAGAATCTACACTTGATCTGAATAGCCCGGTGGCGATGGCTATCGTCAACGTCACCCCGGATTCCTTCTCGGATGGCGGCCGGTTCCTGGCTGCGGAACACGCTGTGCAGCATGGTGTGGAGATGGCTGCGGAGGGCGCGGCCCTGATCGACGTCGGCGGAGAGTCGACGCGGCCGGGAGCGGAGCCCGTTGATGAGGTGGAGGAACTCAGGCGGGTTGTACCCGTTATCCGTGAGTTGACCGCGGTGGCCGGTGTGCCGGTATCGATCGACACCAGCAAGCCCGCCCTGATGGAGGCGGCCGCCGAGGCCGGCGCCGTAATGATCAACGACGTCAATGCCCTGAGGGCGGATGGGGCGCTGCAGGTTGCGGTGGACACCGGTCTGGCCGTCTGCCTGATGCACATGCAGGGCCAACCTCGGCAGATGCAGGCGAATCCGGCCTACGGCGACGTTGTCGAGGACGTCTATTCGTTCCTGTCCGAGCGCATCGAGGCTTGCTTGGCGGCCGGAATGGATTTCGGCCGGATCGTCATCGATCCGGGTTTCGGGTTCGGCAAGACTCTGGAGCATAATCTGACTCTCATGCGGCGATTGGGCAGGTTCCGGGATCTGGGCAGACCACTGCTTGTCGGGGTCTCGCGGAAGTCCATGATCGGGACGATCCTCGGCCGGGATGCGAATGAGAGGCTGTGGGGCAGTATCGCCCTCGGGATCATGGCCATAGAGAGAGGGGCCAACATTCTGAGGGTCCATGATGTCGCTCCCACTATCGACGCGATGCGAATGATTCGGGCGGTTTCTGCGGGCGATGATCAACAGGTGGTAAGGCAAGATGGGTAAGTATTTCGGCACCGATGGTGTCCGTGGGCGTGTCGGCGAGGCCCCGATGACAGTGGACTTCACGCTCAGGCTCGCGAGCGCAGCGGCCCGGGTTCTCGCCCCGGAGGGCGGCACCGTGCTGATCGGGAAAGACACCCGGGTGTCCGGCTACATGTTCGAGTCGGCCCTGGAGGCGGGCTTCACGGCGGCGGGTGTCAATGTGCTGATGACCGGACCATTGCCCACGCCGGCGATCGCCTACCTGTGCCGCAGAATGTCTACTGACTTCGGTATCGTGATCAGCGCATCTCACAATCCCTTCTTCGACAATGGCATCAAGTTCTTCGACGGCAACGGAGACAAGCTCTCCGACGAACTCGAGGCCAGCATCGAGGACAATCTCGATGCCCCTCCGATTACGCGCGCGTCGATCGAACTGGGTCTCGCGAAACGGGTCGATCATGCGCGCACGGACTACGAGTATTTCTGTCGATCCACGGTGCCGGCCGGTGCCGACTTCACTGCGTTCAAGATCGTCGTCGACTGCTCTCACGGTGCAGCGTACAAGGTGGCGCCACGGGTCCTGGCACAGCTGGGCGCGGACGTCATCCCTATCGGCAGTTCGCCAAACGGCCGCAACATTAATCTGAACTGCGGGTCGACGCGCCCCGAATTGATCCAGGCGACGGTCCGTGGCGTCGGCGCGGACCTCGGTATCGCCCTGGACGGCGACGGTGACCGGGTCGTCATGGTGGATGCCAACGGTGAGATAGTGGACGGAGATCAGCTCATCTACGTGCTTTCCCTGCATGCGAAAGAGAGTGGTGTGCTGCAGGGGCCGGTAGTGGGGACCGTGATGAGCAATCTTGGCCTGGAGCGCAGCCTGCAGAGTCATGGGATCGAATTCCGCCGGGCGGCAGTCGGTGACCGTAACGTCCTCGCCATGCTCAAGGATTGCGGTGGCCACATCGGCGGTGAGACTTCGGGGCATGTGATTGACCTCGCCAAGACGACCACCGGCGATGGCCTGATCGTCGCCCTCCAGGTCCTGGCCGTCATGGAGGAAACCGGGCGGTCACTTGCTGAATTGGCCGGCGCCATGCCGCGCTTGCCGCAGACACTGATCAATGTCCGCAGCGAGGCGCCTGTGGATGTCGATGCAGCGCCGATCCGGGCCGTCGTCGAGGCCGTCGAGAGCCGCCTGGCGGAGCGCGGCCGGGTCGTCCTGCGGCCATCGGGCACCGAGCCGGTGGTGCGCGTCATGGTTGAAGGGGACGACGCGACCCAGGTAACGGCCGCGGCGGAGGAGATCGCCGCCGTCGTCCGGGAGTCCTCGACAGCGGATTGATTTGCGTCTCCGGCATCGTTAACCTTGCGCGCGCTTAAGAGGGGCTGAGATGAGAAAATTGCTGGTTGCGGGAAACTGGAAAATGCATGGTTCGCGTGCCGACACGCGGGCGCTCATCGGCGCGCTTGGCGCCGCGCTGGGTGGCGATGCGGCTGCGGAAGTGCTGGTGTGCCCGCCATACGTCTACCTGTGTGATGCGGCAGAAGCATTGAGTGGTTCAAATATTGTTCTGGGCGCCCAGGACATGGCGGTCGAGGCTTCCGGGGCTTACACCGGGGAGATCGCCGGAACGATGCTCACGGATGTGGGCTGCCGCTACGTCATCGTCGGGCATTCGGAGCGCCGCAGTATCTATGGAGAAGAGGATGGCCTGGTCGCCGCCAAATTCAGGTCCGCCCAGCGTGATGGGCTGACTCCGATCCTGTGTGTCGGAGAGAGCCTGCAGGAGCGGGAGACCGGCGTCACCGAAGCGGTTATCGCCAGGCAGCTGGGAGCCGTCCTCGAGAGCTCTGGCATAGCGGCTTTCAAGGACGCGGTTGTGGCCTACGAGCCGGTCTGGGCGATTGGCACTGGGCATACCGCCACGCCCGAGCAGGCGCAGGCGGTACATGCTTTCATCCGTGGGATACTGACCCATGAAGATGATACAATTGGAAATTCGGTCAGGATCCTGTACGGCGGCAGTGTAAAGTCGTCGAACGCCAGGGACCTGTTCTCTATGCCAGACGTTGATGGAGGCCTCGTCGGCGGCGCTTCGCTGGATGCGGAGGGCTTTGCCGAGATCTGCCGTGCGGCCGGCTGAATTGTGAACTGATTATGAATCTGCAGACTGTTGTTTCTATTTTTCACGTCCTGCTGGCATCGTCGCTGATAGCGATCGTGCTGCTTCAGCGGGGCAAGGGCGCGGAGGCGGGCGCGGCATTTGGCGCCGGCGCCTCCGGTACCGTATTCGGGTCGAAAGGCTCCGCTTCGTTTTTGAGCCGGACCACTGGGGTCCTGGCCGCGCTCTTCTTTGGCACCAGCCTGACGCTTGCCTACCTCTCGGGCCAGCAGGAAGGGCCGGTGAGCATCCTGGAGACGGCGCCTGGCGTCGAGCAAGGCGTTGACGCGATTCCCGGGATGCTGGTGCCCGACGACGAGGTTGATCTTCCAGCCTTGCCTGCCGAGCAGGCCGTGCTTGAGGAAGAGGAGGCGCCCGGGAGCGAGTAGCGCTGGGCGTCTCAATCGGCTTGCCGATGTGGTGGAATTGGTAGACACGCTGTCTTGAGGGGGCAGTGGCGAAAGCCGTGCCGGTTCGAGTCCGGCCATCGGCACCATCAACTTTGTTTGTTCCGAGCGGGTCGATCGGGATGAGAAGGAAGGGTCACTTGGCCGGTCTCGACAGATAAGCGACCGGACGGGGCGGTACAGATGCTTGAAAACTACCTGCCGATTCTTATCTTCCTGGCGATCTCGACGGTCCTCGGGCTTGCGCTGGTCGCTCTGGGCTTCATCCTGGGCCCTCGGCGGCCTGACTCGGAGAAGCTTTCATCCTACGAGTGCGGTTTCGAGGCTTTCGAAGATTCACGCATGAAGTTCGACGTCAGGTACTACCTGGTCGCGATCCTTTTCATCATTTTCGATCTTGAGATCGCCTTCCTCTTCCCGTGGGCCGTGTCGCTCGACAGCATCGGTCTGTTCGGTCTGGTTGCCATGGGCATCTTCCTTGCGATCCTCGTCGTGGGATTCATCTACGAGTGGAAGAAAGGGGCGTTGGAGTGGGATTAGCGGCCGAACCCTCTGAGACGTTGCCCGAGACTACCGGGAAGTCGCAGCGTCCGGGCGTGCTGACAACGTCTGTCGACAACCTCCTCAACTGGGCCCGCACCGGGTCGATGTGGCCGATGACATTCGGTCTGGCCTGCTGTGCCGTCGAAATGATGCATGCCGGGGCGGCTCGTTATGATCTTGATCGATTCGGCGTCATCTTCCGGCCGAGTCCCAGGCAGTCGGACGTCATGATCGTGGCGGGGACTCTGGTGAACAAGATGGCGCCCGCCTTGCGTAAGGTCTATGACCAGATGTCCGAGCCGCGTTGGGTCATTTCCATGGGGTCCTGCGCAAACGGCGGGGGCTACTACCACTACAGCTATTCTGTCGTCAGGGGTTGCGACCGGATCGTGCCGGTCGATGTCTATGTCCCTGGTTGTCCCCCCACGGCTGAAGCCTTGCTCTACGGGATCATCCAGCTGCAGAGCAAGATCCGGCGCACTCACACTATCGCTCGCTGAATTCACGGATTATGAGCACTCGAGCAGATCGACTTGAAACAAGGGTGCGGGAGGCGCTTGCGATCCGCGCACTGGCGAGTGCAGTGGGGCGTAGCGAGGTGACGGTAGAAGTGCCGGTGGCCGACCTGCTCGACTGTTGCCGGATCCTGCGCGATGAAGAGGGTCTGAGGTTCGACTTGCTGACCGATGTCTGCGTCGTCGATTACCTGACCTACGGTGATGATGAGTGGAAGACCAGCGATGCAACGACAACCGGATTCAGCCGCAGCGTCAGCACGGCGGCCACAAGGCAATCCGCGGATCGCCGCTTTGCGGTGGTCTACCATCTGTTGTCGGTCGGCGAGAATCAGCGATTGCGAGTGAAGGTGTTTGCGCCGGATGGCGATCCGCCGGTGGTGCCGTCGGTTGTCGACATCTGGCCCGGTGCCAACTGGTTCGAGCGCGAGGCTTTCGACCTGTTCGGCGTGCTGTTCGAAGGGCACCCGGATCTCAGGCGGCTGCTCACCGACTACGGGTTCATCGGTCATCCGTTCCGCAAGGACTTCCCGTTGAGCGGAAACGTTGAGGTCCGATATGACCCGGACAAGGGCCGCGTCGTATACGAGCCGGTCTCTATCGAGCCCCGCACGCTGGTGCCGCGCGTCATCCGCGATGACAACAGGTATCAGGACGCCCTGCGAACCGCACCCAGCGCCGAGGGCTCCGATCATGGCTGAGATTCAGAATTTCACGATGAATTTCGGGCCGCAGCATCCGGCGGCACATGGTGTCCTGCGACTCGTGCTGGAGATGGATGGGGAAGTGATCACCAAGGCGGACCCGCACGTGGGGCTGCTGCACCGGGCGACGGAGAAGCTGGCGGAGAGCAAGCCATTCAATCAGTCGATCGGATATATGGACCGGCTCGACTACGTGTCGATGATGTGCAATGAACACAGCTATGTGCTCGCGATCGAGAAGCTGCTCGGCATCCAGGCGCCGATCCGGGCGCAGTACATCCGCGTCATGTTCGACGAGATCACCCGGATTCTTAATCACCTGATGTGGCTGGGCGCGCATGGTCTGGACATCGGCGCCATGACCGTGTTCCTCTATTGTTTCCGCGAGCGCGAAGATCTCATGGATATCTACGAGGCGGTCTCCGGGACTCGTATGCATGCCACCTACTATCGCCCCGGGGGCGTCTACCGGGATCTCCCGGAAGAGATGCCGCGATACGAGGCATCCCGTTTTCGCACCAAGCAGGACCTCAACCGTCTCAACAAGGCCCGGGACGGGTCGATGCTCGATTTCATCGAAGACTTCACTGACCGCTTCCCGGCCTGCGTGGACGAGTACGAGACACTACTCACCGACAACCGTATCTGGAAACAAAGGACCGTCAATATCGGTGTCGTCAGCCCGGAGCGGGCCATTGCGCTCGGCTTCACCGGTCCCATGCTGAGAGGATCGGGGGTCGAATGGGATCTGCGCAAGAAACAGCCCTACGAGGTCTATGGCGATCTGGAGTTCGACATTCCAGTGGGGGTCAGTGGCGATTGCTATGACCGCTATCTGGTGCGGGTCGAAGAGTTGCGGCAGTCCAACCGGATTATCCGTCAGTGTATCCATTGGCTGCGCGAGAACCCCGGTCCGGTGATGCTGGATGACCGCAAGATCTCACCACCGCGCCGGTCACAGATGAAGGACGACATGGAGTCCCTCATACATCACTTCAAGCTGTTCACCGAAGGCTATTGCGTGCCCGAAGGGGAGGTCTATGCAGCGGTGGAACACCCGAAGGGCGAGTTCGGTATCTATCTGGTGTCCGACGGCGCTAACAAGCCGTATCGGATAAAGATTCGTGCCCCGGGGTTTGCCCACCTGTCCGCGATGGACGAGATGGTCCGGGGTCACATGCTGGCTGACGTCGTGGCTGTGATTGGTACGCAGGATATTGTCTTCGGTGAGGTGGACCGATGAGTGATCCGGCACGGAAGGAGCCGGCGGTGCTCCCCGAACACGTCAGGGATGAACTGGATCGCTGGATCCCGCGTTTCCCCGAGGGACGCCAGCGCTCAGCGATCATCGCCGGTCTGCGGGCCGCACAACATGAGAATGATGGATTCCTCACGCGGCAACTCATGGATGCTGTCGCGGACTACCTCGATCTGCCACCCATACAGGTTTACGAAGTCGCGACGTTTTACTCGATGTTCGAGACGGGTCCGGTCGGCCGGCACAGCGTCTCTGTCTGCACCAACGTCGCCTGCATGCTCAGGGGTGCCGAAGAGATTGTCGCCCATATCGAGCAGCGCCTCGGGATCAAGACCGGGGGATCGACTGCCGACGGACGGATATTCCTAAAGAAAGAGGAAGAGTGCCTTGCGGCCTGTTGCGGTGCGCCGATGATGATGGTCGATCACAAGTACTTCGAGAATCTTACGCTGCGCGACGTGGATGAGATTCTGGACGGTCTGGAGTAGATCATGCTGCTGAACCAGGTCTGCTATGCGACTGTCGATGCCGATTCCCCGGCTGCCCTCGATACCTATTTGAAGCAGGGTGGGTACGCGGCATGGAAGAAAATATTGCGGGAGCGGATCGAGCCGGATGCGATCATCGATGAAGTGAAAGCCTCCGGCCTGCGAGGCCGCGGCGGTGCCGGCTTCCCGACCGGCTTGAAGTGGAGCTTCATGCCGAGGAACGCGCCCGGTCAGAAGTATGTCGTGTGCAATTCAGACGAGAGTGAACCCGGTACCTGCCACGATCGCGACATACTGCGGTTCAATCCGCATGCCATCATCGAAGGCATGGCCATCGGTGGCTACGCGATGGGCGCCACGGTCGGGTACAACTACATCCGTGGCGAGTTCATTGACGAGCCTGTTCCACGGTTCGAAACCGCGGTTCGGGAAGCCTATGAAGCCGGCCTCCTGGGTAAGAAC
>Ga0316191_10003128_pt1 | contig 12160 bp, 10 predicted proteins | sample Eddworburr2cm_MG_FD_204928 | JGI IMG/M metagenome (GOLD analysis project Ga0316191, IMG submission 204928) | Coastal sediment microbial communities from Maine, United States - Eddy worm burrow 2 cm | ecosystem: Environmental > Aquatic > Marine > Coastal > Sediment | place: USA: Maine...
AACCCCACCGCGACCAGGATCGCGCCGGCGTTGACGTCGAATTCCTCGCCCTTCATGTCGAAGTCGATGGCGTCGACCTCGCAGACGCTGTCGCAGTGGCCGCACACCAGGATGTTGCCGGGATAGTGCGGCCGTTTTTTCTTCTTGGCCCTCTGGATCTTGTCGAACTGTTTCTTCTGCTTCTCGCTCAGGTGAGGCAGGAAGTTGAGACAGGCGTCCGGGTCGATGACGTAGGTCGCGGGGACCGACTGCGGGAAGGGTCGGTAGATCGCCTTGCGCGCCTTGAGGCCGACGTCGAACTCGTTTCCGCCCACCTGGGGGCAGGCATCGACGCACAGGCCGCAGGCCACGCAGCGGTCGTCCCGCACGAAGCGCGGGTACTTGCGTACCCGGACCTTGAAATCGCCCGGCTCGCCCTCGCAACCGATGACTTCCGCGTTGGTGACTGTCTCGATAAGAGGATGCCGACCGGCATCCATGGCCTTAGGCCCGAGGATTCATATCGAGCAGTCCATGGTGGGGAAGGTCTTGTCGAGCTGGGCCATGCGGCCGCCCAGCGTCGGCGATTTCTCCACCAGCGTCACGCGGATACGGGCGTTGGCCAGGTCGAGGGCCGCCTGAATACCGGCGATACCCCCTCCGATGACCAGAGCCCTCTTGTCCGTCACCGGCTGCAGCCCGGCGTCCTTGGTTTCGGGCTGAGCACTCATCTGCCTCACCTCCCGGGCCGGCTAGGCCGGACCCGTGGCGACGACTTCTTCTTCCGCCTTCTTCGCGGTGCCGTACTCTTCCTCGAAGTAGTTCCAGCCGGCGTTGAAGGCCTTGAGATTCAGCTCCTCGGTCCCGGCGGGGACCGAGGACTTGACCGCTTCGTGCATTTCCTCGCGGGAGGCGATTCGAGTCACCGCGGCAAAGAAACCCAGCATCACGATGTTCTGGACGATGGTGCGCCCGAGGGATTCCGCGATGCGGGTCGACGGGACCCCGAAGGCCGGTTGTCCTTCCTTCAGGGTCGGGTGCACCAGGTCTTTCTCGTAGACCAGGGTGCCGTCGTCCTTGAGCTCGTCACCGAACTTGTCGTAGCCCTCGGACGACATCACCACGAAGATATCCGGCCGGTGGATGTAGGGGTACAGCACTTCTTCCTCGGAGACCGTCAGCGTCGCGCTGCACGCCGATCCACGCGCCTCCGGTCCGAAGCTCTGGATCATCGTGGCGTGCTTGCCGGCGTTGATGGCGCAGGCCTTTCCGATGATGTAGCCGGAGAGCACCACGCCCTGGCCGCCGAATCCGGTGATGCGAATTTCGGTTCTACTCATGGATCCACCCTCCCTCGGGCGGCATCGGGACGTAGCGGTCGCCGAGGATTTTCGTGTAGTGCTCGTGCATCGCCTCGAGGAAGGTCGGCCGCTCCTCGTCGATAAACTTGCCGCACACGATCTTGTCCTGGAAGCCGATGTCCACGTCGCGGGTGTCCGCGCCGTGCCGGATCTCGGCGTTGTCGTGGTAAAAGCGCATCAGGTCGAATCCGGTCCCGAGCTTGTTCAACCGGGCGTAGAGCGTCGAGCACGGCGCGATGACCTCGACGAACCGGAAGCCCTTGCGCCCGATCGCCTCCTTGAACGACTTGGTCATCCGGCGGATGTGGAGGCTGGTCCACCTCGCGACGTAGGTGGCTCCGCAGCTGGCGGCGAGGTGCGGCAGGCTGAAAGGTCTCTCGAAGTTGCCGAACGGCATGGTCGAGGACCTGGCCGTCAGCGGTGTGGTGGGCGCGTTCTGCCCGCCGGTCATGCCGTAGATGAAGTTGTTGACCAGAATCACCAGCAGGTCCATGTTCCGCCGGGCGGCGTGGATGAAGTGGTTTCCGCCGATGCCCGACAGATCGCCGTCTCCGGAAAAGACGGTCACCAGCAGCTCCGGTCGCGCCAGCTTCAGGCCTGTCGCAAAGGGGATGGCGCGACCGTGGGTCGTGTGGAATGCATCCAGCTTCATGTAGCCCGCCACCCGTCCGGTGCAGCCGATCCCGGAGACGATCGATGCCTTGTCGAGATCAACACCCGACTCCTCGAGCGCCTTGGCGTAGCACCGGACCACGGTGCCGATCCCGCAGGTCGGACACCAGATGTGAGGCATCCGGTCCATGCGGAGATACGGTGCGATGGGATGCCTGTCGGCGAGCTGTTCGGTCGTTTCGATAACCGTGCTCATTTCGCGGCCCTCACTATTGCGTCGCAGATCGTCTGCGGGTCGTGAACGCCCCCGCCGCCGTGGGGCACGAGGATCGCGGCCGCGCGTCCCGCGGCGCAGCGCTCGACCTCCAGCACCATCTGGCCGTAGTTGATCTCGGGCACCACGAACGCCTTGATGTCTCCGGCCAGCTCGCGGATCCGCTTTTCGGGAAACGGCCACACCACGATCAGTCGGATGACCCCGACCTTGATTCCCTGCTTTCTCGCCATGTCCATGCCCATGCGGGCCACCCGGGCGGTGATGCCGTAGGTCACCAGCACAACGTCGGCGCCGTCGGTGTCCTCCTCATCGAAGCGGACGATGTCGTCGACGTTATTCTTGACCTTGTCCAGGAGGCGCCGGACACCCTTCTCCTGGCAGGCCGCGCTCATGTCCGGATAGCCGCGCTCGTCGTGGGTCAGGCCGGTGGTGTGAAAGCGGTAGCCGTCGCCGGCACGCGCGAACTCCGGAACGTCGTTGCCGTTGGTGCCGTAGGGCAGGTAATCGCCGGGCTTCGCCGAGGTCAGCTTCCGGGGAACGACCTCGATCGCGTCGGCATCCGGGATGACGACCTTCTCGGTCATGTGACCGACGCACTCGTCCATCATGAACATCACCGGGACGCGGTACCTCTCGGAGAGATTGAATGCGTCGATGGTGAGGTCGAAGGCCTCCTGGGGCGATTGCGGGCACAACGCGATCGGCTCGTAGTCTCCGTGGGAGCCCCAGCGGGCCTGCATCATGTCGGCCTGCCCGACCATGGTGGGCAGCCCGGTGGAGGGTCCGCCGCGTTGGACGTTGACCACCACGCACGGCGTCTCCATCATGGCCGCCAGGCCGATGTTCTCCATCATGAGGCTGAAGCCGGGGCCGCTGGTGACGGTCATCGACTTGGTTCCCGTCCACGCCGCTCCGACCACCGCCGCCATGCTGGCCAGCTCGTCTTCCATCTGGATGAAGGTGCCGCCCATCATGGGGAAGCGGCGCGAGATGCGCTCCACGACCTCCGTCGAGGGTGTGATCGGGTAGCCTGCCACGAAGCGGCAGCCGGCGGCCATGGCTCCCTCGCCACACGCGTAGTCACCATCGAGATAGTGGGCGCCGGTCAGGACGCCCGTAGGATCGGCTTTCATGACGCACTCACCTCCGCGCGCTCGCCCGGCTGCGCTGCCGCGTTTGCCGCGTCGTCCGCCAGCTCCGAGCTGAAGATCGCGTAGTCGGGACAGATCATCTCGCAGAGATTACAGTTGACGCACTCTCCGCTCTTGACCACCTTTGGCGGGTGGTATCCCTTCTTGTTGAAGTCCTCGGACATCACCAGGACGTCCTTCGGGCAATACTCGACGCAGAAGCCGCAGCCCTTGCAGCGCTCCGAGACAATCGAGACTTCGCCTTGAGGGATCTTGACCTGGTCGAAATCGAGAGGCTTTCGCCAGTACTTCATCTGAGACTCCCCGATCCGTGTTGGCCAGGCCATGGCGCCGTGGGGAAGCCCGCGGCTGTCTATGCCCGGCTACGGTTCTTTCGATCCAATCGATCTCCCGTTCACGTTCTCGACTCGGCGGCGTCGCGCTCGCGGCGGACTCCGCGGAGGTTGTGGTAGGGACAGCCCCCGCGGGCGTGCCCTACCGGACAGTCCTCCGCGAGGTAGGCGGCGCAGCGCAGACAGAATCCATTGGGGGACTGGTCCTCGAGCAGCGAGATGGAGACGCGCTGCAGGAGGCTGGTGAGCTGCTCGAGCTCCGCCGGTTGCAGGCTTTCGACGACCGGCGCGAGGCGCGCCGTCTTGAGCTGCTCGAACTTCTCGACCAGGCGGCGTCCCTTCGGGCTGACCGACAGCAGCGTCGCCCGCCGATCGCCCTTGGAGGGCGTGCGGACCATCAGCCCGTAGCGCTCGAGCTTGTCGATGTTCTTCGTGGCCGCCGGAGGACTGACCCCGAGAAAGTCGGCGACCTCGCCGACCTGATGGCGGCCGTTCAGGGTCATCAGCTTCAGGACGTGAAACTGCGAGACGTTCAGGGGGAGGGGAGTGGCCTTGCGGAGGAGCTCGATCTCGAGGACCTGCTGGACCGCCGAGGCGAAGATGTGGCTGTAGCGCACCAGCCGAAAAAGATCCTGTTCCTCCGGACTGTGGCTAGAATTGCCGGCCTTTCGGGGCATTTTAGTTAACCCCGTTATTATTTAACCCTATTAACGAACATACCCTCGGGTTTCGGCGAAGTCAACCCCGAAAAAGGCAGCAATCCGTGGCTCAATCCCCGGTTCCGAGGTCGCGGTACTCGACGGTCTGCATCAGCTCCGTCTCGGCAATCTCGTGGTCGCCGAGCCGGTCCAGAATCGCGGTCACGCGCTGTCTCAGGTGTGGATCGTCCCCGGGCGCCCCCTCGGAGTACCTCAGGGCCCCCGACATCAGCTCCCGTACCTGGCCGAGGATCTCCCCGTGCTCGCCCTTCAGCGATTCGATTCGCCGGATGGAGCCGGGCTCGCGGTCCGCCAGCGTCTCGAACAGCCCGCTTTGCTCCTCGTGGTGGAAGTGGCCGACGAGCTTGTCGTGGAGGCTGACGAGAAGCCTCGAGAGATCCACGGCCCAGGAATGCCCCTCGGGATCTCCGACACCCGGACGCGGGTGCTCGACGAATTCCCGAATGCCCGCGATCATCGCCTTGAATTCATCGTGCTCCCGGCGAACCTGCTCGAACGGGGTCTTCTTCGTGTCGGTTCTCGCCATGAGGCGCCCTCCTCATCCCGCGCTGGATCGGTTGTTGTCTCCATTATGCTGCGCGGCCGCAGCGCCGCGCCGAAGACCACGGCTCAAAAGGGAACCGTTTAGTCCACAATTCGGGTTTCCGAGGTCTCGGAGGACGGGGCTCCGATCTTTGGATGCCTTGCTGGAGAGGTTGGGTCCGGGGCGGCCGGCTAGTTTGCCTTGTCGACCGCGAACGATCCACCGGAACAGGAAACATCGCCCAGGGGCTCGGGCGGTTCTTCACCGCTGGTGAGACAGGGCGTCTGGACGGTCATGTCGCTCGTGCCCAGCTCGAACGGTTCGAACAACAGGGTCATCAATACCTGGGTTCCGACGATATCCACGGTGTCGTTCGCGTTGCGCGCCACACCGATCGTGAGCTCTCCGGCGCCGAGCTCCTCGACCCTGACGAGGAGCCCCGCTCCATCCTGGGCGAGCACGGAACCTGACGTACTCAGCTCCGAGAATGCCACGGCCGTGAAGGCGTACTCGATGTGGGTGGCCACCGAGAAGACGTCGTTGATGTCGGTGCCGACGACCTCGACAATGGCGAAGCTGCACGTGCTGTCGTCTCTGAGGCGCGTGACCACCTTGCCCGGCGCCGGAGGCTCCGACGGCACGAAATCGATGCACAGCTCGGGCGGAATCACCACCTGCACGGTGTTGCTGTCGGAGCCGCAACCGAGGCTCAGCATCAAAAGGCTACCCACCAGAATGTATGAAACGTACCGCATGAACTTCCTTTGACCGTTCAAGTCACTGACACGAGTACGTGCACGTGTCGGGGGTCTTGCCCCACACTCCCAGGCTGGTGAGGATGGCAAGATCGTCGCCGTCCACGGATCCGTCCTGATTCAGATCGATTCCGGCCCACCACTCGATGCCCGGATCGTCGCTCGAGAACCCGAAGGCGCGGGCCAGCCACGCCAGCTCCACGCCGTCGATGACGCCATCGCCGCTGGCGTCGAACGCGGCGCAAATCTCGTCGAGCTGCTCGTACCACACGATCTCCGCCTGGTACCCGGCCGCGAAATCGATATCGGTGTCGCCGTTGAGATCCGCGGCCGCCAGGGAGCGTCCCTCGATGGCCGCTCCCTGGACAGCGTGTCCAGAGAATGACGGCGGCGACCCCCCGTTGCTCTCGAACCAGAAAACGCGAGTGGTACCGGAAGAGATCGTCGCCAGGTCGAGATCGCCGTCTTTGTCGACGTCGGTGACGATCAGCTCGGACAGGCCGGGGATGCTCCCCAGGACGGACCGCACGAACGTCAGATCGGCGCCGGTCCCGTCACGGTTGTTCCTGTACCACACGATGGTGCCTTGCGCGAGGATGGCGATCACGTCCGCGTCGCCATCGCCGTCCAGATCGGCAGCCGTGACGAACCACGCACCCGGTGCTTCCGTCGAGATGGCGTACTCGGTGAACGCGGGGTCCGGCGTCTCGCCGTTGTTGTCGTACCACGCGATCTTGTTGTCGTCGGGCGAAGCCGACAGAACGTCGATGTCGTCGTCGCCGTCCAGATCGATGGCGAAGACGCTCCGCGCGCCTTCCGCCGCGGAAGAGATGAGTTGCTCCGGGAACTCCGGAGGCGATCCGCCGGAGTTCTGGTACCACGCGATCTTGTCGTCTCCGGAAGACGCCGACAGCACGTCCATGTTCCCGTCGCCGTTGAGGTCGGCGGCGAAGACGCTCTCGACGGAAACGGCCCCGGTCGTGATGAAGTGTTCGGTGAACCCCGGGCTCGCCTCGCCGTCGTTCTGGTACCACGCCACGGTGTCGTCGAGAGGGAAGCCGGCGACCACATCGATGCCGGGCTCGCCGTCCAGGTCGGCTCCGAGTACGGACGTGGCATTCCTCGCCGAATCAGCCACCACGTCCCGTCCGGCGAAGCTCGGAAGCGCGGTGCCGTCGTTCTTGTACCACGCCAGGGGGTTGTCGGAGCGTGCCGCCAGAAGATCCGGGGCCCCGTCGCCGTCGATATCCGCCACGGCGATCGCGTCGGCGCCGCTGGCCGTGGTGACGATGATCTGTTCATTCCCTTCCGGGAAGGGGGGATCCACTCCGCTGTTCGGATACCAGGCCAGCTTGTCGTTGGTGAACGTCTCGCCTGCCGTGGAGGAGATGGACAGCACGTCCATGTGGGTGTCATCGTTGACGAGGGCCGCGAAGACCGCGTCGGCGCTCACCGTGTCGGAGGAGATCACGTGCATCGAGGCGAAGGTCGGTGAGGCGCCACCTTCGTTCTCGTACCACGCCACGGTGTCGTCGTTGGCCGACGCCGCGAGGATGTCGACTCGGCCGCTGCCATTGAGGTCCGCCGCGAATACCGACCGCGCACCGAGGGCTTCCGTGGTGATCGTGTGCTCCTCGAATTCGGGCTCCGGATCCGAGCCCCAACCGCCGGGGTTCTCGAACCACCGGATGCTGTCATCTCCAGTCGAGGCGGCGATGATGTCGAGACCATTCTCGCCGTCAAGATCGGCCGCGAATACCGAGTTCGCACCCGCCGCCGCGGTCGTCAGGACGTGAGTGTCGAAGACGATCTGCGGTTCCTCCTCGACGATTTCGACGCCTTGCTCGTACCACGCGATCTTGTTGTCGATCCTGGATGCGGAGAGGATGTCCGTGTCGCCGTCGCCGTCGAGATCCCCGGCGAACACCGAGGCCGCACCGCGGGCGTCGGTGGTGACCACGTGCTCCTCGAACAAGACGCCGATCCCGGCGTCGTCGTCCCGGAGGTTCTCGAACCACGCGATCTTGTTGTCCGTGAAGGAGGCCGTCAGGACGTCTTGATCGCCGTCTCCGTCGACGTCGGCGGCGAAGACCGCGAGCGGTGTGAGAAGCTCGGAGGTCACCACACGCTTCCGGAATCGAGGACTCGCGTCGCCGTCGTTCTCGTACCACGCGACCGTTCCATCGTTCCGCGAGGCGGACAGGACGTCTTGATCGCCGTCGCCGTCAAGATCCGCGGCAAACACCGAGGACGCGCTCAGGGCGTCCGTGTCGATGGTGTGCGCCTCGAAATCGAGGTCCGGGCCCGTTCCGCCGGGATTCTCGTACCACGCGATCCGGTGGTCGTTGTGGGAGGCGGAGAGCACGTCGATCATGCCGTCGCCGTTGAGATCGATCGCGAAGACGGAATCGGCGCCTTTGAGCCCGTCGGAAACAATCGAGCGTTCCAGGAACCCGACGCAGGGGTCCTGGGCGCGCGCCCCGAGACCGAGCGCCAGGAGCGTGGCCACGACGGCGACCGCCGATCGAACCCGGCGGAAGCGATTGCATGACGGCCGACAGCCGCACTCATGGACCTGCGCCACGGCGGAGTACGGTCTCATCGGCTCGGAGATTCTCGGGCGTAGGTCAGGCTTCAAGCGGGTCCCCGTGATCGTCCCAGTGGGATTCCGGCGCGGCCAATATTATACGCCGCTGGGAGGGGTGTCGCCCCGCCCCGGCCGGCGGTGCTCGATCCGCGGTTCCTCGGCGGGCCGGCAGGCCCCTCGAGGTCCGGCGGAGCTCCTCGGCCCCGTGATCCTGGCACCGGGCCGGCCGAGGCTCGCGTAGCGCCTCCGCGGGGATTCCGGCTACCGTCGAGGTCGAACATCTGCTACAAAGTCCCCCTGCGGCGGGCATCGCCCCGGGACGACGGCCCGATCGCAACGCGGGCGCGAGTGCGAGCATGAACGTCTACCAGTTCGGCGTGGTGATCCTGTTCGCTCTCGCGATCTCCGATCTGATCGTGGGCGTCAGCAATGACGCCGCCAACTTCATCAACTCGTCGATCGGATCCCGGGTTGCCTCGCGGCGGGTGATCCTGTTCATCGCCGGCCTGGGGATGCTGGCCGGGGTCACCTTCTCCAGCGGCATGATGGAAGTGGCCCGCAAGGGGATCTTCCACCCACAGTTCTTCACGATGCCCGAGCTGCTGGTGATCTTCCTGGCGGTCATGCTCGCCGACGTCATCATTCTCGACCTCTACAACACCTTCGGGCTTCCGACGTCGACGACGGTCTCGATTGTCTTCGAGCTCCTGGGCGCCGCCGTCGTGGTGTCGTTGCTCAAGCTCCACCATGCCGGCGACGGCTACTCGAACCTGGCGAACTACATCAACACCAGCAAGGCGATGACCATAACTTTCGGCATCCTGTTGTCGGTGGTGGTCTCCTTCCTCGTGGGCGCTACCGTTCAGTTCCTGTCGCGCCTGCTCCTGACCTTCGACTTCGAGCGCCGCATCCGACGCTACGGCGCGCTGTGGGGCGGGGCAGCCCTCGCGTCGATCACGTTCTTCATCCTCATCAAGGGCGCCAAGGGGGCATCGTTCCTGACCGCCGATCAGATGGACTGGATCAAGACCCACAAGGGTCTGATCCTGCTCGCCGCGTTCGTCGGCTCGGCGGTGTTCCTGCAGGCCTTACTGTGGTTCAGCAGGATCAACATCCTCAAGATCATTGTCCTCGTCGGGACGTTTGCCCTGGCCATGGCCTTCGCGGCCAACGACCTGGTCAACTTCATCGGGGTCCCTCTGGCCGGCTTCAGCTCCTACATCGCGGCCAGCGCCGACGGGGATCTTCTGGGTGCGACGATGGAGGCGCTCGCGGGGCCCGTGCGCGCCAACACCTTCTTCCTGCTGATGGCCGGCGTCATCATGGTTGCCACGCTCTGGATCTCTCGAAAGGCGCGGGGGGTCTCCAGGACCGAGGTCAGCCTCGGACGCCAGGACGACGGCTTCGAGCGGTTCGAATCCAGCATGCTATCGCGGGCGGTGGTCCGGTTCGTGGCGACGTTGTTCAGGAACGTCAGCCGTGTGGTTCCCAAGAGCGCGAGGTCCTGGGTCGCGGGTCGGCTGGACCGGGCGCACTACCGGCCGACTCCGGCCGCGGACGGCACGGTTCCGTCATTCGACCTGATCCGGGCCTCCGTCAACCTCATGGTCGCGAGCGCCCTGATCGCGATGGCGACGTCACTCAAGCTACCGCTTTCCACCACGTATGTGACGTTCATGGTCGCCATGGGGACATCGCTCTCCGACCAGGCGTGGGGACGCGAGAGCGCCGTCTATCGCGTGAACGGCGTCCTGACCGTGGTCGGCGGGTGGTTCTTCACCGCGATGATGGCGTTCACCGTCTCCTCGCTGTTCGCCCTGGCGATCTTCTTCGGCAAGACCCCGGTGGTGGTGGTTCTGGCCTGTGTCGCGGCCGGCCTCGTGATTCGGACACAGCTGTTCCACCGTAAGCGGGAAAGAGACGAGCAGGCCGCCGACGTCTTCAACCTTCGCAAGATCACGGACGCCCCCGCGGCGATCGACGTGACCTTCGAGCACACCGGAATCTTCCTCGGCGAGGTCGCCAGCTTGCTGGACCAGGCTTCGGACGGCCTGTTCGAGTACGACCGGCCCAAGCTGAAGCTGGCGATGGCCGGCCAGCGGCGGATCCAGCAGTGGGCGAACATCATCGGCGCCAATACCTTCAAGGTGCTGCGGCTGCTCCAGTGGGAAGACGGCGTCGACAGCCATCGCTACGCCAAGACGATCAGCAGTCTTCAGGAGATCAGCGAGAGCGTCCGCGACATCGTCATGAGGGGCAAGCTCCACGTCTCCAACCAACACGCCGGCTTGCTCGAGTCTCAGATCGAGGAGATGGATAGCGTGCGGAAGGAGGTCGTGCAGATCCTGAGCCTCACGTCCCAGGCCCTGCTCGAGAAGAAGAAGCCCGACTCCAAGGCCGTCGCCTCGCGACTTGCGGATTTGCATGAGTTCGCGAAGGATTACGACCGGCATCAGATCGCCAGGATCCAGAACAATACTTCCAAGACCCGCCTCAGCATCCTGTTCTACAGTTACGTGTGGGACGCGGTGAAGATCGCAGAGCAGACCCACCGGCTGCTGATCGTCTTCAAGGACACGCTCTACCCCGAGACGACCCGGGTCCGCATGAGAACGCACGACGGCGACGACACCGGCGGGTCCGCCTAGCCCTTCAGCGCCGGACACCCGGCGGGACCGGCCCGGCTTGACTGCCCGAGAGGGCGGCCCTAGGCTTAGCCGGGGCAGACAAGAGCCACCTCAATCGTCTGAATAAGGAGTCGGCCGATGGGACTTCTGGACCGCCTTCGTCAGGAACTGGTCGACATCGTCGAGTGGATCGATCACACCCGGGACACGCTGGTGTGGCGGTTCCCGCGATACCGCAACGAGATCAAAAACGGAGCGCAGCTGATCGTCCGGCCCGGCCAGACCGCGATCTTCGTTCACCGCGGCAAGATCGCCGACGTCTTCGAGCCGGGCAACTACCGCTTGACCGCCGACAATCTTCCCATCCTGAGCACACTGCAGGGCTGGAAGTACGGCTTCGAGAGCCCGTTCAAGTCCGAGATCTACTTCGTGAACACGCGCCAGATCACCGAGCTGAAGTGGGGGACGCCCAACCCGATCATGTTGCGCGACCCGGAGTTCGGTCCGATTCGCCTGCGCGCGTTCGGCGTTTACGCACTGAAGGCCACCAACCCCAAGGCGTTGCTCGAGGAGCTCGTCGGCACCGACGAGGTCTTCGAGGCCGACGAGATCCACGAGCTGATGCGGAGCATCATCAACACGGCTTTCGCCGACATGCTGGGCAAGTCCGAGATCGCTGCCCTCGACCTGGCGTCCAACTACCAGGCCCTCTCGGAGACCCTTCGCAAGGCCGTCATCGAGCGGGTCGACGACGAGTACGGTCTGGACCTCCCGATCCTCAACATCGTCAACATATCGCTGCCCGAAGAGGTCGAAAAGGCCCTCGACACCCGCACCAGCATGGGCGTCATCGGCGACATGACCCGCTTCCAGCAGTACCAGATGGGCCAGGCCATGACCTCGGCCGCCGAGAACCCCGCAGGGGGCGGAGCTTCCGCGGGGATGGGGCTCGGCATGGGCTTCGCCATGGCCAACCAGCTGATGCACCAGATGCCCCAGGCCCAGGCCGGTTCCGCCGGGCCGCCACCCCCGCCCGCGGCCGGGCCGATGTTCCACGTCGCCGAGAACGGCCAGAGCCTCGGTCCGTTCGACCTGACGCAGCTCCAGCAGGGCGTGGCCGAGGGGCGAGTCACCCCCGCGACGATGGTGTGGACCGCCGGCATGGCCGGCTGGCAGTCCGCCGGGGAGGTCTCCGTGCTCGCGGCGCTGTTCGGTCCGCCGCCACCGCCCGCGCCCT
>Ga0316191_10003129_pt1 | contig 12159 bp, 8 predicted proteins | sample Eddworburr2cm_MG_FD_204928 | JGI IMG/M metagenome (GOLD analysis project Ga0316191, IMG submission 204928) | Coastal sediment microbial communities from Maine, United States - Eddy worm burrow 2 cm | ecosystem: Environmental > Aquatic > Marine > Coastal > Sediment | place: USA: Maine | collected...
GGATGAGACCGCGCTCAAAGCCGGTCGCCTGACCCTCGGGGCGCTGACGGGCCGACACGCGCCCACCATGGCCTGGGGCAACGCGCCCATGTTGCCGCATGTGATGCGCCAGGGGACGGATGACCAACCGAACCAGGCGCTGCAGGCCCGGGCCCGGGAGATGGAGGCGGAAGGTGCGCTTTCGGTGAGTCTGTTCACCGGATTTCCCCATGCGGACATTCACAACGCGGGGCTTTCCGTGGTGGTGGTCACGGACAATGATCCGGCGCTGGCCGAACGCTATCGGGACGAGTTGCTGGACTCGGCCTGGTCCGAGCGGCAGGCCTTCGTCTATCAGGTGGAGCCGCTCGCTGAATCGCTTGCGCGGGCCCGGACGCTGGCGGCAGATGCCAGCACTGACGGACCCGTGCTGCTCCTCGATCACTACGACAACACGGCTTCCGGCGGCACCATGGACACCACCGAAGTGCTTGCCGAAGTGCTCGCGGCCCAGCTCGATGACGTGGCCGTGTTTGGTATCTACGACCCTGAGGCGGTGGCCGAAATGGCAGCGGCCGGGGTGGGTGCCGAGGTGACCGTCGCCCTCGGCGGCAAGCTGCCGATGCCGGCGCTGGCGGAGCAGAGCCGACCCCTGACAGTCACCGGTCGGGTCCGGCTGCTTTCAGAAGGTCGCTTTCCGGCAACGGTGGCCATGTCCCGGGGCCTGACCATGAACATGGGCCGGACGGCCGTGCTCCGAGTCGGCGGCGTCGACATCGTGGTGATCTCCCGGCACATAGAGCCGTTCGATCCCGGCTGTTTCCGCAGTCTTGGAATAGAGCCCACCGAGCGGCGCTACCTGATGTTGAAATCACGCATTCACTACCGCGTCGGCTTCATGCCGCTGGTGGCGCACGTGGTCGAATGTGCGGGTCGTGGGGTGTGCACGTCGGACTATTCGGAAGTCACCTTCGAGCACGTCCGGCGCCCGATCTTCCCGCTGGACGGGGTGAACAGCAGGGAAGGCCTCTGAGCTGCCGACAGACTTGAGGTTCAGGTCAGCTCGCGTTGTAAATAGTCCAGGCGCCGATGATGATGAAGCCCACGCCGGCGATGTAGGCCAGGACCCGCGTATCGACCTGGGCTGCGATGAAGCTGCCGGCTGCTACGCCGATGGCCGTGGTTGCGAGCAGTGCCGCCGATGCGGCCACGAACACCATGATCGGGTGCAGCGATTCGCGAGTCGCGAAGAGCACGGTGGCAAGCTGGGTTTTGTCGCCGAGCTCAGCAAGAAACACCGTGCCGAATATGGTCAGAAAGACTTTCCAGTCCATCGTCTGATCCCCTCCCTGATTTTGTTGCTGGTGCCAGCCTACTGGCTTGCGGCGTAGCTGACGCGCTAAGGCGTGATCTCGATCAGCGTCCCTTCGTCGACCAGTCGCCAGATCTCTTCGATGGCCGCGTTGCTGACTGCGATGCAGCCATCGGTCCAGTCGTACTCGTACTTCCCCGATGTCTTGATGAGCCCGGTGGGCAGGCCGTGAATCACAATCTGACCACCCGGGTCCCAGCCGCGCTCCCGGGCGGCCCGCACGTCTCTTTCGTTCGGATAGGAGATGTGCAGAGACAGGTGAAAGGCGCTGTTCGGGTTCTTACCGTCGATCAGATAAATGCCCTCGGGCGTGCGCTTGTCGCCTTCGTAGCGCTTGTGTCCGACCGGATTCAGGCCGAGCGATACGGGGTAACTTTTGAGCGGGCGTCCATCCGCGAACAGCACCAGGGTGCGCTCCGACTTGTCGACCAGGATGCGGCTCGCCTTCTCGGTTCCGGCAATGACTGCGTTGCTCAATAGGCAGACGCTGAGGAGGGCAAGTAAGCGGCTGATTTTTCGACTGAGTGGCTTCATCGCGTTCTTTTTGCGAGTCGGAGGTCTCCGGTTCGCGTTTTGATTTCAGTGACTTGGCTGAATTTCGGGCGAATCAGCCTGAACTATGCGCAATAACGCGGCGCGGATCAACGGTCCAGATCACGTTCCCGTTGCCTGTCTGCCGACAGCAGTCGGGTGATTTCCGTGGCTGCATCCTCCGCTGACACGTCTTCGTTATCGATGATTCGAGTGTCCGGATGGGGGAGCGGCGGGTAGCGTTTGTGCTCGAGGAGGTCTCTGAGCCGGTCGGGCGTGTGCAGCTTGCCTTCCGCTGCCCGCCCTGGGGAGACGACTCGCTCCAGCAGCGTCGCGTCTGAGCAGCGCAGATAGAAAGGCAACAGCTCCGCGCCGGTGGCGTCGATGAGCCGGGTGATCTCAGCGACGTTGCGGACGGAATCGGGCTCCGCATAGACCAGGGTCAGGATGATATCCGGTACCGGGCTCGCCTCTCTCGGGGTGGGTGCGAGCGCATGCTCGAGCATCACCAGCCGCAGCGCCCGGTGCAGATCCAGCAGGCGCTGGTCGCCGATCTCGAACAGCGTCCGGGCCAGATTGAACGTGAGGTGATTGTGCAGGATGACGGCTTCGAGGTGATCGGCCAGGCATCGGGCCGTGCTCAGCTTGCCGCTGGCTGGTGGGCCGTGCAGCAGAATGACGCGCCGCCGGATGTTTCGACTGTCTGTTCCTGTGTCGGTCTGATTGTCAGCCGACGACGGCATAGGCCCGGACCGGGAAGGTGCCGAAAGCTCTCACCTTCACCGGTGCGGCATGGAACCGAAAGCCCTCGTCAGGCAGGTCGCCGAGATTGCAGAGGTGCTCGACGATGGGAATCTCGGCGCCGAGCAGCAGGGTGTGTACAGGGCGGCTGCCACCCCGGGTGTCGTCGATGTTGAGTGAGTCGATGCCGACCAGGGCGGCGCCCGCCTCCAGCAGGGTGTGGGCGGCCGCTTCGGTCAGAAACGGGTGGCCGGAGAGATATTCTGGCGTCCCCCAGTACCGGTCCCAGCCGGTCTTCACCAGCACCGCGTGGCCGTGCACGTCGATGTCCTGAAAAGCCTCGGGGCCGATCGCCTCGTCGTCGCTGGTGACGACCAGACCGGGCAGGTCGGCAATGGCGGTCAATGGCAGTTCAGCCAGGTCTTTGCCGTCCTCGAAGCGATGGAACGGCGCGTCCACATAGGTGCCCGTGTTCGCCACCATATCGATCCTGCCGATGTGGAAGCTGGTGCCTTCCGCGTACTGGGCTTTCGATGCCTCCCGGCTCAGGAAATCGCAGACAATGGGCGCCGGCAGGCCGGGGTAGGTGATGGTCCCGTCTTCGATGGCGTGACTGACGTCGACCAGTTCGCTCATCCGCCAGCGTCCGTCACGGCCCCCTGGCTTGCCGAGCTCACCAGCTGCGCGTACTTCGCCAGCGTGCCCCGATCCGTATAAGGCTCGGGTTGGCGCCAGGCCGCTTTACGCTGCGCCAGGATCTCGTCATCCACGTGCAGAGTGATTTCCCGGCGTTCCGCGTCGACGGTGATCTGGTCGCCGTCTTCGATCAGGGCAATTGGCCCGCCATCGTAAGCTTCCGGTGTGATGTGGCCGATCACGAAGCCGTGCGAACCGCCGGAGAAGCGGCCATCGGTGATCAGGGCCACGTCCTGGGATAGACCAAGGCCGTTGATGGCGCTGGTAGGGGAGAGCATTTCGCGCATGCCCGGCCCGCCCCGGGGGCCCTCGTAACGGACCACCACCACGTCACCCTTCTGCACCTGACCCTCCATGATGGCGCTCATGGCCGCTTCCTCACCGTGATAGCAGCGAGCCGTGCCGGTGAAGGTCAGGCCTTCATGGCCCGTGATTTTCGCCACGGCGCCTTCCGGTGCCAGGTTGCCGTAGAGGATCACCAGGTGTGAGTCCTTCTTGATCGGATCAGCGAGCGGACGGACGACCTTCTGACCTTCCGGATAGGGGGCGACGTCCTCGAGGTTTTCCGCCAGCGTTCGGCCGGTGACCGTCAGGCAGTCGCCGTGCAGCAGGCCTTCCGCGAGCAGGGTCTTCATCAGTGGCTGGATGCCGCCGATCTCTATGAGCTCGCTCATGGCGTACTGGCCGGCCGGCCGCATGTCGGCCAGGACGGGCACCCGCTTTCCGATCCGCGTGAAGTCGTCGATGCTGAGCGGAATCCGAGCGGCATGGGCGATGGCGAGCAGATGCAGGACCGCGTTGGTGGAACCCTCCAGCGCGATGGTCACAGTGATGGCGTTCTCGAAAGCCTCCATGGACAGTATGTCGCTCGGCTTGATGCCGCGATCAATCAGGTTGAAGACCGCGGCCCCCGCGTTGTAGCTGTCCTGGCGTTTGGCATCTGACACCGCTTCCTGGGCGGAGCTGTTCGGCAGCGACAGGCCGAGGGCTTCGATGGCTGAAGCCATGGTGTTGGCCGTATACATCCCGCCGCAGGAGCCAGGACCGGGAATGGCCGTGCTCTCCACTTCCTTCAGCTCGATATCGGAGACAGTGCCTGCAGCATGGCCACCCACGGCTTCGAATACAGAAACGATGTCCCGGCGCTCGGCGCCGGGTTGAATGGTGCCGCCGTAGACGAAGACGCTTGGCCGGTCCATGCGCGCCATCGCCATGGCGCAGGCGGGCATGTTCTTGTCACATCCGCCGATGGCGACGAAACCATCGAACCCCTGGGCGCCGACCACGGTTTCAATGGAGTCCGCGATCACTTCCCGTGAGACCAGGGAGTAGCGCATGCCTGGCGTGCCCATGGAGATCCCGTCGGAAACCGTGATGGTGTTGAAGAGCACGCTCTTGGCGCCTGCTTCGTCGGCACCCATGGCGGCGGCTTCCGCGAGGGTGTTGATGTGCATGTTGCACGGCGTCACCATCGACCAGGTGGACGCCACGCCGATCTGCGGCTTCTTGAAATCCGCCTCTGTGAAACCCACCGGGTAGAGCATGGCCCGGCTGGGTGCCTGGGCGACGCCGTCTACGACGATGGAGGAAAAAGGTCTTTTGCTGGTGTCGTCCGTCATCTCTTCCTCTAGTCTCTTCTCATCTTTTGTGGTGGTCAGGTGCCGAGCGCCTTGACCATGACCCGGGCGTTCCGCTGGTAGTTATACATGGCCTGTTTGGGCGCCGGTAGCGCCTCCAGGCTGGCTTCCGTGAACCCATGATCCAGGAACCAGTCCCGGGTCTGGGTAGTCAGGGCGAACAGGGTATTCGCGCCGCTCTGGCGGGCCCGCTGTTCGGCTGCGGCGAGCAGGGAACTGCCGACTCTGGCCGAACGCTCACCGGTGCCGTCGGCGTCCGCGGCGTCGGTGCCGTCCCGGTAGGATGCATGCACCGCCACGCAGGCCAGTTCCGCCATCTCTCCGAATGGGTAGACGGCGCAGCAACCCACCACGGTCCGGTCGATGTCCGCCACCAGGAAGTGGTCGATCTCCTCCTCCAGCCGGTCCCGGTTGCGGCGGACCAGCGCGCCGGATTCCTCCAGCGGCCGGATCACCTCCACGATGTGGGCCACGTCCGCCGCACCTGCGGATCGGATGAAAGCGCCCGCGTCCTCCTGGATCTGGGTGCCTGAGCCCGCTGCTGTATAGAGTTCCTGCAGCAGCGCACCGTCGGCCGCCCAGGAGACGAGCTGACAACTGGCCACCCCGCCACGGGCCGCACGCAGGACCGAAGCCAGATGGTCCGCGCCCGCAGCAATCTGGTTGTGCAGTTCCGCAGGCGTCATCTGAGAAATCCGCTCACCGTTGGAGTCGGTCAGGCCGTCGGCCTCCGTGAAGGCGATGAGCTTGTCCGCGTTCAGCGAGAGCGCGACGTCCGCAGCGAGTTCATCTGCAGCGAGGTTGAAGACCTGGCCGGAGGGTGAGTAGCCGAGCGGTGAGAGCAGGGCGATGGCGCCGGAGTCGAGAATCCGGGTCAGCCGTTCCGAGTGCACGCGCCGCACCCGGCCGGTGAGCTCGTGGTCCACGCCATCCAGAACGCCGACCGGGCGCGCGGTGATGAAGTTGCCGCCGATGACGCTGATGTCCACATCCCGCAGCGGGCTGGTCGGCAGGCCGGTGGAGAAAAGGGCCTCCAGTCGGGCACGCAACTCACCGAACACCTGGAGCACGGTCGGCAGATCGCGTTCGCGGGTGATGCGCCGGCCGTTGTGAAAGGTATCCGACCCGGCGCTGGCCAATGCGGCATCGAGCTGTGGCCGGGCACCGTGGACGAGTACCAGTCGGGCGCCCAGCACGTGCACGAGAGCCAGGTCGTGAACGATGTTGGTGAGGTTTCCGCCCTGTTCGGAGTCGAGCGCGAGCGCGGCCCCGTCCAGAAGCACCACGAAGGTCCGGTTCCGGTGTTTGCTGATATAGGGTGTGGAGTCCCGGAACCACTGTGCGTAGTCGTTCTCCGCCACTTCATGATCCTCCGCAGGATGCCCGATTTCTGACGCTCCAACCGGGCCCGAGACCCGGCGGGCCGGGCATTCTACACCCAACGCCCGAAATCGGTGTCCAGCAGGTTTTTGCGGCGCTGCCGCGCGGGTCTTTCGCACCGGTCTGTGACAGAGATCAACCTCTGATCGTGGGCTGATACATTGGCATGGTTGCAAAAAACCGGGCCATCCCTAAAACTGCCGGATCAGCAGTTAAATACGGCTATTCAAGGACTTACGTGGCCACCCCCCTGACCTCAGGCGAGCACTCTGCGGACGCTGGCGCCAGCGACGGCGGATCCGATGGCGGATCCGGTGGCGGATTGGCAGCGGCACAAAAAGCCAGCGACGGCGTGGCTGAAGGTGCAGCTGAAAGCCGGCTGGCGGAGGCTGCGCCGGTAGTCGCTGATATCCCGGCAAGCGATCCGAAGTCTGCCCAGCGGGCTGAGCCGCACGTCGCTGAACCGCCGGCATCCGCCAGCGGTCCCGAGAGAGATGAGGAAGCGCCTCTGGCCGATCGGCTCACCTTTCTCTCCGAGACCCTTCTCGATCTCCCGACCATGCTCGATGAGCTGGTCAAAGAAGGCTTCATCGGCCAGCGTCAGGCTGAAGACATCATGATCGCGCCGCGAACGAAGAAAGAGCTGTCGCTGCACCCGCTGGAAATCGTTGCCGATCGGAGCTACGAAAACCGCAAACAGCCTGGTCGCGAGCTGGATCTGGAAACCATGACCCTCTGGCTTGCGGAGAAGTCCGGACAGCCCTACGAGCGGATCGACCCGCTCCAGGTGAACGTCAACGCGGTCACCGAGGTCATGTCCTATGCGTTCGCTCAGCGACACAACATCATCGCCATAGAAGTCTCGGACGACGAGGTGGTGATCGCCAGCGCTCAGCCCTACATGTATCAGTGGGAGAGCATGCTCACCCAGACCCTGCGCGGTCGCAGGATCAAGCGGGTGGTGACCAGCCCTCGGGATATCACCAAGTATCAGCTCGAGTTCTACACCATGGCCCGGTCCGTTTCCCGGGCCGAGGAAGCCGGCTTTGAAATCTCCGGCGTGGCGAACTTCGAGCAGATGCTCGAGCTCGGCGAGCTCAAGAACCCGGATGCCAATGACGCCCACGTGGTCAACATCGTGGACTGGCTGCTGAACTACGCCTTCGATCAGCGGGCCAGTGACATCCACATCGAGCCGCGTCGCGAGAAGGGATTGATCCGCTTTCGGATCGACGGCGTGCTGCACCACGTCTACGAGCTGCCGACCGCGGTGAATCAGGCGGTGACCAGCCGGCTCAAAATACTCGGCCGGATGGACGTGGCCGAGAAGCGCCGCCCGCAGGATGGCCGGGTAAAAACCAAGCAGCCCGACGGGGATGAAGTCGAACTGCGACTGTCCACCCTGCCCACCGCCTTTGGCGAGAAAATGGTCATGCGGATCTTCGATCCGGATGTGCTGCTCAGAAGCTTTCGGGAGCTTGGCCTCGCCGGGTCCGATTACGAGCGCTGGCAGAGCATGATCAGCCAGCCGAATGGCATCGTGCTGGTGACCGGCCCGACCGGTTCCGGAAAAACCACCACCCTCTATTCGACCCTGAAGCAGCTCGCCACGGATGCGGTGAACGTCTGCACCATCGAGGATCCCATCGAGATGGTGGAGCCTGCCTTCAACCAGATGCAGGTGCAGCCCAACATCGACGTCACCTTCGCTGCCGGCGTACGGGCTCTGCTGCGCCAGGATCCGGACATCATCATGATCGGTGAGATCCGGGATCTGGAGACGGCCGAGATGGCCATTCAGGCAGCCCTGACCGGTCACCTGGTGATCTCCACCCTGCACACCAACGATGCGCCCACGGCGGTGACCCGACTGCTGGATCTGGGCGTCGCGCCCTATATGATCAAGGCCACAGTGCTTGGCGTGATGGCTCAGCGCCTGGTTCGAACCCTGTGTCCGCACTGCAAGGTGGCGGAGCCGACAGAGTCGGAAGCCTGGGATCTCATGATCAAACCGTTCCGGGCCAAGCCACCGGCCCAGACCTTCGCGCCTCAAGGCTGCCTGGAGTGCCGGGATACGGGCTATCTCGGACGGATGGGCATTTACGAGCTGCTGCCCATGACCGAGAAAGTGGGCGAGCAGATCAGCGATGACTGCAATCTGGAAGGACTGCGTCGGCAGGCCCTGAAGGAGGGCATGCGCACGCTCAGGCTCTCGGGTGCTCAGAAGGTGGGCGCCGGGCTGACCACCGTATCGGAAGTGCTCCGCGTTTCGCCCGCGTCCGAGGCTTGAGCGGCTTACCCGAATCTCTGCAGGCGCGCGGAGAACAGGCTTGCGCCACGTTTCTCGCTGAACATCTCGATGCTGATAGCGAAGGCCCGCTCGACACCGAAATCGAAACCGCCCTGGTCCGTGCCTTTGCCCTTTCCGACTACGCTCAAACCACCGCCCGCCGCCAGGGGCCTTGGCTGCTGGCAGCCCTGAAGAGCGGTCGACTGGCAGCGGCGTTCGACCGCACTGATCTGGAGCATGCCGCTGCAGAGTGCCTCGCGGAGTGCTCGGACATGACGAGCCTGCAGAAAGGCCTGCGCATTCTCCGCCAGCGATTCCAGCTCTGGACGGTCTGGCGCCACTGTCTGGGTACTGCGACGCTCGAGGAAACCACTGGCGCCTGTTCCCTGCTGGCGGACGTGCTCATCGACGAGGCGCTGACCCGGTTGTATGGCTGGCTTACCGCGGAGCGGGGCATGCCCATGGGTGCCGAATCCGGCACGCCGCAGCGGCTGGTTGTGATCGCGATGGGTAAGCTCGGCGCCGGTGAACTCAATCTTTCCTCGGATGTGGATCTGATGTTCTGTTTTCCGGAACGCGGCAAGACAAGCGAACCAACGCACTCCGACGGGTCGTCCAGCCGCAGCAGAGGGGGTGAGCTCAATCAGCAGTTTTTCGTCCGGCTCGGCCAGCAGCTGATCCAGGCGCTGGATCCGGTTACCGAGGAGGGCTTTGTGTTCAGGGTCGATATGCGTCTTCGACCCTTCGGTGGCAGCGGTCCTCTGGCTATCGACTTTGCCGGGGTGGAGGACTACTACGCGAGTCAGGGTCGGGACTGGGAACGCTATGCGCTCATGAAGGCCCGGCCCTGCGCGGGTGACATCGAGGCAGGGCAAGCGTTGCTCGCGGATCTTTCCAGCTTCGTGTTTCGCCGCTACCTGGACTTCGGCGCCATCGAGGCGCTTCGGGATATGAAGGCCCGACTGGTGGCCGAGCGACAGCATCCTCAGGATGTGAAGCTCGGTCCGGGCGGCATTCGGGACGTGGAATTCAGCGTGCAGATGCAGCAGATGGTCTGGGGTGGACGGGAAGCCGCGTTGCGTTCGCCCCGATTGCTGGAAGTGTTGAGAAGCTTGCCGGATCTCAACCACCTGGATGCGAATCAGGCGGCCATACTCGAAGCGGGCTACCGGTTTCTCAGGGATACCGAGCACAGCATTCAGGCGGAAGCCGATCGTCAGACGCAGCGGCTGCCTGAGGGTGAGCTCTCTCGGGCGCGCCTTGCGGCCTGTATGGGCTTCGCCTCGTTTGCCGACTTTCAAAAGCGGCTGGATGAGCATCGCAGCGCCATCGCGGCGTCCTTCGACGATCTACTCGGTGCGCCTGAAGCCGCGCCGTCCCTGGGCGCCCGCCTCTGGTCCCAGCCGGACGATCTGGAAGGACTGTCTGTCGCCGGATTCGGGCGGCCTGAGGCCGCCGCCGAACTGCTCGAAGGCCTGATCGCCGCCCGTGATCGTGCCTCCGTATCGGTGGAGGCAAAGCACCGCCTGGACGCGCTGATGCCGACGCTCATCGAAGACGTGCTGGACCGGCCGGACACGGATCTGGCGCTGGCCCGGGTCGTGCCCATCCTGCGCACCGTGCTCCGGCGCTCAGCCTACCTGGCCCTGCTCTCGGAGAATCCGCATGCACGCGTGCACTTCGTTGAGCTGGTGAGTACCAGCCTGTGGCTGGCGGAGACTCTGGCTGATCATCCGGCCTTCTTCGATGCGCTGCTCGACGAGCGCCTGCTCACGATGGTGCCGGATCGACAGGAGCTGGGCGAGGCGCTGGCGGCGGATCTGCGGCCTGCTGCCGATGACTTTGAACGCGCCCTCGAGATCATGCGGGAGTTCAAGAGTCATCATGTGTTCAACGTCGCCCTCGCCGAGCTGCGCGGAACGCTGCCGCTGATGAAGGTGAGTGACGCGCTGACCTGGCTGGCCGAAGCCATGCTGGAGGCGGCCCTCGATCTGGCCTGGCGGGAAAACCTGGCGCGCTTTCCGGAGCATGCCGAGTCGCGTCCATTTCTGATCGTCGGCTACGGCAAGCTGGGCGGCATCGAGCTGGGGCCTGGTTCGGACCTGGACATCGTCTTCATTCACGATCTGCCGGTCAGTGCCAGTCAGTTTCTGCACCGGCTCGTCCGGCGCCTCCTGCACGTGCTGACCGCGCCCACCTACAACGGCACCCTCTATGAGATAGACACGCGTCTGCGCCCATCCGGAAACTCCGGGACCATGGTCTCGTCGCTGCCCGCCTTTACCGAGTATCAGGAGAAGCAGGCCTGGACGTGGGAGCACCAGGCTCTGGTGCGGGCCCGTCCGGTCGCCGGTGATCCTGCGCTGGCCGCACGCTTCGAGGCGACCCGGCGGGCGCTGCTCGGCCGGAAGCGTGATCGGCGTGAGCTAGCCGAGGCGGTGCAGACCATGCGCCGGCGGATGCGCGATCAGTTGGGTAAGGATGAGGAGGCCTACGACCTCAAGCGGGGCAGCGGCGGTATCGTCGATATAGAATTTGTGGTGCAATATCTCGTTCTGGCTCATGCTCACGAACATCCCGCGCTCACGGAATTCACGGACAACGTCCGCATCCTGGATGCGGTCGAGGCGGCCGAGCTGCTGCCCGGCCACGCCGCCAACCGGTTGAAGGAAGCCTATCTGTCGCTGCGCGCCGAATGGCATCGCAGCATTCTGGACATCCCCGACACCGAGCGGGCGGCACAGACGCTGGCGCGGTACCGGGATGATGTGAGCGCCATCTGGGAAAGCGTATTTGATGATGGATAACTTGTCTGACCGCGATGGCTGGATCTGGCAGAACGGCCAGCTCGTCCCCTGGCGGGAGGCCACCGTGCACGTGCTCACCCACACCCTGCATTACGGGGTGGGCGTGTTCGAAGGCGTGCGTGCCTACGACACGCCGAGGGGCCCCTGCATATTCCGACTCGAGGCGCACACGAAGCGCCTGTTCAACTCTGCGCACATTCTGGGTCTCGAGATCCCCTATTCGCCCGATGAGGTCAGCGCGGCCCAGAAGGCCGTTTTCGCTGCCAATGATCTGAGCGAAGGCTACCTGCGGCCCATGGTGCATCTGGGCGGGGAGGCCATGGGCCTTCGCGCGAAGGATCTATCCGTGAATCTGATTGTCGCCGCCTGGCCCTGGCCCAACTACATGGCGCCGGAGAGCCGTGAGCAGGGCATCAGCGTGCGGACGTCGTCTTACACCCGACATCACGTCAACATCACCATGTGCAAGGCAAAGGCCAACGGCAACTACATCAACTCCATTCTGGCGCTGCATGAGGCGCTGGATGCCGGCTGCGACGAAGCCCTGATGCTCGACAACGAGGGCTATGTAGCGGAAGGCACGGGCGAGAACGTATTCATTGTCCGCGATGGTGTCATCCACACTCCGGAGCTCACCTCCTGCCTGGATGGCATAACCCGGGACTCCGTGATGACGCTGGCCCGGGAAGCCGGCTTCGACATCCTCGAGCGACGGATAACCCGGGA
>Ga0316191_10003131_pt1 | contig 12157 bp, 10 predicted proteins | sample Eddworburr2cm_MG_FD_204928 | JGI IMG/M metagenome (GOLD analysis project Ga0316191, IMG submission 204928) | Coastal sediment microbial communities from Maine, United States - Eddy worm burrow 2 cm | ecosystem: Environmental > Aquatic > Marine > Coastal > Sediment | place: USA: Maine...
CTTGAAGCATTTATACCCGGCCCCCTGACCACGATCAGCACGAGTCGCACGGCTGCATATACCCGGCGCCCCAACTTGCCAGGAATCGGCTCAAAATGGCGATACCCCATGCGACGCAATATCACCATGGCCGGCTGGCCGACGGCACCGAGATCAGCCTGGTCACCCTGACCCGGCACAGCTGTTTCAGCCTGGCTGCGGCGGTCCATCTCTGGTTCTCGTTTTCGGTGGGGGGTAAACAAATCGGTTCCTTGCGGCAAGTTCTGTTATAGTGCGCCCCATCTGGCGCGATCGGTCTGCGCCAATCCTCCATCCCGCAATCCGCGGGAAGAGCAATCCCTACAGATTCTGCCTTGACCGACCCGTGCCTGCGAATGACTCGCCAGCAACGGGCGGGGCGATCCGGAGTATTACAATAATGTCATTCACAAACCTCGGCCTGTCGGCCGAATTGTTGCGTGCGGTCGAAGAACAGGGTTACCAGGAAGCAACCCCGGTTCAGCTGCGCGCGATTCCTGCGATCCTGGCCGGCCGCGATATCCTGGCCGGCGCCCAGACCGGCACCGGCAAGACCGCCGGCTTTACCCTGCCGATGCTGCAGCGTTTGCAGCAGGCGGATGCCGGGCAGCGGCGGCCGCGGCGCGTGCGCATCCTGATCCTGGTGCCGACCCGCGAATTGGCCGCCCAGGTGGCGGAGAGCGTCAAAAATTACGGGCGCCACCTTTCCTACAAGTCCGTCGTGATCTACGGCGGCGTCAGCATCAACCCGCAGATCTCAGCCCTGCGCCACGGCGTGGATATCGTGATCGCGACCCCGGGCCGCCTGCTCGACCACCTGCAGCGCGGTACCGTGCGACTCGACGAAGTCGAGACGCTGGTGCTGGACGAAGCCGATCGCATGCTCGACATGGGCTTCATCCGCGACATCCGTCGGATCATCGGCGCGATGCCGGAAAAGCGTCAGAATCTGTTGTTTTCGGCCACGTTCTCGAGTGAAATCAAGCAATTGGCCGCCGGCCTGCTGAACCGCCCGGAAGAAATCGAGGTGGCGCCGCGCCACGAAACCGCCGCGCTGATCAGCCAGGTCGTGCACCCGGTCGACAAGAACCGCAAGCGTGAACTGCTGTCGCATATGATCGGCGCCGGTAACTGGCGCCAGGTGCTGGTATTCACCCGCACCAAGCATGCCGCCAACCGCCTGACCAAGCAGTTGGAGAGCGACGGCCTGGCCGCCGCGGCGATCCATGGCAACAAGTCACAGGGCGCCCGCACCAAGGCCCTGGCCGAATTCAAGCAAGGCAAAGTGCGGGTGCTGGTAGCGACCGATATCGCGGCCCGTGGCCTCGACATCGTCGAACTGCCCCACGTGGTCAACTACGAGCTGCCCAACGTGCCGGAAGACTATGTGCACCGCATCGGCCGCACCGGCCGGGCCGGCCAGGACGGCACCGCGCTGTCACTGGTCTGCGTTGACGAGAGAGCGCACCTGGCGGATATCGAAAAGCTGTTGAAGCGGCCGATCGAGCGCGTCATTGTGCCGGGCTACGAGCCCGATCCCAGTGTGCGGCCGGAGCCCATCCAGCGTGGTGGCGGTGGCAACAGCCGAGGCCGCAACAACGGCAACAACGGCGGCAGTCAACGCCGCAGCCGCAATGCTGCTGCCAAGGCCGCGCCCGCCAAGCGCTCGCGCAACCCTTCGCGAAGCGGCAACAGCTCGAAGAACCGCAACTGGCGCTCGGCAGCCTGATCCATCAAGCCCACCCGCCCGGCCAGGCCGGGCGGGCGCGGCGAATCAATCGCCGATGCGATCCTTAAGCGCATGGTAGAACATGCCCGCCACCAGCCCGGGCCAACGCAACAGCGTGCCGCCCGGAAAGGTCGGCGACGGAATCCGCGCCATCACGTCGAAGCGCTCGGCCGTACCCGCCACCGCCTCGGCGATCAGCTTGCCGGCCAGCGTCGCCATCTGCACACCGTGTCCTGAGAAACCCAGCGCGTAATACACGTCCGGTTCGAGCCGCCCGAAACTGGGCATGCGGTTCATCGTCACCGCCAGCGTCCCGCCCCAGCCGTAGTCTATGCGCGCCGGGGCCAGTTGCGGATAGAGCGGCAGCATCCGTTTGCGTACGAACGACTTGATGTCGGAAGGGAAGCGCCGGGTGTAGTTTTCACCGCCGCCGAACAGCATGCGCCCGTCACCCGTGAGCTTCCAGAAGTTGACCACGAACTTGGCGTCGTAAGCGCACATGTCTTCGGGGTTGATCTGCCGCTGCTGCTCTTCGCTCAACGGTTCGGTCGCGATGATGAAATTATTCAACGGCATGATCTTGCCGGCGACGCGTGGCTCCAGCCGCTCGAGGTAGCCGTTGCAGGCCAACACGACGTAGTCCGCGTAGACACTCCCTTCCCGGCTGGAAACCCGCGTCGGTTTGACGCGGTCGTAACCCGTGACCCGGCTGTTCTCGAAGATGCGCACACCGAGGCTCCGGGCGGCTTCCGCCAGGCCGAGCGCATAGTTCAGCGGGTGCAGGTGGGCCGAGGCATACTCCACCAGGCCGCCGCAGAACACGTCGGTGCCGCTGAAATACTCCAGCTCGGCACCCTCCAGGTAACGCATTTCGAAACCATAGTGCGAATGCATGTGCTCGGCGTACTGCCGGTACCAGGCGGCGTCGCTGCGCTTCAACGCCGTCTGCAGGCAGCCTCGCTTCAGGTCGCATTCGATGTTGAAACGCTCAATCAATTGGCGCACGGTGGCGACGGCCTCCACGCCCAGGTCCCACAGCCGCTGCGCCTCTTCCTTGCCATAAGCCTCTTCCAGGTCGTCCTGGCCCTTGCGCTGGCCGACGGAACACTGCCCCCCGTTGCGGCCGGAGGCGCCCCAGCCGATGCGTTCAGCCTCCAGCAGAACCACGCTATAGCCACGCTCAGCCAGGTGGATGGCCGAGGACAAGCCGGTGTAACCGCCGCCGATGACGCAGACATCGGCTCGTGTTTCGCCCTGCAGCGCAGGAAAATCGAGGCGACGGTTCATCGTGGCGGTGTAATAGGATTCAGGGTAAGCGGCGAGCTGTGATGGCATATCGGTGGGTCTTATCCGTTGTTCATCCTGCCTGCATTGTCCTTCACTCGCGGGGCTGGGTTCAACGCAAGCCAACGCATATGCCTGACGCACATCATTGGGCCCTGCCCCGATCCATGTTTGAATGATCTCGGGAGCGCTCTGAGCGTCCAGCGGCGCCTGCGCCGCGGAGGTAATGTTATGAAATACAAAGGCTTGTTTATTGCAGCCGCCCTATACACGGCCGGCATCGGCACGGCGCTGGCTTGCGAGTACAAGGCGGGCGAAACGAAATTCGTCGACTATGCGACCTGCCGCTATGGCGCCGACGCCATCCTGGTCGTCGACCTGCCCGAAGGTTCCAGCTGGGACAACTGCATCTATCAGCTGCAGGCTTTCCGGCCGGAAACCCTTTTGGCCGTGTCCAAGACCCGCAACGGCAAGGAATCCCACAGCATCAATGACCGCGGCAGCATCGGCAACCCCTGCTACCTGACCAAGCAAAGTTGCGACGCCGCGCTCAAGGCGTACAAGGCGACTCATTAGCCTGCATTTCTTACAACCGGTTCGTTCAGCCGCCGCCGCTAGCGGATGCTATTGGGCGGGACTTTCTCTCGCACAGAGTGCGCGTTAGACTCTTCAAACCCGCGAACAGGTTATCCTGACACCCTTGGCCGTCCATCGCCGCAGTCTGAGTTATCTGGAACCAGAACCTTCACGAGACCCCCTTTCCATGAAGAATGAAAGACACAAGCTATTGTTTTTATTCGCACTTGTTTGTCTGCTTCCAAAGCTGTGCAACGCTGGGCAGCTGGCCGATTTCGAGACCAAACTCGAGCTGTACCGCAACGACAAGCTGCACGGGGAGATGGTTTTCAAGCTGACCACGGGGGATAAGCACTGGACCATGCACAGCTCCACCGAGGGCACCAAGGGCGTGGCCAGCTGGCTCGGGCTGAAGGAGAGTTCAACCGGCGAAGGCGACTGGTTCGAGGGACAGGCAAGGCCGTTGCGCTACGAGCGCAATGTCCGGGTCATCAAGAAGATGCACTGGTCCGCCGAGTTTGACTGGGACAAGGGCGAGGTGCATACCGTGTATCCGGACGGTGAGTCGACGCTCCCACTGAAGCCCGGCGTGGTGGACGAATCGGCCATTGGGCTGCGCGTGCGGGCGGGCCTCAAGAACGGCGAAAACGAGTGGTTCCTCGACCTGGTCGACGAGGAGAAAATCGAAGAAGCGCATTTCAGGACACGCTCGGTGGAGAACGTGCAGACCGCGCTGGGTTGCATGAAAGTGCACGTCGTCGAAAAGGTCCGCTGGGAAGGCAACCCGCGCTACACCCGCACCTACTACGCGGCCGACCACGAATTCGCACCCGTCCTGCTCGAGCACGGCAAGTACGACGGCGACCATATCGAGGGCCGAGTCGTCTCGCTCTCCATAAACGGCAAGCCCGTCGCAGCCGGGCCGGACTGCCCGCCGTGACCATCGTCCGCGAACCCACCTACTACGCGCCCACTGAAGAGCGCATCAATATCCTGTCCCACGCGATGGGCCTGCTGTTCAGCATCGCGGCCCTGCTGGCCCTGGTGACGCGCGCCCTACTGCACGGCACTGCCTGGCACCTGGTCAGTTTCAGCGTATTCGCGATCAGCCTGATTGCGCTATATACCGCCTCCACGGCCTATCACAGCACACGTGATCCCAGCCTCAGGATCCGCCTGCGAACGGTCGACCACGCCACCATTTACGTACTCATTGCCGGCACTTATACCCCGTTCGCGCTGGTCACCCTGCAGGGCTCCATCGGCTGGCTGCTGTTCGCCATCACCTGGGGCATGGCCGTGACCGGCATCGTGCTGAAGTTGTTCTTTACCGGCCGTTACAACCAGGTCTCGACGCTGATGTACGTCTTCATGGGCTGGCTGATCGTGTTCTTCATCAAGCCGCTGATTGCGCAGTTCCCGTCGGCGGGCTTGGCCTGGCTGCTGGCCGGCGGCATCTCCTACACGCTCGGCGCCGTACTCTACAGCATTCCGAAAGTGCCTTATCACCACGCGATCTTCCACCTGTTCGTGGTATTGGGCAGCTTCTGCCACTTCATCGCGGTCTACGCCTATGTCTTGCCCCGGGCCTAGCGAGCCGCATTGGTGGATACCTTGAACCATTGCGTACTGCTGGACCGGGACGGGGTCATCAACAGGGATCTGCCAGGGTCCGTGTGCAGCACCTCTGACTTCGAGCTCCTGCCCGGTGCGGGAGAGGCTATCGCAGAGCTCAATCGTAAGGGCTATCATGTGCTCGTCATCACCAATCAGGCTTGCATCGGCCGCGGCGATCTCACGGCGGCCACGCTGGAGGCAATCCATGAACAGCTGCAGCGGCACCTGGCGCGGCTTGGGGGCAGAATCGACCGTTTTTACGTCTGCCCACACGTCGACGAAGACAACTGCGACTGCCGAAAGCCGCGGGCCGGCCTGATCGAGCGTGCATACGAGGACTATGGTTTTGAGCGGGCAGCAACCTGGATGATCGGCGACTCGGAACGGGACGTCGAAGCCGCTATGAGCGCCGGATGCCGGGCGGCCCTGGTCCGCACCGGCAAGAACTCGGCCGGTGGTCTTCGCCCGGAAGTTCCCCTGTTCGACGATCTTGCCCACTTCGCCCGCGAAATCGAGGATCAACGGAAAGCATCATGATCGATATCGACCGACAGATCAGTGAGCACCTGGCGGTGATCGAAGCGGTCCGCCCGCTGGCGCCGCAGCTCGAAGCGGTCGCGCGACTGATGTCCGAATGCCTGTCCGGCGGCGGCAAGATCCTGTGGATGGGCAACGGCGGGAGTGCCGCCGACAGCCAGCACCTGGCCGCCGAATTTGTCGGCCGGTTCAGCCGCGAGCGACGGGGGCTGGCGTCGATAGCGCTGACCACCGACACCTCGATTCTGACCTCAGTGGGCAACGACTACGGTTTCGACAAGATCTTCTCGCGGCAGATCGAAGCGCTGTGCCAGCCCGGAGACATCGTCGTCGGCATTTCGACCTCCGGCAACAGCCCGAACGTCGTCGATGCGCTGAGGGTGGCGGGGGCGCGGCAGGCCATTACAGTAGGCTTCGGCGGTGGCGATGGCGGTGCCATGCGTGCCGAAGTCGAACATTGCCTGGTCGTGCCCTCGGCGGTCACGGCGCGCGTCCAGGAAGCGCATATCCTGATGGGGCATATTTTGTGCGATTGGGTGGAGGCGTCTGTCGCCCATGGTTGAACCACGGCCACATAACGAGAACATTGCCAGTGCCGTGCGCAAGTCGTTCGGCCACAAGCGGGTGCTGGTGGTCGGTGACCTCATGCTGGACCGCTACATGGGCGGTAAAGTCGAGCGCATTTCGCCCGAAGCTCCCGTGCCGATCCTGAATCCGCAGACCGAAGAAATCAGGGCCGGCGGCGCCGGCAATGTCGCCCTGAACCTGCGCGGCCTGGGCCTGGAAGTGGCTGTCGCCGGCTACACGGGCAAAGATGAAAACCGTGACCGTTTGCTGAAAGTCCTGGCTGGACGCGGCGTCGACACCACGGCCGTCATTTCGCTGGCCGATCGTCCCACCGTCACCAAGACCCGTATCACCGCCGGGCACCAGCACGTACTGCGGGTGGACTCGGAAGACCTGAAGGGTATCGCTGCCGAGGACCGCGAGCGTTTGTTCCAGGCTGTGGCGGCACAACTGCCGGCGGACGCGATCATCCTGTCCGACTACGCGAAGGGCGTTTTGTCACGCGATTTGTGCCAGCGGCTGATCGCGGCCGCCCGCCAATCCGGAACGCCGGTGCTGGTCGATCCGAAGGGGCTGGATTTTTCCAAGTATGCCGGCGCCACCGCGGTGACGCCGAACCTGCTCGAAATATCGCGGGCCGGCGCGGTCGAGGCCGGCAACGAGGCGGACCTGATCCGGGCAGCGAGCGGCTTTGTCGATTCTCTGGGCCTGGAGTTCCTGATCCTCACCCGGGGCCCCGGCGGCATCACCCTGGTGAGCAAAGATCAGACCATTCATTCACCGGCCAAGGCGCGCGAGGTATTCGACGTGTCGGGCGCCGGCGATACCGTGATCGCAAGCGTCGCCGCCGGCATGCTCGGCGGCCTCGATTACACTGACATGCTGCACATGGCCAACCTGGCTGCCGGTTACGTGGTCGGCCGCGCCGGCACGGTCGCCATTGAGCAGGCTGCGCTGATGTGGACCCTGCGTACGGAGGATCACTCAGCGCCGACCACGGTTTACGCGCTGGATGAACTGCTGCTGCTGGTGGACTACTGGCGCAGCCAAAACCGGCAAATCGTGTTCACCAACGGCTGCTTCGACATCATTCACGCCGGTCACGTGGCCCTGTTTCACAAGGCGGCGCGCGAAGGGGACCGCCTGGTCGTCGGCATCAACACCGACCGGTCCGTACGCGGGCTGAAAGGCGAAACACGGCCGCTCAACGGCCAGGAAGACCGCGCCCTGGTGGTTTCGGCGATGGCGGCGGTCGACGCGGCCGTGCTGTTCGATGAGCCTACTCCGCTGGAATTGATCAAGGCGCTGCGCCCGGACGTGATCGTCAAAGGCGCCGACTACAGCAAAGACCAGGTCGTCGGCGGGGCGGAAGTCGAGGCCTGGGGCGGACGCGTGGTGCTGGTGCCGCTGGTCAAGGACAAGAGCACATCTGAACTGGTGCGCAGGATTTCGGGATGAGAACAGAAGTGGGGAGGTCGCGACGATGATCGTGGTGACGGGCGGCGCAGGATTCATTGGCAGCAATATCGTGGCGGCGCTCAATGCCGCGGGGCACGAAAACATTCTCGTGGTCGACGATCTCAGTGACGGCACCAAGTTCGTCAATATCGCGGACCTGAAGATCAGCGATTACGTCGACATGAACGAATTCCTGTCCCGCATCAAGGCCGGAGCGAACGTCGGCCGGGTGTCGGCCATTTTCCACCAGGGCGCCTGTTCGGACACGACCGAATGGGACGGCCGCCTGATGCTCGACAACAACTACGAGTATTCCAAGCACCTGTTGCATTACAGCCTCGCGCGCCAGATTCCGTTCCTGTACGCCTCCTCCGCATCGGTTTACGGGGACGGCAGCGTGTTCAACGAAGATCCCGTCAACGAGCGACCGCTCAACCTGTACGCCTACTCGAAGACGCTGTTCGATCGCTACGTTCGGCGCCACCTGCCGGACGCCAGGAGCCAGGTCGTCGGCTTGAGGTATTTCAACGTCTACGGGCCGCGCGAACAGCACAAGGGCAGGATGGCCAGCGTGGCGTGGCATTTTGACCGCCAGCTCGGTGAAACCGGGATCGCCCGGCTGTTCGAGGGTTGCGACGGTTATGGAAACGGCGAGCAGAGAAGGGATTTCATTTACGTCGCCGACATCGCCGCGGTCAACCTGTGGTTACACGATAGTCCCGGCGTGTCCGGAATCTTCAATCTCGGCACCGGCAAGAGTCAGACCTTCAACGACGTCGCCCGGGCAGTTATCGATTTCCACGGCCGTGGCAAGATCGAGTACATCCCGTTTCCGGCGAACCTGCAAGGGCGCTACCAGAGCTTCACAGAGGCCGACATGAGCGCACTGCGCGCCGCCGGTTATGACCAGCCGTTCCGGACGGTGGAACAGGGCGTCGGCGAGTACCTGGCACAGCTCCACGCTTAGCCCACCGCCGGCGCACGTTTTCCGGCCTGGTCGGACTATCGATGCTACTCGACGGGCGCCCCGTCCGGAACAGGCTCCTGTTCCGGCCCGCGGACCACCACGTAGACATGCGCGCCGGTCCGCAACCGGCCGATAACGCGGGCCTGCCACTCCGCCTCCCGGCCGGAGAAGACCAGGTCGACCGATCCTTCGTGGATCAGCACCACTGATTTCGGATGCTCGCGAAAGAAGCTGTCAACCTCCTCCTGGGAATACAGCAGATCGACCATGGCATCGGTGTGGTAGGCAAAGCCGCCCCGCCTGGCGATTCCCGACGGATGCATCCGGCCGGTGCTGGCCTTCGAGCCGGTGGGATAGACCATGCCGAAATGCGTTTCCGAGCCGATCTGTTCCCTGATCCAGGCGCTCTGGGGCGCGTAAGACTTGGTCGGTTCCATGGCCGGCAGCACCAGGCTCAGCAGAACGACATACAGCACGACGTGAGCCACCGCGATTCGATTGAGCGCCGCACGGGCCTGGTTGCGCCAGCCGGCCAGTCCAATCCAGGGTCCGGACAGGAGCAATACGATGCCTGTTACCGCGAAAGGCACGCGCGCCAGTTGCGCGACCTCGAGCCACTGCTCGTGCAGGTCAAAACGCGCCAGGAAGGACGTGTAACGGGCTACCACCACCAGCAGCCCAATGCCAAGCACGGTGAAGACAACCGCGAGGATCAAAGAATAAATGCGGACCGGCAGAGCGCCAGGGGCATCGGCCGGCGCCTCCGCCCCGGTCCGGCCAACACTGGCCAGCCAGGGTCCGAGCAGCAGGGCAGCGGCCGGATAGGCAGGCAGCAGATACAACTGGCGCTTGGTCTCGGCGATACTCAGGAAAACGAAGAATGCACCGAACCACCAGAGCAGCAGTTGAACCCTGGAATCACGCCAACGGCCGGAACGCACGACCCACCAGGCCGCCACCGGCAGCAACCAGGACCAGGGGTGCAAATCGACCCAGAAGCTTCTGAAATAGTAGAAGAGGGATGGTTTCTGGTGGCCCCTGATCGAGCCGTCCTGGAAGCGCTCCAGGTTCTGCGCGTACAGCTCATACAGGATATTGCTCCAACCCATCGCATCCGCGGTAGCAGCGAACCAGGGCACATAGATCACCAGGGAAACCAGTGCCAGCGGCGCCAGCTCGAGGACACGCCGCCATTCGCGGCGGGTGCCGTGCCACAAGGTCAGCACCAGGCCGGGCAGCAACAGCCCCAGCGGGCCCTTGGACAACATGGCCAGGCCCAGGAATGCGAAGCCGGCCGCGCGCAACCACCAGCGGGGGTTTTCCCCGGCGCCCTCGGCATAAACAAGCAGTCCGGCCGTGATCCCAAGGGTGAACAGGATGTCGGGCCGGTAACTGTTGCCCTGGTACAGGAAATACTGGAAGGTCAGCAAGGCGAGGCCGGCCCAGAACCCGGCGCGCGCACCGAACCAGCGCGAAGCCGCCATGCAGGTGACGAGGCCCGTGCCAATGGCCGCCAGCGCGTTCGGCAAGCGCAGCGAAAACGCGGACATGTCACCCAGCAGGTGTGAAAAAAAAGTGCCGGTCCAGTAAATCATGGGCGGGTAGTCGACCCAGATAACGCCCATGCGGCGCGGCGATATCCAGTCGCCGCTGAGGAACATGGCCCGGGTCACCTCGCCGATATCCAGCTCGTCCGGATACCACAGGTCGCGCAGGCCGATGAAGGCGACATACAACAGGGAACCCAGCAACACGAGCGCCAGGTTGCGGTTATCAATCGCCCACCGCGAAAACTTGGATGAATTCATGTTTTTCACACCGTGAGGCCAGCGACGCCGCATCTGGCGGCGCGAGGAGAGCTTGCCTGAACGAAAGCAATGCCCATAATATACGTCCATGCACTGCATGTCCGCAGTTCCGTCGATCACAATGCCGGGGTGACGTTGCGCGAAAACGGCTCGAGCTCCGCCTGAGTGCGCCAACGGCCCATCGTCCAGCAATCACGAAACCATTGAAACCGCAGATTACCGAATCCTTGCCGGACTACATGCAATGGGAGTCCGTCGCCGCCCTGATTGGCACACAGCATGCCGATTGCCTGGTTGCGCGCCCCACGAATGAGCATCAGTGCCGCGAAACCATCGCGTTCTGCCAGCGGCACGATCTCTCGATCTGCGCCCGGGGAGGCGCCTACAGCTACGGCGACGTCATCCTGAACGACCGCAACCTGATCCTGGATACGTCGAAATTCAATCGCATCCTGGGCTTTGACGAAGACACGGGCCGCATTACCGTGGAACCGGGCGTGACGATGATCGAGGTCCTGCAGCGCGTGTTGCACAAGCGCTTCGATCTCGCGTCGATTCCCTCGGAATCGACCATCACGGTCGCCGGCGCCCTTGGCTGCAACGTGAATGGCCGGGACGGCTGGCGCGTGGGCAATTTCGGTGACCAGGTGGTGGCCCTGAAATTGCTCACCGCCTCGGGTGAACTGATGGAACTCGATCGCAACACCGATGGCGACGTGTTCCGCGCGGTGATCGGCGGCATGGGCCTGCTCGGGATCGTGACCCGGGTGACACTGCAACTGCAGAAAATCCCCTCGCCGTTCCTGGAAATTTCCCGCCAGCCGGTGCGCGATATCGACCGGTTGCTGGATCACATGCGGGATGTCGAGGCGAACAGCGACTTCGCGGTGGTCTGGCTGGACCCGACCGCCAAAGGCTCCCGGCTCGGCCGGGCAGTCGTTCATGCAACGAAATGGGTGGCAAGGGAAGGCACGCCCGATGAACTGAAAGCCCAGGTCGCCGGGAGTTTCGAGCGGCTGCAAAAACGCCTGCAACAGTCGCGGATGGTGGCGCCGGTCACCCGTCTGATCGTCAGCACCATGTTGCAGTTCCAGCGGCTATCCGTGACCTCCTTCAACGCCTTCTATTTCCATTACAGCCGCCTGCGCCATCGGCTGCATTCGGCCGACAATGTCGAGAGTTTCCTGCGCTACAACTTTGACGCGAGCTTCATCATTCCATCCGCCTCGGCCGTCTGCGGACCGCTCGGCTACACGCTGCAGGTAACGGTGCCCCGCAGTGACGCGCGTGCCGCGATCAGCCGAATGATTGCCCTGGTGCAGGCTTCGCCTTGCCGGCCGCCGAAAGTGATCGTGCGCGTGCACCGGGTGGACGACTACCTCATCTCGTTTTGTGAAGACGGTTACAGCCTGAACTTCGAACTGCATCCCAAGCAACGCCACGTCGAGCGGATGGATCGCTTCGTTGATCAGCTGGTGGAATGCGTCATTGAATACGGCGGCAAAGTCCACCTGGCGAAGGACACGGTATTGACCCGGGACCAGTTCCAGAGATTGTTCCCCGGGCACCCGGAATTCCTGGCGATGAAGCGTCGCC
>Ga0316191_10003132_pt1 | contig 12155 bp, 12 predicted proteins | sample Eddworburr2cm_MG_FD_204928 | JGI IMG/M metagenome (GOLD analysis project Ga0316191, IMG submission 204928) | Coastal sediment microbial communities from Maine, United States - Eddy worm burrow 2 cm | ecosystem: Environmental > Aquatic > Marine > Coastal > Sediment | place: USA: Maine...
CGTGCCGCCCTGATTACCCGCGGACTGGCGGAAATCATTCGGCTTGGGGATGCCATGGGTGCTCGCCGCGAGACGCTGATGGGGCTCGCCGGTGTGGGGGATCTGATACTGACCTGCACGGATGACCTGTCACGCAACCGCAGACTCGGGCTGGCACTTGGCAAGGGAACCGGCATTGATTTGGCACTAGAGGAAATCGGCCAGGTGGTGGAGGGTTTCAATACGGCAGGGGAAGTAATGCAGTTGGCGAAACAATACAAGGTCGACATGCCGATTTCCGAACAGGTCTACCGGGTTCTGTATGAGCACCTGTCGCCTGCAGATGCGGTCAGGAACCTGCTGGCACGCGACGTCAGGCCGGAGTCAGCCGGCTGAACCCTTAAAACCCTGCTGACGCCAGGCCTCATAGACCAGTACGGCCACGGTATTCGACAGATTCAGACTGCGGCTGTTTACGGCCATGGGCAAGCGCAGCACCGCTGCCTTCCCCAGCCACTCCAGCACCTCATCCGGTAACCCTCTCGTCTCGGGACCGAACAGAAAGGCATCACCCGGTTGAAATTCTGCCTCTGAATACGCAGTCGCCCCCCTGGTCGATAGACCCCAGATGCGCACCGGATTGACCTCCTGGTGGAATGCTGCCAGTGACTCATGTTCTCGCACCGCCGCCCACTCGAGGTAATCGAGACCGGCGCGACGTAATTTGCGGTCGTCCAGTTTAAAGCCCAGTGGATGGATTAAATGCAGGGCGCTGCCGGTATTGGCGCAAAGGCGTATGATGTTGCCCGTGTTTGGCGGTATCTCCGGCTGGTAAAGTACAATATGAAACATCTGGGAGCCTGTTGATTTGACCTGTGTAACTGTAATGACTGACGCTGACCGGCAAAAACTGGCTGTGGGATTTTGTGGCCTGTCACTGGCAACACCGCTGGTGCTGCTGTCCGGGTGCGTCGGTTTCGGCGAAGAATATACCCGTGTTGCCGGCTTTTCCAATCATGATGCCGGTGCGGTATGCCTGAAAGGCACCACGCTGGCAGCGCGATCGGGCAACCGGCCACACCGCATCGCGGAAACATCGGCCGGCATGCTGAATGCAATTGGCCTGCAGAATCCCGGCACGGATTATGTTGTGAACACTATACTGCCATCTCTGGATTTCACTGAGACACGGTTTATCGCCAACGTCTCCGGCTCCACTATTGAAGAATATGCCGAAGTGACCCGTATGTTCGATGACTCGCCGATTGATGCCATCGAGATCAATATCTCCTGTCCGAATGTAAAGGAGGGTGGCGTCACCTTTGGTAATGATCCGGACATGTCAGCTCGCGTGGTGGCCGCGTGTCGAGCCGTGACCAGCAAACCCCTGATCACCAAGCTCTCACCCAACCAGACTGATATTGCCGACAACGCCCGCCGTTGTATCGATGCCGGCACCGACGCTTTCGCGGTCATTAATACCCTGATGGGAATGGCCATCGATAGCGAACGACGCAGGCCGGTCATAGGCAATAACCAGGGCGGCCTGTCCGGCCCGGCCATCAAGCCCGTTGCCCTGCTGAAGGTGCACCAGGTCTACCAGGTCTGCAAGGACCACGACATCCCCATCATTGGCCAGGGCGGCGTGACCAGCGCTACGGATGCCATTGAATTCCTGATCGCCGGCGCCACTACCGTGGGTGTCGGTACCGCACTGTTCTATGACCCGCTGGTCTGCAACAAAATAAACAGTGGCATTGTCGAGTATCTTGACCGCCATGGACTTGAATCCGTACACCAGCTCACCGGCAGCCTGACCCTGAATACCCCGCCGCCCGCACCCTGCGCCGGCGGATAATCCCCTGACTGGCCTGAATTTTCCCGGCCTGCCTCAAACTCCCCGCATTCCGCGGTGACGCACTAAAGCTTCCGCTTGTCTGTCCGATACGTATATCCACGTACGCCTGATCCATGTCAGACAGATACTGAAATCAATCATGTTATATCGGTTACCACCTCGCGAGGCCCCATGAACACTCATTACAAACAATTCATTACATCATTACTGCTGGCAGCCATCGGCATAGTGCCGGTCACCGCACTGGCGGACTCCGGCAGTGCCAACAGTGCGTCGCCCTCGGTCGCTGTTGATCTTGATTTCAGAGTGGTGATCCCAGGCATCCTGCGGTTTCGTGTCGGCACTGATACACCCGGCGCTGTTGATGAAGTCCTGTTTGAACCCGCGGCAGGTGATATAGGGACTGGTAACGACGTAACTGCAACAACCAATGGTAGCGTGACGGTCAGCATTTTCAGTAATGCGGGACAAATTACTATTACACCGACCAACGATGGTAGTGGTAATGGCCTGAATAATGGCACCCCCGGCGAAAATATCCCGTACAGTGAAATTCTGGTCAGTGAGAGTGAAGCCGCCTTCGCAAACCCGACACTCAGCAACGCCGGTGGCCCGACGGACGCGACCACGCCAACACCGACCAGTGGCAACAACAAGGTAACCAATTATACCAATGAAACCTGGACTTACCTCTATGACAACTCTGTTGAGTATCCGGCCGGCGAATATACCGGTACGGTGACTTACACTGCCACGACACCCTGAACAGGTTAACAATCCGCCTCATCCAGGGCAGCGCCAAAAAGTCCTGCACAAGCACGGCAGCTTGTTAGTTAGCTGCCGTGCTTGTGTTTTATCCCGCAGTCGGTAGCATTGGCCGGGTACACCGAATTTCCGGCAGTTATCTGACATCATGTCCAACACTAATATCCTGAAAGCCGGAGCGCTCCTGTTCACCGGTCTGAGCGTATGTGTACTTCAAATGGTCTGGATACCGGCCTCTGAAGCGGTGACCTTTAATATCAGAAATAATGCTAAATCGCAGATATCCATACGGGTAGGTGCAGGTGGCAAAAATGTTAGTACCGTCGAATTTACTGTCCCGGTAACCGAACTTGGTAATGGCACCCCCCTCACCAGCTCTACACCCATTGAAATCCGGCTCGCAATCCGTGGAACAGCAGGTAATCCTGTAACCGGAATACTCTCTGCCGACTCTTTCACTCATCCACTGACAAACAGCAATGGCAATACGCTACCGTTTTCTGATATCAGCTGGGTAGCAAGCAACGGTAATATTCCACCCGGCGCATTTAACAACGATACCAAGCAGATACTCGCAACATTCCAGAGTCCGGATCGCATTTCTGATATCCTCACTTTCAGTTACGCCAATACACTTGGCACAGCAGCGGGCACCTATAATGGCAGCGTTGTATATACCTGGTCAGCCCCGTGAAAGGATTGATTTTAGCCCTTGCAGTATTGCTATTCACGCCAGCAGTATTGGCGGAACGGCTGGATGATTTATTATCACCGCAGCAGCAATTTGATACTGATTTTGAGTGGACTTACCAAAACGACATTGACCTTCATGATGACACACAGCTCAATTCACTGACCGCAAGGACACAGGGTGTTGAAATCCGTTTGAATACATCCCCCTACCTGGGCAAGCGAGCACGTATTTATATCGGTCTGCCTGTCGCCATTCGGGGTATGGGTGATTCAAGCTCCCTGCGGATGAGTTGGAAAACAAATGGCATATTTACAGACGGCTCCATTACTGCTGGCAACCGTAGTAAACTCTTTGAGGGAAAAATCACCGAAAAGGTAATGAGTGATGTCCTTGATATATCATTTCAAATTGATGCACGACAGGTCTTCGGTGCACTTCGATTCAATACATTATACGAAATTGAAATACTTGGTCCCTGAATTAAGGACATGCCTGAGCGGATGTATGCTGTTGATTGCAGTATGCTCTACTGCACCCGTAAGCGCTGCCGGATTTGCAGCAACGGTTTCACCACCCCGTTTTGAGCTCGACGCAAATGCGGGTGGCATACTGCGTGAGACAGTAACCATTGAAAATGCCAGCGATACTCCCGCCGCCTTCGAGATAAGGAGTGCTGACTGGGACCTTTCTGAAAACGGGGGCGTGACAATTTTTCCTCCTGAACGCCAACCGGACAGCTGTCGGCCCTGGGTACGACTTGAACGCCACAGTCTGAAACTCCCGCCTGGCGGCACAAAACGTTACCGCTTCGAGATTCATCTTCCAGATGACGCAAGCAGGGGCGAATGCCGGTTTGCATTGTTGATAGAACAACCGGATGCGCAACCTGTAATGGCGAGAGCCAGGAACATCCAGTTTCCCGTCCAGGGCCGGGTTGCCGTTATTGTTTATGTACGCATCAATAGCGCCACCCCGGAGTTGTCCCTGGAAACGCTGCAACTTGAAACAGTCAACGGCATGTTAACACCCGTAGTGCAACTCAAGAATCAGGGCAACGCACATGGTCGCCCCGAGGGGCTCCTGCAAGGAACCGATGCGAGTGGAAATAAAATAGACTTCACCGTCGCCCAGACACCCATCCTGCCAGGTCAAACGCGGGCTATCCCACTCTGGCAAGCACCAGCTGAAGGCGAAAAACCAATCAGTTTTATGCCACCAATAAAGATAAAGGGATTGATAGAGTGGGAAGGTGGAGAACAGTCCGTCGATACAGTGCTGGAATAGGGCTATTCAGTAATACGTATCAGTGCGAACTCCAGGACAGCCTCTTCCCGCGGTTTTACGTAAACAGATCGCGGAGTCTCATCGTCCAGTCCCCATGGCAGTGGAAGGTCCTCCACAGCGACTGATAGCGTATGCTCGCCGGCCGGAACAGGAGCAAAGAAAAATGCTCCGTCATTGTCCGTCACCCTCGGCGAGCGGCCGTCCAGATAGACAAATATCCCGCTGGCAGTACGTTCACCGGCCTGTCTTTGGCCGTCACGGTTCTCGTCAAAAAAAACCACTCCCCTAATTTCACCAAAACCTTCATGTCCGGTTGATACGCCAGATATAACCGCCTTGCGGCCACTTTTCCTGGTATGGCGAATACTTAGCAGGATCGTATGTGTGTCTTCCGAAAGTTCCTCTTCGGGGAACAGACTGATGTTTTGTTCAGCGCGTGAAAATGTGTAATCAAGCCGCGCATCCCATTCCCTGTGAAAGCGCCATAGCATGCCCAGGCTGGCGCTGTAGTTATCTGTATCTGTGGAACTGTCATTCTTAATCCTGGTAAAACTCAGATTACCGTTCCAGTTAAAGTGTGGTACCGGTTGATGTCTAAATAGCAGACTTGCCGAGTCTCTTTGGGTTTCATCTTCGATATCACTCACGGACTCGTGGGACAGTGTCGTTGACAGGGAAAGTGTCCGTGAATAATCCCAGTCCTGATCCCAAATAATCCCGTACGTGTCCCCCTCGTCGCCCTGATTATCAACGTCTGCCCCAAACACTTCAAACCGGGAGTTGCCAATTGCTGATTTACGAGACAGGTATACGGAAATACGATCCAGACTGCTATCTTCGCCGGCAGCGTCATTCCTGGCATCGACAGCCAGAAGTGACAGCGTAGCACCCAGGCCTGTTTTGCTGTCAATACGCCGATCTCCGGTTACAAAAACATTGCTGGTCCGCATTTGTGGCAACGTCTCATCGTTATCCACATTGTTCTCCATCAGGTCTGTCCCTAAAGTCAGGTTGTAGCGCACGGAACGTACCTCGGAGCGTGTATAAAAGCCCTGCTGGTCATCGGTCAACGCAACCTCCGTCCATAATAAATCGGGGTCCAGGTAAAAAACGCCATAACGGTGCCGCCAGCGCCCCACACGATCATCACCATCCAGCCAGATACCGCTGCCCCCCTCACTGTCTGCAAGAAAATGTCCCAGGTAACGATGACGCTTGTCGACTGCCTCATAACCGAGCACGCCGGCAAGACTTTCATGATCACCCACTTCATCAGAGCCACTTAATGAAACGATCTGTGCTGATGTCAGTAATTGCTTAGTTATTGCGTGACTGATACCCAGCGAAACGAGACTGCCACTGGTCGTATCAAAGTTATCAAGACGACCACCACCGAGTGATCCAATTTTTCCTGCACTGAATCTCAAGGCAGTCCGATCACTACGTGACCAGGTACCTGCACCTGCCAGCAAAGAAGAAGGCAGGTTCATTCGGTAGCTGCTGCTTAATAACGGGTCCGCATTGCTACGCAATACACCCAGGCCGTTATCCATTAGCCAGTTTTCATTCACTGCAAAATCGTATTGCCTAAGCGAAATGTTCCCGCCTGCGCCGTCATTGCCCGTGGTGTTTTCAGGGATTTGGCTATACGCAATGGTAGCCAGGAGCTCCAGACCACCAGCATGGCGCGTCTCGCGCTGCCAGTTGAGAATGATCCCATCCTCACGAAGCACATCACTATTCGTGGCATGATCTTCATAGTGACGGTATTCCGTACTGTAAACACGCAACCCTTCAGGCTGCTGGTCTGCATCCTGATCTGGTTGATACACTGTTTCAGACTCGTCTACAGGGGCAATCAGCTGATCTATGTACGGTTCAGTATCACCCTGTTCATGATTCACGCTCGCATTGGTATCTGCCAAAACAAATGTACAGGTCACTGAATACAATAACAGTGCTGCCGTAAATGCCACGCGCATACTCATGCACCCGGCATTTTTTGTAAAGGCCGGAATAAATTTTCAAAACGTGTTGCGCGTTGCCGGTTACTCTGCACGTGCAAATTAAATGCCCTGCTATGAGCAAAGTACGGATTGAAGCATAGACGCAACAATGCGTCCATCAAGGTAAGGATAACGAAAAATATCATTGCCGCTATAGTAAGCGGCCGGTGAACAGACTACTTCAGTTCCAGTTCCTTCAGCTTGCGTGTCAGGGTATTGCGCCCCCATCCCAGCAAGTGAGCAGCATCCTGACGCCGGCCACCGGACTGCTGCAGTGCAACTTCTATCAGGACCTTCTCGAAGGACGGCAGGGCATCGTCCAGTAACCGCTCTGCCCCACCGGCCAGCTGCTGCTGTGCCCACAGGCGCAGTAAAGCCAGCCAATCCGTACCTGCCGCCACCTCACTGCTGGCTGAAGTATGCAAATCCTCGGGTAAATCCTCGGGGAGTATTTCCTGCCCCGGTGCCATCACCGTCAGCCAGCGACACAGGTTCTCCAACTGCCGCACATTACCTGGCCAGTCCAGTTGCGTCAGTATGGCGGAAGTCGCGGCAGTGATGGATTTTGTTTCAACCTTGAGTTCACTGGCTGCGCGCTGCAGAAAATACTGCATTAATAACGGGATATCCTCACGACGTTCCCGTAATGTCGGGAGCTTGATTCGAATGACATTGAGACGATGAAACAGGTCTTCGCGAAATGCCCCGTCCCGTACGCGCTGCTCAAGGTCCTGATGTGTGGCCGCAATAATGCGCACATCCACTTTTTTCGGGGTATGCGCGCCGACGGGATAAAACTCGCCATCCGCCAACACGCGTAACAAGCGGGTCTGTAATTCTGCCGGCATATCACCGATCTCATCAAGCATCAAGGTACCGCCATTGGCCTGTTCAAAGCGCCCGGCACGCCGGTTTTGTGCACCGGTAAAGGCACCGCGCTCGTGTCCGAACAGTTCCGATTCCAGCAAGTCTCTTGGGATCGCCGCCATGTTAAGGGCAACAAACGGGTTGGCCGCTCGTTTGCTGTGGCGGTGCAGTGCCAGCGCTACCAGCTCTTTACCGGTACCTGATTGACCGTTGATCAGGACAGTGGCATTGGAATTGGACAGGCGACCAATCGCGCGAAACACTTCCTGCATTGCTGGTGCCTTGCCGATAATTTCAGGTACATGGTGAGCTTGCTGCAGGACTTTTTCTGCCGGTTGCTGGGCACGCACGTCCAGTGCCCGATTGACCAGTGCTACGGCTTCATCCATATCAAAGGGTTTGGGGAGATACTCGAATGCCCCACCTTTATAGGCTGAAACAGCACTGTCCAGATCGGAATGTGCCGTCATGATAATCACCGGCAAGTCGGGGTACTGCATATGAAGCTGCTCAAGCAATTCCAGTCCATCCATGCCGGGCATGCGAATATCGGTAACGATGACGGCAGGCTCCTGCTTGCTGATAGCCATCAGTGCCCTGTCGGCAGAATCATATTCGATCACCTTCAGTCCAGCCTTGCTCAGCGCCTTGTCCAGCACCCAGCGGATCGATTTGTCATCATCAATGACGCAAATAGTGTTGTTATGACTCATGCTTGACTTCCAGTGGCAGCAAAATGGTGAATACTGTATTACCCGGTTGGCTGTTGCATTCAATCAGTCCCTGATGGCGACTGATTAAGGCCTGTGCTATGGACAATCCCAGCCCGGTACCATCACTACGGCCGGTAATCATCGGGTAAAAAATCTGTTTGCGCAGATCTTCAGCAATGCCCGGGCCATTGTCTGTAATCTCGATTCGCGCTACCAGACGATGTCTGCTGGAACCGATATTAAAATTACGTTGTACCCGGGTACGCACTGCAATATCCCCGTCATTCCCGAGTGCCTGCGCCGCATTCCGTACGATGTTGAGCAACGCTTGCAGCAGCAGATCAGGATCGGCCTGCAAATCAGGCAGGCTGGGATCGTAGTCATGGTGGAAACGCAGCTTCCTGCCAGCCTCGGCCTGTACCAGGTCACGTACCCGTTCGAGGATCTGGTGAATATTGACAGCTTGTATCTTCGGCAGCTTATTTGGTCCGAGCATGCTGTCCATTAGCGCTCGCAGGCGATCTGCCTCACTGATAATGATTTGTGTATATTCCAGCAGCGCATCATCCTTGATTTCCTGCTCCAGTAGCTGCGCGGCACCACGCAAGCCACCCAGCGGATTTTTAATCTCATGGGCAAGCCCCCGCACCAGTTCATGTGTGGCCTGTTGTTGTGTAATCAAATGCTCCTCCTGCTCTATGCGCAGCTGGTAATCGATCTGGCGTAATTCCACCAGCACACATGGCTCCCCATTTCCATCCGTGATGGATGTGAAGGTGCAATTCACACGCAGGTTGGGTGCATCAGGCAATTCGAGCCGGCAACCTCTGTGAGACAGTACCTGTTCGGAGGCCAGCGCAGCGGTCAGTTGTTCCGACAGCACATCCGCATTTTTCAACAGTTCATAAACCGAACGCCCACAGACATGACGGGCAGTGTGGGCCAGCATGACTTCACCGGCATGGTTGAGGTAGGTCAGCTGCATGCGGGCATTAAAGACCAGCACCGCCGTACCCATGTTCTCGAGTAACCGGGCTGCGCTCAAATCAGATTGCACATTTTCTCCAGACATCAGCAATGATCATGCAAAATGCAAACCAATGTTCCCAATTAGCCTGCTTCCTGAATAAAATCATTAACTGCTGTTCAATCAAGGGGATGTAGCTTATGTCCAGCAGACCTGACTGAGCAGCATGCTCATCTAACTGTAGGACAGTATAGCCTTACTCACAGGTTTGCACCAACATGGTGCATCGAACAAAGAGAGGGATGGTCTACCTGGCTGACGGCAGGGGTGTTGGCCTGGGCCGGTTCGGATTATTGGGATGATTCGGATTGTAAAGGGTCTGCCGGTGCAGGTTAACAATCACAGGAGCAGCACTGATAATGGCATCTCCATCGGTATCGAGCACACTGGCCGTCAGGCTGTGTTCACCACGGTCCACATTACTCATTGTGGTCCGAATCGAGGTGCCGGGTTCCCCGTAGGGTTCTCCGTCCAGGTAAAACTGGACACGGTGATTACGCTTGCCGCGCAAGGCCGGCGTCAATTTCAGTTCGACGTTGATAATGCCCTGATTATTTCTGATGGTCGCATTATCTTCTGGCTTCAGGAAAATAAAGTCCTCATACACTGCTGTTTCGACAGGTTCCTCTTTTTTGGACGTAGACTCTGTAACCGGTGGCGGGGTGTAGGTGGGTAACGCCGGCATTTTCAAGGCCTCCGCACCCTTTGTCCGGGTATCAGAGTAGACAACCTCGCCATCTGCATTAATGGACTTGTAAATTTCTGCGTGTGCACTGCCAACCAGCAGTAGCATGATCAATAGACGTTTCATGACTAATAACAATAAACGTGTCCTGCAAGTGTTGCAATACTGATTATCAACCTCAAGCTACCCTTGATCCGGCCTGACTGTTGCACAAGTGACGAACATCACACTTCGATGTACAGGGATGTACGAGTGTCACGGGAGGCAGGACGCCTTGAGTGACCGATGTACAGGGATGTACGAGTGTCACGGGAGGCAGGACGCCGTGAGAGACCGATGTACAGGAATGTACGAGTCTTACGCGAGACAAAAAAAGCCCCGCTGTAGAAGCGGGGCATGTTATTACCTGTATCTCTGTCGCCTGTTGCAGTCTTCAGAGGCTGTAATACATATCGAATTCAACCGGATGCGTGGTCATGCGCAGGCGCGTAACTTCTTCCATCTTGAGGTCTATATAGGCACTGATCATGTCATCACTGAATACTCCACCGGCCGTCAGGAACTTGCGGTCGGCATCCAGTGCATCCAGCGCTTGATCAAGTGAACTGCACACTGTCGGGATCTTCTTACCTTCTTCCGGCGGCAGATCGTACAGGTCCTTGTCCATGGCCTCACCCGGATCGATCTTGTTCTTGATACCATCAAGACCGGCCATCAACATGGCAGCAAAGCACAGGTAGGGATTGCCACTGGAATCCGGGAAGCGTACCTCGACGCGACGCCCCTTCGGGTTGGACTCGAACGGGATACGCACGGAAGCTGAACGGTTGCGGGCCGAGTAGGCAAGCATGACCGGTGCTTCAAAACCCGGCACCAGGCGCTTGTAACTGTTGGTGCTGGCATTGGTAAACGCGTTCACGGCACGGGCGTGCTTGAAGATACCGCCAATGTAGTAGAGCGCCTGCTGTGACAGACCACCGTACTTGTTACCGGTGAAGATATTCTTACCATCCTTGGCAAGCGACTGGTGTACATGCATACCACTGCCGTTGTCACCGACTATCGGTTTGGGCATGAAGGTGGCCGTCTTGCCGTACCCGTGAGCGACATTTTGCACCACGTATTTAAGGATCTGGTTCTGGTCGGCGCGCGCTACCAGCGTGTCAAAGCGGGTACCGATTTCGCACTGGCCGGCAGTCGCAACTTCGTGGTGATGCACTTCTACCGACACGCCCATTTCTTCCAGTGCAAGACACATTGCACCACGCAGGTCGTGCAGTGAATCCACCGGCGGTACCGGAAAATAACCACCCTTCACAGTCGGGCGATGGCCTATATTGCCGTCCTCGTAGACACGTTCAGCATTCCATGATGCTTCCTCTGAATCTACCTTACAGAAGGAACCGCTCATATCGGCACCCCAGCGCACATCATCCAGCACAAAGAATTCCGGCTCCGGACCAAAAAATGCGGTATCAGCGATCTTGGTGGACGTCAGGTAGGCCTCTGCACGCTTGGCAATGGAACGCGGGTCACGGTCATAACCCTGCATGGTAGTGGGCTCGAGGATGTCGCAACGAATATTCAGGGTCGGCTCATCACTGAACAGGTCCATGACAGCGGTAGTAGTATCCGGCATCAGGACCATGTCCGATTCATTAATGCCCTTCCAGCCGGCGATGCTGGAACCATCGAACATCTTGCCATCCTTGAAGAAGTCGGACTTCACCAGGCCGGCAGGTATGGTTACATGTTGTTCTTTACCAATTGTGTCGGTGAAACGCATATCAACGTATTTAACACCGCCGTCCTTCATCATCTTCATTACTTTCGTTGCAGACATTACCTCTCCTCCAAATCAACTTAAGTACAGGTCTCACGTCGTCGCAGCAAAACGACGACGCATTAAAAATCTCTAGCTTCATCTCACAAACGAGGCAAGGATTATGCCACGGCAGGATTTACTGACAAACAGTACATTTTAAGAAATATATCGTATCACCCGGCGCAAAGGCTGCTTCATTATAGTGCATAACATCAACCAAAAGCACCAGATTGGTGCGCTCTTAAGGCTGATAATACACGCTCACATTTCCAATATCCTCTACCCTGAGCGCAGCCTCGCGGATCATTGCAGTCAATGCTTTGGTATTTTCAGGACTCATCCCGTTCTGGAGCAGGAAGACATCCACATGTACCTTCCCATCCAGATAGTGCAGTACCACCTTGTCCAGGTCTGCCCCTAAATCCAGTTCCTGCCACTGCTCATCGAGCCTT
>Ga0316191_10003133_pt1 | contig 12152 bp, 11 predicted proteins | sample Eddworburr2cm_MG_FD_204928 | JGI IMG/M metagenome (GOLD analysis project Ga0316191, IMG submission 204928) | Coastal sediment microbial communities from Maine, United States - Eddy worm burrow 2 cm | ecosystem: Environmental > Aquatic > Marine > Coastal > Sediment | place: USA: Maine...
AGGAAGATATGAACAAAAGAAAAGAGAAAACAACCAAACCAAAGAGCTACCCAAAAGAGGGAAAATTGTTGCAAAGAAGCCTGAAATTGCCCCCAGTAGAACCACGATTCCAATAAAAATAGTATTAAAGACCAATACAACAGTCTTCCTACCCGTAAATAAGAAACTGCAGGATGAGGCTGGGAAGGAAGTTCTAAAAAATTCATGCTCAAAGATAAAAAGATAATTAAAAAAGGAGCAATATACTTTAATCACGAGGTTAACCAAAGTAATTTTTGACTTTTTTATGGCCCTGTTCTTATGCATTAATTACTTTTCGTACATTTCCATGATATAAAACTAAACAGTAAGTTAATGGAAGGATTATTAGATTTATTAAACAGTCCCATTGGGAAACAGGTAATAAGCGGAGTTGCAGGCCAAACAGGGCAAGCTGAAAACAAAACAGCTGATGTACTGAGTATGGCTATGCCTTTACTATTAGGGGCAATGAAAAAAAATGTAGCCACGCCGGAAGGTGCACAAGGATTGATGAACGCTTTATCATCTAAACATAATGGAAGTATTCTTGATGATCTCGGAGGCCTTTTTGGTGGAGGTGTAGATCAATCAGTTATGGACGATGGAGCTGGTATATTAGGTCATGTCTTTGGTGGTAAACAGGCAAATGTTGAGAATGCTTTGAGCCAGCGATCCGGAATGGATGCAGGATCTATTGCTAATATTCTAAAAATTGCGGCTCCTCTGGTTATGGGTATTTTAGCAAAACAAACTGCTGAAAATAAAGTCAGTGATGCGAGTGGAATGAATACGCTGCTAGGTAGTATGTTGGGTGGACAACCAGAACAAAACCAAAGTCTTCTTACTACCCTTCTGGATGCAGATGGAGATGGCAGTATTCTTGATGATGTAGCAGGAATGGTTATGGGTGATTCTAAAAAGAAAGGTGGTATCGGAGGCCTATTGGGTGGTCTCTTCGGTAAATAAATTCAAAGCTTTTCCAAATAAATTAACAAAACCATTTGATAAAACAAATGGTTTTTTTGTACTTTATTATTTCAATTATAATTCTATGATGCTTAAAGTTTTAATACGAATTTTTTTCTGTTCAATTTTGGTTTTATTTATTATTCAATGTTCCGGATCTAAGAAAGTTATTGATATTTCAAAAGAAGAGAAGGAAGTATTTAATCAAAATACGAGAGACACCGTTATCATTGAGAACGATAGCTTAGAATATGAAATAATAATTATGGAGATAGGTTTCAATACCTGGCTCCAAAGTATAGCAAAGCCAAGGGGATATTATACCCAAAATTATATGGAAAACAGAAATCGAATTTATGTTATGAACTGGAATCAACGCGTTCTGGAACCTTTAAGATTTGATCCTAATTTATATGAGCTGCAGATCAACTATGACTCCAATATTGATTATGGGTATGAAGTGAACTATAAACTTTATAATTATTTTATTTATTTTCAACGCAAATACAATCAACGCCTTGGACCCTTTGCACCACGAATTAATTGAATATATTTGCCCCGATCTTATTTAAAATGAATAAACTTAAAAAACGCTGGGGTATAGAATCCAGTTTTCAACTTATCATAATTTTAATTGTATTTTCTATCACAGGTTCTGCTGCGGTATTTATTGCAAAACCATTTCTTGAGTGGGTTGGCCTGGAAAGAAGCAACTTACCAGACACATGGTGGAGTGGCTGGGTATACTGGACTTTAAGAATAATGGTGATCTTCCCAATTTACCAGATTCTTCTAGTGGTTTTTGGAGGGCTTTTTGGACAGTTTAAATTTTTCTGGAACTTTGAAAAAAAAATGTTAAACAGAATCGGACTAGGTTTTCTTTTTAAGTAAATTAATCTTTTCTTAACTTATCCTGATTGCTTTATTTGATTACTTTGTATCGTGATGGACAAAAACAAATCACTTTCCATAATTTCATTGGTGCTAATCATCTTTTTGGCGCTTCCTTCGGTTATTCAATTATCACACGTTTCCAATCATTTAGAAATTAACTGCGACAATTCTTTTGAGTCGCATATTCATGCCAAAGAATTGGATTGTGATTTTAGTAAATTTAATTTTTCTCATCACTATTATATTCGCCTTTTTAAAACACAATTAGTAGCCGCTGTTTTTTTAAGAAATGAATTCTCACATGCTTATATATATACTCCGGTATCAGACACTCCTCTATTCTCTCTTAGAGCTCCACCCTTATTTTCGTAACTCCATTTGTTAGATTTTTTTTTAATTTAAAAACAGGTTATGAAATATTTATTTTCAATACTTTTTGTATTATTTTATTTTAATAGTAAAGCACAGTGCACACTTAGAGGCAATATTTCAGCAGAAGATTCAAATACCTCATTAGAACAGGTTTCCGTATACATGCCACAATTGGAAAAAGGCACGGTAACCGGAAGCAATGGAGAATTTGTCATGAATAATCTTCCTGTGGGGACTTACAAAATTGTTGCGTCCTATATGGGCTACCAAACATATTCTTCAACCATAACGCTTACTCAGGGCACAATTACTTTGGATATCGTCCTTTCGCCAAGTGCCATAGAAATGGAAGAGGTAATTGTATCTACACCTTTCCACAAATTACAACGTGAAAACGTAATGAAAGTAGAACAGGCTGCCGTTGAATCATTGAGAAAAATGGGGGCTATAACGCTTTCTGATGGAATCACAAACATCCCGGGTGTAGAAAGTGTTTCCACAGGGGTAGGGATTGGAAAACCTGTGATAAGAGGTTTAAGCTCCAACAGGGTTTTGGTTTATTCTCAAAGCATACGACTGGAGAACCAACAATTTGGCGATGAACACGGCCTTGGTATCAGTGCAGCAGGTGTGGAAAGTGTAGAGGTCATTAAGGGTCCAGCATCTCTTCTTTATGGCTCGGATGCCTTAGGTGGGGTACTTTATTTAAATCCGGAACAATTTGCCAATGTTAATTCAAGTAAGGGTGATATTAATTTAAACTATTTTACGAATACGCAGGGTGTCAATGCCAATGCAGGCTTCAAAACTTCAGGAGAAAAATTCAAATTCCTGGTACGTGGTGCATATACATCTCATGCTGATTATAAAGGCGGAAACAGTTTAAGAGTAACTAACTCCCGTTTTAATGAATTTGATCTTAAAACAGCGCTTGGATACCAATTAGGAAAATTTAAAACAGAGTTGCGCTATAATTTAAATAGCTCAGATTTGGGAATTCCGGAAGAAATTGGAATACAGGATTTAGGACGAACTCCAATTTCGCCATATCAGGAAATAAACAGCCATATATTGAGTTCAAAAAGCGATTTGTTTTTTAACAATTCAAGCCTGAGAATTACACTAGGCTATATCTTAAATAACCGAAAAGAGTTTGAGGAGGAGGAAGATGTAGAAATACCACCGGTTAACCCGGTTGATTTAAAACCAGCTCTGGACATGAAACTTTCTACATTTAGCTATAATGTCCAATATAATTTGCCAACCCTTGGCCGCTTGGAGACCATAGCAGGGCTCCAGGGAATGAGCCAGGATAATAAAAACTTTGGAGAGGAGGTGTTAATACCCAATGCAATTACCAATGATATTGGCCTTTTGGCAACCTCACATATCCACTTCGAAAAAAGCGATGTTCAACTAGGTATCCGATTTGACAATCGGACTATTAAGGGAGAGGAAACGGGCATCGTGGGTGAAGAAGGATACATAGCACAATTGGATAGAAATTTCAATAGCTTTAATGCAGCACTGGGATATCGAATTGATTTTTTAAAGAATTTTATAGGTCGAATTAATCTTGCAAGTGGATTTAGAGCCCCAAATTTGGCTGAATTAACTTCTAATGGTGTTCATGAAGGTACTAACCGATTTGAAATAGGCAATCCCAACCTGAAGAATGAAAAAAATCTGCAAATAGATATTGCACTGGAATATGGTAGTCAACATTTTGAATTTTTTGCAAATGGTTTTTATAATATTATCAGCGATTATATTTTTATTGAACCCAATGGAGAATTTGTAGATAATAATCCGGTGTACAATTACATACAGCAGGATGCCAATTTATATGGTGGAGAAATTGGGTTTCATTTTCACCCTCACCCTTTAGACTGGTTGCATGTGCAGAGCAGCTTCGAATCTGTGATAGGACAGTTGGACAATGACGACTACCTTCCATTGATACCTGCAAATAAGCTAAGCAATACCTTAAGGTTAGAATTTAATAATTCCCAAAAATGGATAACAGATGGTTATACCTTTATCACCTTAAATACCATATTTGATCAAAATAGAGTGGCAACCTTTGAGACGTCCACTAAGGGTTATAATCTTTTAAACGCTGGTTTTGGAGCAAGTATGAAACTCTTTAAACAAGATGTTGAATTGGTGGTAACTGCCCTAAATATTCTGAATAAGGATTATATTTCCCATTTATCCAGGCTAAAGGTAGATGATATTTCAAATATTGGAAGGAATATTAATATAGGAATAAGTATTCCTCTGTAAGAAATATTGGTTTAGTTTATAATATAAATTAAAACAGGTGGTTTAAGGAATTTGAAATATAAACGGTTTAGTCTTCTTCAATAGTTATGTACTTGTTAGCCGCAAAAACATAGGTATAGAGCCACATTAAGGTGAAAGAAGGAATCACGTCTAATCCAGGAACAATTTCTTCGATAAAAGCTATCAATCCGGCTATTTTTCCGGGATTCCCCTTGTACATTCTTGTCATTAACCAACCTGCTATGGGCGCCCATATCAAATCTGTGAATTCCCCAATACCCGGCATCATAAAAGAAAGCATACCAATTCCATCAAAAAGGAGCCCTAATGCAAGGAGTTTGTATTTTTTCTTCTTAATCATTTAGAAATTATAAAAACGAATCCTGTTCTATAAATTTAATTATCTATATGACAAAATTAAGACAGATTTGAACTGATTAATTTTAAAAATTCATTACGAGTTTCTTCTTTTTGGAAAGAGCCTCTAAATCCGGATGTTGTAGTCACGGAATTCTGTTTCTGAACACCCCGCATCATCATACACATATGTGCGGCCTCTATAACAACGGCAACCCCCTGAGGATTTAGAGTGTCATTTATACAATCTAATATTTGCTCGGTTAAGCGTTCCTGAACCTGCAACCTTCTTGCAAAAACATCTACGATTCTTGGCAATTTGCTCAACCCCACGATCTGTCCATTGGGGATATAAGCAATATGAGCTTTCCCAAAAAAAGGTAACATATGATGTTCACATAGAGAATACAATTCAATATCCTTAACAATTACCATTTCGTTATAAGATTCATTAAACATTGCACTCTTAAGGATTGCCGCGGCATCTTGTTTATATCCCTGTGTTAAAAACAACATTGCTTTGGCCGCTCGTTCAGGGGTTTTAATTAATCCTTCACGACCAACTTCCTCCCCTATTTCGCTGATTATTCCAGAAAAACGCTCAGTTATTTCATTGGTAATTTCTATGTTATATTCTTCCAGGTTGTGGTATGATGTCATAATAAAAATGTATAGATGGCTTGATTTAAAAGTACTTCGAAATTAAAGGTTTCTACTTTAAAAATCATAAATAAATGTATTATTAGTAAAATGAAGGCGTCAATAGAATTATACCAGGCTGCTGCCAACAGATTCCCCATTCATAACATTTTGAAGTGTTAAGGGTATTGTTTACTTTCATGCCCTAATTATTAATTGATGATTAAGGCCACTAATATCCAAAAATATTTCGGAGAACTTCAGGTTTTGAAGGGAGTAGATTTGCGTATAAAAGCTGGAGAAGTGGTATCTATTGTAGGGCCCTCAGGTGCCGGTAAAACAACATTATTGCAAATTTTGGGCACACTGGATACCCAATCAAACAAAAAGGAAAGTGAGCTAAAAATCAATGGTATTGATATTACTTCATTAAAAGATAAAGCACTGGCTGCATTTAGAAATAATCATATTGGATTTATTTTTCAATTCCACCAATTATTACCGGAATTTACAGCCATTGAAAACGTCTGCATTCCGGCATTTATTAAAAGGACCGGGAAGGCAGAGGCAGAGTCCAGAGCAACTGAATTGCTAAATTTCCTTGGGCTTTCCAGTCGCATGCACCACCGACCTAATGAGCTATCTGGTGGTGAACAACAACGTGTTGCAGTCGCAAGGGCATTGATAAACAATCCAAGCATAATACTTGCCGATGAACCAAGTGGCAATCTGGATTCGGAAAGTGCAGATAAACTGCATCAGCTTTTTTTTCAGTTACGCGATGAATTTGGGCAAACTTTTGTTATTGTTACTCATAATGAGGAATTAGCTGATATGGCAGACAGAAAGTTAACCATGATAGACGGACAAATCATAGACTAATATGTTGAGAGAAGTTTGGGAATCTATAAAAACCCCCATTTATCTCATTTGCCCCACCAAAATGAAAAATCAGTGACTATACATGAGTTAAGAGATTTTTTGGATGCAAAAGTCATCCAATACAATAATCCTCAATTTCTTGATTCAGATCCAATTCAGGTTCCCCATTTGTTTACTAAAAAAGAAGATATTGAGATCAGTGCATTTCTCACATCAACAATTGCGTGGGGTAATCGAAAAAGCATTATCAACAATGCCCGTTATTTAATGGATTTATTAGATAATGACCCTCTTAACTTTGTTTTATTCCATAAAGAATCAGAATTGATGAAGCTTGAGCCATTTGTCCATCGCACTTTTAATCATATTGATCTGGTATACTTTATTAAAGCATTGAGATATATATATAAACAACACGGAGGTTTAGAAGCAATTTTTAGTCAACATACCACGAATAAATCAACACAGCCTGCAATTTCTAAATTCAAGCTAACCTTTTTTGAGTTAACACATCCAAAAAGAACAACAAAGCATATTTCCGATCCGGCCAAAGGTTCCGCCGCCAAACGCCTGAATATGTTTCTGAGATGGATGGTTCGCGATAATTCAACCAAGGTAGATTTCGGGATCTGGAAATCCATCTCCCCTGACCTTTTATCCTGCCCCCTGGATGTTCATTCAGGCAATGTGGCCAGAAAGCTAGGGATATTACATCGGAAACAAAACGATTCCAAAGCGGTGTATGAACTGGATTCCTTTCTTCGAAAAATGGACCCACTAGATCCCGTAAAATACGATTTTGCACTATTTGGACTGGGCGTATTTGAAAAGTTCTAGGAAATATTAATGTAATTCGCTACAGACCCATAGAACCCAATTTCAATTCAATTTTTGAATTCCCTTTCGCAATCGACTCATAAATAGCTTTTACAATTATCATATCCCGTTTGCCCATTTCGCCGGGTGCAACGTTTGGGGCATCATTTAAAATATGTCTTGCAAAATCATCCATCTGTAATTTTTGCTGACGTTCATGTGGGAAACTCAAGTCTCCGCTGGAGGTTTTACCTGCCAATGGTCCATATGAACTAGCAGGATTTAATTCAAACCACCCCTTGTCGCATGAGCCATACATTCTGTTTACATTCGTATTATGTGACGTCATGATATTACCAAAAGCTCCGCTTGAAAATTCGAATTGAGCCGTGATGGTCTCATCGGTATCCTTAAAATAATCCGGCCTTGAGCTAAACTCCTGTGCAGTTACAGATATTGGGTTCTCTCCGGTTCCATAAATTGCACTTTGGATCGCATAAACCCCCATGTTCATTAAGGCTCCTCCACCAGAAAGCGCTTTGTTTAATCGCCATTGATCTGGATTGCCGCCAGATCTGTAGGCAGCTTCCGCGGATATATACTGTACATTTCCATAAACCTTTTCATCGACCAATCGCTTTATTTCCTGAGTATAGGGCTCTGAGTGAAGACGGTAACCTACACTTAATTTAACATTTGCTTTTTTACATGCTTCAATTATTGCATCGCATTCCTCAACAGTAACGGCCATAGGTTTTTCGCATATAACGTGTTTACCTGCTTTGGCAGCTCTTATGGAGAAATCGGCATGCATAGAATTAGGTAGTACAACGTAGACTATATCTATGGAATCATTAGATACGATACTATCAAAATTCTCATAATTATAAACATTTGTGCGGGGAATATTATATTTATCCTGCCATATCTTTTCTTTTTCAGGAGTTCCGGTAACTATCCCTGCCAAATAGCAATGTTCGCAGTCCAATAAAGAAGGTGCTAGTTGATACGTGCTGTAGCTTCCTAAACCTACCAATGCCACGCCTAATTTCTTCTTGTCCTGTTTTTGTTCACCCATTGCACAAGCCCATGGCATTCCGCTAAGTAAGGTAGCTCCGCCAATTCCTTTAGACAGTGTTTTATTAAACGATCTTCTGGTAATATTCTTCATGTTCACCGAATTAGTTGTTGGAAATCCTTTTTTTATATACGCTAAATTTAAAGATAGCAAACAAATTTTTATTTTTTTTAATCTTAATATTTAGGATAATCAAATTTATCAGTCAAATTCCATATTTTAGGGCTTTCTAAAACCACCCAAAAATGAAAAGATTGTTCCTGTTCTCCCTTTTGATACTAGGCCTCAATATCACATTATCTCAAAATCGCAAATTACCAATAGATACTGTTGTTACTACACAACATAGTGTCACTGTTAACGGTACTGCATTTACATATACCGCAAAAACCGGGACTCAACCGGTCTGGGATGAATTAGGAGAGCCTATTGCGTCTTTGCATTACACTTATTATACTCGCAACAATGTCAAAGACAGGGCAAGTCGTCCATTGTTAATATCATTTAACGGAGGGCCAGGATCTGGTTCAGTTTGGATGCATTTGGCATATACAGGACCCAGGATTTTAAAGATTGACGACGAAGGCTATCCTGTTCAACCCTACGGTGTAAAGCAAAACCCTTATTCTATATTAGATGTAACAGATATAGTCTATGTAAACCCCGCTAATACCGGATATTCCCGGACCATTCCCGAAAGTGGAAAAGAAGTGGACCGCAGTAAATTTTTTGGTATTAATGCAGATATAAAATATCTGGCAGAATGGCTGAATACTTTTGTTACACGCAATAACAGATGGAGCTCTCCTAAATATATAATTGGTGAAAGTTATGGCGGCACCAGAGTAATGGGGTTGGCACTTGCTCTTCAAAACCAGCAGTGGATGTATTTAAACGGTGTTATCATGGTTTCCCCTGCAGATTATAAAGTAATTCGTGTTGGCGGCCCCGTAAGCAGTGCTTTAAATTTACCTTATTATACAGCGGCAGCCTGGTATCAAAAAGCTTTAGACAGCGACCTTCAACAAAAAGATTTATTGGATATTTTACCCGAATCAGAGGCTTTTACAATTAATACAGTACTCCCGGCAATCGCAAAAGGAGGGTTTATTAGTGAAACGGAGAAAAATACGGTTGCAGAAAAAATGGCCTACTATTCAGGGCTCTCTAAAAAGGAAATATTAGATCATAATCTGGTAGTTCCTACTTCGTATTTCTGGAAAGGCTTATTAAGAGACCGCAGCGGTAATACTATTGGTAGACTAGATAGCCGATATTTGGGAATAGATAAGCAAATTTCGGGAACTGCGCCAGATTATAACCCCGAACTAACTTCCTGGTTACATAGCTTCACACCAGCTATAAATTATTACCTGCAAGAAGAACTTCAATTTAAAACAGATATCAAATATAATATGTTTGGCCCCGTACGTCCGTGGGATAATAAAGATGATGATACTAGAGATAATCTGAGACAGGCCATGGCACAGAACCCTTATCTGCATGTATTGGTTCAGTCCGGATATTATGACGGTGCCACCACTTATTTCAATGCCAAATATACCATGTGGCAGGTAGACCCCAGTGGTCGCATGAGAGATCGGTTTGAATTTAAAGGTTATCGAAGTGGACATATGATGTACTTGCGCAAAGAAGATTTGCAAAAAGCCAACTCCGACATTAGGCTATTTATTGAAAAAACCATGGCAAAAGGAAAATCTGCCAAGTATTAAAGATCTTAACAAATATTAATTAATTTCCGCACTACCCTGCAAACTGACTTTTATTTCTTTTAGCCGAAATAAATTGCAGATTCCTTGTTAGTTAATCTTTGTTTGGCGGTAAATTTTATCGCTAAGTTTTCGATATATGACTCCTTACCCTACACTTTTATGACTACTTAAGCGTTAATAGTAGATATAAAAGTGATTAATAAATAAATATTTACGTTATGAAAAATTGGAGAGTATATGGCATATTAATGGCCTTTGCCTTTATTTTTACAACTTCCTGTGATAACTCTGATGAAGCTACGGATGAAGCCAATAACCTGGCGTTACCGTTATATGAATCAATGGTTATAGATTTTAGCAATTTTACCGATGATTCAAATACAGGGAAAATTACAGCCCAGGTTTATGATAACAAAGCGCCCAATGGCAATTGGTTTTTTTCACGAATTGTTGTGGGAGTATGGAATTCAGCCCTTTTTACCAACCTGGCCGTGCCTGTAGCCTCTTTCAAATCTGCTTTTGCAAATACCCCTGAAAATTTAGGTGATAATATCTGGCAATGGACCTACAGTGTAGATGGCTTTACAAGCGAATATTCTGCACGTCTTACAGGAGAGGTAACCGGAGAAGAAGTTCTTTGGGAAATGTACATAACCAAGATAGGAATTGGAGCTTTTGAAGAATTCTTGTGGTTTTCAGGGAGTTCTGCGATGGATGGTAATAGTGGTTTTTGGTTACTAAATGAAAGTGCAGAGAGACCAGAAGCAATGTTAAGAATAGACTGGGAGCGTTCAAATGACGAAATTGGTAGTATTCGATATACCTGGGTCAGAGAACTGGATGAACAAGAGAATGTCGACATGTTTAAAGACAGCTATCTTGAATATGGACTTCGGGACGGTGATTTAGATGCCTATTTTAGAGCATACGCTTATGACAGCAATAAGCAGGATTTTAGTGATGTTAGAATTGAATGGAGTAGAACAACATTTGTGGGAAGAGTTAGGGCATTTGATTATTTCGAAGATGAAGAATGGCATTGTTGGGATAGTAATGGCAATGACGTACTATGTGAATAATTAAGAATTTTAATGATATATAGCCCTGCATTTAAACAAATGCAGGGCTTTTTAATTTTTATTATCTCCAGAATTACAATTTCCAATTGATATATTTAATTTAGTTATTTATGTTTTCTACATTTTGTATCTTTTGAAACATTAAAATATAACTTTCTATTATGATTTTAACAAAGCCAAAAAGCCTTTTAGTTATCTGTCTTTTTTTAATGGTTTCTATTTTGAGCGCCCAGGATTGGGCACAACTTGGACACTTTGACGCTGCTAACAAAGAATTACCCGATGCCAAAACCAATGAAAACCGCGTGGTATTTATGGGAAATTCTATTACCATCGGATGGTCTCATCATCAACCCGAATTCTTTGAGGGTAAACCCTATGTAAATAGAGGAATAAGTGGGCAAACAACCCCCCAAATGCTGGTGCGGTTCAGACAAGATGTGATTGATCTAAAACCTAAAGTAGTGGTCATTCTTGCCGGAACTAATGACATCGCTGGTAACACAGGACCATCAACCCTGCAAATGATTGCAGACAATATAATGTCTATGGCAGAATTGGCAGAAGCCAATGGTATAAAAGTAGTTTTATGTTCCGTATTACCTGCTTATGATTATCCCTGGCGGAAAGGGCTTATGCCAAATGAAAAAATACCCGCGCTGAATACTATGATAAAGAGCTATGTCAATAGTAAAGGCCTTGTCTACCTGGATTATTTTTCGGCAATGACCGATGGTAAAAACGGCCTAAGGGAAGATCTTGGTAGTGACGGGGTTCACCCTAATAAAAAAGGGTATGAGCTAATGGCTCCATTGGCTGAAAAAGCCATTACCAAGGCCATAGGCAATTAGTCCTTCGGTCTTAGGTAAATAATTATTACAAAATTACATTTTTAAGGTGAGTACAATTCTATTTGAGCCATGAGTAAATACATTTTAGCACTTACATTTTGCATGGCATATTCTTTATTAATCGCGCAAAATATCAATGTAAAGGATTTAACAATAAATCAGGTTTCTGAATCTGCGA
>Ga0316191_10003135_pt1 | contig 12149 bp, 6 predicted proteins | sample Eddworburr2cm_MG_FD_204928 | JGI IMG/M metagenome (GOLD analysis project Ga0316191, IMG submission 204928) | Coastal sediment microbial communities from Maine, United States - Eddy worm burrow 2 cm | ecosystem: Environmental > Aquatic > Marine > Coastal > Sediment | place: USA: Maine | collected...
GGAGAACAACCATGCAAAACGAAAAAATCATTCAGGACATTGTCGACTTCAACAAAAACACCGTCAAAATGAGCTTCGAAGCTCTCGGCACCTTCTATGACCAAACCGCCAAAGCAGCCGACCAGCTGCTGGTTGCGAACTCGTATGTTCCGGAAGAAGGAAAAAAAGCTTTCAACCTGTTCATCAAGGAGAACCAGAAGGTTCAGGCCAATGTGAAGAACTTTGTTGAGACCAGCATCGAGATCGACTGGACTGCCAAGGACGCCCCGGTAAAGGGTCTTGAGGCCATGGAAACCCTCTACAACAGCGCCTTCAGCCAGTCTAGCACCATCCAGAAAGAGACCAAGGACTTGCTTAAGAAAACCACTGAGCAGCTCCCCAAGGAAGCCAAGCCGGTCGTTGACTTCTGGAACGAGGCTCTCAACAGCAACTTCCAGATCTTTCAAAGTTTCATGACCAAAAACTTCGACTTTGCCAAAAACGGTCTGAAAAATGTGGCCACCGAAGCACCGAAGGCCGCCAGCACCAAGTAATACTGCGACACTCACCGTCTGCTCTGACGGTTCTAAAACAAAAAACCCTGCTGATAAAGCAGGGTTTTTTTATTGCTACAATTTAGCGATGTGCCTGCGACCCAAGCTTTTGGTTTACAACATATAAAGCCCACCATTCAGATTAAGGCTCTGCCCCGTCATGTACTCGCTTTCGCAGATAAAAATAACTCCTTTGGCAACCTCTTCAGGGGCACCCAGCTTCTTCATGGGAACCATGGCAATGATTGCCTCGCGAACATTTTCCGGCATCGCGTTAACCATCTCTGTGGCAATGTAGCCCGGGCAGATACAATTGACGGTGACCCCTCCTTTGGCAGTTTCCAGAGCAAGCGACTTACTGAAACCGACCAGCCCAGCTTTTGCCGCAGCATAGTTGGCTTGTCCGAAGCCGCCAGCCTGGCCGATCACCGAACTGATATTGATAATCCGGCCGTACTTTTGTTCGAGCATGGACGGCAAGGCAATCTTGCAGGTGTTGAAGACCGAAGAAAGGTTGGTGTCGATAACCTTGTGCCATTCCTCAAAAGACATTTTTTTGAAGGTTTTGTCGCGGGTTATCCCGGCATTGTTGACCAAGATATCGATCTTACCAAAATCGGCTAATGCCTTCTCGATGAAGACCCTGGTCGCCTCGGCGTCAGAGATATCAGCCTGCAGGGCAACGGCCAAACTTCCCATGGCCTTGATCTCATTGACAACCGTCTCGGCTTCTTCGTGGCTATGGTTGTAATTGATAATCACCGTCGCCCCTTCTTTGCCAAGCCCTTTGGCGATAGCAGCGCCGATCCCTCTTGAGCCACCTGTAACGACTGCAATCTTTCCTGTTAATTTTGCCATTTTAAATCACTCCATATCCAAGGTAGCTGCGCTTAAATGTCAATTTCAACTCCATTAGCTGATTTTATCTGTAATTATTTATGTTCTACAGAATCCCGTCATTGATTTTATGCAGAGACTTTGCTGAACGATCATTCCGCCGGTTTGGTTCGATGCCCTGCCGCTACATGTCCATGCCGCCATTTATCCCCCAGACTTGTCCCGTAATATAGGAGGAGGCATCAGCGGCGAGGAAGTGAACGACCCGGGCGACCTCCTCGGGATTGCCGAGACGGCCTTGTGGTATCAGAGACAAAACCTGCGTCAGCACCTTTTCAGGGATATGTTCCAGCATCTCCGTAGCGATAAATCCCGGTGTGATGGTGTTGATGGTGAGACCGACACCGCCAGGTTCGGTCAACTTTCCTGAGCGGGCCAACAGGAGGCAGGCTTCTCGCGCGAGAGTCTTGGTTAATCCGAACAGGCCTGACTTTGACGCGGCGTAATTCGCCTGACCGATATTGCCCATCTCTCCGATGACGCTCGATACGTTAACAATACGCCCACTGCCGCGCTCGGCCATGTGACGCAGAGCAGCCTGAGAGAGAAAGAAGGCACCGGAGAGGTTGACGTTGAGTACTTTGTGCCAGTCGTCATCGGTCATCTTGAGAACAGTTTTGTCAATGGTGATGCCGGCATTGTTGACCAGGATATCCAGGCGGCCGTGCATCTCTATCACGTCCTCAACGCTACGTCGGCAATCCTCAGGGGTCCCCACGTCCCCCTTGTGGGTGCTGACTGCAGTGGCGTATTTCTGCGCAAAGGTGTCGCGGAATTCTTCCGCTTTTACTTCATCCCCTGAATAACCGGCGGCGATCACAGCTCCCTGGCTGGCAAGGCTGCGGCAGATTGCTGCGCCGATGCCCCGGGTCCCCCCGGTGACGAATGCCACGCGTCCCTTGAGCTTGTCACCGACTCGAGTCGTTATATTGTCGTCGCAGGTCAGATCGAGAACGCCCATAATCTGCTCCTTAATCGGGAAAGAGGTGGTTATATGTTGTAAACTCGAATCGCAATTTTTCTACAGATTAATCATTTCTATCCTTTTAAAGTTTCATGACACTTCTTTGATGACAAAAAGCAGATCCCCTTTGTTGACCGCCTGGCCGGGGGTGGGGATAACCCTGACCACTTCATACTCCTTGTCATGATCGTAGAAACTCCCTCCTGGGTTGCAGTTTCTCAGAGTCAGAGGGGAGAAGAGCTTCATCGCTTCCAGCAGGCCGATGGTGTCTCCGGCTCCGATCTTCTTGCCGATCGGGGCAAATGGGGGCTCAGTGGGGGAGGAAGCATCGTAGAAGACCCCGGTGGAGGGGGAGAGAACTTTGAGTTCGGTGCTGCCATCGATCTCCACTGCGGAGCGGTCGAGGACCACCTGATCAGAGCCGGAGGCCGCATCCCCTTCATTAATCATCTCCTGAACGTCGATGCGTTCGAGCAAGCCGTTAAGATATTGGGTGTTGTAATCCCCCTTGCGAAAGATCTTGTCTTTCAGAACCCGCTTGAGTAGCGGGATGTTGGTATGTACGCCCGTGATTACGGTCTTTTCAAGGGCCGCCAACAGTTTATCAATGGTGTCCTTACGGTTTTTGCCGGTCACGATAATCTGCGCGATCAGCGAATCGTAGTAGGGGGTAATCGGCTTACCGGCCTCGACCATCTTGATGACCGTAATATGATCGCCACTGGGGATGTTGAAGGCAGTGACATCGCCGGGGGTTGGTATGAATTTAATGACCGAGCCTTCCACAGCGGTGCGCTCGGCAGTGATGCGTGCTTCAATGGCATAGCCCTGAGGGTTGCTGACCAGATCCGCAATGGATTCTCCACCGGCAATTTTGAACTGGTTGGCAACGATATCCACGCCGGAGACCTTCTCGGTGACGGGATGCTCGACCTGGAGCCGGGTATTCATCTCCATAAAATAGATGGCCGTGTTGTCCAGATCGAAGATGAACTCGACGGTTCCCGCGCCGACATAATCGCACTTGTTGGAGATATGTTCGGCAAAGTTGTACGCGTCTTGTTCAAGATTGTCGGGCAACATGGTCGAGCCTGATTCTTCGAAGATCTTTTGATTGTTGCGTTGCACCGAGCAGTCGCGTAGACCGAGAATCTTGCAATTGCCATGAGTATCGCGCAGAACCTGGACTTCGATATGGCGCAGATTGGTGACGTACTTTTCCAGGTAAATATCTCCGGAACCGAAAGCCGCTCGAGCTTCAGAGGTGAGGGTGAAAAAGATTTCGCGGAAAGCTTCGGGTTTCTCCACGACCTGGATCCCCTTGCCGCCGCCCCCGTGGACGGCTTTGAGCAACACCGGATAACCGATAGAGTCGGCAACCTCCATGCCGGTCTCCACCGTGCTGATGATGCCGTGACTTCCCGGGACGACCGGCGCACCGGCTTTGTTGGCGGTGTCGATGGCGTTGGTCTTGTTGCCCATAAGGACCATGCTGGAGTGCCATGGGCCGACGAAGTTGATCCCGCGATTGCGGCAGAGTTGAGCGAAGTCGGCGTTTTCCGACAGGAAGCCGATGCCGGGATGAAGTGAATCGACCTTCTCCTGCTCGGCAACCCGCAAGACAGACTTGGCGTTGAGATAGGATTCGTCCGGAGTATTGCCGCCGATGCAGATCAGGGTGTCCTTTTCGCTGAGCTGTCCGGCAACCGCCGAATCCATGTCGGCATCGGACTGGACCAGGACCACCTCAATCCCTTCGTTTTGGGCGACCTGAATCAGTTTGGCTGCCGTGCACCCACGGGCGTGAATCAGGCAGCGCTTAACCGGTTTCAGCAGGGCGCGTTCATTGACCAGGGTCCGGCCCTGGATTGGCGCAGCATCGTCATCGGGCAGATAGAAACCTTTAAACACGCGACGACAGACATCCATCACGCTTTCCGCCGGTGCCGGAATGGCGGGATCTATGGCGCGCAACTGTTGATCGAGGTCGTCATTGAAGGGGTGTTTGACCAGCCCCTGCATCGCGCCTGGAGTGGCGACCAGATAGTTGGACAGGGTCGCGGTTGAGGGAAGATAGGAAGGGACCACGATCTGTCCGGCAAAGGGCATGTTGCACCCTGAGAAATAGTAGGTCTGGACCAGCGGGTGGGTGACGAAGGAGGCCTGTGCCCCTCCGGTGCAATCGCCAAAGCCGAAGCAGATAATCGGCAGCTCGTTGTCGCGCACAAAACGGGTGATCCGGTCATTGACGATCGCCATGGAGAAGAGTGACCCCGCACCTTCCTTGGTTTGCATGCCACCCGAGGAGACAAAGGCGACCACAGGGAGCTTTCGACGGGCGCATTGCAGCAGCAGGTTGCAGAACTTTTCGGCCGAGGCCATATCGAAGGCACCGGCCTGGAAATCGAGATTAGACACCAGTACGCCTACTCGGGTGGCGGGACGGCCCTGTTCTTTTTTGAGCTTTGCCAGGCCGGTGATGACTCCGCAGGGTTTAACCCCATTATCCAGCGCTTTTTCAATAGAGATGCGGAAGCCGGGGAAGTTGGCCGGATCAGCGGTCATCAGATCGGCGTCGAGTTCTTGAAAGTCGGTGAAAAACTCATTGATGATCGGTTCGAACCGGCAGCTTTTAGAACGCTTGTCCTGCATCAGGACGTCCTGAATCAACAGGTCGTTATAGCCACTCGCCAAGCGGTTCCAGAAATCTTTCATGCCTATATCGCGTAATTTGATACGACCGTCGTATTTGCGACCTTCTTTCTCGGCCTCACAGTACTCTGGCAAGAGCTTTTCAAACAAAAAGTTTACGATCGCGAACAGCGGCTCGGAAATCCGCGGATACTGGATTTTTTTCCATTCCTGGACGGGGCGGATGAACTCTTTTTTCTGCGAGTGCTGAAGATAGACGTTGATCCAGCCGTAGAATTTGTCTTCGAGGATGACCGGGTCGACCGCATCTTCGCCCAGCATGGCCTTGAGCTTGGTTACGGCCGCGGAGATCGATGATTCAAGAAGGGTCTGAAAGGATTTCTGGGAGAAGGTATTGGTGTCCTTGGCCTCTGCGGCAATCGGACGCAGATCGGTGATGATCTGATCGTAGACCAGGTCGAAGACAATGAAGTTTTTACACACCCTTTCCATGTCCTTGTGGAAGTCGGGCAAGGTGATGACGTCGAGCACGGTCATCTCGGCAGGGTCGGTGTTTTTCGTGTTCGTCGGCGCGGATTCGAGATACTTGATCAGCGCGATAAAGTTATTCTGAGCCCCCCCCTTCCAGAGGTTGTAAAGGTGGAAGCCGTAGGCGAGGTAGGTGCTCCGTTTGGCCTTCTCAAGGTTCTCGGCGGGATCGCCGAGGACCAGTGTTGAGAGACGTCCCCGCTCGAGACCCGTATGCTCCTTGCGGTCGAGATAGGTTTTGTAACTTTTGGAGAGAAGATCGTCGTAGCGGATGAGCAGAGGGTTTTCCTGCCAACTGGCAAACACACCAGCCAGTTCTTCCTGCACCCGCTTCGACAGATCTCCCTTGGGTCGGACCAGATTGGTCGAGCGACTGAAATTGGCCGCAGAGGTGGACTGGAGGCGCCCACGCAGGCTGAGATAGCGCAGATAGCGGTAGGTAATGCCAAAGACACTGAAGTATTCAGTTGGGTTGTGAGTCAGTGAAAGCGCCGAGAGGTTGTTGAGCGCCTTGAGCTTTTCCGACGGGTTGAGATAGCGGTTCAAACTCGCCTGGTAATGGTCGATAATGCCGTCGGTCTCCTGGACAAAGGTCACGGCACGTTTCTCAACAGCGATCACCGCCGAAACAATTGCCTTGCGCAAATTCTCCAACTGGGGGCCCTTTTCGCCGGGCACGTAGTCGATGATGCCGTCGACAAAACCCTGTTGGTAGAGCTCATAGGCGCTGACGCCGACATATTTGGCGCACTCCTGCCAGCTGAGATCGAAACTGCGGGCGATGGCGGCCAGTCCTTTGGGTTGAATGGTGTTGAACACGCCGTCGCGCACCGATAGGATAATGTTGGTCGAGGCCAGCGGGATAGCCCCTCCCGAATAGCCGTTGCCGAGGATAATCGCCACCGAGGGAACGTTGAGGTTGGCCATCTCGGCAATGAAATGAGAGATCGAATGGGCCTGGTTGTCGGCGTTGGCCGCCTCACCCGCATCGGCGCCCGGAGTGTCGATAAAGGTGATGACCGGCACTGCGTAACGTTCGTATTTGCGCACTACTTCGATCGCTTTACGGTGGTGCTCAGGGCCCCAGACCCCATTGTTGGTGTTGCGCTCCTGGCCCAACAGACAAAGCCGGCGCTTACGGCCATGAAAATCAAACTCGGCTTCAACACAGCGCAAGGGCCCCAAAGAGATTTCGTCGACAACTTTAAGTTTCAGTTGTTTCAGGATGGCCTTGAACCCCGTACGGTTTTTTTGTTCAGAGGGTTCGACGGTTTCCCTGATATAGGCGTCGACATCCAGCGCCTTGAGGCGCTTGGTGTTCTTCTCGATGGCCCGATGAGCAACAAGCCCCTCCAGAGCGATTTCCACCTCTTGTCTCTGGCGGTCGCGGTTGGACCGGCTGACGTCCTTGATGAGAGAGAAGTCGGCGGCAAGCTGTTCGGCAAGTTCGAAAAAACGATCGATGGGTGGTGCTGTTGACATAAAATATCTCCCGAAGTAAAGGGTCGAGGGGGAAGCGATGGCCCGAACTTAATTAATAGATTTTATCTGGCAGCTCTCATTGGAAAAAACAGATATGCCGTCTTGGCCGCCCCTTGTCGGCTCGACAAGGAGCGGCTCGTGGATCGCTCCCAAGGCAGTGATCGAGGGCATATTCGTTTGAGCACTAAATTTAGCCACCGAACGCCTCCTGAATGTCTTCAAGCGAAGAGTGCGCTGATTTCGGTATCGGGCTCATGATGAGCTTGGTCTTGACCTCTGGCGCCACCATCGACGGATCCAGATACATCACCACATAGCCACCGACGGCGCCGGCACCGAAGCCTGGCGCGAAGACCAGCGATCTTTTGCTGACCGCTCCATCGTAGACGGAATCTGCCAGGGCAATCGGGATACTGGCCGCAGAGGCGTTGCCGACCTCGGAAATATTGAAGTAGATGTCCTCGGCAGCGATGCCCTGCGGAACGGCGATATCGATGATCATGGTCTTGTTGGCCTGATGGGGTACGATCACATCGATATCCTCGATGAGTGCTTTGCCCCCTTTGAGGCTCTTGAGCTCCGAAAGCTCGCCGATCATCTGGTTGAGGTAGCGCTTGACCAGCGCCTTGACCTCTGGTCCGTAGACCGTGATGTCGTTGTCGAAATCGTAGTTCGGCCAAATGATGGAATTCACCTGGCTGAAGGGGCCGCTCGCATAGGTCTGGACCACTTCCACATCCCGTTCCCCGTCAGTTGGCGCGACCACCATGGCAGCGGCGCCGTCGCCGAAAATCATCCGTGACGGTCGGGCGTTGCCGATCTTGTCGGAAAACTTCTCCGCCATAACGAGCAGAACCGGGCGTTCGACCTCACGCAGCAGACGCACCGTTTCGGCCATGCCGTAGGGGAAGCCAGCGCAGGCGGCGACGATGTCGGCCGAGCAGTGGGTCTGCATGATGCCCAGCTGTCCCGAGAGCCAGGTGGCCGTTGAGGGGATCAGCCGGTTCGAGGTGCAGGAACAGAACAGCACCGCACCGATCTCTTCAGGCTTGCGGCCGGCATGCTCCATCGCTGCCCGTGCCGCCTCCAAAGCGATGTTCTCCAGCGGCTGCTCAGTGTAGCGGCGACGCTCGATGCCGGTCTTGTCGACGATCTCCTCAGCGCTCATCGGCGACCAGGAGGGCGGGGCGTTGCGAACCACATCGACGTTGGAGCAGATGACCTCGCCTTTGCGAATCGCCAGCGCCTCGATCTTCGGTTTGATCGGGGTGTCCTTGCTGACCACAATCGGCCGTAGCGGTGTCACCGGTTCGACGGCAGGAGTTGCCGTCGGAGACTGCGGCGCACTGGCGGCGCCGCTCTTGACCCGATTGATAAAGTCCAGAACATAGCGATTTTTCGGATAGAAAAGCACGACAACGTCGTCATCCTTCATTTCGGCAAAAGGCTTCAGCCGGGCCCGGCTACGATCCCAGGGGTGTTGATTATGCAGCAACATGGCCCAGCGCCGAAGTGCTTCGAGTTCGGGCTGATCCTCTGCAACATCAAGGATTTCGTCGACACTGTAGTGGTGGTGATCGGGATTATAGTCGGAAAGAACGGAGGTCTTGGCGTCGGCAGTGGTGAGCGCCTCTGCGATAGTTGCCTTGATTGGTGGCAGCGATGAGGCCTTATAGAGTTTGTTGGAGAAACAATCGAACAGGATGCCAAACAAATCCTCCTCAGCCTCCGCATTCCACTTGGCGGGCAATTCCCCAAAAGCCTTGAGAACACTGGCAGACTTCGCCTCGCGGCCCTCCCTTGGCTGCAGGAGAGGGACGAAGACATCGTCGCGGTTTCGCGGGACATCGCGCCAGCGCGTCGGCCGCTTGTCATACATCGCCAGCGCGAAACGGTTGGCCCAAAAGAGATGCAAGCCGATATCTCGCAACAGGTCATAACGCGTTGCATAACTCCCAGAGGTGGCCCGCTCCGCGATTTCGATACCCGTCGGTGCCTTTACCTCGAAGTCCCGTTTGATGATAGCCTTCAACTGGTCTAGATCGGCGATGATCGAAAAATCGAGTTCGATAAAAATGCTTGAGGGGAATACCAGCTTGTTGTGTTTGTTCAATCTAAACGGTTTCATGGGGCCTCCTTGCGGTTAATTAGGCAGGAAATATATTGTTTGGACGTCACACTTCAACATCAGGCCCTAAGAGATTATTTCATGGGCAAACTCTATTGCTTCTCAACACTATTTTTGTCAAATTTAGGACAACGACCTTTGTGATTGAGTCCAATTTGCGTCCTTATAGTCCTGTAATTTTAATAAGATGACATTATAGAATAGGATTAAAATTGTAGCGTATCTATCATTTATGTCAACGGCACCTTTAAAGACTACGTAGCCCTGAATAAAAAAAGGCACCAGCACCGATTAAGTGCTGAGACCTTAGTTTTAAATGGCGCGCCGCGGAAGATTCGAACTCCCGACCTTTTGATCCGTAGAGAGCTTAGTCCCTATTGCTAAAACTAATGTAATAGCGGTTTGAATCGCCCCAAATTTACTGGAGACCGGGGGCCCTGCAGGTGTCTTGCAAATCACGACTTTCGAGAAGAAAAACGGCTTCTTATTGATAGAGACATCTAAGAGGCCTATTAATCCAAAAAAAAAGGCTGCCTGGAAACGGGGTGGCCTTCGTTTTTTGCAGTAGTATTAAAGAAAAGACTAGGGACAGGGAATTGGAGTTGTTTATGTTCGAAAATTTCAAGCGGGAAAAGATTGCGAATGGCGATATCGAAATCAACCTTGTTGTTGGAGGCAGTGGCCCACCCCTTCTTCTCCTTCATGGTTATCCCCAAACGCATCTGATTTGGCGGATGATTGCCCCCAGACTTGCCAAGTCATTTACTGTCATTGCCACGGACCTACGTGGCTATGGTGGTTCATCGAAACCTCCAGGGTTGTCAGATCACAGTAATTATTCCAAACGTGCCATGGCAGATGACCAGGTCGAAGTGATGCGCCAATTGGGCTTTAACACTTTCTTGCTGTGTGGACATGATCGAGGCGGGAGGGTCGGGCATCGTCTAGCAACCGATTACCCTGAATTGGTTGAAAAACTTGTCGTGCTCGACATTGCACCGACCAAAGCAATGTACGAGGGGACCACCATGGCATTTGCCAGGGCTTATTATCATTGGTTCTTTTTGATTCAGGCTGCTCCTTATCCGGAAACCTTAATAGGTCGGGCACCAGAAACTTTTTTGCATCACCATATGACCAGATTTGCCGGGATGGAACCCTTCATGCCTGATGCTTGGCCTGAGTACGTTCGACACTTCAGCGAACCAGCCACCATTCATGCTACTTGCGAAGACTATCGAGCGGCGGCATCGATTGATCTGGACCATGCAGCGACTGACATAAGAGAAGGTCGTAAAGTAACCTGCCCATTGCTTGCATTGTGGGGCGGTGATGGCATCGTAGAGCGTTGTTTCAATACGATTGAAGAATGGGAAAAAGTGGCATCATCTGTAAAGGGCAAGGCGATGCCTTGTGGACATTACATTCCAGAAGAAGCCCCTGATTCGCTCTATGATGAGCTTATGGCTTTCTTGTGAGCAGATTTGTTTGGATAATCATCGCAAATACAAACGGTTCAACATCAGTACACTATCAGCTAAAGGAGTAACGTAATGAAAGCCGTTGTCCTGCATGGTAAAGATGGCCCTGGTTGTCTAAAAATAGAGGAAGTGGATACGCCGAAACCGGCGGTAGGAGAGGTCAGAGTCAAGGTGAAGGCATCTGCTCTTAACCGGCGTGATTACTGGATGACCATCGGCCTGTATCCGGGCATTACCTTGCCGGCCATACCAGGGTCCGATGGGGCGGGTATTATCGATGCTGTTGGCGCTGGGGGTGATGAGTCGCTGATCGGCCGGGAAGTCGTTATCTACCCTGCGCGGGCATGGGGCGATGAAGAGCATCGCTACGGATCTGATTTCCGCGCGCTGGGAATGCCGGACCAAGGCACATTTGCCGAGTATATCTGTATCCCGGATACGGATTTTTTAGACAAACCGGTCCATTTGTCTTGGGAGCAGGCTGCGGCCTTACCTCTGGCCGGCCTTACCGCATGGCGAGCACTGATGACCCATGGCGAAGTAAAAGCAGGACACAAGGTATTGGTGACATCTGCCGGCAGCGGAGTCTCGAGCTTTGCCATACAATGGGCTGTGGCACGCGGAGCAGAGGTTTATGTCACTAGTGGCAGTGAGGAAAAAATAGCAAAAGCAAAGTCCCTGGGAGTCAGTGGCGGTGTCAATTACCGTGACGAAGGATTTACAAAGGCCCTTAGTAAAATGTCCTCTGGTTTTGACATTATCATAGACGGCGCGGGTGGTGATGATCTCAATCCTCTTCTGAAGACCCTTAATGCCGGGGGGAGGTATGTCTTCTTCGGCGCCACTCTGGGCAACCCGTCAAACGGTCTTGAAATGGCGAAACTGTTCTTCCGTCATATTCGTATCCAGGGCACAACTTTGGGCTCGCCAAAGGAATTTGGGGCCATGATCGACTTTGTCAATAAGAAGAAGATAGAACCTCTCATGCATGCAGTCTACGCCATGGATGATGTTGTCCCCGCACATAGGTTGATGGAGAATTTTAACCAGATGGGCAAGATCGTGCTGCGCATCGAATGATACGGGTGCAATAACTTTATGAATAATCGAGGCTATGGTTACGGCCAGGCGAGCACCTTTTCCATTTCAAGACATATAAAATGAAAAAATGGCCCTTCCGACCTGGAGGGGCTTATTATTGGTAGAGACATTCAGAAAGCAGTTTAATCCACAAATTTATGGCCATCAGTTTTGATCGTCAGATGGTCATTTTTTGATTCAAAATGCCTGTGAGATGAAAATCAGAATCAGTGTGATATATTCAATTTAGTTCATGATGATATAAATCTTCTTCATGAACTACCTCCATAAAGCCCTCTGTTCAATTACCGAGGGCTTTTCTTATTTGTCAGTAGGGTCAGTAATAATTGTTCCTTTGTGCCAAAAATCAACCCGTGGATCAATCCGAGAGGAATTGTAGGAAA
>Ga0316191_10003138_pt1 | contig 12143 bp, 11 predicted proteins | sample Eddworburr2cm_MG_FD_204928 | JGI IMG/M metagenome (GOLD analysis project Ga0316191, IMG submission 204928) | Coastal sediment microbial communities from Maine, United States - Eddy worm burrow 2 cm | ecosystem: Environmental > Aquatic > Marine > Coastal > Sediment | place: USA: Maine...
TTGCCAGTACAGCCGGGTTGAGGTCGTTGTGCTCGCCACTCAGACGCACCAGTGCCATCATGACATCCACCAGGGCATTCTGATCGGGTGATAATTTCGCGTGCTTGCCTTTATCGGGAAAGGGGATCGGTGTTTTGCCCGTCGCCTCCCTGACCAACTCGACAATTTTATTACCCGAGTTTCTGACCAGTCCGTCACTCAAGCCACGAATTTTAGCCAGCGCTTCCAGAGAAGCGGGCCGGTGCCTTGAAATATCAATCAGGGCATCATCGCGCAATATCCAGCCTTTTGGCCGGTTCTTCTGCTGCGCCATCTGCTCACGCCAGCCGGCAAGGGTCTGCATGATGGACAGGCTGTCTCCCCTGAGGCGGTTGCCGCCTTTTACTTTTTGCCAGGCGTCCGCGGGTGGATTGTTGTATAGATCAGCATCGGTTAAACGCTGAAAATCCTCCAGCAGCCAGTCGCGCCGGCCCAGTGCCGCGAGCTTTTCACTGAGCCGCTGGTAGATCTCCACCAGGTAAATGACATCATCCGCGGCATACTGAATCTGGTCGTCAGACAGTGGCCGCTGCGTCCAGTCTGCCCGGGTATGTAACTTGTCCAGTTCAATGCCGAGTTCCTCTTTTACCAGGCTGGCGTAACCCACCTGCTCGGGGTAACCGAGCATCAATGCCGCGATCTGGGTATCAAAGACGGGGGAGGGAAGCTTGCCCGCAAGGTGATAGAAGATCTCCATGTCCTGCCGCCCGGAATGCATGACCTTGGTGATGCCCTCGTCGAAGAGGATACCCAGCAGTGGCGCCAGTTCGTCCAGCGCCAGCGGATCGATACAGGCAACGCTGTCCGGTGTTGCAACCTGCAACAGGCAGAGCTTCGGATAATAGGTTTTTTCGCGAAGAAACTCGGTGTCCAGCGCAATCCAGTCAGCGGTACGCAGCACGTCACAAAAGCTGTCGAGCTCAGCGGCCGTATCGATATACAGGATCGTGTGTGCGGGGTTCATTGCGGGGAGATTCAGCTAACTGACCCGGCCAGCAAGGCAGCAAGCGGCTCCCGCAAGCAACGGTCGCCACTGGCGCGGGGCAGTAAATAAAACGAGAACGGGATTAGATATCGCCTTCTACGTCGTCGACATCAACCTGGCCCGTAATACGCCGCCGGATATGTGACCACGAGACACCGATGGCAAGTATGCCGGAGAGCACCACCAGGGTCAGGTAGCTGACCGCCTTCAGGTTGTCTGCATCGAACCAGCCCCAGTCGATCATCATCCACAGCAGCACCCCCATGAAGGCAGCGGCTAGTAACAGTCCGAACGCGCCCAGGGAGCGCAGGGTGGCGCGCAGAAAGATGGTCCAGCCGACCAGAAGCAAGACACCGAATAGTGCGATCGTGGGTGTCAGGTTTGAAATATTGTCACTGAGCCAGTGATAGTAGGAGTAGCCAGACGGGTTGTAAGTTGAAAATACCAGTACGCACGCGACCAGCATGCGCAATAAAAAACCAACCCCGTTAATTCCCTTCACAGCCATACGATTCCCCGGAACGCTAACAATTAATAAAGCAGTGCGTGCGAATTCTATGCTCAGCCTGTGACACAGGCAAGTGATTCACCGGCGTAATGAAATGCTGCATTGCAGGACAAACACGCTAGAATGCTGGAACCCTGCAACCTGTTCCCGAAAATTTTTCCGACATAATATATTTTCTGCATTACACTCATATCCTGTTGTTTATACTATAATATATATCCATGAATATCAGCCTGATCAATCCCTATGAACTCGGTCGTCAGCCCTTCGGGCTTGCCGAACCCGCCGCCTTTTTGCAGGCAGCCGGGCATACGGTGCGCTGTTGCGACCTGTCCATTCAGAAGCTCGACAGCTGCCTGGATGAAACCACCGGGATAGTCGCCATCTATATCGCCATGCATACCGCGACCCGAATCGCCGTCGAGGCCTTGCCAAAGATACGGCAACTGGCACCACAGGCCAGCCTTTGCGTCTATGGGCTGTACGCCCCCATGAACGCCGACCTGTTTCGCTCACTGGGGGTTGGCACGGTCCTGGGTGGCGAATTTGAAACCGGCCTGTTGTCGATGGCGGCGCGTATAGAGGCCGGCAGGGGAGAGACACAGACCGAAGCGGAAACATCGCTCGACAAAATCACCTTTATTGCTCCCGATCGCAGCAAGCTGCCGCCGTTGTCGCAATATGCCCGGCTGATCAATCCCGACGGCTCGGAAAAAACCGTCGGCTTCGCGGAAACGACGCGCGGCTGCAAATACCTGTGTCGCCATTGCCCGGTGGTCCCGGTGTACCAGGGTAAATTTTTCGTCATTCCAGCTGACATCGTGCTGGACGACATTCGCGCCCAGGTACAGGCCGGTGCACGGCACATCTCCTTTGGCGATCCAGACTTTTTCAATGGCCCCGGCCATGCGCTCAGGATAGTGCGCACACTGCATCAGGAGTTTCCGGTATTGACCTACGATGCGACTATCAAGATCGAGCACATCGTCAGGTATCCGGAAGAAATCAAGGTGCTCAAGGAAACCGGCTGCCTGTTTATTCTCTCGGCCGTGGAAGCCGTCGATGACACCATACTGGAGTTACTGGACAAGGGTCACAGCCGCGAAGACTTTATCAATGCGCTTGCCTTTCTGCGCAAAATTGATATCAATCTTGCGCCGACCTTCGTCGCCTTTACCCCGTGGACAACGCTCGATATCTACCTGCAACTGCTTGAGGACATCGTCACATGGCAGCTGGTCGAGTCCGTCGCGCCGGTACAACTGTCGATACGGCTGTTGATACCCGCCGGCTCGTATATCCTCAAACTCGAAAATATCGACGCTATCGTGGGCGACTTTGATGCCGGCATTCTTGGCCATCCCTGGCGCAACCCGGACCCGCGCGTTGATGAACTGCAGCAGCAGGTACAATCCTGGGTCACCAGGGCAGAATCAGAGGGGCTGTCACGCCCGGACATCTTTCTGGAAATCTGGCGGCTCGCCCACCGGCAAGCAGGCAGGTCCGCCCCCGAACTGAACCTTGAACACACTGGCAAAGCCGTTCCAAGACTCTCGGAAAACTGGTACTGCTGTGCAGAACCGACCTGTGAGCAACTGGTCTCATTCTGAATACACGCAGGACATATACACACTGACGCAGACATGAAGTCGATCCTGATAGGCCATCGTGGCGATCCCGAGAGCTGGCCGGAGAATTCACTGCCAGGCTTCCGCGCCATACTGGAAGCTGGCGCCTGCTGGCTGGAAACAGATGTACAAATTACTGCAGATGGCATTGCAGTCCTGAGTCACGACCCCTCGGTACTCAGAATTACCGGCAGCGACCTGTACATCACCTCGACCGACTATGAAACGCTGCGTGCCTTGCCTGCCGGCTACCCGCAACGCTTTGCTGACCGTTTCCAGCACCTGCACATCGCACGGCTGGATCAATTCGTCGAGCTGTTACAGCAATGGCCGGATGCCAGCGCCTTTATCGAGATCAAGGCAGCCAGCATTAGCGCACATGGCATCCCCAAAGTAATCGATACCGTTCTCGAGCGGCTCACCCCGGTGCTGCAGCAATGCACACTGATATCCTTCGACCATGACACTCTGGTGCATGCCCGCAGTCACTGCTCGCTGCCCGTTGGCTGGGTACTGGGTGACTGGAGTGTGGAGAACGAAAAGCGGGCAAGCATGCTGGCGCCGGACTACCTGTTCTGCAACCGCAAGCGCTTGCCGCCCGGGGACGAGCCCTTGTGGCAGGGTCCGTGGCAATGGGCCGTCTATACCATCAATGCCGCCGGCGATGTAGCGCCACTGCTGGCACGCGGGGTACAACTCATAGAAACCGATATTATCCGCCAACTGCTTGCTGACCCCGCATTGAAAGGCCTTGCCCGTGTCTGACGCTTATGATGTCGTTGTCGTTGGCGGTGGTATTCATGGCGCGGGGGTTGCCCAGGCAGCGGCCTGTGCAGGTTACTCGGTACTGCTACTGGAGCGGCATTCACTGGCATCCGGCACCTCCAGCCGCTCCAGCAAGTTGATACACGGTGGTCTGCGCTACCTCGAGGGTCATGATTTTGGACTGGTGCGTGAAAGCCTCCGGGAAAGAGACATCCTGTTGAACATTGCTCCGGACCTTGTGCACCTGCGGCCTTTCCATATCCCCGTCTACCCCGACACGTCCAGACGGCCGTTGATCCTGCGGACGGGCCTTACCCTGTATGCCATGCTCGGCGGACTCAACCGGGCCAGTCGATTCAGAAAACTGTCGCGCGACGAATGGGGTGCGCTCGACGGGCTCGACACCCGCAAGCTGCAGGTCGTCTACCAGTATTTCGATGCGCAGACCAACGACGTCGAATTAACACGCGCCGTCATGCACTCGGCCACTGAATTCGGTGCCACGCTGAGCTGTCCAGCAGAGTTTCTCTCCGCCCGCACCGGACCACTCGGCTGCGAGATTCTCTACCGGAAGAACGCCCATGAAAAGTCATGCCACGCGCAGGTGCTGGTGAATGCAGGCGGACCGTGGGTGAACGCGATTGCAGAACGCATCAGCCCGACACCTGCACGGGTGGCCATTGACCTTGTGCAGGGAACCCACCTGATCCTGAACGGCGGCCTGGAGAAGGGCTGCTATTACCTGGAGGCGCCACAGGACAGGCGTGCGATCTTCCTGTTGCCCTGGGGCCATCAATCCCTGCTTGGCACTACCGAGAACCTCTACAGCGGTGACCCGCTGGCTGTCACCCCGCTGCAGCAGGAAGTCGATTACCTGCTTGAAGCCATGCAGCATTATTTTCCGCAGCGGACAGCACACGTTGACGACATGTTTGCCGGGGTGCGTGTATTGCCCGCCTCGGACGACGCAGCCTTCAGGCGTTCACGCGAAACTCAACTCCCGGTCGATGACCACACACAGCCCAGAGTCCTCTCAATCGTTGGTGGCAAGCTGACCGGCTACCGTGCAACGGCACAAAAGGTCATACACACTCTGCGACGTACCTTGCCCGCCAGGACACCACTGGCGGATACCTCGACACTTGCCCTGAAGCCTGCACCCTGATGTCTGAGCTGATACTGGCCATTGACCAGGGTACGCACTCAACCCGCGCAATTATCTTCGACGCGCGCGGATGCGTCGCAAGCAGCGCACAGCAGTCAGTCACCCTGCAACGTCATAGCCGTACCGAGATTGAACAATCACCCGTGGAAATCCTGCAATCCATGCAGGCAGTCATAAAAAGCGTCCTTGACGACCCCGCCATCAACAAACAGAGCATCATTTGCGCAGGGTTGGCGACACAACGATCCAGTGTCGTGGCCTGGGATCGACGCAACGGACGGCCGCTGAGCCCGGTCATAGGCTGGCAGGACCGTCGCGCGGCAGACAGGCTGCATAGCCTGAAGGACACGTCACGCAGCGTTCAACAGCTCACCGGCCTGCAGCTGTCGCCACATTACGGTGCCACCAAGCTGCAGTGGCTGCTGGAGAATAATACCGCTGTCGCCGCGGCACTGGAGGATGACACGCTGGCGATGGGACCACTGGCCAGTTACCTGTTGCACCACCTGACTGACAGGATTGATGAACTGGTTGATGATGCCAATGCCTCGCGCACACTGCTGTGGAACCTGAAGCGGCGCAACTGGGACAGCCGCTTGCTCGGGTATTTCGACATACCGCCGCGGGTGTTACCGGTATGCAAACCCATCTGCTACGACTACGGTGCCGTCCAGGGCAGCGCAATACCCGTCAAGGCGGTAAACGGCGACCAAACCGCGGCCCTGTATGCCCATGGCATGCCGTCCGTCAACACCGTGACCGTTAATATCGGCACCGGTGCCTTCGTGCTACTAGCAACAGATGATCCATCTTCACGACCTGAGAGCCTGCTGGCAGGTATTTCATACAGCAATGAACACTTCGGCAGTTACTACATTGAAGGCACAGTCAATGCGGCCGCCGCTGCCCTGGAATGGGCCGCCCGTTCGTTTGATCTGGGCGACGTCGAGCAGCAGTTGCCCGGCTGGCTGGAGGCGATAAAGGTTCCGACGCTGTTTATCAACACCCTCGGCGGACTGGGCTCGCCCTGGTGGCAAGAGGGCCCGGCAGCCCATTTTCTCGATGCCGGGGTATCAGGTCCTGAGGCCCTGGTTGCCGTGATCGAGAGTGTGATCTTTCTGCTGCAGGCCAATATCACGTTGCTGCAGACCGTCAATCCAGCCGTCGATAAAATCCAGGTCAGCGGCGGGCTGTCCAGCCTCGACGGCCTCTGTCAGAAACTCGCCAACCTCTCGGGCCTTGCCGTCCATCGCCCCGTACAGGTAGAAGCCACAGCCCGCGGCATCGCCTGGCAGGCCGCCGGTGGGCCGGCGGATTGGCCAGACAGCGGTGACGGCGAAACCTTTACGCCCGCAGCCGATCCGGGGCTATATGAACGCTATGACCGCTTTATGAAGATATTGAGGAACCTGTAGCAGCGGATCGCATCCGCGATCGCACCAGCAAGAATCTCCTGCCAGTGTAGCAACGGATTCGCTAGGCGGGTGTGACAAACAGCCAGAAAAATCCGGCGTTATAAAAGACGTGCAGCAGCATCGGCGCGGGCAAACGCCCGGTGCGATCCTTGAAAAAACCGAACACCAGGGAAGGGAAGAACACCAGCACTGCCCACAGCGGACTATGGGTTAGAAAGTGCATCGCCGTAAACACCACGCTTGTCAATAGATTGGCGACCGAGAGCGGTCCGAACGAGTGCTGACTGATGTATTCGTGCACCAGTTCCTGCAGCAGGCCACGAAAGACCACTTCCTCGACCAACGGATAAAACACTACCGGCAGCAGGAACTGCCAGGGCTGAAGCAGTGGCCAGCCCCATTGAATAAGCGGTTGCTGAATAAAATACAGTACCAGCCAGAAGAGCAGGCCAGCCGTTAACGCCGCATGGAACAGCGGATCCCGCCAGAAACGCTGTGTCTCTGCCGGTGACCTGTTCAATGCGCCGAATGACTTCTCAACTGCTCGATCATCTCGGGCTCAAAGTCCATGCCCACCGGCCAGTTCGGGTTTATCGAGATGCCTATACCGCTGCCGGTTCGCTCCAGCACCCACTTGAACTCAGCCAGCAGTCCACCGTCGTAGCCAGGGAAATCCTCCACAAACCCCTTGGAGCGATCCGGACTGGTAAACAGAATCAGCACTTCGATTTCATCTTCTGTTTTCAGCGTCAGGGGTAGCGCCTTGTCGCTGCTGGTAAAGCCTTCAATCCCGATTGAGTCCTTCACCGGCATGAACACCTGGGTGTCCATGAGGTATTGCATAAACTCATCACTCGACATTCGACCTTCCTGTACAGCCAGCAGGTTCTCCTCGAGTTCATTACGTGCGTCAAAAGTGTCGTGCATAACAGGCATCCATAAAAAAGAGGCCCCGCAGTGCGGGGCCTGGCTATCCAGAGAGTCAATCAGCGTCAGTCATTGCCACCAAAGGCACCCAGCAATTGCAGCAGGCTGATAAACAGGTTGTAGATTGAAATAAACAACGTCACCGTTGCCATGATGTAGTTGGTTTCACCACCGTGGATGATTTCACTGGTTTGGTACAGGATCAGACCGGACATCAGCAGGATGAACATGGCGGATACGGCAAGCGACAATCCCGGCATCGAGAAGAACATGCTGGCGATACCCGCCAGGAATGCCACCAGGATTCCCACCATCAGGAAACCACCCAGGAAACTGAAGTCCTTGCGGGTCGTCAGCACGTAACCGGACAGGCCCAGGAAGATGACGCCGGTACCGCCCATCGCGGTCATGACGATCTGGCCACCGTTGGGAATCGAGAGGTACATGCTGATGATCGGGCCCAGCGTCAGCCCCATAAAACCCGTCAGTGCAAATACCGACACCAGCCCCCAGGCACTGTTACGCAGCTTGGTGGTCAGGAACAGCAGGCCAAAATAGCCAACCAGCGTAATGACAATCCCCATCGGCGGCATATTGATCATGACGGCAACGCCGGCACAGGCAGCACTGAACAGCAGCGTCATGGACAACAGCGTGTAGGTGTTGCGCAGGACCTTGTTGGTCGCCAGTACCGATTGTTGTGAAACTGTAACGGTTTTATCCATCATACTCATCGTCATTATTCCTCATGTTGACTAAAAATATTGAAGCAGTCAGTGTGACAACCACACCACCGGTTCGTTCCCTTAAGGATAACACCCCGGCCGTAAACAGCAACTTGAATAACCTTGACAATTTATGGTTTTTCTCTGGCCAAACATTGCAGGATTCCGGTATCCTAGCGCCGCACAGGAGAGGTGGCTGAGTGGTCGAAAGCGGCGGTCTTGAAAACCGTTGAGGGGCAACCCTCCCAGGGTTCGAATCCCTGCCTCTCCGCCATTTAAGGCTGTTGCCTGTTGGCGTTATACGAATTCCCGGAGTTTCCCCATTTCCCGCCGCCATGGCAAGTACCAATCGACAGGCATGAACTCTATGGGACGGGGGTTTTATTCTTGCGAACCCATGGCGTCCTGCATGGCAATCGCACTGGACAACAGGCCCTGCGACTACCCGTCGCGAACGAGACGCACAGATAGCCAGGCAGAGAACAACCCATGCGCAGAAAACTGAAGAAAAAGGTCCGGGCAAAACTCACCCGTTTCCTGTACGAGAATTGCCTGCTGAACCGGCGCGAGCAGGAAAAGCTGGGGCGGCTGCAGTTCTTTTACAACGCCTTCAAGGCATTGTCGTTCAACGGCATCGACGGCGACTATGCAGAATTTGGCTGCTGTGGCGGCAACACTTTCGGCCACGCCTACCGCGAGTCACGCTACCATGGCCACGCGGCAAAATTATGGGCACTTGATTCCTTCCAGGGGCTGCCGCCTGCCGGAGATGAAAAGGACCGGCACCCGGAGTGGATCGAGGGCGCCATGACCATCTCCATCGATGAGTTCCATGATAAATGCGCGGCCAACAACATCCCGCGCACTGAATACACCATCGTGCCCGGTTTTTACGAAGAGAGCCTGAAGGACCCGGACATTAACGGACGGCTGAAAAACATCGCCCTTGCCTATATCGACTGCGACCTTTACACCAGCACGCGCACCGTCCTCGAGTTCCTGATGCCCAGACTCAAACACGGCATGATCATCGCCTTCGATGATTACTTCTGCTGGTCAGCCACCCAGGTGTCGGGCGAACGGCGCGCCATGCTCGAGTTCTTCCACGGCAACGCGGAGTGGGAACTGCTGCCCTACATGCCTTTCAGCTGGGGCGGCCAGTCTTTTGTGGTAGAGAGCCGGCAACTATCGGGGCTAACGGTTTAACCGCATCGACAGGCTGGTCGCATCCGCTGCTGCTGAAACGGAGCGCCAGACTGTTTTATGACTATCAGAGTTGATCCAGCATCGGCTCCAGGCCTGTCCAGATATTCATCATAATCTGTGGCTGTGCCTCTGCCCTGGGGTGAATACCGTCGTCCTGCAGCAATTCCCGGTAATCGGCCACCTCATCGAGCATGCGCGGAACCAGTGGCACCTCGTAACGGTCGGATAATCGACGATACAAGGCAGCGAACTGCTGATTGTATGCAGGCCCGTAGTTGGGTGGCAGACGGATACCGACCAGCAGCACGCGTGCGTTGTTAGCCCTGCAGTGCTCGATGATATTGGCGAGACTGGATTCGATTTCCGAAAAGGCCAGCCCGCGCAATCCGTCATTGCCGCCCAGCGCGATAACGACAATTGATGGCTTGTGGGTCAGCAGGGCAGAATCGATACGGCTTAACCCGGTGCGCGTGGTATCGCCACTGACACTTGCATTGATAACGTTGACTTCATAGCCTTCGCTCAGTAACCGTCCCTGCAGCAGGGCAACCCATCCTTCGTCGGTGTTGATACCATAGGCGCCACTGAGACTGTCGCCCAGCACCAGGATGGCAGTCGGTGTTTCAGCTGCAACGGCCGCTGTATGGCCCGGCATCATGAGGATGCTGAAGAATACGGACAGGATAATTTCGGAGAATCGTTTCATCATGGCTGAGAGTACGTCAACTGGTTTTGTCGAGGCCCGCAAGCTGGGCAAGCAGGTGAGCACCCGTGAAGGGGTACTCACGTTGCTTGATGATATCAATTTCAGAGTCGACGCGGGGACCTCGGTTGCGATTCTGGGTGCTTCCGGCTCCGGCAAAACCACCTTGCTGGGTCTGCTGGCCGGCCTGGACCTGCCGTCACATGGCGAGGTGATCATTGACGGCCACAGTCTCAATGATTTTGATGAAGACGGACGCGCGCAACTCAGGGCCGAGCTGGTCGGTTTTGTGTTCCAGAATTTTCAGTTGCTGTTCGGTCTGACGGCACTCGAGAATGTCATGCTGCCGCTGGAACTGGCGCAAGCGCCTCATCCGCGCAAAACAGCCGCAGAATTGCTTGAACGTGTCGGACTCGGTGAACGCATGCTGCACTACCCGAACCAGCTATCCGGCGGGGAGCAGCAGCGCTGTGCAATTGCGCGTGCATTCGCGACGCAGCCACGTTGCCTGTTCGCAGATGAACCCACCGGCAATCTCGACAGCGAAACAGGCAACCGCATTATCGAACTGTTGTTTGAACTCAACAGCGAACAGGGTACAACACTGATCATGGCCACCCACGATATGCAATTGTCACAGCTATGCAAGCGGCGCATCCATCTCGACGCCGGCAGACTGGTCGACCCCGGGGCGCAAAAATAACGATGACTGACCGGGCACAGAAAAAAGGGGGTTCATTTTTCTGGCATACGTCGTGGCGCATGCTGTGGCGCGACTGGCGTGGCGGCGAGCTCAGCATCCTCGCCGTGGGACTTGTCATCGCGGTAACCAGCATCACAGCGGTCGGATTTTTTACTGATCGGATCGAGCGAGGCCTGCAGCAACAATCCGCCGAACTGATCGGTGCGGATCTGGTGATCACCTCCGGGAGACCCGAGGTCTCAGACTATCTTGAAGATACGCGCGCACAGGGTTTCCAGGTCGCCACCACACAACAGTTCCGCAGTGTCGTGCTGGCCAATGAACGGCCGCAACTGGTTGAGGTCAAGGCCGTCTCTGATGACTATCCGTTAAGGGGTGTATTGCGTATCAGCGACAGCGCTTTTGGTGTCGATGAGGCAACGACAGGGATTCCTGCTGCGGGCGATGTCTGGGTCGAGGCGCGGCTGCTGCAACTGCTTGATCTTGAGGTAGGCGATGAAATCAGTCTTGGCGCAACGACTTTCACACTACGCAAGCTGCTGCGTTATGAACCTGACCGTGCCGGGGATATGTTCAGCGTCGCGCCCCGAGTGCTGATGAACAGGGCAGACCTGGATGCCACGGAATTGATCGGCACTGGCTCCCTGGTAAACTATCGCGTGTTAATCACGGGTCCGCGCAGCCGTATAGAAGACTATCGCCGCGCCATCAAGGACAGCCTGAGGCAGGGCGAACAGCTGCTGACGGTTGATGATGGCCGCCCGGAACTCAACACGGCACTTGAAAAGGCGCAGCAGTTTCTCGGTCTCGCCGCACTCATCAGTGTACTGCTCGCCGGCGTCGCAGTGGCAACGGTGGCTTACCGCTTCAGCAACCGCCACCTCGATAGCAGCGCCATGTTGCGCTGTCTCGGGGCATCGCAGCAAACCATCATCCGGCTTTTCACCCTGGAAATGCTGTGGCTGTCCCTGCTGGCCAGCACTGTTGGCTGTATTCTGGGGTTAATGACACAGTTCATCATCACCGAACTGCTGGACCAGTTAGTGCTCGCACAACTGCCACCACCGTCCTTCAAGGCGCTGTTACTCGGCTATGCAACCGGCATCGTGATGTTGACCGGATTTGCCATTCCGCCGCTGTTGTCTCTGAGGCGTGTGCCACCACTGCGCGTGTTGCGAAAAGACATACCCCTGACTCCGGTTAGTGGCTGGGTCGTTTACGTGGCCGTGGTGATTTGCATGGCCGCCTTGCTGTACTGGCAAATCGGGGATATTAAGCTGGTCACACTGGTCCTTGGCGGGATTACCGCAACACTGCTGTTACTGGCGCTTGCCGCCTATGCACTGATTATGTTGCTGCATCGTCTGCGTGGCC
>Ga0316191_10003139_pt1 | contig 12143 bp, 10 predicted proteins | sample Eddworburr2cm_MG_FD_204928 | JGI IMG/M metagenome (GOLD analysis project Ga0316191, IMG submission 204928) | Coastal sediment microbial communities from Maine, United States - Eddy worm burrow 2 cm | ecosystem: Environmental > Aquatic > Marine > Coastal > Sediment | place: USA: Maine...
TTGACGCCAACCGAAGGTTGGTTAACGCTTTCTCTGGCACCCGTCAAAGGTTGGCGGTGGGATCTCGACGGGAATCCGGTCGAACTCGAGCAGGGTCCGGGCATCATCCAGTACTTGCGGGTGGCGGCGGGGGATCACCGCCTCGAAGGTAGGTACCAGCCGCCGCTGCACAGGTGGACAACCATCTTCAGCGGGTGCGCTGTGTTGGTGGTTCTTGCGGGGCTGGCGAGTCGACGGCAGGACACATGAAGCGGACCGCCTCAGCCCGCTGGATGATAATGTCGGTTTCGTCGACTGCCGGTGTGCTTGCCCTTGCCGGAGCCTGGCTTCGGCCGGTGTGGCACGACGAGCTCTACACCCTTGCGCTTGCTCGCCTGCCGGTCGACGAGCTGATGACTGCGCTAGTGATGGACTCCGGCCCACCCCTTCACTACCTCCTCTGCCATCTCCTCTTCGGGCTCGTGGGTTGGCAGGAGGGCTCGATGCTCGGCACCCTGATGGTGCGGCTACCGTCGGTGGTCGCATTCTCGCTCATTCCGTGGGTAGCCTGGAAAGCGCGACCCGTCGGTGACCGAGGCGGGGTGTGGGGCCCCTTGTTGGTCATTGCGTGGTTGCCCCTTGTCTATTTCGGCACCGAGGCGCGAGCGTACGCTCTTCTCGCCCTCGTCAACGCACTCCTGTGGATCTGCGGACCCGAGTGGATTGAGCGTGGCGGAAGATGGACCTTTTGCTTCACGGTCCTGGCTTCGTGCCTGTCTCTCCTCCACTACGTGGGTTTCATGAGCTTTGTTCTGCTGCCATCTCTCGTTTTCTTCGTGCCCCGCCGGCGCCGACGCACTCTTGTCCTGGCGCTTGTCCTGGCCGCCCTGCCAGTCCTGGCGTGGATGCCTGTGATGCTCGGCGCGCCGTCGGAGTCGATGGCCTGGGTAGCGACCGAAGCGGGTCCCGGCCGACCCGGTATGGCGACGGTGTCGGTGCTCGCGCCGGCAGGCCCCTTTCCCGCTCTCTTCGAGGTTTCCGGTTCCCCGGTACCACCCGGGATGTCGGTTTTGGTTCTGGCAGTCCTGGCCGGGGGTACCATTTTTGGTGCTTCGATCTTGTCGAGGAACCATCGGGCAAAGGACACCAATGGGCGAGCCGTGACCTGCCTTTCGATTGCGCTGCTGCCTGTCATCTGCGCCGGTTCGTTGGCACTCGGTGGGGTTCCGGTCTACTTCGCCGGCCGCACTGAATCGATGGTCTGGGCGCTTGCGGCAGCATTGGTTGCGATACTGATCTTCGAATTACCTCCAATTGCGCGCCGAATCGTGGCTGGTTCGTATGTCGTGTTTGGTGTGACCACCGTTGCAATGTGGATTGGCGACTTGCCTTCGCGTCTTCCGGCACCTGGCGTCGAGATTGGATACGAGTTGTCCTCGATGATTGAGGAGGGTGATCGGGTAGTTGTGGCAGGGCTGTGGCAGTTGGAGGTGCGCCACGGATTGGCAAGAGGCCTCCTTGATGGGTCGGCCTCGACCTCGGAGATCGTCACAGTAGAGACCGTACCCCGGACACAGGCAGATCACCCGGGATGGCTTGATCGCGAGGCAATCACCTCGCCAGAGCTCTGCGATGAAGCGCGAGCACTGAGTGAAAACGCAGCAGCGGAGGGAAGCAGGATCTGGCTTATTTGGAGCCCTGCCTTGCCGCTCGAGAGCACATTTTTCCCAGCCTTTGTTGGTTGGCGTCGAGACCGCGTGGCTGGCTCGAGAGTCATCGCCGTTGATCTGCTGACTCTTCCAGCCGAGGAGACATGAATGTCTGAAGAGAGATTGATGTGCGAAAAGGGGCAACGTAACTCGCCAACGTTGTTGAGCGATACCGAAACCGTCAGCGTTTGCCGATGGTAGCCGTAGGGAGTGTCACCTTGTCGCGGACGACGTAGCTCATAACCTCTTGTCAGATTGAATTGGCCTCAATCTGGGTCTTGCGCTTCTTTGTCCAAAAATGCTCCTTGTCGAATTACTCGCAAATATCCATCACCAAATTCGAGATCGGGTTCGAGGTAGTTGCTCTCTCCCCATTCATTCCAGGACTTGAGGAACACGATGCGTCTCTCGAGTCGTTTCTTTCGTGCCTCCTCCAAACACCTTGTCAGCAGATCGCGAAATAAGTCCGGCGTAGACTCTGTGAGAATCAACCCATTCACGCCAACTCTCGGAGAGTTATCCCAGTCGTGAATCAAGCAAGGATATATTCTGTCGTTGGAGCCATCGTCTACGAAGAGACCCCTCAATACGGCCTCATACCTGTATATGTGTTTCGGCCTGCCGAGGAGCGAACGAAGCAGGCGCCTGGATCGAACGTAAACTGTGGTCTGATCGAATGTGGCGCCAGCCAGATTGTGTCGAGCTTCAGCATCAAAACACGCCGGGACGTCTGCCAGGATGTGATTCGCCATTCCCACGAAGTGAATCCCGGTCAGCCCCTCTTTGATAGCCAAGTCCCGCCATCGATCCGTGAAAGCCAGGGGGTCCGGTAGGTCACTCGGCCTGTACACAACAAACAGGGGCTGTCCATCGACTTTCGTATACCTCGGGTCAGCGAATGCAGGTAACACCGAATAAAAATGTCGATCCCACTCCTGCCTATCGCCGTAGTTCTGCTGAATGAGTACGCGTCCGGGCTGGCCATGCCAGATTCCGGACCAACTTTCGTTTGCCCAACATAGGCAGAAGCCATGCTGAGGCTCTCCACTCTTGAGGACATCTCTCATTGGCCGATCAAGGATTGTTCGATCACCGAACCAGTAATGGTAGTAACAGAATGACTCAATTCCTGCTTGGATCGCCAGATCTGCCTGTGCCTGTCGCGTTTCCGGCACTCGTAAATCGTAATAGCCGAGGTCCGCTGGTTCTCGCGGCTGACGGTGCCCCGGGAAAAGCGATTTGGCCGCGGCCACATGACGCCACTCCGTGAATCCGGGGCCCCACCACTCGTCGTTCTCCGGCACCGGATGGAATTGTGGCAGATATAAAGCGATGAATCGCGCAGCCATCCGCAAACTACCCAACCGATTCCTCCTTGGGGCTGCCCGATTTTCTGAATAGGATGGTCTCGAGTTTTTCGATTGAAGCGCTCCACGTCCAGCGTTCCCTCGCGTACTTCCGACAGGATTCACTCAGTCGATCCCGGGTTATCGGATCAGAAATGAGAATTGACATCTTCCCTGCCAGAATCTCCGCGTCGGATGTTGGAACGACGAACCCTGTAATACCGTCTAACATTGACTCCCTGACTCCTCCTTCCGCGATCGCGACTACCGGCGTGCCGCACGCGCAGGCCTCGAGGGGGGCCAGGCCAAATGGCTCGAGACGAGAGGTAATCAGCATCAGTTGCGCTGCCGACAGAGTTTCTCTGACCCTGTCATCATTGATCTCGATGAGAAACTCGACCCGAACCCCTAGCGACCGGGCAAGTTTTTCGGCCTGCTTCGCCACCTGTGGGTCGCAGTAGTTTCCTATCCATTTCAGAGGCGGACGAATTTCAGCCTGTACAGCTCCAACGGCCTTAATCGCCCTGTCGAGACCTTTATTGAGGTCGACGTTTCCCATACCCACAATGTAGTTTTCGGGCTTCGGCGATGAAGGATGCCAGAACTCGGCATCCACCCCAAGATAACAAACCTCGGACTCAATACCGTACGCCCGAAGCACCGCCTCGCGACTGAACATCGAGTTCACGAGAATGCAGTCAAAACCGGCTGCATTTTGAATTTCAGCATTTATCGTCCTTCGAGTGGCCTGCCAGGTAAAGTAATCTCCAATGATCCGCTTTGCCGCCCTCGCGATGGAGCCGGCAGCCCCCCCACCTGAACCTGTCAACCATACCTGGGGGAACTCAAATAGTCTGCGATGAGGTTCCTGCAGATACAAAAGTGATTTTCCCGGGAAAAGTCGACCAATGGGGGATGTCCGAAAAAGCCGGCAGGGTGCCACAAACACCAGATCGATCTCTCGGGCAACCATTTCATCGACACATGTGGAACAATGATCGCGCATATTTCGCAACATCCGTGATGTCTTCACGTGGTGTCCGAGGCTCGATGAGAAGACACCGAGATGACTCTCACTCTCTTTCAACGGAAGAACTCTCTCTTCAACGAGTTCTGAAAGGGGCAAGTGCGTTTGATCGGCTGTAGGAGGACACCATGCTGACACCGTGTGACCGCGATCGCGGAGGCCCTTCACCTGGTGGAAAAGCGCCCTTTTCCCGCCTCCACTGGGGAGGTTGTGCCAGACTCCGATTTTCATCTATCTCTCCGCAGCACGCAATGGCGAGAAGGGGGCAGTTGGGACTGTCGCACAACAGCTGGAGCGATCCTCGTCACCCATTGCGCCGCGCATGAGCGCGAGGCCGCCGAAAGAAATCGTGAAAACGACAATTTTCATGGTGAACCGGGAGATGTCGAAAGCTACGCCGAGCGCGGTTTGTTTGGAGCGGACTTTGACGTCGCGCCAAGCCAGATGCAACAGCAAATCGCGGTAGCTCCATAGGTCACGCAACCTAATCTGCACGCAACCGCGCGAGGGCGCAATCACGTTAATCTCGTCCGACGTGCGGTCGTCCGCCTCGTGGCTCATCCACCCGCTATTGTATAGCAGTGATGTCGAGGGCAGACTGGGAATGAGGATTCCCCTTGCTCCATTTCTTCCAAAGTTGGCATCCACTTTAGAGCAGGTCGGACTCACTCAGGGGGATCGCAGAAGGGCATCCCAGCCCTGACGTGCGAGCGCTGTGATGACCAGCAGACTGCCCCGACGCGGCACTGCGGGCTGGTCGGTTCTTCGGCTGTTCCAGGGCGTCACGTGTGAGCTCATCGGGCATTAAGTCTGCTTGCAGTGTTGCTGATCTTCCTCGTTCTCATGGATCATGAGGACCGGAGGTCAACAGGCGATCGAGATCAGATGGCGGAACTCATTTGCGAGGTAAGATTTCAGTCCTCCTGGATCATCGATCGCGAGTTGATGACACATGCGATAATTATTGGTGTTGTTGCAGTTGCTCATGCGCGAAAACCCACGCCCAATGGATGGCGGTGGAAGAACTCCGAACCGGCGGCCAGAATCCTGAAGGGTAGCGGAGGAGAAAGACCATGATCGGGTCGAGACTCTCAGATCAGGGATTGGCCGAGCGGAGGAGATGGGAACAATGACAACTCATGTCTAGATTGGTTATCGAAGCTGGCAACGCCAACCGGCAGTATTTCAAGGATCTCCTGGCGTACCGGGAACTATTTCTCCTTCTTGCGTGGCGCGATATATTGGTGCGATACAAGCAAACGATCATCGGCGTTGCCTGGAGCGTGCTGCGCCCACTCCTGACCATGATCGTGTTCACGATTGTGTTTGGACGGCTGGCAAAAATGCCCTCAGAGGGTGTTGCCTATTCTATTCTGGTGTACGCCGCTTTGCTCCCGTGGCAGTTTTTCAGCAATACTGTGAATGAGGGTGGGAACTCCCTCGTCAACAACGCGAGCATGATCTCCAAGGTCTATTTCCCGCGCATCATCATTCCAACGACCGCGATGATTGTCAGCTTGATCGATTTCCTGATCTCGATCCTCGTCCTATCGGTCCTGATGGTCTGGTACCAGCATATTCCGACCTGGAGGGTGGTCTTCCTCCCGTTGTTCCTGGGGCTGGCCGCAACTGCGGCGTTGGGCATCACCTATCTGATCTCCGCCCTTAATGTGAAGTACCGCGATTTCAGGCACGTACTGCCCTTTATCATTCAATTCGGGCTCTATATTTCGCCCGTCGGCTTCAGCAGCTCTGTGATCCCCGAAAATTGGCGCCTGATCTACTCGCTCAACCCGATGGTCGGCGTGATCGACGGCTTTCGTTGGGCCATCATCGGCAACGCCGAGATGTACTGGCCGGGGCTTTATCTCTCCGTAGGCCTCGCGTTTCTGCTTCTATTTATCGGCTTCAGGTTGTTCAGACGAATGGAACGTGAGTTCGCGGACGTCATATGAGCATCATCAAGGTCGAAAACCTCGGCAAAAAGTACATCATCGGCCATGATCGAAAGGCTGGAGGAGCCTATCGCTCCCGGTCCCTGCGTGACGCTTTAACCCACACGGCGCGTGGGCTCTACCAACGGCTGCGCCATCCACTGTCTCCAAACACCGAAAAAATCGAAATCGAGGAACTCTGGGCCCTCAGGAATCTCGAGTTCGAAATCGAAGCCGGTGATCGCGTCGGCATCATCGGCCGCAACGGCGCCGGCAAGTCAACGCTCCTCAAGGTTCTCAGTCGAATCACCGAACCGACGACTGGCCGAATCGAAGTCGACGGCCGTGTCGCTTCTCTTCTGGAGGTTGGCACCGGGTTTCATCCCGAACTCAGTGGGCGGGAGAACATCTACCTCAACGGGGCCGTCCTCGGTATGGCGCGGGCCGAGATCAAGGCGAAGTTCGATGAGATCGTCGCATTTTCGGAGATTGAAAAATTCCTCGACACGCCGGTCAAACGTTATTCCTCGGGCATGTACGTCCGCCTCGCTTTTTCCGTGGCGGCCCACCTGGAGCCGGAAATACTGATCGTGGATGAGGTGCTGGCGGTTGGGGACGCCCAGTTTCAGAAAAAGTGCCTGGGAAAGATGGAGGAGGTTGGGCAAGAGGGACGGACGGTGTTGTTTGTCAGCCATAACATGGCGATGATCTCCAATCTCTGCACGACGGGCATGGTGCTCAGCGAGGGCAAGATGGAGTTCAATGGCCGGGTATCCGATGCGGTGACGAAATATTATGCAGCCACCAACCAACGGGACACGACTCGCGAGCGGGAGTTCGAGAGCGATACGGCAGAGTTGCTTGGCGCTGAGCTGATCGGACAGTCAAACCTTTCCGACATCACGATTCACGACGAACTCGCGGTTCGGATGAGGTACAGAATCAAGAAACAGATTGATGGGAAATGCGTCCCGAACTTCCATTTTTTCGTCTCAGATGGGAGCTACGCCTTTGTCGATTCTGCTCGGGACGTGGCGTGCATGTCTCCAGGGATCTACTGTGCGGATTGCAGAATTCCGCCCCGGTTCCTCAACGAGGGAGCCTACTTTGTCGGGGTGGCACTGACCACCTATTTCGAGGGCGGGTCGTTCGAGATCGAGTTCTTCGACCGGAATGCCTTGACGTTCAACGTCATTGACCCGATGGACGAGCGATCGAATCGTTACGGTTATGGCGGTCCAATCCCCGGTGTCGTCAGGCCTCAGTTGAATTGGTCTATTGAAAAGGAAGCACAATGAAATGCGTCATCCTGGCTGGCGGTCTCGGTACCCGGATCTCCGAAGAGACACACCTCAAACCCAAGCCATTGATAGATATCGGCGGCAAGCCGATCCTGTGGCACATCATGAAGCTGTACTCTGCCCATGGTGTCAATGACTTCGTGATCTGCTGCGGTTACAAGGGATATCTCATCAAAGAGTATTTCGCCAACTACTTCCTACACATGTCCGACGTGACCTTCGATATGGCGAACAACGACATGGAGGTTCATCAACACAAGGCGGAACCATGGAAAGTCACCCTGGTCGATACCGGCGATCACACGCTGACTGGCGGGCGTCTCAAACGGGTATCCGGATACATCGAGGATGAAGAGGCGTTCTGCCTGACCTATGGCGATGGCGTCAGCGATGTCGATATCCGGGGGTCGATTGAATTCCATCGCCAACACGGCAAAATGGCGACCGTGACAGCCGTGCAACCGCCGGGTCGCTATGGCGCGATCGAACGAACGGGCGATCAGGTCACCGGTTTTATTGAAAAACCCCGCGGTGACGGCGGGATGATCAACGGCGGGTTTTTCGTGCTATCGCCCAAGGTGCTCGACCTGATCAAAGGCGATGACAGCAGCTGGGAAGGAAAACCGCTTGCTCGGATCGCTGCGATGGGTGAGATGATGGCTTTTGAGCACCATGGCTTCTGGCTGCCGATGGATACCCTGCGTGACAAGAACGCCCTGGAAGGGCTCTGGATGTCCGGCAGAGCCCCCTGGAAAGTGTGGCAATGAGTGGAGAGACACAGTCGGGCACGAGCTTTTTTCGGGACAAGAACGTCCTGTTGACCGGGCATACCGGTTTCAAGGGTTCGTGGTTAGTTCTCTGGCTCCATCGCCTCGGCGCTCGGGTGACCGGCGTCAGCCTGCCTCCGCACACTGAGCCCGATCTTTTTTCCCTCGCCGGGATCGATGAACTCTGCGAGAGCCATTTTTGCGATATTCGCGAGAGAGCTGCGCTGAACACTCTGATCGGGCAGATCCAACCGGAGGTTGTTTTTCACCTGGCGGCCCAACCGTTGGTGCGCAACAGTTACCTCGACCCCGTTGAAACCTTTGCGACCAATGTCATGGGCACCGCTCACGTGCTGGAGGCGTTGCGCGGGCTGGAGCATATGCGCGTGGCAGTGATGGTCACCACCGACAAGGTCTATCGTAACGATGAAAGATCCCGGCCTTTCAATGAAGACGACGCGCTGGGTGGCCACGATCCTTATAGCGCCAGTAAGGCCGCAAGCGAGATCGTAATAGCCAGCTATCGCGATGCCTTTCTTGCGGAGCAGGGCGTAGCCGTTGCGAGTGCCCGAGCCGGTAATGTCATCGGAGGGGGTGATTGGTCGGAAGATCGTCTAATTCCCGATGCTGTCCGAGCCTGGCAAGGGGAACAAACGCTGGAGGTTCGCCGTCCGAACGCGATACGCCCCTGGCAACACGTGTTAGAACCTCTGGCCGGATATCTGACCCTCGCCGAGAAACTCTGGCAGCAACCTGCTTTCGCAGGTGCCTATAACTTTGGCCCGGAGACAAACCAGACGGCAACTGTGCGCGAAGTGGTGGAATTTGCGCGCGAAAGCTTTGGCCGCGGCGAAATTCGCTATGGCAACGGCAGCGATGGCCCGTACGAAGCAGGGTGGTTAGCGCTGGACATTGCCAAATCTACTCGCAACCTCGAAGTCCATCCTCGCTGGGCGCTGACGGAGTCGATAGAAAAAACCATGTCGTGGTACCGCGCTCAGTTTGAGGGCCAGGAAGCTCGGGAGCTGTGTCGGGTCCAGATTGCTGAATACGAGAGCCAGCTATGAGCCGTTTTACCGTCACCGACTTGCCTTTATTGGGGCTGAAACTGGTTGAACGCCAGAACTTGGGTGACAGTCGAGGATATCTTTCGCGCCTGTTCTGTGCCGAGGAACTTGTTTCCGCGGGATGGGAGAAGCCGATAGCCCAGATCAATCAGACTTTCACAGCCAAACGCGGCACGTTGCGTGGCATGCATTTCCAGCTGCCGCCCCATGCGGAGATGAAGTTGGTGAGTTGCCTGCGCGGCAGTGTTTGGGATGTCGCCGTGGATCTAAGGCGGGGCTCGGACACGCTCCTGCACTGGCATGCGGAAGAACTCTCAGCCGACAATCAAAGGGCGCTGCTCATTCCCGAGGGTTTTGCTCATGGTTTCCAGGCGCTGACAGATGATGTGGAACTGTTGTACTGCCACTCGACTGTTTTCCTTGACGGGGCGCAGGGTGGTTTGAATCCTCGAGATCTCCAGCTTGGTATTCAATGGCCGCTCGAAATCACCAGCATTTCTGACAGGGATGCTCGACATCCAATGATCGATCAGAATTATTCAGGTTTCGTGGTATGAAATGTCGCCACTGTGGGACACCGCTGGAACATACGGTTCTCGATCTCGGTTTCGCGCCGCCTTCAAATGCCTATCTGGCATCGGAAGACCTCACTTATCCCGAGAAATATCTACCGCTAAGGGTCAAGGTCTGTGATCAGTGCTGGCTCGTGCAGACAGATGGCCATGTGCAGGCTGACGAGCTGTTCAGCCAGGATTACGCCTACTTTTCCAGTACCTCGAAGACCTGTCTGGCGCATGCAGCGCACTACGCAGAAAAGATGACCCATCAATTGGGTCTGAGCAGGAACAGCTTTGTCATCGAGGTAGCCTCCAACGATGGATACTTGCTCAAGAATTTCGTGGCGGCCGGTGTCCCCTGCCTCGGCATCGAGCCAACAGATAGCACGGCCGAAGCCGCGGAAAAGCTCGGAATTAAGGTCCTGCGAGAGTTCTTCGGCGAAAAGCTCGGCGCGCGACTCGCCGCCGATGGTCATCAGGCCGATCTCATCATCGGCAACAACGTCTTTGCCCATGTGCCCGACATCAACGACTTCACTCGTGGTCTGAGTGCGGCTCTGAAACCCGGGGGCACAGTCACATTGGAATTCCCTCATTTGAAGAGGCTTATCGAGTTTACGCAGTTCGACACGGTCTATCACGAGCATTATTCCTATCTGTCGCTATTCACCGTTCGCCGCATCTTCGAGATTGCCGGCTTGCGGGTATGGGATGTGGAAGAGCTGCCCACGCACGGCGGCAGTCTGCGTGTTTACGGTTGTCACGAGTCGGATTTTCGAGAGACGTCGCAGGCGGTGGATGCGTTGCTTGGCGTAGAACGCGAACAAGGGTTGCAGACACTTACTCCCTATCAAGGCTTCCAAGCCAGAGCGGACAAAATCAAAGACGACCTTTTGAATTTCTTGATTGAGAAAAAACGTGCAGGCAAGAAGGTCGCAGCCTATGGTGCCGCTGCAAAAGGGAATACCCTACTGAACTATGCCGGCGTTAAACCCGACCTGCTGCCGTTTGTTTGTGACGCGGCTGAGGCCAAACAGGGGAAATACTTGCCCGGCAGTCATATCCCTATACTGCCACCATCTGCATTGGCGGAGGAGTCCCCGGATTATGTGCTGATCCTGCCTTGGAATATCGCCGAAGAGTTGAGGCAGCAAAACTCAGAATTGAAAAAACGGGGCGTTCACTTTGTGACGGTGATCCCCAAGCTCGAGTTTCTTTGAAAAATTGCCTTTTCAAACATCGCTCTTCTTCAGCGATTCAGAAACTCGACAGGCCTCACTCGCAGGATGGGTAGTCTGTCGAATATCAGTATGCTTCCGAGATTTCATACCAGGAGGGAATGCCCTGCTCTCGGAATTCTGAAAACATAACCTCGTACCCAACATCACAGACCCGTTTCCTCTGAGAACGAACAGAGCCCTTCTAAAATTCGTGCAGTCGACAAAGGCTCTCCCAGGTGGCGGGTGGTTTGTCTCCTCCTGGGAAACCGGTTTGCGTATTCTATGGCCTCTCCCGTGGTCCGAAACTGAAATTCGTTTTCGTCTGGCGGCCTGAGCGCAAAACGATTTGCCAGCACTACCCAAGCTCTTTTTGCGTGGGGACTCTTCGATAACCCCTTCAGTCTTTTCATGACCGCCCGCGCTGAAAACAACTTCTTGTGATCGCACCCTTTTTCAGGTGTCGTTTTTCGCTTGCCCTCCCAGCCATTTGCTTCGAGTAAATTCTCCATTTCACGTTTCAATTTTAGGTTTTCGATTGCGTCAATTTCAGTGGCAATCATTTCTAAATATGATCTCGTGTCAATCTCTCTAAATTTCTTGCTTCTTGTTTGCTCCTTAATAAGACAATATTCATGACAAATTGCGTTATATACTGTCATAAATTCTGGTACAGGTGAAGCATAATTCATTGATTTATTGCCCAAATTTTGAATAAAATCTTTGTAATCTTTGGTTTCATTTCCTATTGCAATGCTCTTCCCGTTACTTCTATATAGAGCATATTGGTAAAGAATAGACTCGTCGAAAAACAAGACAGTATCAAAAATCTCTAGACTTCGAAAACAAAAACAAAAATCTGGAGAAATGGAGTCAAAAACATTTCCAAAATCTCTTCTAATTTTTTGTATACAAGATCTTGGCACAATTGAGTTTAACATTCTTGGTAGACTATTGTGGAGATTTCCTTTTGCGATGAGAGCAAGCAAACTTTTTGAATCAATCTCAAAAATCTTTCCAGTCCATGGCGCCTGAATTATTCTAATAGGAATTCGAAGATCGACAATTTCATCGTGATTATAGCATAGAATTTTGTTTGGTTGACGCTTGATAATTTCGATTGCAGTCGCCAATTTATCGTTCTTAAAAATCATCCTATCTGTGAGATATGTAAAATGACTGAAATTTGAAAAATCTAGCGATTTTGTCATAACCCAGTCCCAATGTGCAGACATTGGC
>Ga0316191_10003140_pt1 | contig 12142 bp, 9 predicted proteins | sample Eddworburr2cm_MG_FD_204928 | JGI IMG/M metagenome (GOLD analysis project Ga0316191, IMG submission 204928) | Coastal sediment microbial communities from Maine, United States - Eddy worm burrow 2 cm | ecosystem: Environmental > Aquatic > Marine > Coastal > Sediment | place: USA: Maine | collected...
GGATCGGTTTGGGCAAAATTGTAACGATTGAGTTCGATGTCCAAGCGCCGGGCCAGTTCAACCGAACTCTGGGGAATCCCCAGGCCGACGGAAAGCACCACCATACTGAAAATTTCTTCGGCCCGCATGCCGTCCTCATCAACGAATTGGACCTGCAAATCCCCGGTCTCAGGAACCTCTGAAATAGTGTGGATACGGGCCTTGGAAAAACGAACGCCCTCCTGGTCCTTGGCACGCAGATAGTATTTCTCATAATCTTTGCCGAAGGTCCGGATGTCCATGTTAAAGATAACACAATCCAGATCACCGTGAGCGTGCTCCTTGGCGATCATGGCCTCTTTAATCGCGTACATGCAGCAAACCGATGAGCAATAACCGTTACCGCAACGGTTCGTGTCCCTTGATCCGACACATTGCAGCCAGGCGATCCGTTTGGGCTCTTCACGGTCAAGAGGTCGCATGAGATGACCGAAATAAGGTCCCGATGCACTCAGGATTCTTTCAAATTCCTCACTGGTCACCACGTTGGTGTACTTTGAGTAACCGAGAAAATCCAGTCCCGAAGGATCATAGCCCTCACTGCCCGACGATAAAATGACCGACCCCACCCGGATATCGGTCTCGCGCTTTGCATCGTCATAATTAACGGCTTTGGCCAGGCACATATTTTCGCACAGACCGCAGCCGATACATACATCCGGATCGATCGAAAAGGCCAGCGGCACGGCTTGGGGATATTCGATGCTGGTCGCCCGTCTGTCATCCAATCCCAAGTTATAGGAATTGACCGCCGTTACGGGGCAATGTCGGGCACAATCACCGCATCCCGTACATTTTATTGGATCAATATAGCGTGGATGATTCGTCAGGGTAACCGTGAAATCACCGGGTTCCCCCTCAACGGCTTTCACCTCACTGTTGGTAATTATTTCGATGTTCAAGTGCCGGCCGACCTCGACCAGTTTCGGTGAGATCACTCACATGGCACAATCATTGGTGGGAAAGGTCTTGTCCAGTCTCGACATCATGCCGCCGATACTCGAGGACTTTTCCACCAGATAAACCTTATATTCCGAATTAGCCAGATCCAGGGCCGCCTGCATGCCGGCAATTCCCGCACCCACAACCATTACGGAACCGCTCGTATTCAATTTTTCTGCTCCCATGTTCGCTCCTTCAGCAGTCATTCAGATAATCGGCCTCACATGGATTTCCCCCGATATCCCGGTGATTGGAATTATCCCATAAACTACAAAATCGAAAAAACAGGCCTGTGATCTTCCATCTTGTTGAAAGCAACCCTGTTTGTTTTTTCTAGATCCGCAAGCAGGTAAGAAACTTGTTTGAGTTCCAAACCCGTCTGCGTGCTGATCTTCCTGACGGACTCGTTTCCCTCCTTGATGGAAAGATAAATCAGGTTCTTGTGATATTCTCTTTCAAGCACGGAGTCCATTATGGATTCATAGCTGGCTGTATCCCATTTGCGGCCGTACACGTCGCCCTGGGCGGTTGTTTTTAGCTCCTTGCTCACCAGCCACCGCAAGGCCTCGCCGCTCACCGTCATCAGGGCCGCCTCCAGCTCCAGTGCACAGGCGTCGGCGTCAAGTTTGCCCTTATCCTTGATGGATCCGGTAACCTCAGTGGCAATTTGAGCAAACCGCTGGGCTTCGGCCGAGGAAACCCAGGCCAAGTGGAGTCGTTCTTTTCCGATCCCGGCAAGATCCAGCAGCGTACTGCTCAACCTGATTTTTTTCTCCGCATAAGCATTACCTTCCAGGTAATGGCAGTCACCGATGTGTCAACCGGCCACCAGTACACCGTCGGCTCCCTCTTTAAAAGCGCCGATAATGAACATCGGATCCACCCGCCCGGAACACATGACTCGAACGGTTCTCAGGTTGGCCGGGTACTGCAGACGGGAAACGCCGGCCAGGTCCGCGCCTGCATAAGCACACCAATTACACAGAAAAGCGACAATCTTTGGTTCAAATTCAGTCATATTCTCACCCTTTGATACCTTAGTACCTTGTCATTTTTGTGCAGTTTGTGGCAAAACATTTTCGCCACCAAGACACCAAAACACAAAGATAAATTTTAGCAAACAGTTTTGCTTTAATAAAAGAACTATCACAAAAATGACGGAGCGAAGCGACTCCATAATTCGTCACTCGTCACTCGTCATTCGTCATTTTTCGGGTTCCGGCTCCTCCGGGTTAGCCGACCGAACACACCACGGCCATAATCTGGTCATCCTTAAAATGGAGCATGTCGATGGCCTTCTGGGGGCAGCTGGAGGCGCACAGGCCACACCCCTTGCAAGAAGCCGGGATGTTTTTGGCGCGGTATCCCTTGCCTTCGATTTCTTCAAGTTCGAGCGCTCCGAAGGGACAGACTTCCACACAAAGACCGCAACCGATGCAGCGTTCGGCATCTACCTTAGAAACCAGGGGCGACACCGCGATGGACGTCTTTGCCAGAACAGTGGCGGCACGACCGGCGGCGGCCATTGCCTGGGCAATGGTTTCATCAATCGGTTTGGGATAATGCGCCAATCCGCAGACAAACAGGCCGTCGGATGCAAAATCCACCGGTCGAAGCTTGGCGTGGGCTTCCATAAAAAAATTATCCGAATTGAGCGGCAGCTTGTAAAATGTCGCCAAGCGGCTGTTTTCAGCCGGGACGATGGCGGTGGCCAGGTTTATTAAATCCGCTTTAATCGATACCTTCCTTTGCAGAATGGGATCAAACAGTCTGACTTCCAACCCGTCCTCGCCTTCGGAAACCGTTGGTTTAGCATCCAGGCTGTACCGAATGAAAATAACGCCTTTGGCCCGCGCCTCCTTGTATAAGATTTCGCGCTCCCCGTACGTCCGGATATCGCGGTATAAAATGTAAACATTGGTGTCCGGGTACTGATCTTTAATGCCAATGGCCTGGGCGACGGATGTCGTACAGCAGATCCTGGAACAATACGGCCGGTTTTCATCCCGCGAACCCACACACTGAATAAATACGACGCTATCGGCATCCCGCAGCATTTCAGGATGCTGTTCGATATCATGCCAGCGCATCACATTTGGATTTTTCCCGTACAGGTATTCTTCGGTGTCCGAGGCTTGCGCTCCTGTGGCAATCACGGTCGCGCCATGGCGGACAATGCGGGTTAAATTGCCGGAGGTAACCTGGGTTTCAAAATTGCCCACAAATCCACCGGCACTGCTTATTTCAGCTTCAAGCATCACCTCGATATCCGGATGTTTTTCAACCCGGTCTTTCAGATCCTTCAGAAATGTCGAAACATCTTTACCACGCCAGGTGGTTGCAATGTCCAAGGCAGCACCGCCCAGTTCCGTCGAGCGTTCGGCAATGACCACCGGAAACCCCTGATCCGCCAGGCTAAGCGCAGCGGTCAAACCAGCGACCCCGCCGCCGACAACCAGAGCACTCTTGTTGATTTCAACCGCAAGATCCGGGATCGGCTCCAACAACGCCGTCCGGGAGACAGCCATGCGTACGAGGTCTTTGGCTTTTTCCGTCGCAGCGGCCTTGTCATCGGAATGCACCCAGGTACACTGGTTGCGGATGTTAGCCATGTCAAAAAGATAGGCATTCACACCGGCATTGCGGATGGTTTCCTGAAACAGCGGTTCATGGGTTCTGGGTGTGCAGGCCGCCACCACGATCCGGTTGAGCTTTTGCTCCCGTATGATTTCCACCATTTTCTCCTGGGTATCCTGACTGCAGGAAAAAAGGTTTTCCTCGGCATATACCACATGGGGCAGCCCTTTCGCATATTCGGTAACCGCGGGAACATCGGCAATACCACCGATGTTAATACCGCAGTTGCAAACGAACACACCGATACGCGGCGGTTCGTCGGCAACGTCATTTTCCGGCGGGAATGTCTTTTCCTTGACAAGGGTCCCCCGGGCGGAGGACAGGCTGATGCCGGCACGACAGGCCGCCGCACTGGCTTCCATTACCGACTGCGGAATGTCTTTGCACCCCTGGATAACACCGGCAACGTAAATACCGGGTCTTGAAGTGGCCACCGGATCGACGTCATCGGTTTCGACAAAATGATACTTATTGAGTTCAACGTCTAACCTTTTAGCCACTTCCACCGCTGAATCAGAGGGTTCCATACCGACGGAGAGCACCACCATATCAAAATTATCAAGGATTCTCTCACCCGCATCGGTGACGTATTCCAGGGTCAAGTTGCCATTATCATCCGTCTGGCTAATGGTATGGACTTTGGAACGAATAAAGCGAATGCCATCGGCTTTGGCCCGATCGTAATATTTCTCAAAATCTTTACCGTGGGTGCGCATATCCATAAAAAATATGCTGCCTTCAAACTCAGCACCCAGGTGTTCTTTGGCAATGACCGCCTCCTTTATGGCGTACATGCAGCAGACCGAGGAACAGTACTCATTGTCGCATTTGTTCAAATCCCGCGATCCGACACATTGCAGCCAGGCAATTTTTGCAGGCTCCCTCCCGTCTGAGGGGCGCTTGACGTGACCCGCCGTGGGTCCCCCGGCGGAAAGAATCCTTTCAAATTCCATACTGGTAACAACATCGGGCAGTTTGGAATGCTGGTAATTGTCCAAGGGCAGTGGATCAAAGGTTTTAAAACCGGCAGTTACGATAACGGAGCCCACGTTGAGCGTCCGTTGCGCTGCCGTGTCATCGAAGTTGATGGCGTCGGTGGGACAAATCTTCTTGCAGGCGCCGCATTTGCCCTTTTTGAGAAAAATACACCTGTCCGGATCGATGGCATATTTGAGAGGCACCGCCTGGGCATAGGGAACGTATACGGCCTTGCGTTTGATTATCCCTTCGTTGAACTCATCGGTTGTTTTGGCCGGACATTTTTCAGCGCAGGCGCCGCAGGCAATACATTTGTCCATGTCCACGTAGCGGGGGGATTGGTCTATGGTAACGGTAAAGTTACCTTCAGCGCCGTCAATGGCGGATAATTTTGAAAGGGTTAGCAATTCGATATTCAAGTGCCGGCCGACCTCGACCAGTTTGGGTGAGATAATTCACATGGAACAATCATTGGTGGGGAAGGTCTTGTCCAGCTTGGCCATGGCACCGCCGATCGCCGGGGATTCCTCAACGAGATATACGTAATAGCCGGAATCAGCCAAATCGAGGGCTGCCTGCATGCCGCTGATACCGCCGCCGATTACCATCACAGATCCTACCGTGTTGTCTTTGCTCATGATCTTCATCCTGTCAGTTCAATATTAAGTTAAATTTCTTTTTGATAAAATTATAATTAATTACTTGATATTATTATTAATATATATTTAACCAACAAAATAATATTTATGCTACGATGCCTCCCGGTTTCCAGTGGAATCGAACCGCCGTATTACATTTTTCAGAATCGAGCAGATTATCACTCCGCTGAATTATGTCAAGGATAATCGAATATTTTTAATAAAAAAATTCCGGTCATCGTAAAAAATTCAATCCTCTGATTTCTTTATGAAAATCATCGGTAATTCCTACAAAATTAGTCATGAAAAAAAACTGTTGAAATCATGGCGCTAAACGTCTATAAGGGGCGATCTAGTATGGTACAGATCACTCATTTTAAAGTGGAGGTGGCGCATGCAGTTAAAACGCAAATTCGAGACTGGAGAATTTGCCATCCTTGCAGAAATGGAACCGCCCAAGGGGGTGGACACATCCCGGATGGTGGCCAATGCCAAAAGGATCAAGGACGATGTAGATGCATTTTTGGTACCTGAAATGAGCAACGCCGTTATGCGCATGAGCTCACTGGGAGCTGCCATGATCCTGCAAAAACAAGGAATGGAAGCCGTGATCCAGGTATGCTGTCGCGATCGCAACCGGCTTGCTCTGCAGGCCGACCTTCTGGCGGCTTTTGGTTGCGGCATTCCCAACGTGATGGCGGTCACCGGCGAAGATCCCAGCTACGGCGACCACCATCAGGCCCGAGCGGTCAATGATATCGACATTTTTGAATTGCTCCAAACCATCAGGGGATTGCAAAACGGCAAGGATATGGCCGGGATCGAGCTCGATGGTTCGCCCACATTTACAGTCGGTTCAACGGCCAATGCCGGCGCCAGGGGAAAATCTCCCGATCTGGAGCTGGAGGAAATGAATAAAAAAATTGCCGGCGGAACCCAGTTTTTCATCACCCCGCCTCTTTTTGACATTACGGCCATTGAACCTTTTCTAAAACGGGTGGACCGGACGAAGACCATCATCATCCCGACGGTGCTGCTCCTCAAATCCTTGGGAATGGCCCGCTATATTGCACGCAATATGAAAGATGTGGATATCCCCGATGAGATGATCGAGCGCATCCGCAAAGCCCCGGACAAGGTCCGCGAATGTATTCGAATTGCGGCGAAACTGGTGACAACCCTAAAACGGGAAGGCTTCAACGGTGTTCTGCTCGCCACGCTTGGCTGGGAAGACAAGCTTCCTGAAATTCTGAATTTAACTTAGAGGACAATCAATATGGAAACTGCACGTAAAATCGGTTCGGTTATGGTACTTGGCGGAGGAATTGCAGGTATGCAGTCGGCCCTGGATCTTGCCAACTCGGGCTACTACGTCTATTTGGTGGAAAAATCGTCGGCCATCGGGGGACTGATGTCCCAGTTGGACAAGACCTTCCCAACCAATGATTGTGCCATGTGAATTATCTCACCCAAACTGGTCGAGGTCGGCCGGCATCTGAACATAGAATTATTAACCAACAGTGAACTTTTGGATCTTGATGGACAGCAGGGACGCTTTACCGCCCGGGTAAAAAAAGAGGCCCGCTATGTGGATCTTGCCAAGTGCACAAGCTGCAACGAGTGCGCCAATGTATGTCCGGTGGAGCTACCCAACGAATATGACGAGGGGCTGGCTACCAAGAAAGCAGCCTTTAAAAAATATGCCCAAGCCATTCCGGGGGCCTATGCCATCCAGAAAACGGACAAGGCACCCTGCCGCCTGGCCTGCCCGGCCGGCTTGAATGTCCAGGGATACGTGCAAATGGTTAAGCAGGGCAAATATAAGGAAGCCCTGTCGATTATCATGAACGATTTGCCGCTTCCCGGCATACTGGGAAGAATATGTCCTCACGGTTGTGAAGACGCCTGCCGACGCTGTGAAGTGGAGCAACCGGTCGCGATTCGGGACTTAAAGCGTCTGGCAGCCGACAAATTTGATTGCCGGGAGATCGAGATCGATTGTCCCGCCCCACGAGAGGAAAGGGTTGCGATTATCGGCTCCGGCCCTGCCGGTCTTTCCTGCGCGTATCAACTGGCCAAAAAAGGCATCCTGTCTACGATCTATGAAGCCCTGCCTCAACCGGGCGGAATGCTCAGGGTCGGAATCCCTGCCCATCGACTGCCCCGGGAAATCATCGATCAGGAAGTTGAAGTCATCACCAATTTGGGAGTTGAAATTAAAACGAATACTGCGCTGGGCCCGGATTTAACCCTTGATGGTCTGTTAAATAACGGCTATAAAGCCGTCTACTTGGCCATGGGTGCTCACAAAGGCATCGAACTGGGTATTCCCGGCGAAAAAACCAACGGCGTTCGCCAGGGAGTTGAATTTCTGCGGGAAGTCAATCTAACCGGCAAGACAGACGTCGGCCGAAAAGTAGCCATTATCGGCGGCGGTAATGTGGCCATCGATGTGGCACGCTCTGCGGTTCGTCTGGGAGCGGAAGAAGTCAGCATTATTTACCGCCGCACCCGCAATGAGATGCCGGCATGGGAAGAGGAAATTCAGGCTGCCGAGCAAGAGGGCACCAAAATCACGTATCTTTCCGCGCCCCAGGAAGTGTTGACCCGGGACGGTAAAGTGGTTGGTCTGCGATGCATTCGCATGGAGTTGACGGAACCCGACTCTTCGGGACGTAAACGGCCCATACCGATTCCGGGCAGTGAGTACGATATCGAAATCGATCAGCTGATTCCGGCCATCGGTCAGCGACCGGATCTCTCGGCCATTGAGGATGTGACCGACCTGACGTTTTCCCGCTGGGGGACCGCGGAAGTGAATTCCATTACCTATGCCACCGAGCGTGAAGGCGTGTTTGCCGGGGGTGATCTGCAAACCGGCCCGTGGGTTGCCATCGGCGCGGTTGGTGCCGGCAAGGAGGCTGCCGAATCCATCCTGCGCTACATTGAAGGACGGGACATGGCGGCGGGACGCGAGCCCATTGTCAATGAAGATCCCTGTTACCGACCGATTCCCGAAAACGAACCCAAAATGCCCCGGGCCCGCATGCCGGAACTGCCGGTTGAGAAACGACAGGGCAACTTCAACGAAGTTGAACTGGGCTACGAGGAAGCGGCCGGCCAGGAGGAAGCCGGGCGCTGTTTGAACTGCAGTTATTGCAGTGAGTGCTACCAGTGCGTAGAGGCCTGTCTGGCCGAGGCCATCGATCACAGCCAGCAGGATGAGATTCTGGAGCTTGAGGTTGGTTCTGTCGTGATGTGCCCCGGCAGTGAACCCTACGATCCTTCCGATCCTTCAAGCCTTGAAAATGTATATCATTACAAATCCATCCCCAATGTGGTCACCAGCCTTGAATTTGAACGGATCCTCAGTGCCTCGGGCCCCACCATGGGCCATTTGAAAAAACCGTCGGACGGACAGGAACCTAAGAAAATCGCCTGGCTGCAATGTGTCGGTTCCAGGGACACCAATCAGTGCGGTAACGGATATTGTTCATCGGTATGCTGCATGTATGCCATCAAAGATTCCATGATCGCCAAGGAACATGCCGGCGGGGATCTGGATTGTGTCGTTTTTAATATGGATATCCGAACCTTCGGCAAGGACTATGAAAAATATTACAACCGCGCCAAGGATGCCGGCATTCGATTCATCAAATCGCGGATCCATTCCATCGACGAAGTCTACGAAACCGGCGAGCTCAACCTCCGCTACATGGATGATGCCGGTGCGCTTCAGGTTGAAAACTTCGACATGGTGGTCCTTTCGGTGGGTCTCCAGATTCCGGCATCGATTGTCGATCTGGCAGGACGCCTGAACGTGGAACTAAATGAGCATAATTTCGCGTCGACCCATCCTTTTGCACCCATGGAAACTTCGCGGCCCGGCGTATATGCCTGTGGCGTATTTCAGGGTCCCAAGGATATCCCCAGCTCGGTGATGGAAGCCAGCGCCGCCGCCGGCCTGGCCGGAGCATCCCTGGTGGAAGCCCGCAACACGCTCACCAAAAGCGTGGAACTCCCGGCGGAAATGGATGTGGCCGATCAGGAGCCGAGAATCGGGGTTTTTGTCTGTCACTGTGGCATCAACATTGCCGGCGTGGTGGATGTCGAAGATGTGGAAGCCTATGCCAAAACCCTTCCCCAGGTGGTTTACGCCGGCCGCAATCTATTCAGCTGCTCTCAGGATTCCCAGGAATTGATGAAAGAACTCATCCGGGAACATGGAATCAACCGGATGGTGATCGCCGCCTGTACCCCGAAAACCCATGAGCCCATTTTCCAGGATACCCTTGAAAAAATCGGTCTCAACAAATATCTCATTGAAATGGCAAATATCCGCAATCAGGATTCCTGGGTCCATTCCGGGACACCCGAGGAGGCCACTGATAAGGCCCGTGAATTGGTGCGAATGGCGGTTGCTCGCGCCTCCACCCTCTACCCGTTGCAGGAAAAAAAGATTTCCGTTATTCAAAGCGCTCTGGTCATCGGCGGTGGTATCGCGGGAATGAATGCTGCTCTGGGGCTGGCCGATCAAGGCTATGAAGTCGTCTTGTTGGAAAAAGAAGAGCAATTGGGCGGCCTGGCAACGCAATTGACGGCCATCATCGAAGGTCCCAATATTGGCGACTATCTGCAAAGCCTGATTCAAAAAGTTACCAGTCATGCCAACATTCAGGTTTTGAACCAGTCTCTGGTGGTCGGTTTTTCAGGCTTCAAGGGCAATTTCACCACCGAAGTTCTGGTAGGCCCCGGCATGTATGCGCGCAAAATCGAACACGGCGTTGTTATCCTTGCTACCGGTGCAATGGAATACCAACCCAAGGAATATCTTTACGGCGAAAATGAGCGGGTAATGACCCAGATCGAACTTTCACGTCGGTTGAGTGAAAAAGGCGCCGCTGATCTGAAACAGGTGGTCATGATCCAGTGTGTCGGATCGCGCAATGAAGAAAATTCAAATTGTTCGAGAATCTGCTGCCAAACAGCCGTCAAAAACGCCCTGCATATCAAGAAAGAGAATCCCGAAACACAGGTCTTTGTTCTCTATCGTGATATCAGGACTTATGGTCTCATGGAAGATTATTACAAAAAGGCCCGGGAACTGGGCGTGCTGTTTTTCCGGTTTGCAGCCGAGGAACCGCCCCGGGTGGAATCATCGGAAAACGGCGTGCTGGTGACCTTTAAAGACCACATCTTAAATCGCGATCTAACGGTTGAATCCGATCTTCTGTGCCTCAGCGCGGGAATGACAGCCACGGATACCGAGGAGCTTTCCGCCATTCTTAAGACGGCACGCACGGAGGAAGGATTTTTCATGGAGGCCCATGTCAAATTACGGCCGGTGGATATGGCCACCGACGGAATCTTTGTATGCGGCACTGCCCACAGTCCCAAATTGATCACCGAATCGATTTCCCAGGCCCAGGCCGCCGCAGCCCGCGCCACCACCTTTCTCTCCCAAAGCCAGCTGACCCTTTCGGCGGTAACGGCCAGGGTATCTCAGGAGCTCTGTGCCTCCTGTCTGGTGTGTGTCCGATCCTGTCCGTACAATGTGCCGCGCATCAACGCAGACGGCGTCAGTGAAATCGATCCGGCCTTGTGCCACGGCTGTGGCATCTGTGTTTCGGAATGCCCGGCCAAGGCCATTGATCTGCAATGGTACGAAGACGAGCAGATCATGTGCAAGCTGGATGCGCTGCTGGAAGGGGTGTTGTAGAATTCGGAAGGCGGAAGTGGGAATGCGAAATTAAGAACTGGAAAAGCGTAACTCGGAATATTATTTCTTTAATAAAATAACCGACATTCTCAAGTTTGGGTATTTTAAGCAATTTAGACATTTTGGGAATTTTCATAACGAGAGGAAAATATGAGCGACGACTTCAAACCAATCATTATCGCGTTTTGCTGCAATTTCTGAGGGTATACCGCTGCGGACCTGGCAGGTACGATGCGACTCCAATACCCTTCGAATATTCGAATCATTCGCGTGCCGTGCACCGGCAAAGTTGATGTTATCCACATTTTACACGCCTTTGAAAAAGGGGCGGACGGCGTCTATGTGGTCGGCTGCATGGAAGGAGAATGTCATTTTAACAACGGGAATCTGAGAGCCCGCAAACGGGTGGAGCAGGCCCAAAACATTCTGGAAACCATCGGCATCGGCGGGCAAAGGGCCCGCATGTATAACCTCGCATCAAGCGAGGGCCCGCTGTTCGCCAAATTTGCTTCGGAGATGGTCGAAGATATCCGACAGATGGGTCCTAACCCCATTAAGTTGGCTAAAAGTAAAGCCGCATGAAAACTAGGTTTGCCTGTTATCCGGTTTGCCGGTTGAGTAAAACCATCAGCTTTACCAACCCACGGGCTAAGCAGGCCAACAGGCACAACTGCAAAACCTTAACTTATAAGAGAGGTCGCATCTTATGATTGTTGCCGATAAAAAGCCGATTGAAGAAATCATTGAAGAGATCAAGGATAGAGAAAGAATTCTGATTCTGGGTTGCAACGAGTGTGTCACGGTTTGCGAAGCCGGGGGCAAAAAGGAAGCCGGCGTTCTGGCTTCGGCTCTGAGGATGTATTTCCTCAACCAGGGACGGGAAGTCAAAATTGATGAAGTCACCCTGGAACGGCAGTGCGATCATGAATATTTGGAAGAAATCCGTGATAACATTGATCAGTACGATGCCGTTGTGTCTCTGGCCTGCGGTGTCGGCGTCCAGTTCATGGCCGAAAAATACCGGACCACGCCGGTTTATCCCGGAGTGAATACCTGTTTCTTGGGGGCCACCGAAGAACGTGGGCTGTGGACCGAACGTTGCCAGGCCTGCGGCAATTGTCTTTTGGCCACCACCGGCGGGATTTGTCCAATCTCCCGATGCGCCAAACGGCTACTTAACTGGCCTTGC
>Ga0316191_10003141_pt1 | contig 12141 bp, 13 predicted proteins | sample Eddworburr2cm_MG_FD_204928 | JGI IMG/M metagenome (GOLD analysis project Ga0316191, IMG submission 204928) | Coastal sediment microbial communities from Maine, United States - Eddy worm burrow 2 cm | ecosystem: Environmental > Aquatic > Marine > Coastal > Sediment | place: USA: Maine...
CAAAGAGGTATTCCAGATGGCCAATATTGCACGTTTTGATCCGTTTTTTGATGTCGATGATTTGTTTCGCGGTCTCAGACTTGCTCCAACGCGCGGAGGGGATGACGTGGCGCCGAAAATGAAAGTCGAGGTCAAAGAAGACGACAAGACCTACACCATCCATGCTGAAGTCGCGGGTGCAAAAAAAGACGACATCAAGGTCACCATCGACGGAAACAAAATTTCGATCAGCGCCGAGATCAAGCGCGAATCCGAGAAAAAGGAAAAAGGACGCGTCGTTCACAGCGAACGTTACTATGGCAATGTCTATCGCAGTTTCACTCTCGATTCTGCGGTAGATGAATCGAAAGGGTCCGCCAACTACAAGGACGGTGTGCTGGAGTTGGTACTGCCAAAGAAAAACGGTGGCGGCCCGACCAAGCTCAAGGTCTCCTGATTCCTGTGATGTCCACATAGGATTGGGCGAGGCAAAGCGCTACCTCGTGATCCCGGGGCTGCTGCCGCAGCCCCGTTTTTTTTTGCCCGCTGACGCCGGCTGAGGTACGCTCCTTGACTTGTCGACAAGAAGTTGCAGCCCATCCATGAAAAAAAAAATAACCCCTGAGAAGTTGCGCAGTCACCGCTGGCTGGGCGCTACCGACCTGCGGTCTTTTGGCCATCGTTCGCGCACCCTTCAGATGGGGTTTGCACGCGAGGACTACGAAGGCAAACCCGTTATTGCCATTCTCAACACCTGGAGCGATGTGAGCCACTGTCATTCCCACTTTCGCGAACGGGTGGCCGACGTCAAACGAGGCGTCTGGCAGGCTGGCGGCTTTCCTGTCGAAATTCCTGCCATCTCCCTGGCGGAGGTGTTTCAAAAACCAACCACAATGATGTACCGCAATCTGCTGGCAATGGAAACAGAGGAGTTGCTGCGCTCCTATCCGGCCGATGGTTGCGTTCTGATGGGCGGTTGCGACAAAACACCGCCCGGATTAATGATGGGCGCAATCAGCATGGGCCTGCCCGCGATCTTCATGCCGGCGGGACCCATGCTGCGCGGAAACTGGCAGGGCAAGACGCTGGGATCGGGATCAGACGTGTGGAAATACTGGGACGAACTGCGAGCCGGCAACATCACCCAGAATGACTGGCGCGAAATCGAGGAAGGCATCGCCCGTTCGCCGGGTACCTGTATGACCATGGGCACGGCGTCGACCATGACCAGCATCGTCGAGACACTCGGCTTCAGCCTGCCAAATGCATCGACTATCCCGGCACCGGATTCCAACCACGCCCGCATGGCCTCATACACCGGCCGGCGGATTGTCGATATGGTCTGGGAAGACCTCAAGCCAAGCGACATCCTTTCCGAGAAGTCATTCGACAACGCGATCAGGGTGTTGATCGCGCTCGGCGGCTCGACCAACGGCCTGATTCACGTCATCGCAATGGCGGGGAGGGCCGGGATCAAGATTCCGCTCGAGCGTTTCGAGGAAATCGGCCGCGAGACCCCCTATCTGGTAAACATGAGACCATCAGGCAAGTACCTGATGGAAGATTTCTACTACGCAGGGGGGCTAGCGGCATTACTCGAAGGGATGCGCTCGCTGCTCGACACCGACGTACCCACCTGCACCGGGAAAACCCTTGGTGAAAACATCGCCGGCGCAAAGATTCATAATTCCGACGTTATTCGCAAGCCGGACGCACCGATGCAAGCCGAAGGGGGCCTGATCGTGTTACGCGGCAACCTTGCACCTGATGGTGCCGTCATCAAATCCACCGCCGCCGACCCGAAGCTGCTGCAGCACGCAGGCCGCGCCATGGTGTTCGACGACTACAACGACATGGCTAAACGGCTCGAAGACCCCGATCTGGACGTTGATGCCGATTCGGTGCTCATCTTGCGCAACTCGGGTCCGCAAGGCGGGCCCGGCATGCCGGAGTGGGGCATGCTGCCGATTCCGCAGAAATTACTGAAGCAGGGTGTGCGCGATATGGTGCGCATTTCCGACGCGCGCATGAGCGGCACCAGTTACGGAACGTGTGTGTTACACGTCGCGCCGGAATCGTGGATCGGCGGCCCGCTTGCGCTGGTAAAAACCGGTGACATCGTCGAGCTCGACGTGCCGGCGCGAACCCTGAACCTGAAAGTCAGTGATGAAGAGCTGGCCAAGCGCCGCGCTGCCTGGAAACCGAACCCGCGAAAATTCGAGCGTGGTTACGGCAAACTGTTCTCGGAACATATCCGCCAGGCCGACGCTGGCTGTGACTTCGACTTTCTGGAAGGTACGGCGCCGACTTCGGAGCCGGAGATTCACTGAGTGCGGCACGGAACAGCTGCCCTCGCACGAGAAATTTCTTGTTGTTATTAGCCTGGAGAAATCATTGGCCGCCTTTTTTGTCTGCACCATGCGGGTTCACGACCCCGAGACCTACCGTAAATACACAGCACTGACACCCGCAATCGTCGCGCGCCACGGAGGCAAGTTTCTGACGCGCGGTGATGAAATCACCACTGCCGAAGGCGAGCCATTCACCGAGCGCATGGTCATTATCGAATTTCCGGATCGCGCAGCAGCCCAAGCCTGGTACAACGATCCCGACTATCAGACAGCATCAGAATTTCGCCGTGCCGCATCCGTCGGCCGCATGATTCTTCAGGAAGGCCGAAGTGATACAGGGGCACCGGATCCCAAGATCTGATCGGCGAGGATTCGACGCAGGGGCAACGCCGAGCCAGCATGAAAACTCTCGACAAAATCAGGAACAAAGGTAAATACCATGACGAAAGTCGCTATATCGGACGAGGCCCGCGAGTTGTATTCGCGCGCCACTACAGCGAGCCTGACGGCACAACTTGTCAAGCGCGGACTCCGTACCCGCGCGATCTCCAATATTGGATCAATCAATCCGGACACACCGAGGGTCTTCGGACCGGCCTATACACTGCGCTACATTCCGATGCGCGAGGATCTGGCAACGGGCGCGGCGATGGCGGACCCGGAAAATCCACAGCGCAAGGCAATCGAAGTCATGCCGGCCGGGCATGTACTCGTTGCCGACACTCACGGACTTGACGTCAGCGGCACGCTGGGTGACATCCTGGTAGCCCGTTTACGAGTGCGTGGCGTTGCCGGTGTGGTGTCTGACGGCCCGATGCGTGATATTGCAGAACTGGAGAACATGGACTTCCCCGTTTTCGCGCGCGGTAATGCCGCGCCGCCGAGCTATGCCAGTATGCTCGCGGCAGATGCCCAGGTTCCTATCGGCTGTGGTGGCGTCGCGGTGTTCCCGGGCGACATCGTCATCGGCGATGAAGACGGCGTTGTCTTTCTGCCAGCTGCGATTGCGGAAGAGGTCGCGCGTGACGCGGTCGAACAGGACCGTCTCGAGGCGTACGTGCGCCAGCGCATCGAAGACGGCGACAGCATCGTCGGCGTCTATCCACCCAACGAAGAAACGCAGGCGGCGTACAAAACCTGGCTCGCCAAACGCTGAGGCTTGAAGCGCGGGCAGCAGCCCGGCCCAGTATGAGGGCATGCGCCAGTTGCGCGTTTCCGGGACCGACCGTACGCTAACCAGCCGGCAAAAAACTGGTCCATACAGCATAGTCTTGTCCGAGCCGGTAAAGTCTGAGCGTATATTTCCGGAGCATTCTATGACAGCCCCCAGCAAGTTTGCGCATATCGTCTACAAAACGCACCGATTTGCTGAAATGATCGACTGGTATACGCGCGTTTTCGAAGCGAGCGTCCGGTACCGCGACAAACAACTTGCCTTCCTCAGCTACGACGGCGAACACCACCGGATGGCATTCATCGATCTTGGCCCGCTTCCGTCGAGGTACGCAAAGCCGGGCAATACCGTGCCCGGAGTTCATCACGTCGCTTACACCTGGAACAACCTCGATGAGTTGCTCGATACCTACACACGGCTGGCAGATCTCAGGATTCGACCGGTAAGCCCTGTACGCCACGGGATGACGCTATCTCTCTACTACGCGGATCCCGATGGTAACGGCCTGGAATTCCAGATTGATCTTCTTGATGAACGCGCTGCCAACGAATTCATGCACGGCCCGGTCTTTGCGCGTAATCCACGCGGTGAGTCGTTTGATCCTGATTTGCTCATTGCGCGTTATGAATCCGGAGAGCCCGTGGATGACTTGATCTTCATTGACGGGCAGCCGGAGTACTTGGGGTCTGCGTTCGTGAAACCACAGCATCCCGGTTGAACCGGACCTGCTAGCCATGCTCGAAAAATCCGTTCGTACGCTTGGATTCTGGTCAGCGGTTCTATGCGCCGTGTTCAGCCTTGTTTACGTCATCGCCCAACTCGGCGAATGGGCGGGACTGCTCGGATCGGCTGGTGGTCCGCACAACAAGAGCACGACCGTTGGCCTGGTTGTGCTGCTCACCCCATCGCTGCTTCTCGGAATTTCATTCGTGGTGCTGATGGTGAGCATCCATTACTTTGCCGCGATACCCAAACGCATCTGGAGCCATGTTGCTGTCGTGTTCGCGTCGATGTACGCGACGCTCATCAGCATCGTCTATTACGTGCAACTGGCGTTCGTGATACCGCGGATCTCGCGTGGCGACGCTGACGATATCCGGCTGCTGATCTTCGAGCCGTTCGATTCTTTTTTATATGCGGTCGATGTGTTCGGCTACAGTCTGATGAGCCTATCGACTTTATTTGCCGCTGCCGTATTCGGGGATCACGGCATCGAGCGCTGGATACGTTGTGCACTTGTCGCAAACGGTTGCCTCATTCCCTTTCTGTCGCTGCAAATGTACTACCCGCCGCTGATCTGGGGCGGTAGCCTATGGGGTATTACGTTTCCGGCCGCAAGCCTGCTGCTGGCAATCCACTTCCGACGCCTGCAGGTTGCTTGACACCAACTACGCACAAACAGGTGGTTCATGACTGAAGCCCTTGAAGCCAATGCACCAGCGCCAGGATGGCGGCTCACAATCGGCGTTGCACTGTTTGCGCTTAGCATCGTGCTTCCGTTACTAGGAGTGCCGCTGGTTGCCGCAATGGGGCTTTCCACCTCTATCATTGCCACCGCATCCGGCGTGATGCTCGGCAGTGCAGAAGTGCTTGGAATTATTGCCATAGCCGTCATGGGCAAGAGTGGTTTCGCCTACATAAAGAACCGCGTCCTCGGATTCTTCAAGAAGATCGGGCCGCCAGCCGAGGTTGGCCGCACCCGCTATACCATCGGCTTGATATTGTTCACCGTGCCGCTTGTCTTCGGCTGGCTTGCGCCGTACCTATCCGACCTGATCCCCGGCTATCACGGTAACGAGTTCGCCATTGCCATTTTTGGCGACCTGATCTGGCTGGTCAGCCTGTTTGTTCTAGGCGGTGATTTTTGGGAAAAGCTGCGCGCGCTGTTTGTTCATGGCGCAAAAGCGATGTTGCCGGAAAAGACCGGCTGAGCGGCGACAAACGCCATGCGAGCCATCAGAATTTCGGGAGCGGCGGCGGTCACGATCAAATTTCAACGCGACTCGAAGCGCTGCAAAATACGAGCAGAAGCTGAATACAGGTTTGGCTCCATACGCCAGCAACACTGATTCCCGGGCCGGTAGTTCCTGCATAAAAAAAACAAGGCCTGTCTCGAGGTTGTAAGAACAATTTCCCCTTGGTTGCGCGAGCTCACTCCGGTTTCCCGAATTGCAAACCGGAGAATCGCGACGTCATATAGCGACACGTTATTTGTCGCTTGTCTCCCCAAAACGACGGTGCACTGAAGTCAATGTTTTTGCGCGTGTAAATATTTTCGTCGCGACGGATATTCGGGTTTTCCCGTGGATATACTTTTTCGCGAGAGATTTGCGAATTTCCTGTTCCCGAAATTTGTTCAAATCCTTCTTTCAACACCGGGTAGTCGGGTAACAGGCGGTGCGGTACAGCACCGTGTTCCTCGACGGCAATTACAAACCCGGGCCCGGAGAAAGCAGGGAGAAATCCGATGCGCAAATCAAGCTGCTCCTGCGAGGAGCAATCTGTCGAGCGCCGCCCGCTCATCAAACATCCGTTTGCCGACCGGGCCAGCATACGCGGCTTGCTGCTCGCCGGCGTTGCGGCGATGGTGCTCGCCGCCTGCGGTGGCGAAACACCGCCGGAATCGGAGGAGGAAGCCGGTCCATTCATCGCCCTGAACACGGAAACCGAAGCTTCGCGCTTTCTCGCACAAGCGGGAATGGGTGCAAGTGATGCCGGTATCAGGGAAGTGCAAGGCGCCGACTATACCGGCTGGCTCGATCAGCAATTTGCAATGACGCCGCGCAATTCGCACCAGGCTTACATCGATGCCGTCATCGCCTCCGGACAGAATCCCAATCAGTCGCACGTCATGCACACTTTCTGGAAACAAGTTGCCACCGCACCGGATCAGTTGCGCCAGAAAGTCGCGTTTGCACTTTCGCAGATTTTCGTGATTTCGCAACGCGACAGTACGGTGGGCGGATACGAGCGCGGTGTCGCCTCTTATCTGGACATGCTTGGCCGCGAAGCATTCGGAAATTATCGCAGTCTGCTTGAAGTTGTGACCCGCCACCCGATGATGGGACTGTATCTGTCCCATCTTCGTAACCAGAAGGCATCAGGGAACCGCGTGCCCGATCAGAACTACGCGCGCGAAGTCATGCAGTTGATGTCCATCGGTTTGTACGAATTGAACCCCGACGGCACGCTGGTCATGGCAAACGGCGCGCCGGTGGAAACCTACGGCAACGAGGATATCGTCGGACTGTCGCACGTGTTCACCGGTTTCAGTTGGGCAGGCCCGGACAAACAGAACGGCCGTTTTTATGGCTCTTCATCCAATCCGCCACCTGATCCCAATCGTGACGTGCTGCCCATGCAGGGCTATCCGCAGTTCCACTCGACAGAGGAGAAACGTTTCCTCGGCACCATCATTGCGTCGCAAGGCACACCCGATCCGGACAGCAGCCTGCGTACCGCGCTTGACGCCATCTTCAATCATCCCAACGTTGGGCCTTTTATAGGCCGCCAACTGATTCAGCGGATGGTGACCAGCAACCCCAGCCCCGGTTACGTGGCGCGGGTGGCACAGGCGTTTAACAGTGGAAGCTATTCGCGCGGCAACTGGAGGACGGGAAACGGACAACGCGGTGACATGCGGGCGACGATCGCCGCCGTATTGCTCGATGCAGAAGCGCGCGATACCGGCAAGATGGCGGAACCGGGTTTCGGCAAGGTGCGCGAACCGGTGTTGCGGTTAGCGGCCTGGATGCGGGCCTTCGACGCGGCCTCGGCTTCGAGAAACTATCTGCTCGGGAACACCGACAGCGACTCGGGTTCTCTGGGTCAGTCCCCGATGCGTTCACCTTCGGTATTCAATTTCTACCGGCCGGGCTACGTACCACCGAACACCGGAATTGCGGCTGCCAATCTCGTCGCACCGGAGTTCCAGATCATTCACGAAACATCCGTTGTTGGCTACTCCAATTTCATGCGCAACGTTGTGCGCTACGGCGTCGGCAGCAACTCGCCGCGAGACATTCAACCCGATTACACAAAAGAACTTGCGCTGGCCGAGGATCCGGACGCACTGGTCGATCGCCTCGATATGCTCCTCACGTACGGAACAATGAGCACGGCGACCAGGAATCTGATCCGCGACGCGGTAGAAAGTATTTCCATCAACCCGATGAACCCATCATCGGGCCGGAACAACCGCGTCTACGTAGCTACGCTATTCGCCATTTCTTCGCCGGACTTCCTGGTGCAGAAGTAATTGTTCAGAAGTAACGGCTCGCAAGTAACAGATACGGAAACGATAGGAGCAGACATGGTCTCCAAAGCATCACGACGAGAATTCCTGAAACGCGCGTCGGCATTGTCCATCACCGGCGCTGCCGCACCCTTTGCGCTTAACCTCGCGACCATCGGTGCAGCCTCGGCGCAAGCGATGGGTGGCTATCGTGCAGTGGTCTGCCTGTTTCTGTTTGGCGGGAACGACCATAGCAACACCATCATTCCATACGATCCTGCCGAGCACGCCGAGTACTTCAATGCCCGCCCTGAAATCGCCCTTGCGCGAAACGATCTCGCTGCGACCGCGATCGGCCCGGTCGCCTCTCAGGGCGGCCGATCGTTCGCCTTTCATCCGTCGCTGAGTGCGTTCAAATCTCTTTATGACGCAGGCAATCTCGCTGTTGTCCCGAATGTTGGTCCGTTGATTGTGCCGACGACAAAGGTGCAATACGAGAATCGTTCCGTGCCGCTGCCGCCAAAACTGTTTTCGCATAACGATCAACAATCGGTGTGGCAGGCCAACACAGCCATAGGAGAAGGCGCGCGCCTCGGTTGGGGCGGACGCATGGGTGATCTGCTCTCCGGGCAAAACGGTTTGCCGATCTTTACGGCAGTCTCCGCCGCCGGCAATGCCGTGTTCCTGTCCGGGGAGCAAGTGCTGCAGTATCAGATGAGTACCAGCGGAGCGCTCTCGATCGCCGGCATATCCGGCAACCTGTTCGGGTCGTCAAACGCAAGCAACCTTTATCGTCAGCTCATCACGGGCAACAGCACGCACTTGTTCGAAGACGAGCTGGGGCAGGTGACATCACGTTCGATCGCGGCCAATTCACTGCTGGCGTCGTCCCTGCCCCCGGCATCCCAGTTCACTCTCCCACAGCCCGCAAACAACCGGCTTGCATCCCAGCTCAACATCATCGCTCGGATGATCTACGCACGCAGCTCACTTTCGACCAATCGCCAGGTGTTTTTCGTGAGTCTCGGTGGTTTCGATAATCACGACTCTCTTCTCGAGCGTCACGGTGCGCAGTTGCAACAGCTCAATGATGCGGTCGGCGCTTTCTACGGTTGGCTGGGGGAGATGCAAATGGAGAACAGCGTTTCGTTGTTCACCGCATCGGATTTCGGGCGCACGCTGACCAGTAACGGCGACGGGTCCGATCACGGCTGGGGTTCGCATCATTTCGTCGTCGGTGGAGCGGTCCAGGGCGGTGACATCTACGGTACGTTTCCACAGGTCGCGTTTGGAACGAACGAAGATATCCGCCAGGGTAATCTGTTGCCGACGACTTCGGTCGACCAATACGCGGCGACGTTTGCGCGCTGGCTCGGCGTGCCCGACTCCAACGTGCCGGACGTACTGCCAAACATTGTGAATTTCGATGGCTGGCCATCACGCTATATCGATTTTCTGGTTTGAGCACCAGGAAACACAAAGCGATCTGAGTCACTGACATGACGGACGGCGCGTTGGTTTGCAAAAGCTTAGCGTGCACACCTCGTCTCACGTCGCTGCCGCACCATCGGCGGTCTGCTTGAGAAATTCTACCGACGTTACAGCGCTTTGAGTGCCACGTCAGCCGGTCGCGACCCGCTTCCCTTTCAGCGCTTCAGAACGTTTCGGCAACTTCCATTCGGGGCGGACCCAGTGACAGGTGTAGCCGTCGGGATAGCGCTGCAGGTAGTCCTGGTGTTCCGGCTCAGCTTCCCAGAATGCGCCGGCGGGTTCGACTTCGGTCACCACCTTGCCCGGCCACAGGCCGGACGCATCGACATCGGCGATGGTATCGAGCGCGACTTGCTTCTGTTCATCGCTGGTGTAGTAGATGGCGGAACGATAGGACATACCACGGTCGTTGCCCTGCCGGTTCGGTGTGCTGGGGTCATGCGCCTGAAAGAAGAACGCCAGCAGATCGCGATAGCTCTGTTGGTCCGGATTGAAAACGATTTCGACGGCTTCGGCATGTGTGCCGTGGTTGCGATAGGTGGCATTGGGGACGTCGCCGCCGCTGTAGCCAACGCGGGTACTGATGACTCCCGGCAGCTTGCGAATGAGTTCCTGCATGCCCCAGAAGCAACCGCCAGCAAGAATTGCCGTTTCGGTACGAGCCATAAATATCCTCCGTCAGTGAGAGTGAAAGAATAGTAGCAAGGCAAACGTAACCGTTGCATGCGCAATGCGCTACTCAGGCATCCGTGTACAGTACCAGCGCGATCGCCAGATCCGTCGTCAGTTGCGGTATTTGTTGGCCGGTTCATTGGCACGTCTTCTGACTGAGTGCCCGCAACGCAGAAGGTTCATTGTGAACGGGGTTTACCTGCAAAAGGGCCACCTGTACAACACGGGTCGATGAAGGCCGGGGGAGACGCTCCAGCTGGGGGCGCCAACGCAAGGCACTACCTGGAACGACGCAGAAATCGTTTGTGGAGGCTGCCGGCTCCTTGCAGGCAGCGTCGTTTATCGAGCAGGAGCGCTGGCGCTCTGAGGGAAGAATTCGACACCTTCCGGAACAACTACCCACGGAAGCTTCGATTGCGTCCAGATATGCCGGTCGATCCTGAACCAGTTCGGGTCGTCAAAGGTTCCTGCCGCAATCGCGCGCATACCCGGGCGCAACTCTGCAGTGTGCGAGATGGTCGTCCCGCATTTCCGACAAAAACGCATTCTGAGCCAGCGGCCGCTGACATCCGAACGATGCTCGACCTCCGACAATTCCCCTTGTAGCACTTCGATGGCCTCCTGCTTGAACAAGGCCAATACCGCGAACGCACTGGCAAGGCGCTTTTGGCAGAAGGTGCAATGGCAAACAGTGCCGACGACCGGGTCACCGTTAACACGATATCGAACCGCACCGCACGCGCAACCGCCATCATGAATGTCACTCATAGTGTCTCCGTTTTGCGGGTAAGAAAAATTTGTTCGAACCATGCATCTTTGCCGATCCGCAATCAAGCGAGCGCTAATGTCACTGAAATCCTCTTTTCGCTGGCGACTTCCGCCTGGCGATTCCGTGCAGCAGCTCTAAGCGTAACTCTCGCCCCATTCGCGAAGCGCCAAAAGAATCGGCTTCAGGGTCCGGCCCTTCTCGCTCAGGCTGTATTCGACATGGGGCGGCACGACCGGAAAGACCTTGCGAACGATCAGGCCATCACGTTCCAGTTCCCGAAGCTGTTTGGTCAGCATGCGTTGGGTGACGTTGCCGACCTGGCGCTTCAGTTCGTTGTAACGCTTGGCGCCATCAAGCAGATGATAGAGCGCGACACCCTTCCACTTGCCGCCAATGCGTTCAAGCGCCGCCTCAACCGGACAACCGCGCGCATAGTCATTGCGGTCAAAACTCATCAGGCTTCTGCTCTCATAAGACTTTCACTCTCATCAATCCATCACAGGATACTTTTAGTACCTATCGTACATAATTGATCGTACTTGCCTTTTTTCTCCCTTGTCAATATCTTGCCTCCTTTGCCAGGGCAGAGAGCCGGGCGGCAAGTCGGATGATGCGGGAACAAAAAAGGCAATGAAAATGAAGACATCTATTTGGCTGTTGGCGAGCGCGAGCGTATTACTTGGCGGTTGGAGCGCGACCATCGCAGAACCGATGATCGATTCCAACGCCATGACGGTGATTCAGACCGACGAGATCGCATGGAAGGATTATCCCGGACTGCCGGGGGTAAAATTCGTCGTGCTCTATGGCGAGCCAAAGAAAGAAGGGGTGTACGTGGTCCGCGCAAAATTCTCGCCCAACACCATGAGCCGGCCGCACTGGCATCCGGACGCGCGCTACGTGACTGTGATCAGTGGCACCTGGTGGGGTGGCACCGGCGACAGCTTCGATCCCGACCTCACTGTTCCGATCAAGGCAGGTGGCTTTGCCGTCCACACCGCGGGTGAAGTTCACTATGACGGCGCGAAGGACGAAGAGGTCGTAGTACAGATCATTGGCGTCGGGCCGAGTGGTACCACCCCGGTGCCAATCGGCGGTGGCAGCAAATAGCCAGACCACGACGACAAGGACCGGTGTTACCCGCATCCCGGTCAACCCGAACAGGATCGGGACAGAACAATGCGTGCCCGGGAACTGTCGCTTCTGTGAAAACTGCAACAGCTGTTTCGCACTAAACCTCTTGCCACCTGACGGGTTTCAACCGCCGGTGTGCTCGAAGCCTTTACACTGAACAGAATAACGAAAGTCAAATGTCATGATGCATTACGGAGATAACCGATGAAAGCAGTTGCAATCAAGCAGTATCTACCGATCGAAAACCCGGATTCATTTGTGGATGTCGATCTGCCCAAACCAGAACCGACCGGCCACGACCTGCTGATTGCGGTGCAAGCGGTCGCCATCAATCCGG
>Ga0316191_10003144_pt1 | contig 12136 bp, 7 predicted proteins | sample Eddworburr2cm_MG_FD_204928 | JGI IMG/M metagenome (GOLD analysis project Ga0316191, IMG submission 204928) | Coastal sediment microbial communities from Maine, United States - Eddy worm burrow 2 cm | ecosystem: Environmental > Aquatic > Marine > Coastal > Sediment | place: USA: Maine | collected...
CGACCTCGATCTCCGACTCGTCGAAGCCCTCCATGATGTCGTCGTAGGAAATCTCGGGCTGCGCATAGGCTTTCTCGAGCGCCGAGAGGATTGCGCTTTCCGACGAAACCACCGGCTCGACGTTGTAGCCAGTGAGGAATTTCACATCGTCGATCGCGTTGAGGTTCGACGGGTCGGCCATCGCGACGATCAGCGAGCTGCCGGCGCGCGACACGGGAATGATCTTGTGGCGCTCACAAACCTGTGGGCTGATCAATTTCAGGATCTCTCGGTCGATCTCGTACTCGGAGAGGTCGATCGACTGGACGCGATACTGCTCGCTCAGGAAGTCGGTGATCTCCTGGTCGGAAATCGCGCCGAGGCGAGCCAGCGCGTAGCCCAGACTGATATTGTCGTCCTTCTGGTGCTTCTGTGCTTCTCGCAGCTGCTCGAGGCTGATTCTCTTCTCGCGTACGAGGAGCTCGCCCAGTCTATTTCTGCTCATACGTGTTACTTCCCCAACAAGATCCAGTCTTAGTATATTTATTCACAAAAATCGATAAGACTCAAGTATTGGAGGGTGGGACCCTTGAGGGCAGCCCATCCGGTGCGGCGTCCGTGATTATGCGAGGTAGCTTACCTCTGGAAAAGGGCATTGGCGAAAACCCGGATTTCCCGAGCGTTTATAAGTGGTTTGTCCCGAGGCTGGGGCCGTGTTGGCTTGCCGTCGAGCGGCCGTCGCGGTACCGAGCGGGAGTGGCGAAGCCAAAAAAGCAAATCACCGCGGCCCCGAAGGACACCGCGGAGGCGCTCGAGCAGATAGAGCAGCCAAAGATGAACTGGAAGGTGCTGGGGCTCATCGGCCTGGCGCTGGCCGTCGTCTGGGTCATCGCAGGCATCCTCCAGCCCACCATCGGCTACTGGGGGCTGATTGTGGCCGGTGTCCTCACCGTCGTCGCCCTCGGATTCTTGATTTGGGTTTGGCGCCTTACCCGCAAATCCGCCGACATCGCAGCCATCCTCAAAGGGGCGACCGACAAAGAGGGACGGATTGCGGCACTGGAGCAACTCCGCGCGCGGCAGGCCCCAGGCGGCAAAGACGCGCTCAACGCCATCGCGCAGGCTCAGCTCGTTGCGCAGGAAGCTCCGACGGAGGCCATCCGGATTCTCGAAGGGATCGATGTCGATAAAGCGCCGGCGATGGTCCAAGACGACGTCCGCGCCAACCTCGCGATGTTTTATCTCATGACGGGGCGCGCACGTGATGCGCGCGAGCTCGCGGACGACATACGCCTCGACCGCCAATCGCAGGCGAAGGCGAAAGCAATGTATGCCGCGGTCGTGGCCGAGTCGTTCGCGCGAACCGGCGACGCCGAAGAGGCACGCAAGCTCCTCGAAACCTACGACCCAAGTGACAAGGAGTTCGGACAGGTTTCGGGCATGCTGCTACGCGCGCAGGTGTACACGTACACGGCGACGAAGAAGCGCGGACGCGCGCGCGCGGCCATGGAGCAGCTTCTCGAAGTGGACCCGAACATGGTGGCCGCATTCGTTCAAAAGGGGACGCGACCCGAGCTCAGCCGCCTTGCCAAGCAGGTGCTAGCCGGCGCCGGTGCGCTCCCCAAACCGAAGATGCGTGTGCGCACGCGCTAAACGCTGGTGACCTCACGTACCTGGACCATCCGTGAAGTCCTCGATTGGACGACGCAGGATTTCGCCGGCCGCGGCATCGCAAGCCCACGGCTCGACGCCGAGCTGCTGGTCGCAAAGGCCCTAGGAACGGATCGAGTCGGGCTTTACCTCGACTTGAACAGGCCGCTGGTGGACCGGGAGCGGAGCGCGATTCGACCGCTGGTGGCCAGGCGCCGGGAGCGCGAGCCCGTAGCGTACATTCTTGGGCACCGGGATTTCTACGGTCGACGTTTCAAGGTAACCCCCGACGTGCTCATCCCGCGCCCCGACACCGAGACGCTCGTCGAGCATGCACTCGAATGCATTCCCGAAGACGCCCCGTGCCGGGTGCTCGACGTGGGAACCGGCAGCGGTGCGATTGCCCTGACGATTGCAGCAGAACGGCCTCTTGCTCTGGTGACCGCGACTGACATCTCGGAGGCCGCGCTCAAAATCGCGTCAGAGAATGCGGAGCGGCTCGAGGTCGCGGGCCGGATCCGATTCGAGCGAGCCAACCTGCTGAGTGGCGCCGAGCAATACGACGTCATCGTCTCCAATCCGCCCTACATCACGGAGTCGGAGATGAAAACGCTTCAGGCCGAGGTACGGGAATACGAGCCGGTCACTGCCCTCGAAGCGGGCGAGGATGGACTCGATGTAGTGAGGGCGCTGTTGGCGACCGCAGAGCCGGTCACGGCGAACGGCGCACAAATGCTGATCGAGGTCGGATCGGGCCAAGCGGCGGCCGTCGTCGGCTTTGCCGCGGAACACACCGCCTGGCAGCCAGTCGCGGTCTATCCTGACCTCAACCGTATCGAGCGCGTCGTTCACCTACGGCGTATCTGACGCAGCCAGAGCTCGGCGAACACGAGGGCCATGGCGAGGAGAAGGAGCCAGGGCGCAAGCGGTTGCTCGACTCCCTCGGAGGTCTCGGACACCACGGCTTCGGCGCTGGCCTCGCGTTCGGGCGGGCCGTTCGTGACGAGGTCGCTCTCTCCCTCCGGTGCATCGACGACGAACGCAAAGCGCGCGCCGTGGACTCCGTTGACGAGCACCCGATAAGCGCCAATTTCGCCCGTGTCCCGAAACGATACGCGGTCGGCCTCCGCGAGATCCACCGTGCGACCGGTTGGAGTCACCACCTGAATGCGCTGACTCGCGGTGGAACCCGGCAGCGAGACCGGCGCGTAGGGCTCCACGGAGTGCTCGGTGCGACCCGCCAAGCGAGTCAGCGTGTCGATCACGAAGGGGACGAAGACCGGCTGGTACGGCAGGTCCGTCCAGGCATCGTCGACCGTCGTCGCGAACATCGCCACGCGGCCGCTTCGATATCGATGCTCCACCAAGGCTGGGGCGCCATCACTAAATCGCGCCGTTACGATGGCGTCGAGAGATGCCTCCGCGATGGGGGTGCGCCCGCGCACTTTGGCTTGATCGAGCTCGGGTAGGGCTTTGGACTGGAGCGACACGGGCCGCTCCTCCATGCGTGTCGCCGTGTATCGTCCCGGAAGAAGCTCGCGAAGGACGCTTCCGTACGCGCGTGGGTTGATCCGGTCGCCCGCGGTGATCCAGAGGCTGCCTCCGCCGCCCACGAAGCGCTGGATCAACGGGAGCCACTGCTCGTCGAGGGTCGCGTTTGCCAAGACGAGCACGTCGGACCGAATGATCGCGCTTTCGGACAGGTCCTGCGCGTCTAGGGTTTCGACGGCGAAGGAGCGGCCTACGCGAGGGGCGACGCTGAGGGCGTGACTGAGGAACGCGGTCTCCCGCTTGCGAGGATCGGGGTGCGGGTCCCCGTCGACGAGTAAGACATGCACGGTATCGGACCCCAGCAAGACGCCTCGGACGTTGTCGGCGGGGAGTACATCATCGGGGTCGAGCTGGAGCTCGACGACCGCGTCCGTCGACCCCGATGGGATGGTGAGCTCCGCCTCGCCACCGTCGTCTATCGGCCGGACCGACGCGCTGTGCGTCTCCTGTCCCTTCTGACGTAAGCGAACGTTCTGCTGAGCCTCGGTCGAGGGGCCGGAGATTTGCACATCTAGCCGCAACCCCTGAGCTCCCCCCTGCTCTCCGACCAGCTCCACTGAACCGATGCGGCGGTTGTCAGGGTCGGGTGTAGAGACCGTTTCAAAACCAACCCGAATGCCACGCGTCGGCCATTCGCACTCGTCAGCTCGCGCGCCGGGCGTGAAATCCGACAGGACCAGCAGCCGCCGGTCTGAGAGCTCGCTCTCGAGGAGCAGCTCGACCGCACTTCGAACGGCATCACACAGCGCGTCTCCGCGGGTCGAACGTGGGTCGATCTCGTCGAACGCGCTCTCGGCCATCCCGAGATCGGAACGCCTGCGGACCCAAACCCTTGCGGGCTTGCCTGAGAGGACCACCGAAACCTCCGAGCCTTCGGGCAGCTTCTGGATGTGCTCGATCGACGAGTCGGCAGCCCGCTCGATGAGGGTTTCGCCCTCATGAATGGCCGCCATCGACAGCGAATCGTCGAAAACGATCGCGAGCGCATGCTGCCGATCCAACAAGCTCGACCGTGCGACTCGGTATGGCGCTGCGGCCACGAGCACGAGCGCGACAACCAACAATGCACGCGTGATCAGCAACAGCATGTCCACCGCTCGGAGCCTGGCTGCTCGCGTTGCGTGAATTCGATGCAGGAACGCGATGGTGGGCAGGGTCTGCTTGGGAAGCTTCTGACGCCTCAACAGGTGGGCGATGATCGGAATGGCAACGGCGGCGAGCCCCGCGAGCGCCCATGGGAGACCAAACCCCACGGGTCACCCGTCTCGCAGGAGTTGGAGCAGCGTGTGCTCAGGCGGGGTGTCGGTTCTGGCGAGGAGGTAGCGCCCGCCCGCCGCGACCACTCGGCGCTGACAAGAAGCGATGAACCCATCAATTTGCTCACGGTAGCGCCGGCGGATGCCTTTCGGATCGACCTCGACCGGCGCCTCGCCCTCGAGCCCCTCGAAGCGCATCGGTTGCTCGTACGGAAGCTCCAGCTCGGCGGGGTCCATGACGTGGAGGACGATGGTTTGGTGGCCGCGTGCCTGAATCCGAGCCACCGGGTCGAGCGCGTCATCCCCGAGGTCCAACAAGTCGCTTGCAATCACGACCAGTCCCATGCGGCCCGCGTGCTCGATCAACTTGTCCAGCGCAGCATGAAGCGCCGTGGAGCCCGTCGGCTGCGAGGGCTCGGCCAGAGTGCGCATCAGATAGTCGAGGTGCGCGGGACCAGAGCGCGCGGGAAGTCGATCGCGAATCACTTCATCGAAGGTGATCAACGACACGGCGTCGCCTTGGCGAGTCAGAACGTAGGCGAGGGCCGCAAGGAGGGTAGCCGCGTGATCGAGCTTGCTGACGTCACCGCTTCCCCAGTGCATCGATGGCGAGATGTCGAGCGCGAGCGTTCCACGGAGCTGAGTCTCGTGCTCGAAGTGTTTGATCGTATACCGGTCCGAGCGAGCGTATGCGCGCCAGTCGATGAGGCGCGGATCATCGCCCGGCCGATAGGCTCGGTGCTCTTTGAAGATCGCGCTGGCGCCGCGGTGGGGACTGCTGTGCATGCCCGCCAGCAGACCGTCCACGGTACGCTTCGATCGAAGCGTGAGCCCGGCCAAGCGTACCGCGAGCTCGGGTTCGAGCACGTGGGTCACGGCTCGATGCTTTGCTTGATGCTTTCGATTACATGGGCGGGTGTCACGCCTTCGGCCTCGGCACGAAAGTTCATCACGAGACGATGGGTCAGGATGGGTTGGATGAGTGCGCGCACGTCTTCGACCTCCGCGGCGTATCGGCCTTGCAGAATTGCGCGCGCTTTGGCCCCAAGAATCAAACCCTGGCTCGCACGAGGCCCGGCGCCGAATGCAACGTTTTTGCGGACGAGGTCCGACGCGTCACGGGCATCCGGCCTCGACGCCCTCACCACTGCCACCGCATGCTGAACTACGTGGTCTGCTGCGGGAACACGCGGCACGAGGTCCTGAAACCCGACGATGTCCTGAGCGGAAAGCACCGGGGTAATCGTCGTTGGCAGCGGCGCTGTGGTCCGCTTCACGATGTCGACTTCCTCGTGTTGGCTCGGGTACGGAACGTCGATTTGAAATAGGAAGCGATCGAGCTGCGCCTCGGGCAAGGGGTACGTACCCTCCTGCTCGATCGGGTTCTGCGTCGCGAATACCAAATACGGTTGCTCGAGCGCATACGTGTTGCCGCTCGCCGTGACCTGCCCCTCGGCCATCGATTGTAGAAGCGCGGCTTGGGTTTTGGGTGGAGCTCGGTTGATCTCGTCGGCAAGCAGGATGTTCGTGAACACCGGACCGGGGATGAATCGAAAGTGGCGCTTGCCCGTAGTCGCGTCTTCTTCGAGGACGTCCGTCCCCGTCACGTCGCTCGGCATCAGGTCCGGCGTGAACTGGATGCGGTTGGAGTGAAGCGACAGCGCATCTGCGAGCGTGGTGATGAGCAGAGTCTTGGCGAGACCTGGCACGCCAACGAACAACCCATGCCCGCGCGCGAACAGCGCGATGAGCAAGAGCTCAATCACCTCGTCCTGACCTACGATGCGCTGCTTGATGCGCGCGACGATCTCGTCCCGCGCGCTCGCGAGTTGTTGCACCTGCGCTACGTCGGAGGCGGCGCCGCTGGGCGATGGGGGTGGAGTGCTACGTACAGGTTCGCTCACGAGGACCTCTTAGCGCCTGGTTGGGGGAATTGCCACATTACTCACGCATGCCTCCGAGCCTGGAGCACACGCTCTGCTCGTGCTCCGCTTGTGGAACAGCAAGCTTAGAAAGGATGCAGTGGGGCTGGGGGTCGAACGGGTTTTGTGCGATCGCCTGATTCGCCGCATCCCTGGCGTCCTCGAGATTGGAGGTGCGAAACAGCGCGGTGGCCAGGCTCGACAGTGCGGGCGCATGCGTCGGGTATCGTTCGAGCGTCCGCTTGAGTGGCGCCAGCGCTTCGTGGGGGCGACCGCCGGCAATCGCTGAACGGGCGTAGCGTGACGCAACGACCGGATCGGCGGGTGCGGCTTGGTGCGCCTTCGAATATTCCACCGACGCGGCCGCCGGCCGAGAGCGGGTCCACAAAAGGTCGCCAAGCCGAACGTAGTTGCGCGCGCGCTCGAGCTCTACGCCGGCGAGCTCGTCCTGCTCGGTGGCCTCGCCACTGAGGTAGCGGGGCATGAGCCTTGCTGAAGGCGGCCTAGGCTCCTTCGACAGCCCGCTTTTCCAACGCTTCTCGAGGGTCTTCCAAGACACCCCGGCAACGCCGGCCAAAGCCTTGCGCGCGTCCTCGCCATCGCCCACGCGGCGAAGCGCTTGCTGCACACCTTCGCGACCGTACTCGCGGTAGTACAGCTCGACGAACGAGGAGACCTGCGCAAAGGCCAGCGACGCGGCCTCCTGCGTGGGCAAGAGAGCGATCGACGGGTGCAGTTGGTTGAAGCCGAGCAGCTCGTCGGCCGCCGCCGCATCGTGCAGCAACTGGCTCGCCGCGGGATCGTGGCGAAGAGACGCCTCGTCCTGTCGCCACCGGGTCTCGAGAAACTTGGCCAGCCCCTCCTGCAGCCACACTGGCGACTGATCGAGCGTAGCCTTGGTCAGCAACAAATGGACGTACTCGTGCACAATCGTATCGAGCCAGGGGTAGCCGTGCATCAAGGCGCCCGGCGAAGCGATCATCAGGCGCCCCCATTTGCATAACGCAATCGTGCCGGTGGTGCGAATCGCTTCGACGGACAAGGTGGACACGCCCGCAAGCGACTCTGCATCGGGATAGATCTCGAGGCGAACCGGGCTAACCATCTTCACGCCAAGCTCTGTCTCGAGCGCTTCCGTGGCAGCTTTGAGCGCGTCGATCGCATATGGAACGAGGAGCTCGTCCGAGCCCTGCGCGTACCGCACTTCGAAATTCTCATGGGTGAACGTCTCGTAGTTCTGCGTCGTTTCGTAGGTGTCGAGGATGACGTCCGCTAGGCCGCCCAAGGCCGTGGCTGACCGCGGCTCCTGTCGAAGCTCTGCGATCCCGTCGGCCGCCGCCTCGTAGTCGCCCGCATAGAACTGGGCGAGCACTTCGAGCTCGATGACGCGCGAAGTACGTGGGTAGCGATCCTGGTACTGTTGAAGCAGGACCTGAGCGGGGACCCCCTCGCCTGCGGCCAGCGACGCCTCGAGCAGATCCAGAACCTCCGCACGCGTTACCTCTTCGGCCGGAACCGAAGTCGAGAGCGAGCCGAGCAGGGCGCAGGCTGCGAACAACGCGACACGCCTCATCGCAAAAGCCTCTCGTAGTAGTCGTCCACGGCCTGTTGATACCCCTCTGGGGGGCTGCCATTCATCGCGTCGAGGACGCGGCGGCGCCAGGCGATCTCATCCGCCTTGGAGCGGCTCGCTGGGATCTCCACGCGTTGGTGATCGCGCGTCCCTGCGCCGCCTTCCTTCCGTCGACCACCACCACCGCCGCCGGAGTTCTTCTGCTGCGACTCCAGGTGTTGCCGCAAGCGTCGGAGCTGATCGGCGGCCGCGGCTTGCTGTTTGTTAGCTTCGAGGGGGTGGCCTTGTTCGAGCGCCTGGGCCGCCCGCTGCATCGGCCGCTCGATCGATTCGAGCTCCTCGGCCGCGTCCTCGGAGACCGGTACACCGCCGACTTCCTCACGCAACCTACGCGCGAGCTGATGCGCCGCCTGTTGAGCTTTGCCTTGCTGCTCGGCCTGTTTCGCGAGCTGTTCACGCTCCCCGGGGGTCAGCGCGCCTGCAATGTCGGGGACCGCCTCTTGCGCCGCATCGCGGAGATCCTGTGCTCGAGCAGCGGCCTGACGGGCCTGCGCCGCGGCATCCGCGGTTTTGCCGTCTCGTCCTCGGAACATCATCGCCGAGAGCTCGAGGTCCTTCGCGAGCGCATTCGCGGCCTGGGCCAGGCGGTTGGCCATCGACAGCGCCTCGCCGAGGTCGCCTCCCTCGAGCGCTTTCTGGAAGTCGTTCAAGCGTTCGCCCGCGCGTCCCCGAAGGCTCGACTCATAAGGACCGAGCGCCTCCTCGTTGAGGCCATTGAGAAGCTCCGAGACTTCCTCTGCAATCTTCTCGAGCTCCCCCCGTGTTTCGGAAGCCAGCGACTTCTTCTCCGCACCGACACGGTCGAGGGCCTTCTCTCCGGTGCGCCGAGCCTTGTCGGCCATCCGCTGCTGCTCCACCTCGAGGTCGCGGATCGTATCCATGGCCTTCATCATCGCGCGCTCGCGCGGACCGAAACGAGCTTCGACCAGGGAGTCCTCACTTTGCGCGAGGGCCCGGGTCATCGCTTCGATCGTCTGATCCAGCTTCATCAGAGCGGCTTCGGCGGCATCGAGGTCGCCGTTCGCGAGCGCCTCTCGAACGCTTCGGAGGGAGTCGGTGGACTCGCTTGCCTGTCGAGATTGGCGATTGACGAACTCCCCAGGCACATACCGCATGGCCTCGCGGAGCTGTTGTCGCAGAGCTTCGAGACGCCGCTCGGCTCGGTCTAGCGCGGCCATGAGCGCCCGTTGCAGCTCCGCTGTCTGGCCACGACGCAACTCGCCGATCAGAGAAGCGATCTCGCTGCGCAGCTGTTGCATCTCACGGGCGATTTCCGCCGCGTCGTTGAGACGGGCTTGGCTAATGAGGTCCGCCACGAGGAGAGTGTCCTTCTCGAGCTCGATCACGATGACCTCGTCGTGGTGCACCCTGGGGCGCGGTCCCGTGCCGTTCCGGTAGGCTGCTGCTTCTCGCCGATGGGTGCGCTCGAGCCGCTTTTTCATGTCGAGTAGCAAAGGGACGGTCCGCGGACCGCGATGATCACCGACGTCTGCAAGGAGCGCCATCACCTGGTTGTACGGCGAGATGCTTGCATTGCGCCTACGCAAAGCATCCTTGAGCCCCTTGGGTACCGGCTGCTCGAGTCGGACCGCCAGTGCCGCCAACAGCGAATCCAGCAGCTTCTCGAGATCGACGATTCGGTCGCGGCGTCGCGTGATCTCCGACGCGAGTGTGAGAGTTCGAACGGCGGAACGCCCGACGCCTGGACCGTCGATCCGGTTTCCGTCTTTGGCTTCAAACCAGACGGTCACGGCGTCGGCGGGCGCGAGCGAGAACTCCTCCAAGTGCAACACCGTCTCTCCGGAGAGAACCTTCGTCGCCTCGTCGGATGGCGTCAGGATCGCCCTTCGAAGATGCTCGCCGCTCGGAAGCTTGATGATGAGGGTCAGCTCCTGGACCCCGTGGTCATCGGTCGCACGGTGCTGCAAGAGGATCGGCTGCGTCGCTTCGACGACGAGATCTTCCGTCGGAGCAAGGAGACTCACCTCTGGCGACTCGTCGAGCTGCACCTGAATCGACCGAGCTCGATGGTCGACGCGCCGCTCTCCGCCGGTGGATTCAACGTAAATTTCGAGTGGCCCCTCGGTGTCGGCGACGAAGGAAGCGACGAACTGGTCGCCCACGCGGTCCGCCTCGACATGACGCCCTGGAAGCTCGACCACGACGCGGGCGGCATCGCCGATCGGGGTGATCCCGTACTCCACGGCGGTCCCCCTCGGCACGATCAGTTGATCGGCGTCTTCGACGCGCTCGTTGGTTCGCTCCATGTAGTCGGGAAAGAGAAGCTCGGCGTCCGTTCGGGCGACGACGTGACTCGTCCGGGCGCCTGGGATCTCCCCGGTCTGTGCATGCAGCAGAGCGTAACGCCCAGCGGCGGCACGATCGAAGTCCAACGACCACCAGGCCAGCGATGCCAACAACACCGTGGCAGCCAAAGCAGGCTGCACGAGCCAACGCCAGGGAATGAACTTGCGGGCCGGCGATACGTCGAGTGCGCGCAACAACCGCACGCGCTGTGCGACCACCAACTCGCGCGAGAAGGCCTGCTCGGTCTGAAGCTCATACGCGCTTTGCAGTGGCGACAAGAGGGAAGGTTCCTCGGCGGCAACCAAGCCGAGTGCTCCGTGTCCGCGAAGCTCGAGCAGCGGCTGGATCGACCAAGCCACCGCGGCGGCGATCATCCCGAACACCACGCCCCATCCGATGCACAACCAAACCAGCGGCGTCATCGGCCCAAGGACCCACGCCACCATCACGAATGACGCAAGCCCGACGGCCGTCGCCGCAGCTGCAATTCGCACCGCGAGCACCGTCGCCGCAGCCACTCGAAGCCGTCGCCGGTACTCAGTCAGCCTGCCGGTCGTGGATCCCACCGCGCTATCCTAGCAGGCGAGTTAAAGGGGTCAGACCCCTTTTTCGAAGGGTTAACCCTTTTGAAAAGGGTTCTGACCCCTTTTTCTGCCTCCTGGCACGGACGCTGGCACCCACGCTGACACTGACAACGACGCTGACACTGGCGCTGCCACGGCTTAACGAAAAAAGCCGGAGCAGCAACGCTGTTCCGGCTCTTTTCAGTTGTGTTGCGGTTGGCCTTAGAAGCCCATGCCGCCCATGCCGCCGCCGTGGTCGTGGCCGCCTGGCATCGGTGCTTCTTCCTTCGGGACCTCTGCGACGAGGGCCTCGGTGGTGAGCATCAAGCCCGCAACCGAACCTGCGTTCTGAAGCGCGCTGCGCACGACCTTGGTCGGGTCGATGACGCCAGCCTTGACGAGATCGGTGTACTCCTCCGTCGCGGCGTTGAAGCCGAAGGCGCCCTTGCCGTTGCGAACCTCGTTCACGACGATCGAGCCTTCGAGCCCGGCGTTCGCCGCGATCTGACGAAGCGGCTCTTCGATGGCGCGAAGAAGAATGCCGGTACCGACCTTCTGCTCATCGTTCACCTCGAGCTTGGCAAGCGCCTTCTGCGCGCGAATCAGCGCAACACCGCCGCCAGGGACGATGCCCTCTTCGACAGCTGCGCGCGTGGCGTGGAGCGCATCTTCGACGCGCGCCTTCTTTTCCTTCATTTCGATCTCGGTGGCTGCGCCAACCTTGATCACCGCGACACCACCAACGAGCTTGGCGAGACGTTCCTGCAGCTTCTCACGATCGTAATCGCTGCTGGTGTCGTCGATCTGCTTGCGGATGGTCTCGATTCGGCCCGAGATGTCCTTCTTCTTGCCAGCGCCGTCGACAATCGTGGTGGTCTCCTTGTCGATGGTCACTCGCTTGGCGCGGCCCAAATCAGTGAGGGTCACGTTCTCGAGCTTGATCCCGAGGTCTTCGCTCACGACAGTTCCACCGGTAAGGATGGCGATGTCTTCGAGCATGGCCTTGCGGCGGTCACCGAAGCCCGGCGCCTTGACGGCGGCGGTCTGAAGCGTGCCACGAAGCTTGTTGACGACGAGCGTAGCAAGTGCCTCACCCTCGACGTCTTCGGCGAGAATGATGAGGGGCTTCTGCTGACGGGCAATCGCCTCGAGAACCGGCAGAAGGTCCTTCATGTTCGAGATCTTCTTCTCGACGATGAGGATGTAGGGATCTTCGATCTCGGCGACCATGCGCTCCGAATCGGTCACGAAGTAGGGCGACAGGTAACCGCGGTC
>Ga0316191_10003146_pt1 | contig 12127 bp, 11 predicted proteins | sample Eddworburr2cm_MG_FD_204928 | JGI IMG/M metagenome (GOLD analysis project Ga0316191, IMG submission 204928) | Coastal sediment microbial communities from Maine, United States - Eddy worm burrow 2 cm | ecosystem: Environmental > Aquatic > Marine > Coastal > Sediment | place: USA: Maine...
CAGAGGCAATGCGGAAAACCGATATGGCACCGTCCATCATCTGGCCGATGGCAGAGTGTCGGTCCGGTTCGAGCGGGCGCTGCCGTATTCGGTGGAAGCGGTCTGGGCGGCGCTGACGGAACAGGATCAGCTGGACGCCTGGATGCCTGGCGTGCAGTTCGAGCGGCGCCACGGAGGACACTACGAGATCTGGTTCGGCGGTGAGTGTGAAGGGCCCGCACACGTGAGCGGCAGCGTCGAAGCCTTCGAACCGCCAAATGTGCTGCAACTGGGCACCATCCGGTGGGAACTCGCAGAGACGACGGACGGCTGCCTCCTGGTCTTCACTGACGTGCTGGTTTTCCAGGAAGGACGCAGCGACGCGGAGATCACCAATTCGGTGCTCGGCGGCTGGCACAACTATCTGGACCTGCTGGATGATGCGCTGGCTGGAAGGTCGGTGAATCACGACCAGCCGGAACCCGACTACTCGGTCAGGTAGGTGCCAGGCCGGTTTGCCTGAATGGGGTGTCTTTCGCGGGGAGAAAAAAGTGGTGGGTCGTCTGGGGCTCGAACCCAGGACCAACGGGTTAAAAGCCCGGTGCTCTACCAACTGAGCTAACGACCCTGCGAAAAAGAGCGCGTATTGTACAAGGCGCTTTTCGGAAGGCAAGGTCGAACTGGTCCCAGGCCATCGCAGTCCGAAGGTCGTCAGAGGGCCTGCAGATGGGCGCGCGTGGTCTCATCTGCCGGGTAGAAGGTTTCCACAGAGAGTTCTTCCAGGGTCACGCTCTGGGCGGAACCGAAGTGGGCCAGCATGGTGAAGAAGCGCCAGGTCTGTCCGTCTTTCTGCATGGTCATCGCCAGCGCCGGCTCCGGGGCTGAAGTCCAGTCGGGCGCTCGCCATTCGGCCGGTGCGTCCGGATGAAGGCTGATCTCGCGGATGAGCTCCGGCAGGTAGGGGTCCCTGGGGTTGAGCAGCAATGCCCGCCGGGCCCTGGCGAGAAAGCTGAAAACCAGTGCTTCCCAATTGCCGATATAGGGCTTGAGCCCTTCATCCCGAAGGCACAACCGGACCACCTGAAACTCGGTCGGTGAGCCGATGGCTTCCAGGGCGGCAAAAATGTCGACGAACTGACCGAAGAAGGACAGGGCGCCCTGGTTGGCCATCACCAGGTTCCAGCGGCCGTCCAGGACCATGGCGGGATAGGGTTCGTGGTGATCCAGCGTCGCCTGGAGCGCTTCCTGAAAGAGCGCCGTGCCCTGACTATCCAGCGGGCTTTCGGACCAGGCCGGGGCGAATCCCGCGCTCTGCAGCAGCGCATTCTGCTCCCGGAGCGGCACGTCCAGGGAGTCGGCCAGCGCCAGCACCATGGCCCGACTCGGGCGGGAACGGCCTGTTTCCAGAAAGCTGATGTGGCGTTGGGAAATGCCGGAGAGGGTCGACAGGCCCAGCTGGCTGACTCGACGATGCTGGCGCCAGTCCTTGAGCAGCGCGGAGAAGTTGACCACGGGCATGTCAGTCGTTGTGAGCGTGGCTTCGCTCATGGTGGTGCTCCGGAAACAGCCTGAATGAGGCCAGTCTAGCGGCGCTTGCGTTGGAATCCATTACCTCCGAGGTAATTGGATACATGACCTCCGGCGGCTACCGTAGCCTTCACCAGACCTTCTGCCGGAGAGCACGATGAAAAATCTCTACCTCATACTCGCCATCATCGGCGCGGTAGTGCCTTACCTTTTCTTCTTTCAGTTTTTCGCCCAGGCGGGCATCGACCTGCCGGCGTTCATCGGGGCGCTGTTCGTCAACGGTGCGGCCGGTGGCTTCACGGCCGATCTGCTGATCACGTCTTTCGTGTTCTGGATCTACATGTTCAACCGCAAGGAAGGGCCGGCACCGTGGCTCTTCGTGGCGCTGAACCTGACGATCGGACTCTCCTGCGCGCTGCCGGCCTACCTCTACGCCAGCCTCCGGGCTGCAGAAGTTGCGCCGGCGCCGGCCTGATTCAGAAGTCGAACTTGTGCCGTTCGGTGTGGGCCGCCAGGAATGACCAGATCCGCCGATTGAGCTCGTCGTCCGCTTCCTCCGCCCAGGCGTGCAGATCGATCAGCAGCGCCAGGCCCTGATCCAACCACGCGGTGACGTCGGTCAGGGTCAGGGATTCCGGTTGGCTGTCGACGAAAGCCGCACGGGCTTTGGCGCCCGACGGTTCGCCGGCGGTGTCCGCGAACAGTGCCTTCAGCGCTTCGGCATCCGCCACCCGATTGGCGACGCCCTTCTCCAGCTCCTCGCCAAGGAGCGACATCAGCAGGCTGATCAGGCCCGCGTCCGCCATCGTGAACGGATCGCTGAGCTCCGGGAGCACCCGGCTGCCGATCCGGCCGGCCAGGTCGTTGAGTGCCTGGTGGGGACGAGGAATCATACGAGCGGCTCCGTCAGCGTGTGCTCAGAATCCGGGCGCAGGCGGTCGACCAGGATCCGGTTCTGCCGGTCCGTCATCATCCAGCCGGCGATGGCGAGGATGGGTTCCTTGGTGGTGCCGTTGGCAAAGTCCTCGCTCGAGGAGATCCAGATCGCCAGGCCCTTCAGGGATGCGAAGACCTGCCACCAGCGAAAGGCCTGCCGATCGACGCTGAACCCGCTGGCTTTCTCCCAGAGGGCGATTGCATCTTCTCTGGGCAGCAGGCCACCGGCCAGGGTCTTGTCCGGCCAGCCCCAGAGCGGATCCAGGGACCAGGCAAGATCTTCCAGCGGGTCGCCGATATGGGCCATTTCCCAGTCCAGCAGCGCCGGGATTTCTCCGGCCTGGTTATAGAGAAAGTTGCCGGAGCGGTAGTCGCCGTGAACCAGAGCGATCTGACCGGATGGCTCAGGCAGGTGGCGGGTCAGCCAGCGGATGGTGGCCTCTGCCACTGGCTGTCGGGTGAGCGCATCTTGCCGGATCACGTCGGCCCAGTACTCGAGCTCCCGACGGGCCGGGTGCTCGGGGATCTCCATGAAGTCCGTAACACCCAGCGCGTCGATGTCTCTGGCGGCGAGCTCGCCAAGCAGCGTCCACTTCCGTTGTGCGATCTGGCGACTCACCGACTGATATTCGGGCAGCGCCAGATTGGCGATGGCGCTTTCACAGCCGGTGACTTCGGCCATCAGCGAAAACGGCCGCTCAAGTACCGTCTCATCCTCTTCCAGCAGCAGCGGCTCGGGAACCGGAATACCTGCACGCCAGGCGGCTTCATAGGTGCGGTACTCAAGGGCGCGTTCGGTGTCGATCAGGCTGGAGGGCGGATCCCGGCGCAGGATGACGCCGCGGCTGTCCCCGTCCACGCTCAACCGGACCCGATACGTTTCCCGGGAGGCGCCACCGGGGATCTGTTCGATGTGCTGATGGCTGACCTCGGACTGCCAGGTGCGGCTCAGATAGTCCGAGAGTCGGTTGGCCAGATCTTCCAGGGCTTGAGGCATGGGATTGAAGGTTTGCAGATACCGAATCCGGGACGAGGCGCAAAGGTAGCCCAGGCGTCCATGCAATTGCTAGAGTGATGGATTCGGGGATTGATCAGGACACCGATCACATATGGGTAGAAGCCTGGAAGGACAGCACGCGCTCGTTACCGGGGGCGGTAGCGGCATCGGCCTGGCCAGTGCCCGGGCCCTGGCGGCAGATGGCGCCCGTGTCACGCTGGTCGGGCGCAACGAGGAGAAGCTCGCGGCCGCGGCCGCGGACTTTCCGGCAGATGCGCTGGTTGACGTGCACGCCGCAGACGTGGCGGACGAGTCTCAAGTCGAGGCGGCGGTGCGGGCGGCGGATGGACGGGCAGCGCTTACGATTGCGGTCGCCAATGCCGGTACCGGCGATATTGCGCCGCTGGTGGCGACGGACAGCGAGCGCTGGCGCTCCGTGCTCGCCACCAATCTGGACGGCTGCATGTACACTTTCAAGCACGCAGCGCGTGTGATCGGTCGTGCCGGTGGCGGCGCCATGTGCGCGATTTCCTCCATCGCCGGGCTGCGCACTCACCGTTTCATGCATGCTTACGGCGTCAGCAAAGCAGGGATCGACATGCTGGTGCGCGGTGCTGCCGATGAGCTCGGCGTTGCCGGCATCCGGGTGAACAGCGTCTGTCCGGGACTCGTGGATACAGACATCGCCCAGGGTCTGTTCGGCACTGAAGATGTGCTCGAAGATTACCTCGCCTGCATGCCACTCGGCCGCACCGGGGTGGTGGAAGACATTGCCCAGGCGGTGCGCTTTCTCTGCGGGCCGGAATCTTCCTGGATGACCGGGGTTAATCTTCCCGTGGACGGCGGCCATCATCTGCGCCGCGGTCCCAACTACGACACTTTTTCCAAGGCCATGTTCGGTGAGGACATCACCGCAGGCCGTTTCGATTCTCTGGAGTAAACATGAGTCGCCTCAGCAATTTGAGCCGGTCCATCGAGGGATCGGTTGCCATCGTCACAGGTGCCGCAAGCGGGATGGGCGCTGCCACCGCGAAGCTCTTCGCGGAGCAGGGTGCCCGGGTGGCGGCATTGGATCTGAATGAAGCGCCACTGGCTGCTGTGGTTGACGAGATCGGTGCCGCCGGCAAGGTCGCGAAAGGCTGGACCGTCGATCTGGATGATGGGGACGCAATCAAGTCCGCCTTCGCGGAGATCGGCACGCACTTCGGCGGAATGGACATCCTGGTCAATAATGCGGGCATTTCGATGTTTGCGCCCATCGACAGCGACGATTTCGAGGCTGCCTGGCAGCTCTCTCTATCCGTGCTGCTGACCGCGCACACTCGAACGATCCGCGCCGCGCTGCCTTATCTGCGGCAGTCGGCGAACGGCCGGATCGTCAACATCGCTTCCACGGAAGGTCTCGGCGCGACAAAGTTCGGCAGTCCTTATACGGCAGCCAAGACCGGCGTGATCGGGCTCACCCGGTCCCTGGCGGTCGAACTCGGCGGCGAAGGCATCACGGTGAACTGCATCTGTCCGGGACCGATCAATACGGGCATGACGTCCGCCATTCCGGACGACGCCAAGGCCGAGTTTGCCCGGCGCCGGGTGGCCCTGAAACGCTATGCGGATCCGGAGGAGGTGGCTCAGGCGACGCTCAGCCTGGCTCTGCCCGCGTCCAGCTTCATCACGGGAGTTGCGCTGCCGGTGGATGGTGGCCTCACCATCCGAAACGCCTGACGGTGGCTGAGGCCGTCAAGACACCGGCATCGGAGTTGCCGGACCGGGTTTCCTGGCCAATGGTCTTTGCCTACGGGACGCCTGGCACCGGCGCGGGCTACATGTATCTGATGCTGGCGCTGTACGTGATGAAGTTCGCCACGGACGTGCTGCTGATTGCGCCGGCCATCATGGGCATCATCTTCTCCGCCTCGCGTATCTGGGATGCGGTATCGGATCCGGTGGTGGGCTACCTTTCGGATCGAACCAGGACCTCTTACGGTCGGCGTCGAACCTGGATCGTCGCCAGCTGCGTGCCGATCGGGGCCACTTTCATCATGGTGTTCGCGCCACCACAAAGCCTCTCCGACACCGGGCTGGTGATCTGGATGGCGGTCGCCATCATCGGCTTCTACTCGGCTATGACGGTCTTTTTCGTGCCCCATCTCTCGCTGGGTGCTGAGCTTTCGAGCAGTTATCACGAGCGCAGTCGGCTGTTCGGCATCCGGCACGGGTTCTACACCTTCGGTTCGATCCTGTCGCTGATCAGCTTCTACCTGCTCATCTCGGCCGAGCAGCAGGGCCGGGACGTGGTGCGGGCGGAGGCCTTCGATCTGGCGCTGCTGGCGGCCGCAGTGATGGTGGTCCTCATCCTGGTTTCGGTTGGCAAGCTGAAGGAACGGCCGGAGTATCAGGGCCGGGTGAACAACAACCCGTTTCAGGCTTTCCGGGATGTCTGGCGTAACCCGCACGCCAGGCTGCTGATCGTCGTAACCTTCATAGAACAGGTGGGATCTGCCGCCATCGGCGTCCTGACGCTTTACGTGACTCAGTATGTGGTTGGCGCACCGCTATGGGCGCCGATCATCATTCTCTGCTACATGGTGCCGTCTTCCCTGTCCGTGCCCATGTGGCTGCCGCTGTCCCGGCGCTTCGGCAAGGTGCGATTGTGGATGTTCTCCATGCTGCTCACCGGCGTCTCTTTCGGTGCCATGTTCGCGCTGCCGTTCCTCGATGGCGTGGAGCTCAAGATCTTCTACATCTGCTTCTTCGCGGTCACCGCGGGGCTTGCCGCTGGTTGCGGCGGCACGCTGTCGCCGTCGATTCAGGGTGATGTGATCGATTACGACGAGATGGTGACTGGTGAGCGGAAGGAAGGGTCCTACTTCGCTGCCTGGAACTTCGTCTACAAAGGGGCCACGGGCGTCATGATGCTGCTGACGGGCTTCGTGCTTCAGTTCGCCGGCTTCGCGCCCAACGAGGACCAGACCATGACGGTGCAGGTCTCCATGGTCACGCTGTACGGTCTTTTCCCGCTGGTCTGCTACCTCATCGGTGCGGCGCTGTTCACCCGGTTCAAGCTCGACGAGACCGAGCACGCGAAGATCCGCAAGGCGCTCGATGAACGCGCCGCGTCGTCCTGATTGGCCTCTGAGGCGGAGCTTCAGTCGCCGGCCGCGTCGGCCAGCGTGCGGATCTTCTCCACGACTTCCGGGTCCAGATGGCCGTCCGGAATCAGACCGTTGTCTGACTGAAACAGGCTGACCGCGCCACGGGTTGCAGGGCCCAGGCGTCCATCCGGTTCGCCCGGATCGTAGCCCAGATTCCTGAGCTGGGTCTGCAGCGCCATCAGATCATCGTTGGAAAACCGCAGATCGTCTTCCGGCGGCGGCGTCCGCAGCCGACCTGCGCCGGCGATCCGGTCTGCCAGATGGCCCACGGCCAGCGCATAGTAGACAGACCGGTTCCAGCCCATGATCACGTCGAAGTTCGCATAGGTGAGAAAGGCGGGTCCGCGATGCCCGGCCGGCAGGCGCAAGGCGGCGTCCACAGGCGCCGTGGCGAGCGGGTGGCCGAAGGCGTCCGTGACGCCGAACTTCCGCCACTGGCCGAGGGGCTTCTTCTTCGCGCCCCGGCTCAAGCCGTAGTCGAAGCCTTCCGGCAATTGCACTTCCCGGCCCCAGCGCAGGCCGGCTTCCCAACCCAGTGCCTGCAGAAAATTGCCTGCCGAGGCCAGCGCGTCTTCCGTGCTGGTGAACAGGTCGCGACGGCCATCGCCGTCATAATCCACCGCGTACTTCAGGTAGGCGCTGGGCATGAACTGCACGTGGCCCATGGCGCCGGCCCAGGAGCCGTTCATGTCTGCCATTGCCACATCGCCGCCATCGATGATGCGCAGGGCTGAGATCAGCTCTCCGGTAAAATAGCGGCTGCGTCGGCGGTCACAGGCGAGCGTGGCCAGGGAACTGGGGATGGCCATCTTGCCGAGGTAGCTGCCGAAATTGGTCTCCAGACCCCAGAAAGAAATCAGGTATTGGGGCGGCACGCCGGTTTCATCCCGGATGGCCTCCAGCAGCTCACGATGCCGGGCGAGCATCTCCCGGCCTTTTTCGACCCGAGCCGCTGTGACCCGGCGGTTGAAGTAGTCGGCGAAGGTCTGGGTGAATTCAGGCTGGCGACGGTCCAGCTCCAGAACCCTGTCCGACAGCTCCACCTGATCGAGCACGCGCTCGGTGGTCTCGGCAGAGATGCCGGCTTCGATGGCGGCGTCCTTGAAAGCGATCAGGCAGGTTTCAAAGGCGGCTTGATCGATGGGGGGTGGCTGCTCTTCGGCAATGGCGGTGGCTGCGAGGAGCGTCAGACTGGCGCTCAGAAACCATCTCCGGGCTTTCGCCAGGAGTTCAGATCGCTTCGCGGCTCTCTTCTGTGTCGCTGGCGACGAGAGTGAGCGCCGATTCCTGGCAGAATGGCTCCAGGTCTTCCAGGAGCAGGTCCGGGTCCAGTCGGCCGCCGAGTGGCCCCTGGGCAAGTTTCTGTAAGCCTCGGGCAATGTCTGACAATCCTTGGTTCAGTACCGCACGCGCCGCTTCGGTTTCGCTCGCTGCCAGAATCTGCTGGTATTCCTGCAGGCCTCTGAGCATCTGAACGATGGCCTTCTCGTCCTTGCGGCTGGGGGCCAATAGGGCCTGATTATGACGTTGTCGCCCGGTGACGTACATGATGGTGTCCAATCCCGATCTTGATTTTGTGTCCGGGGCTAGTGTCGACAAGTTGATACAAGTGGTACTTGAAGAAGTCTTGAGACAATCTGTACGTGCCTCAAAATGAGACTTTTTTCCGGGGAGAAGATGAACATGCTCAAGTGGCAGGTCGGAAAAGTGAAGATCACTCAGGTGGTGGAGCTGACAACCGCCTCTCTCGGGCCCTACCTGCTGCCGCAGGCGACGCCTGAGGCCCTGGCGGCGCTGCCCTGGATCAGCCCGTTCGTGGATGATCAGGGTCGCATCGTGCTCTCCATGCACAGCCTGATCGTCGAGTCCGATGGTCGGCTGCTGATGGTGGATACCTGCATCGGCAACGATAAGGAGCGCACCTATCCACGCTGGAACCAGATGCAGACCGATTTTCTGGAGAAGCTCGAGGCGGCCGGCTTCACGCCTGGGCAGTTTGATACGGTGCTCTGCACGCACATGCATGTCGATCACGTGGGCTGGAACACCCGGCTGGTGGATGGTGTCTGGCAGCCCACATTCGTCAACGCCCGGTATCTGTACTCCGAGGACGAGTGGGCGCACTGGCGCACGGAGCCACAGGAGTACGGGCCGGTGATTGAAGACTCGGTACAGCCGATTTTCGATGCGGGGCTCGCGGATCTGGTCCGGCCCGATCACCGGGTGACGGACGAAGTCTGGCTGGAGCCGACGCCGGGCCACACGCCGGGTCACGTCAGTATCCATATCGCGTCGGAAGGCGAGGAGGCGGTGATCACCGGCGACATGATTCATCATCCCTGCCAGATCGCGCACTCAGACTGGTCCAGCAGCGCCGACTGGAACCAGTCGCTGAGCGCGGAGACCCGGACGTCGTTTCTGCAGCGCTATTCAGACCGGCCGGTGCTCATCATCGGCACTCATTTCGCCGCGCCTACCGCCGGCCACATCGTTCGGGACGGAGAGACCTACCGGCTGAGCTACTGAACCGTCAGCCAGGCTGACCCAGCTTCCAGTTGCCCGTCTCAGCCGCCGCCTTTCGATAGGCCGGCAGGCAATACCAGAAGAGCAGGGCTGCGCTCGGGTAGAAGATGGCCACCGCCGTGGCGATGGAGTAGTGCAGCAGCGCGTCATCCTGGTAGAGGAAGTCGGTGAAGGCTGCGAGGACGCTGGTGCCCACCGCCATGCCCAGAATGTTGGTGACAAAGATGTAGACGGCGGTCAGCTGGCCGCGCAGTTGATTCGGGGAGATCACCACGAAGGAGACGGCCATCACGCCGAGGTAAGAGCCCGAAAGCAGCGTGGCCGGGCCGAGCAGCAGCAGCGTTGCCGTGGCGCTGCCGGCCAGAGGCGCCGCAGTTGCCGGAATCACGGCGGCCAGCGCGGTGATCACCATGGCGCGCACATAGGAGTCCGTGTGTCCCCGCGCGGCCAGCAGGTTGGCCAGCCAGGCGCCGAAGAAAACGCCAAGACCGCCGCCTACCAGAATGATGCTGCCGAACCAGGTGCCCGCCTCGGTTTTACTGAAACCGTAGGCGCGGGTGAAAAATTCCGGATACCAGGCGGCGGCGCCATAGCCGGCCATCGCCATCATGGAGGAGCCGAAGAACAGTGACAGGTAGAGGCGTTTCCGCGCCCAGATGAACCGGGTGACGTCGCGAATGGGTATCTGCTGAACCTCTCCACTCTCGTGCTCGGCCATGTCTTTCCGACTCGGTTCCTTGACCGTGAGCATCAGCAGGCCGATCAACAGGCCTGGCGCGCCGACGGTGATCAGTGTGGCCTGCCAGGGTTTGAGCTCACCGAACAGCGGCAGGCTGAGACTTTCGAAGCCGGCGTAGTAGTCGTAAAGCACGCCGCCGATGATCAGCGCCAGGCCACCCCCTACTTTCACTGCCAGCTTGTAGATGGACATGGCGTAACCGACCTGGTGCGGCCGGAAGCTGTCGAGTATCAGCGAGTAGGCGGGCGGCGCGAGGCCAGCTTCGCCGGCGCCGACGGCCATACGGGCGGCGAAAAGCTGAGTGAAGTTTTTCGTCAGCCCGCAGGCGACGGTGGCCAGGCTCCAGAACGAGACGGCGGCGAAGACGATGAGCTTGCGCGAGTGCCGGTCGGCCAGACGGCCTATGGGCAGTCCGGCAAAGGTGTACAGCAGCGCGAAAGCCGCGCCCTGCAGCAGGGAGTACTGGAAATCCGTGATGCCGAAGTCTGCGCGGATCGGGCCGACCAGCAGCGCGAGAATCTGCCGGTCGATGAAGGAGAATATATAGGCGACGAAAAGCAGGGCCAGGCAGTAGCTGGCAGAGCCGATCCCGGGATAGTCCTCATCGAGGGATGCGGGCGCATCGGTTTCGATTGCGGTGTCCGCCACGGCCGTCGTCCCGGGAGCGCTACCAGCGCAGCACGGACTGTGCGGCTGGCCGGCTCCGGTAGCGTTCGTCCCAGGCCCTGAGCAGGGGGCGATCTCCGATCACGTCCGCTTCCACGAAGCGTACGAACTGCAGGGACGCCTGCATGGTGCAGTCGGCAATGGACGGCGCCTCTCCCAGCAGGAGTGGCCGGCCGTCAGAGAGCAGATTCTCCAGATAGTCCAGCGGCGCCTGCATCCGTTTCTCCATTTCTGCCGCACCTTCAGGGTCTGGAGGAATGCCGAGCGGCGAGTTGGTCAGATGGCCGAAAGATCCCATCGGGCCGCCGAGCCGCAGATCGATGATGCGCTCGACATCGCGAGCGTGGCCTTTCTGTTCAGGTGTGCCGGCGATCAGCGCCCCGTCCGGGAACTTGTCTTCCAGATACTCGATGATGGCGAGCGACTCGACGAGGAAGGTGCCGTCGTCGAGTTCCAGGGTCGGCACCGTGCCAAACGGGTTCCGAGCCAGGTGCTCGGGCTCCTTGTGGCGGCCTTTGACCGTATTGACCACGATCTGCTCAATACCCATCTGCGTGCCGAGCGCCTCGCGCTCGGCAATGTAGAGCATGACCTTGGTCGGGTTGGGTGCCAGCGGCACCATATAAAGCTTCATCAGAGTCCCTCCACGATATCGACGATCTGTTCCAGTAATGCGAAGCGCGCCGGTCCGATCGGCCCCGCGCTGTCCAGGCCGAGCTTCAGTGTCGTCACCCCGGCATCCCGATAGCGCCGCAATCGTTCTGCGACCATATCGGCCGTGCCCAGCGCCTGAAATTCGGTAACCATGGCCTCGGGCACCCGCGCGGCGGCTTCGTCCCGTTTGCCGTCCAGCCAGAGCGCCTGAATGGCCCTGGCATCTTCCTCGTACCCCGCCCGTTTGAAGGCATCGTTGTAGAAATTCGTGGTGGCTGAGCCCATGCCGCCCATGTTGAAAGCGACCTGTGGTTTGCGGCGGTCGATCATGGCGTCCACGTCGTCGCCGATCTCCACCCGGACCGAAACGCACAGGTCCAGATCACCGGTCGTGCGCTCGGCCTCTGCGGCCCCTTCGCGCAGGTAATCCATGTGCGCCTCCGGATGGTCCGGCGAGAAGGAGGTGCCGAGCCAGCCGTCCGCTGCCTTGCCCGTGTAGCGCAGGGCGTTGGGACCAAGGGTGGCCAGATAGATGGGAATCTGTGCGGGCTCGTGCGCGATCCGGATGGCTTTGCCTTCACTGTCCGGCAGTGGCAGCTGAAACACCTTACCGTCGTAGCGGACTTTCTCACCGGCGAAGATCAGCCGGCAGATCTCCACCGTCTCTCTCAAGCGGGTGAGTGGCTGCTGGTAGCGGACCCCGTGCAGACCCTCGACCACCTGGGGGCCACTGGCGCCCAGACCGAGCACGAACCGGCCGTTGGTCAGGTCGTGCAGGGTCAGCGCGGTCATGGCCGTCATTGCCGGCGTGCGGGCAGTGACCTGCATGATGCCGGTGGCGAGCTGGATGCGGCTGGTCTTGTCGGCAAGGTAGGCGAGTGGCGTCACCGCATCGCTCCACCAGGCTTCGGCGGAAAAGGCCGTGGCGATGCCCAGCTTTTCCGCATGCTGCAC
>Ga0316191_10003147_pt1 | contig 12126 bp, 9 predicted proteins | sample Eddworburr2cm_MG_FD_204928 | JGI IMG/M metagenome (GOLD analysis project Ga0316191, IMG submission 204928) | Coastal sediment microbial communities from Maine, United States - Eddy worm burrow 2 cm | ecosystem: Environmental > Aquatic > Marine > Coastal > Sediment | place: USA: Maine | collected...
GACCGTGGTGGAGGCGATCAATGGGTAAGACGCTCGAAGAGGAAGGAAGACTTCGAGAGGCGCTCGCAGCGCTCACCAAGCTCAGTCCCGAAGAGCTTCAGGTGCTCCGTCAGTACGTGACGGCGCGGCAGGAAGCGCTCGGTAAGGGCAAAGGGGGCCAAGCTCCGGCGATGTATCGAAGCGCAGGCGGGGGTTTTCACGTCTGGGACGGAAAGGGCAAGGCGCCCGCTTGGTTCAAGAAGCGCATGCGAGAAGGGCGACCCATGCGGGAGGTGATCAATCCCGCCTGGGTGGCCTGGCGGGACGAGATGCAAGGCGGTCCCGCGAAGTACGAGGACCCGGACGACCCGCGTTTGGTCTGGAATGGGAAACGTTACGCCGGTGAGATCCCGCAGAGGGCCCAGTGGCTTCGCGACTACCTCGACGAGGGTAGAGAGCTCGAAGAGTTCGTAAATCCTCGATGGGTCGAATCGGAGAACAGTGGCCGGATCCGGAAAACCAAGTTCCGAGATCCCGAGGACACGCTTGCCACCTGGAGTGGCGTTGGCCTCCAGCCGAGCTGGGTGAAGGCCCGCCTCAAAGAGGGCTACACGCTAGAGGATCTTCGCGTCGAGCCAAGCGAGGTCGAACCATGAAGAGGGTCCTCGTGTTGGTCTTGGCATGGACAGGCTGCGCGCACTCGAGCGTCGTTGCCGAGTCCCCGGCCGTAGAGCCTGACGTTTCGGCGTGGACCGACCAAATCGGCTCGATTCTCACGCCTGCGCGCGCGTGCGTCGACAAACACCCCGAGCCCGGCGCCACGATTGTTGGCGTGCGCACCCTCGCGACCGGCGAGACGTCGATCATGACGCGTTCGGGCACAGAGGGCGTCGTCGCGTGCGTCCACGACGGGCGCGCCGTCGTGTATCAGGCAAGGGTCGAGCTCGCCGATCAAGAGGTGAACCAGCTCCCCTTTGTGATGCTCGAAGGCGGTTCACCCCCGGTGAACGGCACGTGCATGTCCGTGCGCGAGCTCTATTGGGGTAGCGATTTTGTCGGATGGGTTGGGCAGCCCACCTGCACAACGAAAGAGGCGGAGCATGGCCCGCGCTAAGCACCTCATGCGACCGACCTTGGCCCCATGGGCCCTGGTGGTGCTCCTGGCGTGGTTCATCACCGGCGCGACCGGCGCGCTTGCGCAGGGAGCCGGGGAGGTCGTGGTGATTCCGGCCATCGTCGGCGACGCCGTTGAAGCGAACCCGTTGGTCCAGAGAAGCGCCGCAATTCGAAAAAATGCCGGCCCAAACGTCCGAAGCACCACGGCGACCGCGCAGTCCGTCGCGCGCAAGGGGAGCGTCCCGCCGCGGCAGCTCTTGCCCGAAGAGCTCGAGCGCTGGTTCTCGCATCAGGAAAAGGCCCGTCGGTATCTCACGCTCTCGAACTACACCCGCGCCGCCGTGTCGCTTCAAGCCGTGCAGGACATCAGCAAGGATGCGATTGAAGCCCTCAACCGTGAAGCAAGCCGGGCAAGGAAGGTTCTCGACACTTGTCTCTATTTGGTTCGGAGTCTTTGGGAGACCGGTCAGACGGAACGGGCGGAGGAGCAGGCGCGGGCCTGTCGGCAGCTCGTGCCGTCGATCGACCCGACGTTGGGGCTGCACACGCCCGATGTGCGAGGGGTGCTTCAGCGGGTGGACGAGGGCCGGCGAAAAGAGGCGGCCGTGCGGCTCAAGGTCGAGTCGCCCACAAGTGGGTGTCTCGTCAGGCTCAATGGTCTTCATCTCGGCGAGACGCCCTTTTCGATGGGGGAGCTCGTCCCAGGAGAATATCGCGTGCAGGTCGAGTGCGAAGAGAATCGGCCGGGCCGCGTTCATCGAGTGAACCTCGAGCGGGACGAGACGGTGTACATCGACCCGACGTTGGATACGGCGCTCGGGCTGGAGCCCGAGGTGCACCTTGCCTACGTGTCCGAGCAGGTGATGGCGGGCCATACGGACAATCACGGGAAGTGGCTTGCACGAATGCTCGGCGTTCAGACGGTGCTCTTGGTGGAGGCGGACCGTGTGGTTCGGGTCGACCGCGAAACAGGGGTCGTCGGCGAGCTCGAGGCCCAAGACGACGAGGATGCCCGGATGGCCGCGGTAACCCTTCTTGCGTACGAAGTTGCGGAGCCCGAGACGGCAAGCAGACGCGGCGCGGCGCTTCGCGATGACGGGCGGACCCGCCGAGTCTTTGGCGGAGTCCAGGCGGCCGTCGGCGTGGCGGGCGTGGTGACAGGGGCGGGGCTCTATGCGTGGCGGGTCAAGCTCGGGAACAGATTTCAAGCGACCGAGCCCGGCACGCCAGAGTTCGCGGAGGCGCGGGACGCGTGGGAGGACGCGCGACTTGGTGTCTTGGTCGCGGCGCCGCTCGGAAGCGTGTTGGCATCAAGTGGTTTCGCGTTTGCGTATAGGCCGAGGGCTTCGGTGCCATGGTGGGCATGGACCGCCGGCGGCATCGGTGCCGGTTTGCTGGGCTTCGGGATCGCGTCGATGGCGATCGCAGATCGGTGCCCAGCCGATGTCGTGACGACGCCTGCGTGTGTCCCGGGTCAGCAGGATATGGACCGCGGGGTGCTCCTCCTGAGCATGGGGGTTCCGATGGTGTTCATGCCGGCATGGTCACTTGGCCGGCGCCGGGACGTCCGGGTATCCGCGAACGGGGCGGGGCTTTCCGTGAAAGGAACGTTTTGATGAGCGCTCGAAAGAGGTGGAGCACGATCCCCCGATTGCTGGCAGGGCTCTTTCTCATCGGCGGATGCCGGTCCGGTGACTGTCCCACTGGGAGCTTTCGCGTGGAAAACCAGTGCCTGCAAATCGAAGAGGCCAACTGCGCGGAGCCCGTGGTGCTCTACCGGGACGTGGATAAAGACGGCTTTGGCGATCCCCTCGAAGTCACAGTGGGGTGCTCGAAGACCGGGTTTGTGGACCGGGGCGGTGACTGCGACGACGCCGTTCCATCCATCCATCCAGACGCGCCCGAGCAATGTAACGACATCGACGACGATTGCGACGGCGTGGTCGACGACGATCCGGAAACCCTCTCCTGGTTTTCGGACGTCGACGGCGATGGATTTGGCGCGCAAGGGCCAATCGTAGAGTCGTGCCTCCAGCCCGAGGGGACCGTCTCGAATGCACTCGATTGCGACGACGAAAACGACGCGGTGAGTCCGGTCGCGCAAGAGACGTGTAACGGTCTTGACGAAAATTGCAGTGGGATGGCCGATGACGGTCCGCTCATGGAGTGCGCGGTCGGCGAAGTCGTCGACTGCACGACGGAGTGCGGCAGCGTGTCAACGACCGTCTGTGCAGACGAATGCCAGATCGACACCTGCCCGCCACCGGCGGAGTCCTGCAACTTGGTCGACGATGACTGCGACGGCGCAATCGACAACGCGGTGAGCGCGTTGGTGGATCTCGGGTCGGTCGACTTGCCGTTTGTGACGCCGTCCGTGGAGTACGTCCACACCCTCAAAGCGGTGTCGACCAACAACGGGATTGTCGTCTTCGCCTTAGTAAAGAGTCAGAGCGAGTACCGGCTTTACGGATACCGGCTGTCCGACAACGGTGAGGTCGTCCAAGGTCCGGTCCGGTCAGTGACGCGCGGTTGGTCTTCAGGATTGCGTGCCGGGCCGCTCGATGTCGCCGTGGCGGGGAACGTGGCGTATGTGGCCATGCCGCCCAACACCGACGAACCCACCACCGGACAAGGGCCGGAGCTCGTGCGCGTAAGTCTGGTGGACTTGCGTGAGCTGGACTCCGTCGGTACGCCGTTCTTGCTCGGGTTCGTGCTGTGGGAGTCTCAGTGTATCGCCGCGACCGAAAGCGCGGTCGTTTGGGGTCACCGCTTCACCGGTGTCGATGACTCGCCTTCGAGGCAAGCGTTCGTGCAGTTCTACAGTCCGTCCCTAGAAGAGGGGGAAGGCCATTTCCTCAGAAGTGTGAGCGGCGACGGTAGCGACGTGCCGCAGTGCGTCTTGGCGCCCGCGACGGGTTCGCATGAAGGCCAATGGATGATGGTCTATGACGCATCGCCCTATGTCGAGCTTGCGGTTTTGCAGGAGGATATCGGTGAGGTCTTAACCAAGAGCCCTCGGGGCGCGGATGTCGACGTGCACCTTTCGATGGTGCGTGATCCCTTCGGCGAGTTTGTGGTGGTCGGCCGGTACACGGCGTGGGATCTCTGGCGCTACTCGCTCGGCGTCGATCTGCAGGAGGTCGACCGGCGTCTTGGCTTCGGGCAAGGAGGCCGGCGCGGCGACGCCATCTACGGTCGCCGGGTGGCGGCGGCCGATGGGAGGTTGTTTCTCGCAGGCAACGTCTTTTCAATCCAAGACCGCGACACGTTGGAGAGCGTGCAAAGCCTGACGCCCCCCGTGTCGGACGCCGTGGTGGCCCACAAGGGGAGGGTCTTCGTGATCGGCGCAGACGAGAACGCCGCGCTGATGCGGTTCTACGAGATTGGGTGTGCACCATGACCCGTGTGGTGTGGGCACTTGCGCTGATGACAGCGTGGACGCTTCGGGCCGGCACCGCCTCGGCGGAGGCCGACCCTACGGTGGGCGTGGTGGTCGTCGAAGGGGAGGGTTCCGACGCGCGCGAAGCGGTGGCCGGCGTCTTTGAAGAGCTCCGGGCCGCGGGCCTTTCTGTAGAGAAGGCCACGCACTGTGAAGCGCGGGACGATCGGTGTTTGCGGACTTGGCTTCAGAACAAGGGCATATCGATGGGGGCCTACGTCTCGGTATGGGACCGGTCCCCCACCCGTGAACGGGCGGTGGTGGCGATTGGGCTCGTCGACCCCTCGATGCCCGCGCCGTTCGATCAGGTGTTCGCGGAGCGCAGTTGCGAGGCGCTGCCGTGTCGCGAGGGGGTCCGAGAAGCCGTGCAAGAAGTCTTGGCCGGATGGCCCGAGCGAAGAGGCACCGAAGTGGCGCTGGTCGGCGCGCCGACCGGGGCGGTGGTGTTTGACAACGGCCAGCTCGTCGGGCGGCTCCCGCTGTCGGTTCGGTTGCCGCGTGGAGAGCATGTGATCCGCGTCGTCGCGGAAGGCTACGTGCCCGAGGAGCTGGCGCTCGTGAGCGGTGGGGTGGAGCCGCAGCGCTTCGAGGTCCGTCTGTCGAAGAAGGAAGGGGCGGAATCGCCCGAAACCCGAAGGGTGCGCAAACCGTGGATGGTCGCGGTCGGCTCGGTCTTGGCCGTAGCCGGCGCAACCATGGTGGGAGTCGGGGCGAGCCGGTTTGGCGATCGTTGCGCCAGTGGAGACCCGTGCACAGAGTACACGACCAGCACGCCCGGAGCGGGCGCGCTGGTGGGAGTCGGTGCGGTGGCGCTCGGTGGCGGAGTCGGGCTATTGGTGAGCGGCCTTAGGAAGGAGAAACGACCATGACTCGGGCGCTATGGGTGATCGCATTGGCGATGTTTGTGGGAGGTGCGGATTGTGCGCGCAACACCGTGAGCTGTCCCGAAGGGACCGCGATTCTCGATTTTGAAAGCGGGGGACGAGAGTGCGTGCCTGTGGGTCCCGACGGGGGTCTCGGCGGGACCGGCGGGATGGGAAACCCCGAATGCGAGGACGACCTTGATTGCCCTTTCCAGGAGGCGTCGCGATGTGACCCGAGCTCTGGGATGTGCGAGCCATGCCTCGGAGACGTTGATTGCGCCGGCATCGAAGGGTTGCCGCGATGCGACGCCGAGGAAGGGCTTTGCGTGCAGTGCGCGCCGGCAACGGAGGCGATGGATTGCGGGGAGCAGAGCTGCGACCCGGCTACGCGAGAATGTAGCGACATCGTTCGCGGCTCGCGGGCCGAGTGCGAGGCCTGCGTGTCCGACAGCGACTGCATGGAAGAGTTCATGTGCGTGCCGATGCAGTTTGGAAACGTGCCGCTTCGCGGGGGCTTCTGTCTCCGCGGGACGGGCTCAGGAAAGTGCGGACAACCCTTTGCGTTTCCGCTCGCAGAACCTCGGGAGAGCTTGTCGGGCGCGGCCCCCGCTCTCTACTGCGGAGTGAACGAAGAACTCGCGAGCTGTGACGCGGTGCGGGCCCTGGTGAACAACGAACCCTGCCAGGACGATTTTGATTGCGCAGCGCCCGGCGGGATTTGTCGTCAAGTTGGGCTGCTGGGCCTTCGCTGCACATACGAGTGTGGATTTGCGAACGAGTGTCTGCCCGGAGGCGGCAGCGGCGCGACATGCGGAGACGATGGCGGCTCCGCGCAAGAGGACTACTGCGGGGGTTAAGGGAATGCGCTCTGGTGTTGCATAGGTCAAAGAGAGAGAAGGTTCCCGAGGAAAGCGCGTCGAGCGTATCGAGGAGTCCCGCATCGATTGACGGCTACCGCGTGGTGCGACGCATTGGCGTCGGCGGCGCGGGGGAGACCTTCGAAGTCCTCTGGGTAGGCGACGACGGCACCGAAGGCAGGGGGTGCCTTAAGTGGTTGCATGCACACCGCGCCGAAGACCCCCAAAGTCGGGAGCTGTTCGCCCGTGAGGCGCGCATTGCCGCGCGACTTCAGCACGGGAACTTAGTGGACATCCTGGATCACAACCTCGAGGCCGATCGGCCCTACGTCGTGTTTGCGTTTGTCGACGGTGTGGACCTGCGGGTGTTGGGAAAGGCGGGCCGATTGACGCCCGAGCAAGTGCTCTGGATCGGGAACCGCGTCGCAGCGGCCCTTCAGTACGCCCATTCCTTCAGCGACGGGGACATTCGAGGCGTCGTCCATCGAGATGTGACGCCCGGGAACATTCTGGTGAGCGTCGAAGGCGTCGTGAAGCTCGCCGACTTCGGTTTGGCACGCGTCAGGACCCACGGAACGGCCTCCCTGACGATCGAGGGGGAGATGAAGGGGACGCTTCCGTATCTTGCCCCGGAGCTGATTGTGGGGGGCAGGGCGAGCGAGCAGAGCGACATCTACGGGCTTGGTGCGGTCCTCTACGAGCTTTCGGTCGGAGAGCCGCCATTCGTGGGTGCGAACTCCTACGAGCTGATCAAGAAGATTTGCGAAGGCGATTTGGACGGAGCGCCGATCAGAGAGGCGGCGAAGCCGTTTCCAAGCGAGTTTCACCGGTTGGTGGAACAGATGCTGGCGCGCCGCCCCGAAGATCGGCCCGAGAGCGCGCGCGAGGTGCAGCTCCGGCTCGAGGCGTGTGGCGCGAGTCGGAGCGAGCGTCGCCGTTTGGGTGCCGTGGTGCGGGAGATCCAGGGGGACCTCCAAACGATGACTGCCCCGCATGTCGCGCCCGATGGGTTCGAGGTCGCGAACAACCCGGAACCGCTCCAACCGACGAGGACTCGGCCGAAGAAAAAGAGTCGTCGAAGGGCGCTCCTCGGTGCACTTGCGCTCCTGGCCGTGGTCGGGTTCGCGGGGATCGTGATGGGGCGCGGGGGCGCCGCCGAGAACGCAAACGAAGCGCAGAGCAGGGTCGCCGATCATATGGGAGCCCTGGCGGAGCCTGAGTGGGGCGCCCTTGCCGAAGAGCCAACGACCGAGCCGGTCCGGGCGGCGGCCGCCGCGCCCGGTCCTCGGACGGCCGCGCCAGGGGTGGACGAGAGTGCGCAGAGCCAGCCAGAAGCTGTGGCGAAACGCGAGCGCGCGCTTTTGCGAGTGTTCGCGGACCCCTGGGGGAACGTCTGGATCAACGATGAGAAGGTAGGCCGCGCCCCGGTTCGGCGGTCGGTGCGTCCGGGCACCTACAAGGTGCAAATCGGCGATGAGTATCCCGAGGAACCGAAATACGTGAAGCTCGCGCCGGGAGAGAGCAGGAAGATCACCCTTCGAAAGGCGGAGGTCGAGTGACAGAGGGTATGAAGTACGAGATCGGCCGAAAGCTTGGCCAAGGCGGCATGGCTGAGACGTTTGAAGCGATGCGTGGCGGCGCAAACGGTCACGGGTTTCGGGTTGCATTGAAGCACGTGCTTCCTGAGCTTCTCGGGCGCTCCAAAGACAAGGAGAAGGAATTCCTCCAACGCTTTTCTCAAGAAGCGCAGATCGGGGCCAATCTCGACCATCCGAACATCGTGCGGGTGGTGGACACGGGGATTCTCGGAGGTCGCCCGTACCTCGCGATGGAGCTCGTGGACGGCGTTTCCCTTTCTAAACTGCTCAACGTGTGCCGGCGGCACGAGCGGCTGTTGCCAGCGTTCGTGGTGATGCACATCGCGTGCGATCTGGCGGCAGGGCTCGAGTACGCGCATCGATACGGGGTCCTCCATCGTGATGTGACGCCCGGCAACGTGCTTCTGAGCAAGACGGGCGAATGCAAGCTAAGCGATTTCGGGATCGCGCGGGTCTTGAGCGACGATTTGGGCCTGACGCGGACACGGGCCTTCATGGGCAAGATTCCCTATGTGGCTCCCGAGGTGTTTCACGGCGACGCCGATGCACGGAGTGATCTCTACTCGCTTGGGGTCACGATCACGGAGGCCGCGATCGGGAAGCGGCTGTTCCCGTCGCCTACGATCGAGGAGGGACTGTCGGTTCGTAGTCGTATCGATGTGAAGCGGCTCATCGCCGCCTCTCGAGACGATCTCCCGGAGGCGTTCGCGCAGATGATGGCGCGGCTTACGTCTCAAGACCCGAGCGCGCGTCCCACCGCCGAAGAGGCCCTCGACGCGTTCGAGGACATAGCCGGAGGCACGACGACAACGGCCGAGCAGGCGCTCAGTCATCTCGTGTCCGAGGCCGCGTGCGAACACGGGCTCAAGGAAGCTGAGAACGATGCGGAGGAGCCACGCTGCAAGGGCGGTCCTGCGACCGTGGCCATTCGGGTGGCGCCGAAGCCGCGGACGCCGCCGGAGAGCACGGCGGCGGTCATGCAGGCCGGCGACCAGCTCGTCCAGGGCGTCGTGAAGCGCGTGACCGCGGGGTTGGATGTTCCGACCGACGACCGTGACGAATTCGTCGCGCAAGGGCGTCTCGGTTTGCTCGAAGCGCATCGGGAGTTCGATCGGAAGCATCGATCCGGCGCCAACTTCAAGACGTTCGCATTCCAGCGGGTTCAGGGGCGGGTACAAGAAGCGTTCGCGGTCGTAGGGGGCTTCCCGCGCGCCGTGTATCGCGCGGCGAAGAAGAACGCTGCGATGGCGCGTGAGCAAGCTCACGGCGCGGGGCAAGTACACACCAAAGACTACTTGACCCAGAGGGTTGGCGAAGGAGCGGATCAGCTCCACCTCGACCCGTTCACGGCGATTGGCGAGCGGCTCGAGAAGAACGCGGTGCGAGCCGCGATCGAGCTACTTCCCGACGCGCAGCAACGCCAAGTGCTGCGCCTGATGTATGTCGATGGTCTGGCGCAGAGTGAGGTGTGCGAAGCGCTCCAACTCAGCAAGACCCGCATCTCACGCTTTCACAGCGCGGGCGTCGAGACGGTGCAGAAGCTGCTGCTCCTTGGAAGCGCTCTCGAACAGGAACACGTCGCAAAGAGTGTGGCGCGGCTCTCCGAACGGCGTCCCAGGGAGGTCCTGCTCGCACTTTATAGAGATCGGCTCGACTACCCGAATGCCCGATCCAAGCTCGGCGTTGGAGCGACGGAGCTCGAGGAACTTCATCAAGCCGCGCTTGAGGCCCTAGTCCAACGCGGTCGAAGTTAGTCACGCCGTTTCCCGCTCTTCGGGATGCAAACACAGCGCTCGGACCGCGTTTGTTTGCCGGTCTCTTAGCTCTCTTAGCCCATCGGGAGGACGATGAGCGCCGAATTTCGCGGTACTAGCTCGTTATGTCGCCTGGGACGTGAACCGGAAAGGGCGTTTGAAGTGACTATGCTCTTTCTGCATTCATGCGAATAGGACCTATTTCTCAGTCTTTGAACTATGCCAAGGGTTCCAGTCATCAGCGACCGGAACGACTCCTTTGTCTTTTGCGTACTGTTCATAGATAGTAATCAGTCGCTCCAGTCTTTCGGGCATTTCTTCGTCCAGAGGACGGGTTTCTCCCGGATCATTCTTGATGTTGTAAAGATGCCATTTGCCGTCGCCGTACATGCCGGTGCGGACTCGGAGAGCCTTGTAGTCGGCTTCGATGACGTAACTGTTTCCAAACAGTTCAAACGCGACCCATTGTTCATCGCTACGTGGTCGTTCCATTTCGCCTTCCAGGAAGCCCCTCATCGACACGCCCGAGGGTTGCGTAATCTTCCTACCCTTGTATTCGCTCAGCGGATGTTCGACTCCTGCGTAGTCGAGAATCGTTAGCGGTACGTCTTTCACGCTGGCAAACTCTCGGGTCATCTCTCCGGCTCGCGATGAAGAACTTGTTTTTGGCGGAACGACAATCATGGGAACACGAATACCACCCTCTCCAATGAACCACTTCCACCATTGCAATCCTCCGGTAGAAGCGTTGGCCCAGTCGGTGCCGATGAACGCAAATGCGTCTCCCCGGCCGATATGATCGAATTCCTGGCTGAAATTGCTCCTGGTCCAATTGGTCGCCATTGGAATGCTCAACTCACCCCGCTCATCCAATCCCTCGGGACCATTGTCGGCCAAGTAAACAATCAAAGTGTTGTCCAGCTGCTCAGTCTCGCGAAGATAATTGAGCACGAGCCCGATGTGGTAGTCTTGGGACTCCATCATTGCGGAGTAAGTAGCCATGGATCGAGCCTGTCGACGTTTCTCCTCGTCGGAAAGACTTGACCAGGCACGAAGCAAGCGGTTCTTTCTACTCTCGGGAAAGACGGCATTCTGAGGAATGATGCCGAGGGCTTTTTGAGAATCGAATCTTGCACGCTTGAGCCCCTCGAACCCCAGCTCAAGGTAGTGCTCGTAATATTTGTCGATCAAGAAGTCAGGGGCTTGAAGGGGAACGTGTGCCGTGGTGTAAGCCATGTAGGCGAAGAATGGCTTACCCGAATCCCTGCCCTCTTCGAGGTATTCCAGCATCTTCGAGGTGTAAAGGTCGTCAGAATAGATGCCTATGGGGCGATCGATCTCTTTGCCGTCCTCGTAAAAAGGTTCCTGGGGTATCTTGCCGGCTTTGACCGTAGCGACGACTGCTGGATCGTGCATATCGACGTGAAACACTCCCTGGTTCCAGTGATTGGAACCGCCGGTGTAGATGGCGTAACTGCGGTCGAATCCCCACTTGTGCGGCCCCTCACCGCCGTGATGCGTTCCGCCCAGATGCCACTTGCCAACCATGTTGGTCCTATAACCAGCGTCTTTGAGTAACTCCGCAATGGTAGCGGTTGTACGCGTCAGATAAGACTCGTAGCCGGGCTTACCTTTCGCAGGTGGATAGAGAGCGTCGTCGGTTGCACCAAGTCCGACGTCGATCGGATCGTTTCCGGTCAACAACATGGCTCTCGTTACAGAGCAGACCGGCGACGCATGAAAGCTCGTAAACGTTACGCCTTGCTGCGCAAGACGATCCAAGTTCGGCGTGTTCGTCACGGAACCACTAATGCCGAGATCACCGAATCCAATGTCGTCGCCCACAATCAGCAGGATGTTCGGGGGCTGACTTGCGCTCTGATCTCCGGCACCCTTCGCCGCAGTGCGGTCGATTCGCTCCGTTGCGGTTTCGTCTATCGTGGTAGCCGCCGGCGCCTGGCCTTCCGGGCGATCGGCCAATCGATTGTCTGTATTTTCGCTTCCTGCCGGACCCTCTTTGTTGCAACCCAAGCTGAAAATCAAAACTACGGCACACAGAGTAGACAGAACAGTGAGTTTTGGAAATCCCATGAATTAACCGCTTGGCGTTGAGGATCAAGTTACTTTTTATATCGGGCACGTCGGAGTTTTGTTACCATGCGAGCTCTCTTAGCTCTCTTAGCCCATCGGGAGGACGATGAGCGCCGAATTTCGCGGTACTCGATGTTATGTCGCCTGGGACGTGAACCGGAAAGGGCGTTTGAAGTGACTATGCTCTCGAGAGCCTTTTTGTCTCCGAGTTCAGCTGACGGGATACAGAGGGAGCCTTTGTTTTGAGCACACTCCTCAGATTCGTTGATAGCCGCCGTCGACCCATTCCGTGATGAGATCTGCAAACTTCTCGTGCTGATCCTGGTACGAGAAATGCCCGCACCTTTCAAAGATATGCGCTTTGCTTCGCTGGAGCCGCTCCTTCAAACGCTCGGCATTCTCAACGAGTAACAACTGGTCTTGCGCTCC
>Ga0316191_10003148_pt1 | contig 12118 bp, 6 predicted proteins | sample Eddworburr2cm_MG_FD_204928 | JGI IMG/M metagenome (GOLD analysis project Ga0316191, IMG submission 204928) | Coastal sediment microbial communities from Maine, United States - Eddy worm burrow 2 cm | ecosystem: Environmental > Aquatic > Marine > Coastal > Sediment | place: USA: Maine | collected...
CACGTGGCCGGACTCTTCGGCCAGCGCCTCCTGCAGGCTGGAGCGCGGCTCCGCGGCCAGGTTGACGAATACGAACCCTCGCCAGCTGTCCAGGGCCACGCGGTACAGCGAAAAGTCTTCCAGGCGGACACCGTCCCTCTCGGTGGTGCGCGGAGCCCGCTCGAGCTCACCCGTCAAAGCGTAGGTCCAGGCATGGTAGGGGCAGACGATGCGCCCGTTGCTGAAAGTGCCCGACTGCGCCTCGCACAGCGCCGAGCCACGGTGCCGGCAGGTGTTGTGAAAGGCGTGAAGTGCGCCGTCGCCGGCCCGCGTCACAATGATCTGTTCGTCGCCGATGTCCACGCGCTGGAAGTCGCCGGTTGCCGGCCAGTCCTCCTCGCGCCCCAGGCACAGCCACTCCCGGTACCAGATAGCCCGTAACTCCCGCCGGTACTGGTCGGGATCATAAAACCAGCTTGCAGGCAGCGTTTCCCGGTACGGTTGAGCTTTCATGATGGTTCAATAACCCCGCTCGATATCGATGAGATGGTTGAGAGGTTCGCCAGCCACAAAACGATTGTAGTTCTCCACGAAGATCCGCGCGATATCCGGCGGATGGCTTTTGGCCGCCATGTGCGCGGTGACGGTGAGCCCGGGTGCATCCCACAGGGGACTGTCTGCCGGCAGCGGCTCCTCCTGGAACACGTCCAGCACGGCCGCGGCGATTTCCCCGCTTCGCAAGGCGGCCGCCAGGGCGGCCTCGTCGATGACGTTGCCGCGCCCGACATTGACCACGCAACAGGTCCGGCGCAGGGTTCGGAAGGCTTTCTCATCGAGCAGGCGAAGGGTCTGCGGCGTGTCGGGCAGCACGCAGACCAGGTAGTCGGGCACGGCCAGAAATGCGGTCAGCTGCTCCGCGCGGAACACATCTTCGAAACCTTCGACGGGCGCTCCGCTGCTGCTATAGCCGATGACGCGCATGCCGAAAGCGCCGGCCATCGAGGCAATGCATCGGCCGATCGACCCGGTGCCCATGATGCCGAGGGTCTTGTCCCGCAGGGTACCGGACTCGGCGGGCCACCAGTCTCGTCGCCGCTGGTGTTCCAACCGCTCCACCAGCCTGATCTCACGCGCCAGCAGGTAGCCGAGCACGTATTCCGCCATTTCTGGTCCGAAGGTGTCCTTGACGCCGGTCAGCAGGAAATCCCTGCGGCCCAGGGCCAGCAGTGGCGTGACGCCGGCCCAGCTCGATTGCACCCAGCGCACGGCCGGCAGATCTCCGAGCACCGCCGCGGCCAGGTCGGGCTGGCCCAGCAGCACGGTCTGCCCGGCGTAAGCGGCCCGTGCCGATTGCGGTGTGGTCACAGCCACCAGTTCGGTGCCCTCCCGCGCCAGCTCGCTCAGCAGCGGCAGGTAGGCCTCCGCATCTTCGGTCAATACGAGAACGGCGGGGCGGCTCATTGGCCTGTGTTGTAGCTGCTCTGGACGAAGTCAGCCAGATCCTGCTTGTACTTGGCCATCGACGGCGGGTGGATGTACATCATGTGCCCGGCCTGGTAGAGCTCCAACCGTATGTTTTCGCGCAAGCCGGGGGTGATGTCCAGCTGATCGATGTAGTACTTTGTCGCCAGGTGGGGGGTTGCGAGGTCGAAGTAGCCTTGCTGTATCAGCACCTGCATGCCTGGATTCTGCTTCATCGCCAAGCCAAGATCGACCAGGGTGTTCGGGAACGGCAGGGTGAACCCGTTGAGATCGGGCTGGGCGTGGCGCCAGTCCCAGTCCTTCCACAGCCCGCCGGAAACCACGTATTCCCGGTCGGTTTCGACGCCCAGGTCCGAACGGTAGTAGTCCATGAAAGCAGCCAGGAACGGCGGCCCGATGGCCGTGGTCATCGGGTCATAGAAAGCACGCTCGGCCAGCAGGTTGATGGAGTCCCCCTTGAAGCGTGAATCGACACGGCCGACGGTTTCCGCGCGGCCCCTGAGCAGTTCCTGGGTGAAGCGGCCCTCGTTGATGCGCAGGTTGGCCTTGTCCCAGTACTCTGCGTTCAGCCCGGTATAGCGTGCCAGTTTGGACAGCAGCGACTGCCGCGCCTGTGCGCCGAGCCTGCTGCCCAGCAGCAGCGCAGGGGCATATTCACGGTAAGCGAACTGCTCGACTTCCTCCATGAAAGCCTCAAAATCAGCAGGCTTATCGGTCAGTGCATCGTGATACCAGGCCGTCGCGGCATAGGTCGGCAGGAACATCACGTGCGGCAGATCGATGCCCACACCCGATCTACCGGTCGCCATGGTCATGAAAGGCGAGACCAGAATCACGCCGTTCAGGGCGAGGTTGTACTTGCTGAGCAGGTGCCAGGCCACGCCGCCGCTGCGCATGCCGCCGTAGCTCTCACCGAGAAGAAACTTGGGCGAAGCCCAACGGCCGTTCTCCGTCACATAACGCACGATGAACTCGGACACGGACCGGATGTCCTGGTCGACACCCCAGAAATCCTCTCCTTTACCCTCGCCCACCGGTCGGGAAAACCCGGTGCCGACCGGGTCGATCATCACCAGGTCGACTTCGTCGATGATGCTGAACTCGTTGTCGACCCGGCGGAACGGGCCATTCGAACTGAAACCGGCGTCGGCCGCCACGGCACGCTGCGGCCCCAAGACCCCCATGTGCAACCAGAGGGAAGCCGAGCCCGGGCCGCCGTTGTAGGCAAACATCAGGGGGCGGTTGCGCGCGTTCCCGCCCTCCGCCACGTAGGCGGTGAAGCCAAACAACGCGACCGGCTTGTCCTCGTCATTGTGCATCAACAGGGTGCCGGCCGTGGCGCTATAGCGAATGGTCCGGCCGCCGATCTTGATTTCATGCTGCGAGGTCCAGGATTTGGCCTCGGGGACCGCCTTCGCGTCATCCGGAGCATCGCCCGGGACAGCGGGCTGCTCGGCCATGACCAGGGGGCTGAGAACCAGGAGCAACAATGCCGTGAGGGCAGCCTTCATAGGGTTTTCCTTGTGCATTTTTGGGGTGAGCCGGGGATTATAGGCCAGCGCAACCCGCAAGAGGTTCTGCGCCGGCAAACGGAGATCGCCCGGGCTATTTCAGGTGCGCGACCCAGCAGTCCTCGGGGATGATCTTGACCGGCTCGCCCTGGGCCCGCAGCCGCATAGCGGCCTCGATTTCCGCGCCGAGACCGCCGTCGCGCCATTCATCGACGCCCAGCGCGCCGACCACCAGGAACTGGGCATCATTGCTGACTGAAGGCATGACCTTGCCGCCGCGTTGCTCGATCGCCGTCTGGCAAACCGATTTGGGGCCATAAACAAAATTGCCGGTCAGGCAGAAACGCGCCTTGTCGAATCGGATCAGGCCGACCTCGTCGAACCACAACTCGGTCAGGTCCACCTGCTCCGCGAGGTCCTCCAACCGGTCCTCGATCAGCATGTTCAGGGTATCGACGAGATGACTTCGCTCCTCTTCCGTGATCACGCCGTCCTCCAGCACTTCCCGGATACGCCCGTGGATGACGTTGCCCGGAAACTCGGAAGCAATCCAGTAACGCTCCTCCAGCCATTCGTTCAGATAACGAATCTCGTCGTTACTGAGTTCCTGGTCGGCCAACAGCCCGCGGGCGATTCCCAGCAACTCGCCCAGTGATTGCCGCGTAGCCGCAGAGTCGAAGCTGCCGAAATCATCAGAGTCGCTGATCATATCCTTCACCGCGTGTTCTGTTGTGGGTGAACTTACTCTAACAGCCGCCGCACGCATTCGCACGGCTTCCCGGCTTGTTTGCAACGCCTCGACCAACAAGGCCATGGTGGCTGCCGGAGGACCATGGGTCAGGGTCCAACGTGGACTGCACCCCTTCGCCGGGACCTGAGCAACAGGTACAGCGGTACCGAGACGGCGGTCAACGCCAGGCTGTAGGCCGCCGACTGCAGGTCCATGAGGCCGACGAAGGCGGCGATGGCAATCCAGCCAATGCCGCAGAAAACCCCCGTCAGGGGAAAGCCCCAGGCACGATAGGGACGTTCCAGGCCTGGTGCCTTGCGACGCATGCGGAATACGCCCAATACCATGGCGACATAGCCGGCGATGAACAGCAGCGTAGCCATGTTCAGCAGGAACTCGAAACCGCCTGCCAGGATCAACAGCGCCATCAGACCCCAGCTCGTCAGCACGGCGCCGGTTGGCGTGCCCCGCTGGCTGACGCCGGTGGCGCGTCGGCTGCCGAGCCCGTCCATCGACAACGCGTAGAGCGCGCGCGAGGCCCCCATGTATTGAACGTTCTGGTGCGCCAACAGGATCACCAGGGCAGCCAGGATGATGAAGGTGCCGGCACCGGCTCCGTAGAGGTAGTCGAGCGCGCCAGCGAGCGCAAGTTCCTGGCCATCCAGTACCGCCAGAGGCACATTGACCGCCAGCAGGCCATTCAACAGCAGATACAGGGCAATAACAATCAGCACCCCTTTGATGCTGCCGATGGCTGCCGACCGGGCGCCGCCCACGACCTCACCGCTGTAGTAGCTGGCGCCGACCCAACCGTCATAAGTGAACACGATGGCCGCGACCACGATTCCATAGTGTGCCCAGGTCGGCGCCGTGTGAATGATGTTCGAGGCCACCTGGCTCGTCGGCAGCGGGTCGGGGTTGCCGAACAGGAGCGATACGGAAACGCTCAGCAGGATCAGGGCGAATACAGCTGCGGCGACCTGGAAAATGCGTCCACCCAGACGCACACCGCCCATTTGCAGCAGCGCGAAGGCGCCGTTGATCAACAGGGCGCCGACAATGATGAAAGGTCGCAGTTCGGGCACCAGCAAGGCCGCGTACTCCATCAATACCACCGCCTTGAGCGCGGCGGCCGCACAATTGCCGAGCCAGTCCGTCCAGCCGAGCAGGAATCCGGGATACGGTCCGAACGCGTTGGCTATGAGAGCATAAGGCCCCCCGGACCTCGGCGTCAGCGCAATCAACTCCGCGACGACCATCGTGCTCAGCAATACGAAGGCGCCGCCGCCCGTCCACAGAGCCATGTATAGCCAAGGATCCTGCACGACGCGGGCAATCTCGCCCGGTGTGCGCAGTATGCCGAGGCCGATGATGGTGCCCACACAGGCAGCGATGCTGAAGCTTTTGCCCAGCAGCCGCTTCAGCTGTTGCTGTCGGGGTTGCGTCAAGCGCTGGCAGCTGGATTGAAGAGCCTGGCGCTAGAGCCAGCGTCCGCCACCGACGCTGATGTAGCCGTGATCACCGATGGGTACGCCCACGCTCAGGCCTACGCCGACATTGCCGCTGCAGCCGCCCAGTTGCAGGCAGACTGCCACCAGCAGCAGGATCAGAATCCGTTTGGTCCAGGTACTCACCTTTTCTCTCTCATGCATCATTGTGGCCACTGCTGCAGCGCCAGGATCGCGCCGTTGGGATCCGTCACCACCGCCAACTGACCTTCGCGCAAGTCGGGGGATGGCGCCAACAGGACCTCACCTCCCAACTCCGTGACGCGGCGCGCCGACGCGGCCACATCGTCGACCGCAAAATAGGTAAGCCACAGCGGGGTGACCCGTGGATCCGGTCGTTGCATGACACCGGCCCGGTCGCGGCCCTGGGCGCGCAGCAGGGTGTACTCACCGCCACGCCGGCTGATCGTTGATACTTCCAGGCCGGCCAGCGAGCCGTAAAAACGGGCCGCGGTCCCCTCTTCGGCGGCCAGCAACTCGTTCCACACGATACGCCCGGCAGCCGACTCGGTCGAGTCATCAGGGTCGCCCACGCGACTGCGCAGCAGTCCGACAACCGCTCCCTCGGGATCCGTTATTGCGGCAGCCCGGCCTATGTTTCCAAGATCCAGCGGCGCAACCACGGCCGTGCCGCCCGCCGTCTCGGCGAACCGGACGGCGGCGTCGACATCCGCGACCGACAGGTAGGGCAACCACCGGGAATAATCGGCTTCGGCGGGGTCTTCGAGTCGTACCATCCCGCCAAGGTATTGCCCGTCGAGAGTGATCAGCGTGTAGTCGCCGCCGAGCGGATGTGTGGATTTCTCGAACTTCCAACCCAACAGGCCACCGTAAAAGCGCCGGGCTTTTTCGACGTCGTCCGTCACAAGGTCATGCCAGACGAATTTGCCGAGCAAGGGCTCATTCGATAGGGAGAACCCGGCCGTCGGACCCGGGGCCGTCGCGCTGCAGGCGCCGATCACCAGGGCCAGGGCAAGTGCCGGCAACAGACGTGCAAATATCATCCTGTTCATTTCATGCCAACCCCACTTGATGGATTCAGGCAGCGGGGCTTTGCGTTGTGTCCGCCTGGACGCCGAGCAACTCCCGCGTGCCAACGAAGACTTCGCCCCGTTGTCCGTGGATGGAAACGATGTCGCCGCAGTGTAACCGAAAGGCGGTTTCTCCGTCAGCACCGACCAGCATGGCCTCGTCCCGGAATACACGCAATTCCGCGACGCCCAGCACCGCTGCATAGGGCCGGTCTTCGATGCCGTGGACGGCCACGGCGGCGTGCGAGGTCGAGCCGCCACGCGCCGCCAGCAAACCGTCAACCGAGAGGATTAGCGGAATCTCATCGGGGATCGGATTCTCCAGCACCAGCAGGATGCCGTCCGCTCCCTCCGGCAGGTTGTCCCTGTTGGCCGCCAGGCGCTCGACCTCTTCTTCGTTGAAAGCCACCACGCCGCGGAAGGCGCCACCGGCGATGCCGATACCGCGGCCGGCCGGATCGCCGGGATTCTCGAAGGTCTGCGGACTGTACTGCTGTTCCACCTGGGCGCTGCGGGTCTGCAGGATGCTCAGCACACCGCGTTCCACCGTGAACTCGATCTCGGCGTCCGAGCCGAGGTAACGCCGCAGCCGGGCGCTGATATGGTTCAGCTTGCGTTCCAGCATCGGCGCCTGCGACCGCAACTCCTGGACCGGCTCGAAGGACTGGGCCGCCGTAAGCCCACCTACCAGGTCGTCACCGCAGGCGCTGAACTTGACGTCCCCGGTGAATACGCGGAACCCGGCAGTGCTCATGCACGTATTCGGAATGACCCCGGTCAGCGATATGCGTGATTCGTCCATACCGGGCTTCAGCTCCTCTTCGTTGGAACGATTTCCGCACGCCATTTCCTGCACGATGACCGCCGTATGCCAGCCCTCGCTGAGGTGTTTAACCGCCCGGTAGCGGCTAGCTCGCGTCGCATTCCAGGAAGCGTGCACGGCATGCATCGCCATCCTGACCTGCAAGCTTGCGTCGGATACCAGCGCGTCGAGCTCGGCACCATGCCCGGCCGCTCGAATGGCGGACTTGGACGCTTCGACCACTTCGCGCATGGCGGCTCCGGGCAGGTCGATCTTCAAGCTCACGCCGTGCCGGCGCTTGGCTTCTTCGACCAGGTCGAGCTCCTCCAGGTCCAGGTGCCATACAGCAGCCGAAAAGGACGCCAGAAACCGCCGGTAGGCATCCCAGGCGAACCACTCGTCTTCCTCTGCGAGCGCCTCGGCCACGCCGTCCGTTATGCCGACGAAGACGACGGTCGCCAACTGGCCGGGCATCGAGAACACCGAGCCGCCACGGACGGCCAGCAACAGGGGCGCGTCCGGATCTCCCAACCGCACTTGCCGGCCGTCGTTGCGCGCAATGTCTTCCTCGAGAATGTGCAAATGCCGCAGCATCTCGCGTTCGAGCTTGTCCCGTTCGTTGCGGTGCAGACCCATCCGCGGCAGAACGGTCGGGATGATGAAGGCATCGCGCGTCGGAACCCCGAGGTAGGCAATGTAGATCAAGCCGCTGCCCTTACCCCCGTAGCGGGACTGCAGGCTCGCGGCGGTCACGTCTTCGACCCGGCGCCTGATGTCCTCGGTATGCGAGAGGTGCACGAAGTCCCAGGGATCGTCGCCCATGGCTCCGCGCCCCAGTTGCGGCAGGTTGTCGCGACGCTCGGCCACGTGGGCGCGCGCCAGGTCGGAAAAGTGCACCAGGCTATTCAGATCGTGCATGGTCCGCTGGAAGTTGCCCAACACCCCGCGCATCTCGGTCTCGCTGTAACCCAGGTGGCCCGCCATCACATCGTACGCCTCGCTGACGCGGTGCACCTGGCGATGGTAGTTACGCTGCAATTGCTCGAGCACATCCAGCAACTCGGAGGCGGAACGCGCCGGATTGACCAGCATCGCCGACAGATCCCACAGTTCGCGTGAGTACAAACCGTCGAGCACCAGGTTCCCGGCGCACAGGAACACGGCCCGCAGGCATTGTGCGAGGTCGAGACCGTTTTCGAGATAGTCCGAGGCGAGGTGACGCAGGGCGAAGTAGCCGAGCTCCTCGAGGATGCAGTCCAACTGGTGCAGCAGGTAGCGCTGGCTCGCAAAAACGCCGCGACCACAGAGGCTCTCCACGTCGTGCCGCAGCGCGCAGCAGCGTTCGAAGGCACGGAACTGGTCGCCGTCCTGGTACCATGTCACAAGCTCCTGGAGCTCCGCGAACAAGGCGTCCTGGTGATCCGCCTGGATTCGTGCACTGAAGGCGGCGACTGCCGCGCGGGCCGCTTGCTCCGCTTGCGCTGCGATGAACTCCGGCTCGCCGGGCACGGCACGCGACAATTCCTGCAGGCTTTCCTCGAAGGACTGCCGAGCGTCTGCTGCCCAGTGCCCGTCTCCAGCCTTTCTCGCCAGGCTGCGCAGGCGATGTTGATAGACCCAGCGATTGTCCGCCCGAATGCCGTTTGCCACCAACGACTCGAGCTCCTCGTCGAGCGAGTTGGTCGACTCGCAGCGCAGCAGTTCGCCGGTATAGCTCTCGCACCACTCCGCGATGCGCGTTGCGACTCGGGACGTACCCAGCAATTGCTCGAGATTTGCGACGATGCGGCCGACCAGGTCCATTGCCTTGTCGTCGCTGCGGGCAGCCTCGTCCGCCGCCGTCGGAACTTCGCGCTGCGGGTCCGGAAACACCGCCTGGCCGGTCTGCAGCCAAAGCAGGTAAGCCTTTGCCAGTTGCAGGGTCTGTTTACCCATGGCGTGATGCGTGCTGCGTCGGATCTCGTTGGCGATGGTACTGCCACGCACCTGCACTTCGGCCAGGTCGATGGTGTCCTGCCAGACCTCGTCGATCAGCTTGGGGCGCGACACCATGCCGGAGATGCTGCGCACCAGGATGCGCGTGGGCAGACGCAACCGTTCGGCGAACGGGCCATTCATGAAGCTGATCAGTTCGTTGCGGACGCGGGTGATCTCCGGCATCAGGTTCTTGGCGCTCGCAATGCCCCGATAACTGGTGCTGCAGAAGCGGGCGACCAGGAAGCGCAGCAGGTAAACCGCCTCGTGACGGCTGCCGCAGGAATTCAGGCGCTCCAGCACCCCGGCCAGGTCGCGCAGACGCGAAACCTGGATGGCCGGCATCTGCTCCACCTCGAGATGGTAGATCTCGAGCTCGAGATCGATGGGCCGGCCAACCACGCCCGCCAACTGTGCGACGCGCTGGTCGGTAATCAAGGTGCCGTGCGGCAGCCGCAGCTCAGCAACTACCTGCGACTCATCCTCGCTCACCGAGTGGATTGCCAGGCGGCCCTGCGCGTCGTACGGCACGAGCAGCCGGTTGCCGGCGCGGAACAGGCGGTGATTGGCGATCTCGAACGTCGGGTAACGCCGCCCAAGGAAGGCCATCGTTTCGAGATAGCAGCGCAGCGCCGCGTTGTGCGCCTCTTCCGACCCACCAGCGTCATAGGCGGAGAGCAAGGCCCGGTTCAGTCCGGCGATGCGCTCGCGCTCCTGCAGGTCGAAGGGCGGCTCGCCCGGAGGCGGGGCCGCCTGCGCGGCAGCTGGCGGGTGTGGCACGCTGATCTGCTCTCCCAGCCGATCGTATATCCCTGTCACTTCCCGCAACGCCTGGTGCAGGGGCTTTTTCTGAACTTCCAGCTTGCCGTTGACCTGGCGCAGTGCGGCCAGGTAGTCCTCGAAGCGGCTGCCCGCAATCGCCACGCCGTGGAATGCAGCCAGCCGTTCGATGATCACGAGCAGTTCCTCGCGCAGGAATTCGTAGAGTTCCTGGCCGCGCACCTGGGCCACACCGCGCACCAACGCCAGCGAAGTCGACAGGATCGCGTTCATACCGAGGTTCTGCTTGCGTTGCATCAGCCGTATCTGTTCGTCGAGCGGCGCGTCATTGTTGATCTTTCCGCGCCGCTCGGCGGTAGCGAGCTCCATGCCGAGCAGGGTTCGGTCGATATCGAGCAAGCCCCAGCCGGCAACGTTTTCACCCTCGAATACGGGCGCCATGTACTCGCGCACGTGGTCGACCGCGAACAGGCAGCCTTTGCCGCCGTAGCGCACGGCGCGCCGGTACAACTCCAGCAAAACCTCGTTTTTGATTTCCGCTGCTGTCACATCGCTGCGGATGGCGTAGACGCCGGGCTCCACCTCCCGCAGCAGGCTGCTGTGGTTTTGAACGACCTCCAGGTACTCGGCGCCCTCGAATACCGCATCCACCCGATGCACCGCTTCGCCCGTGCCCGCGGAGGTGCCCAACGGGGTGGCGCCGTGAAACATCATGCGCACCGAACCGCTGCCGCCGGCAGCCGGCAGCGTCAGCTCGACATCGACACCGACGGTCGGGATACCCGCATTGGTCGGCTCCTCACGCGCACGCAACCGGGTCACCACCGCCCGCTCCGGCGGCACGGGTTCGTGCACATCGGCATCGAGGATGCGCTCCATCTGGGTTGCCACCGCCTGGTACTTGACCAGCCGCTCGGTGTTGGCGCCGCCGCCGGCCTTCAGCCCCAGGGCGTTGGCCGCCAGCGCGATGTGCGCCTCCATGTCGTCGTTCGGGCTCTTGGAGCGGTGCGAGACGACCACCTCGAGGCCTTTACCCAGCGCAACCAGGATGGCCAGCAGGGTCTCGTAGAGTGTGCCGATCTGGTTGGCCTTGACCAGCACCGTGTTGATCAAGCCCTGGTCGGCCGCCGTTTCGATGGTGCGGTCATTGGTGGTCACCAGGTCATCGCCGATAACCAGGATGCGGTCGCCCAGGGCATCCAGCAGCAAGCGCCAGCCGGCGGCGTCGTTCTCGGAGAAGCCGTCTTCGATCGAGAGGATCGGTATGTCGAGATCCCGGATCGCCTGCTGATAGACCGCCAGCACACCATCCCGGTCGAGCACCTTCTTCGCGTGGTCCCGCCAGAACAGGTACATGCCGACCGCGTCCGGGACGTCGAACTCCTCGCGGTAAGCGATTTCGAGCTCGGACAGGGCCGGGTCGAGCGCCAGCGCCACGTCCACGCCGGGCCGGTAGCCGCATTCCTCGATAGCCTGTTTCATCATCGCCCACAGGCGCAGTTCCGGCAGCTCGTAGGCGCCGCGGTCGACGTAGGGAGCGAGGCCGCCTTCGAGCCCGATGCCCATCACGCGGCAGCCCTCGGCCGATTCGAGGATTTCCTTCAGGCGGTTCTGCAGGCGCACGGTCATTTCCTGGGCTTCCTGCGAATCCTCCGCCCCCAGAATCAGGAACATCGCCTCCTGCATACTGATGTTCGACTCGGGGTATTCCTTTTCGGTGTGCCTGCCGCCCATCCCGCAGTTGCGGAACTGCCAGGGCGCGCGCACCAGGCCGAGGCGGGGATGTGTGGCCTCCTCCATGCTGTGGTCGCTCAGGCGCTGACGGGCCTCAGCCACCATGGCCAGCCAGCCGCTCGCTTCCGGCAGCGCCGCCGCGGCCGAGCCGGCCAGCCGTTCGCGACGCCGGAATTCCCGGTACTTGCCGCGATCCGCCAACAGGAAATCGAGGCCCGTGACGAGACCCAGCCCCAACAGCAGGCGACCGGCATAGAGGGCAGCAACGAAATCCTGCAGCAAACCCAGCGTCAGCAGGACAACGGCCAGCGGCAAGGCGACCGCGGCGACGCGCAGGCTGGCGCGGGGCCCGGCGGCGGCGACCGCCAGGTTATACGGGGCGTCGGGATAGTAGTTCAGCCCTTCGCGCTTGACCCCGGTCGCCGTGCCATAGGGGATGCGCAGGAACATGCCGGCCAGGTAGCTCAGGCGGGTCGGAAAGGGCTGGCCCAGTTTGACGGCGACCTCGTCCTGGATCGAGTCGTTCAGCGCCCGCAGCCGCGCCGCCTCGAGGAAGTGCCCGAGTTCATGCAGGGCGACGGCGGAAT